>Ga0070729_10006528_pt1 | contig 11456 bp, 9 predicted proteins | sample tdDd472_FD_66725 | JGI IMG/M metagenome (GOLD analysis project Ga0070729, IMG submission 66725) | Marine sediment microbial communities from the Atlantic coast under amendment with organic carbon and nitrate - tdDd47.2 | ecosystem: Environmental > Aquatic > Marine > Coastal > Sediment | place...
CCATGATCGCTTTATGTGTCAATTTAAAGCTACACCTTCGAAGACTCGTATTTAGCTAATTGTTCTTTCATCACCTTTTCCTTCTGGTGGCGTTCGGTAATATCACGCATGATCGCTGCGACACCGAGAGGCTGCTTATCATCATCAACCAGCATCACGATGGAAAACTCGGTCGATAGCCTTGAACCGCTCTGATGCATGGCGGGGACCGAAAGAAGCTCCGTGCCGTAACGGGTTTCGCCCGTCGCCATGGTCTTGTGGTAACCTTCCCAGTGACGTTCACGGAGTTTTTCAGGGATAATCAGGTCAAGTGACTGCCCAACAGCCTGCTCCGACGAATGTCCGAAAATTCTTTCCGCCCCCTTGTTCCACAGGCGAATGATGCCTTCACGATCAGCAAACATAATCGCGTCCGGAGCCTGGGCGAGAATCTGCTGACTCATGGTATTGATATCAGGGTTATTCATGTGTCGTCCTTTTGTCTGAAGTCCCCCGCTGACTTTCATAGAGGTCAGCACAACTGGGGTACCTGGTTTCAAGATATTCCTTCAATGCAAGGGCATTGTTCCATGTGCTCTTCGAACTGTAGACGAAGGTCGCTTCACGTCCCGTGATCATGTCGACCAGCTCCCGTACCTCCCCCGGCTGCCTGTCCAACTCCTTAAAGTACCGCTCCCGGAATCGGGGCCATTGCTCCGGGTCATGCCCGTACCATCGACGCAGCTCATCAGAGGGTGAAATCGTTTTGGCCCAGAAGTCCAACCGGGCAGAGGTTTTTGATACCCCCCGCGGCCAGAGTCGATCGACAAGGACGCGAAAACCATCCACGTCCTCCGCCGTGTCATAGGCGCGCTTGATCCTGATGGTCATCTACGGGTTCTGGATATATGCGTTTTTCCTCGTGTAGAACCACCAGTTGAGCATCAGGCAGACAAAGTAAAACACTGCGAATCCGTAGAGTGCATATTCAGGCGTGGTCGCCTTGATTTGTTCGCCGAACACCTTGGGGATAATGAAGGCGCCATAGGCGGCAACCGCTGAAGTCCAGCCAAGGACGGGGCCTGCCTGCTCGGCATCAAAGATCATGGCGATCGAGCGGAAGGTTGAGCCGTTGCCGACGCCGGTCGCAGCGAACAGGATGATAAAGAGGATCAGGAACGGCACGAAATAGCTCTCCGGTGTCGCCGAACCGTAGGCCGCCTTCATAAAGTAAGCGCAGCCAAGCGCCGAAATGATCATGACAATCGAGACCCATTGGGTGACGATGGCGCCACCGAGCTTGTCGGAAATCTTGCCACCGATCGGACGGATCAAGGCCCCGATAAACGGGCCCATCCAGGCGAACATCAGGGCGCTGGGACCATTTGGATTGACCGTGTTATGGGTCATGACGCCATCGACCATGATGTGGGAGAAGCCGAAGATGACTTTGATCGACAGGGCAAAAGCTGCTGAGTAGCCGATGAAGGAGCCGAAGGTCATGGTGTAGATGACCGTCATCGCCCAGGTGTGCTTGTTATTGAAGATTTTATATTGATGCTCGAGGTTGGAACGCAGATTGCCCTTGGTCAGGTACTTCATGCCGAGGACCGTGGCGGTAATGACCAGAGGCAGCACGATCCACTTGCTGAGCAATCCAAGACCCACCGGCGCCGGCAGGAGGAGGTACAGGCCGATACTGGCGGTCACGAAAGCGATCAACAACAGACCGGTGATCATGGCAAAGGACTTGCCGGTCGAACTTAGATCGGGAGTGACTGTCTTGGTGGTGATGTTGTTCATGCCGAAGAAGCCGGCCAAGGCCAGCGGTATCAGGAGCACCAGCCAGATATAGCCGGCATTATGTATGTAGGTTTCAGCCCCGGCCGGAATCTTGCCGATCAGGGTGCCGCTGGTGTTAATCAGGGTTTGCGATTTGCCGCCGAAAACGCCAAACGTCATCACCAGAGGGATCAAAATCTGCATGGTGGTGACACCGAAATTGCCCAACCCGGCGTTGAGTCCGAGAGAAGTACCCTGAACCCTTTTCGGAAAAAAGAAGCTGATGTTGGACATGGAGGAAGCAAAGTTGCCGCCACCGAAACCGGACATCAGGGCAAGAAAGTAGTAAACCTCGATCGGTGTCGACTTGTCTTGCAGGGCGAAACCCGTGCCAATGGCAGGGATCATCAACAATGCCGTGGTAAAGAAGATCGTGTTCCTGCCTCCGGCAACCCGGATCAGGAATGAACTGGGGATACGCAGGGTTGCACCGGTCAGGCCGGCGATGGCTGACAGAGTGAAGAGCTGAGACTGGCTGAAAGGATAGCCCAGGTTGATCATCTGCACGGTGATGATGCCCCAGTAGAGCCAGACGGCGAAGCCGCACAAAAGACTGGGGATCGAAATCCAGAGATTACGGGTGGCTATTTTCTTGCCCGTAGAATTCCAGAACTGCTCATCTTCGACATCCCATTTATCAAGATTAATCGACATGTGCTGCCTCCTTGCTATCATCCTCAAATAAAGTTGTTTTATCTTCTTCAAACCGCTTCATATCTTCAGGGTGTTTTTCTTTCATCATTTTTTGGGCAGTCAGGTGCAACCAGACCAGGCAAACCAGGGACAAAATAAACATGAACATCCAGCAACTGGTCCATAGCCCTGTATATTCGAGTAGATAGCCAAAAATGATCGGGCAGAAGAAGCCACCCAGGCCGCCGAGCACGCCAACCATCCCGCCGACAACTCCGACCTCTTCCGGGAAGTAATCCGGAATCAGTTTGTATACGGCCGCCTTGCCGATCCCCCATATGCTGCCGAGCAGAATAATAAATACGGCGAAAATCCATACGTTCGCCTGGAAGAAAATCCGGGTCACGCCTTTTGCCAGCAACTCCTTTTTCTTAACGCTCTGGCCGATTTCGACCACTGGTTCCTGCCAGGTTTGTTTGCCCGGAAAAACCAGCATCTGGTTATCAAAATCCTCCAGGGGGTCAGGTTTAATCTTTACACCGTATGACTTGCCGTCGACAGCGATTGTGCTTCCAGATACTTCAGTGACAACTCCGGCCTTCTTTGCCATGATGCCGCGTCCCGGAGAATACACATCCATCTTTGGAATGATGACGAGAAAGCTGATCAGCACAGAAGCACCGAGAACCCAGTACATAACTGTACGCCCGCCGAACTTGTCAGACATCCAGCCACCCAGAGCACGAATCACACCGGAAGGCAGGCTAAATGCCGAGGCGAAGATACCTGCAGTGACCAGCGGCAGATAATAAACATTGACGAAGTACGGGACCAACCACTGCGAGAAAGCGACAAAGCAGCCAAACACCAGGAAATAGTAAAGACCGAACCTCCAGACGCGCACATCTTTCAGGGGAGTTAACATCTGGCTGAACGACTTATTCGAAGAGGCGGGCTTTCTGTTTTCTGAAAAAATAAAGAAAATTACACCCATGGTGGCAAGCATCGCCGCGTAATAAACGGGCAGATCGCGCCAGCCTTCAAGGTTTGTACCATTGTTGGTCAGACGATTGAGCAGGGTCGGTGCAAGCAACGTCGTCAGGGCGGCACCTGCATTGCCGGCACCGAAGATCCCCAGGGCTGTCCCTTGACGTTCACGCGGGTACCAGACCGAAGAGAAAGCAATGCCGATGGAGAAACTCACACCGGCCAGACCGAAGCCGAAACTGCAAAGCGCAAAAGATGTAAAACTGTCAGCTTTGGAGAGCAAGTACATGGGGATGGCGCAGATAAACAGCAGGGTACCGTAAATCGGTTTGCCACCGAACTTGTCAGTCAACATCCCGGCAGGCAACCTGAAGATCGAGCCGGTCAGAACCGGGATGCCCATCAACCAGCCAATCTCGATCGGTCCCCAGTCGAAAACCTGGTTGTCGGCCAGGAAGGTGACCAGCACACCGTTGAACATCCAGGCAGCAAAACAGACAGTAAAGGCGAGCGTGTTCAGGAACAGAACTTTATGTGATTTTGCTGTGGCGACTTCTAGCATCAGGGGCCCCTCAACGTCATTGTGGATTTAGAATATCTGAGACCTTTACATCAAATCACCCTGCGCGGCGCTCCCGGTACCAGATCACAATCTGATAAGGCCGCGACAGGTAGGTCAATGGCACGCTGATGACATGGACCAGCCTCGAAAACGGGAATAATGCCAGGATCAGGAATGCGTTGAAAGCGTGCAGCTTGACCACTGCTGGCAGTGCTGCAAGATAATGAACTTGAGGGTCGAGCTTAACCAGCGACCAGAGCCATGGCGAGGCGGTGTGCAGATACCAAACCGAACCCCAGCGCAATGTGAATGCAATGTAGACGCCGGTTGCTACTTGAAGGGCCAATGCTGCCAGCACCAACCAGTCGACCACTGTCGTGACAGCTGAAACCCGGGCATTACCTATGCGACGAAAAATCAGCAGGACGATCGCAATCAGAGTGCTTATGCCTAACGCCAACCCGGTCACTTCAAGCAGATAAAGGCGCAAAGGGTTACCAAGCACCACACCCCAACCGGACGGAACCAAGAAGGCCAGAAAATGAGCCAGAAGAATGATCAGAATGGCATAGTGCCAAGGGACCGACCCCCAGAAGAGCACCCTGCTTTCCAGGAACTGCGAGGATTGTGACGACCAAGAGTAACGGTCGACGCAATACCGGTATATACCGACGCCGATCATCAGGGCCACGGCCACATATGGGAACACGCCAAACAGAATCATGTCAGTCATGATAAACACTCCTTTTGCCGTTCATCTGGCAATTGTTCAGTAGCAGTCGAAGTGGTCTCTGCCAAAAAGAGTTGCAGGGCTTCGAGCAGGGCAAGATAGGGCTGTGTGTCTTTCTCAATACCCAGGGAAATCTTCTCCAGAGCCGGCAGGAGCCCGTCCTGAATGATCTCGTTCCGACAGCCCTGGTCCGCAATCGACCCGACAAAGCGCATCACTTCAGCCAGGTGGTCAGGCAGCTCGTTGCCGGGAACAAAACCATATTCACTGTAGAGCTCGCGCAGTTTGATCATGAACATGGTTCGCTGCTGGCTCTCTCCACAAAGCTGGTAGCCAACGTAAGGATGGCAAAGCGACTGCAGGTCAAATGTGCCGGTAAAGGCTTCCTCAATACGGCTGATTTCGCTGGTCTCGATGAAGCGAACAAAGTGCTCCAGACGGACCGATGCTGCACAGTTGATTGCTCTCAGGCCAGCAATGCAATCGGCAGCCTCCGCTGAGACTCCCGGGGCGGGATAACTGAGCAGGGCAGCAAATTGCCGGCAGAGTTTCTGATGCTGTTGCAGTCCGGTCATGTTACCAGCGCCTCTTCGGTGGGCGACGGCTGCCGAAGCCCATCTCCTGTTTGTGTTGTTCGGGGTCCATACCGGCTTCGATCGCTTGCTCACGCAGCATCGGTGGAACAACTATGCGTTCCTTGATCCTGGTCAGTGTGGTCATGCGATAGATGGCATCAACGGTCTCTGAACTCAACTGAGCGATAGCGCAAGCCTTGGCGGCTTCTTCGGCGGAAAGATCTCCGACCGTGGCACTACGACGTTGGATTCGTACTGAGATCAGCTTGCGATAGACCGCCTTGACTTCCTCCTCATTCCCGCCCGCAAACAGACTGGCAAGATATTGCATCGGCAGCTGGGCCTGTTCCAGAGTCGAGAAGAAATCATCAGCCAGCTTCTGTTGCCCCTGGTTATCCATTGACATGACGGGCAAAAGTGGTGGAACGTAGAAGAGCATCGGCAGAGTTCTGAATTCGGGATGAAGCGGCAGAGCTATGCCCCATTCCTTGACAAACTTGTAAACCGGAGACTTTTGCGCGGCTTCAAGGACTTCCTCAGGCACACCCGCTTTCTTGGCATCCGCAATGACCTGGAGGTCAAAGGGGTCAAGGATCATGTCTCTCTGCGCCGCGACCAGATCCTTGTCGTCCCGCTTGGCAACCGTTTCGATCTGATCAGCATCGTAAAGGAGAACACCAAGGTAGCGGATACGACCAACACATGAATGGAAACAGGCCGGCGCCTCGCCGGCCTCCTGGCGCGGATAGCAGAGGATACACTTCTCCGACTTGCCAGTCGTCCAGCCATAGTAGGTTTTCTTGTAAGGACAGGCGGAAACACACATCCGCCAGCCACGGCACTTGTCCTGGTTGATCAGAACGATGCCGTCTTCGCCTCGCTTGTAAATCGCTCCGGATGGGCAGCTGGCGACGCAACCGGCGTTCAGGCAGTGGTTGCAGATCCGTGGCATATGGAAGAAGACCATCTTCTCTATGGCGAACAGTTGCCGCTGCTCCTCAGCAGTGAGTTTCACCACGCCCGGATCATTGGCTGCGTAGATATTCGAACCCGAGAGGTCATCGTCCCAGTTGGGACCAGCCTCGATTTTCATTGGCTTACCGGTAACCATGGAGACCGCACGTGCCGTTGGCTGGTCATCTCCAGCCGGTGCGCTGGTTAAGTCACCATAACGATAGGTGAATGGCTCGTAATAGTCGTCCATGGTCGGCAGATTCGGATTATGGAAAATTTTTCCTAAAAGGTTTCCACGACCACCGATCTTCAATTGTAAAGAATCACCATCTTTTTCCCATCCGCCCTTGTACTGTTCCTGATCTTCCCACTTGGTCGGGTAACCGGTTCCCGGTTTGGTTTCCACGTTGTTCCACCACATGTATTCGGCACCCTTGCGATCGGTCCAGAGGTTCTTGCAGGCTATACTGCAGGTATGGCAACCGATACATTTGTCGAGATGGAAAACCGATGACACCTGTGCGCGTATATTCATAATCATATCTCCTTTACCAGTTCGGCTCCCCTTTGAGTTTTCGCACCATGATGTAGGTATCCCGGTTGGCACCGGTCGGCCCCCAGTAGTTCCAGCCATAGGTGAACTGGCCGTAACCACCCAGCATCAGGTTCGGCTTGAGCCGGATCCGGTTCAGGCTGTTGTGACCCCCGGCGCGCTTGTTGCCACGCAGGGGTGACTTGGGAACACCGACCGTCCGTTCCGGAGAATGATAAAGGAACGAGATGCCGCGCGGCAGGCGAGAACTGACGATTGCGCGTGTAACAACGACTCCGTGATCGTTGTAAACCTCGACCCAGTCATTATCGATAACACCGATTTGCTCGGCATCCTGGTCATTGAGCCAGAAAGGATGACAGCCCCGCGAGAGTGTCAGCATGCGATGGTTATCGCCATAGGTGCTGTGGATACTCCACTTGCCGTGAGGAGTCAGGTAGTTGAGCATGATGCTTTTCTCTTCAGTCTCTGTGACCAAAAAGTCCTGTAGCGTACTGTGGTCCGGCTTTGGCTTGTAGGTCGGCAGGTGCTCTCCAGCGGCGATATAACCCTGGTGGTCGAGGTAGAAGTGCTGTCGCCCTGTCAAAGTCCGCCAGGGGACCAGGTGCTCGACATTGATACAGAAGCCGGAATAGGCTCGTCCGTCAGTCACCAGGCCTGACCAGATGGGACTGTTCAGGAAACGGCGCGGCTGTCGATCAAGATCGGCAAAGGTGGTCTTCACATCGCGACTGCCGGCAGCCAGATGGGTCAATGGCAAACCAACCTTTTTCTCTTCGACCTCAAATGCGCGGTATGCCGCTTCGCCGTTGGTTTCCGGGGCCAGGGCAAGGATGATGTTTGCGGTGTCAACCGTATCCGCCAGAGAGGGGTAAGTCTTGCCACCCCAGCTCTCGGTCGGATTCTTTTCGACCAGCTCGTCGTACATATCCTCAATCTGCCAACTGAGGCCATGGGCGCCAATTCCGCCGCTACGGGCATTCGGCCCGAAAGAGATAAACCGTTTGTAAAGGTTGACATAGTCACGTTCGACCACCACGAAGTTCGGCATGGTCTTGCCAGGAATCGGCTCACACTCGCCCTTGCTCCAATCCTTGATCTCGGGCTGAGCCATCTCGGCTGGAGTGTCGTGTTGCAAAGGCACAGCGACGATCTCGCGAACCGGGTCCGGCAGATGGGTTTCGGCCAGTTCACTGACTTTCTTGGCCAGAGACTTGAAGATATTCCAGTCGCTTCGGGACTCCCAGCAGGGCGGTACGGCTTCCTGCAGCGGATGGATGAAGGTGTGCATATCGGTGCTGTTGAGGTCGTTCTTCTCATACCATGTTGCTGTTGGCAGAACGATGTCCGAATAGAGGGCCGAAGTGTCCATACGGAAGTTGATATCGACCACTAGGTCGAGCTTTCCTTCTGGCGCTTCTTTATGCCACTTCACATCCTTGACAAATTCTTCAGCGGTTTCCGGAGCGACGGTGTTGGTGTGAGTTCCGAGATAATGCTTGAGGAAATACTCATGCCCTTTGGCACTTGACATCAGGGCATTGCCACGCCAGATGATCCACATGCGCGGCCAGTTCTCGGGCGCATCAGGATCTTCGACAGCAAACTTCATTTTCTTCTCTGCCAGCTGCTTGACGGTCCAGTCGACGATCTCCTGATTACTGCTGGCACCATCAGCTTCAGCTTGCTTAAGTGCGTCGATCGGACTGCGATCGAACTGGGGGTAGAAAGGCAGCCAGCCGTTACGTACGGCGCGAACCTGGTGGTCTATGGTGTGGCCTTCTGTAATCTTGCTGTTCTCGGCGACTGGGTTGATCTTGAGTTCGTCTGAAGTCTTTTCATAACGCCACTGGTCGGTGTGAACATAGTGGTAGGAAGGAGCATTCTGGAAACGTGGCGGCTTCGACCAGTCGAGCGCACCCATGATGGATGCCCAGGGGGCCGCCGGAGCCAGTTTCTCCTGGCCAACGTAGTGATTCAAACCACCACCGTTCTTACCGACACAGCCGCACAACATCAGTGACACGATGCCGGCGCGGTAGATCAGGTTAGCGTGATACCAGTGGTTGATACCGGCACCGATGATGATCGAACACTTGCCCTCGGTCTGCTCGGCAGTTGACGCCCACTCACGGGCGAACTGGACAACGTTGGCACGATCGATACCGGTAAATTTTTCCTGCCAGGCAGGCGTGTAGACAGCATCACTGTCATAATCTGCCGGGTAATCGCCGGGAAGACCGCGGTCAACGCCGAACTGGGCCATCAACAGGTCATAAACTGTAGTGACCGGTGTCCGACCCGTAGCAGATTCGATATAGCGGACCGGGACCCCGCGTTGCACGGCATTGCCATCGGAAAAATCGTCGAAGAGGACCTGCAGGACTTCATCATTACCTTCCTGCAGGGAGAGGGTTGGAGCGATGTCGGAACCATCCTGACCGTCTTTCATCTGCAGATTCCATTCACCTTTTTTCTCCTGCCAGCGGAAGCCGAGCGTCCCCATGGGCATGCGCGGCTGCTGACTCGTTTCATCCCATACCAGGTACTTGAAGACACCGTTTTCTTCATCGCCGTAACGCTTCAGATCACTGGCCTTGGCCATGCGCCCTGGGGTATAGGCACCATCTTTTTCCTGCAGTTCAATCAGGAACGGGGTGTCGCTGTAACGCTTCAGATAATCCATGAAGTAAGGCGTTTTGGACTTATGGTGAAATTCAGAGAGGATCACGTGGTTGACCGCCATCCAGAAGGCGCCGTCCTGTCCGGCATGAGCGGGAATCCACCAGTCGGCAAACTTCGAAGTCATGCTGAAGTCAGGAGACAGGACCGTCACCTTGGTGCCGTTGTGACGGGCTTCAGTCAGATAGTGCACATCCGGAGTCCGGGTCATCCCAGGGTTCGAACCCATGACGGCGATGTACTTGCTGTTGTACCAGTCGGCACTCTCCGCAACATCGGTCTGCTCACCCCAGATTTCCGGAGAGGCGTTGGGCAGGTCGCAGTACCAATCGTAGAAGCTCAGGTTGGCGCCACCCAACAACTGCATGAAACGGGAGCCGCCAGCGAAACTGAGCATCGACATGGCCGGGATCGGTGAGAAGCCGACCAGGCGGTCAGCGCCGTATTTCTTGATGGTATAAATCGTCGAAGCGGCAATGATCTCTTCAACTTCATCCCAGCTCGAACGACGGAAACCGCCTTTGCCACGGGCTTGCTGATATTTTTTCCGGCTTGTACCATTTTCGACAATAGAAGCCCAGGCCTCGACCGGATCACCATGCTCGGCTTTGGCCTGCCGCCAGAGATCGGTCAGCGCTCCACGCAGATAAGGGTACTTGATTCGCAGGGGGCTGTAGAGGTACCAGGAGAACGAGATGCCGCGCTGGCAGCCACGCGGCTCGTAGGGCGGGATTCCTGCTTCCAGCTCAGGGTAATCTGTTGCCTGGAGCTCCCAGCCGACAATCCCATCCTTGACGTGTACATTCCAGGAACAACCGCCGGTGCAGTTGACGCCGTGGGTACTGCGCACCACCTTGTCACACTGATTACGATTACGGTAGAACTCCTCCCATTTTCGCGACTTGGGATCGACGATATCTTTTATCCAGCTCATGCTGTTCCTCCCTTTCCGAAACGGGCCTGTTCAACCAGCGGACGTCGCACAGCCTTGGACCGTCGCCACCCCAAGAGACCAAACACAACAAACAACAGGCCCGTTGCCACAATGACGTGACCAGCGAGACCGACACCGATATCAACGCTTTCGTTGTTTGCTACTGCGGCAAAAAAAGCCGTCAGGTCTGCAATTTCTGCTTCGCTCAACGGGCGCTCAACGAAGATTGCCTCCATACTCTCAAAGGCAGAAGGGTCTGCTAGCACACCGGCAACACCTTCCTCGCCGTAATCCTCGAAAAGTGCTGTCAGGTCCGGCCCGTAATTGGCTCCGGCGGCGTAACCCAGTTCGTGACCGGCGATCCCATGACACGCCAGGCAGGGAGCACCGCCCGCAGCAAAACCGGTTGAACCGACAAAGAGTGCTTCCCCGCGCAGCGGGTCTCCGGCCTGACTCCAAACAGATGCCGGGAGCAGAAGCAACCCTGCAACCAGCAACAACAAACATTTCCATAGTCGTCTCGTCATCGGCTTACCTCACCCTTTTGCAGAGCATCAACGTATTCAGTTGTCGTTATCGTGTGGCGGAAGAAACAGGAAACCTGGACAGCCAAATGTCACCCGAAAAGCTCAAATCAAATAAATCCACAAACCCGTGGAATAACTCTAACAGCAAACCAAATACAATCTAGGTTTGTGACAAAATAATATGATGTTTTATTTTTATAATTGACGTACGTCAAAACTCGCAAAATTAATAGTTTGAATTTATTTCATAGCTTTATATACTGATTTCGTTATGCAGTATTCGCACAGCGATATTTACGCTGGGACAACCGGTGTTCTACTTGCTGGAGGGGCCAGCAAACGGATGGGATTCGACAAGGCCTTCATTCTGATGGCGGGCGAGGCTCTCTATACCCGTGCCCTTGATTTGCTCTGTCGATATTTCAATGAAGTCATCATTGCCGGCGACAGACCGGACCTGGCATGCCCGGAGATCCCGGCGATTCCGGATATATACCC
>Ga0070729_10006530_pt1 | contig 11454 bp, 14 predicted proteins | sample tdDd472_FD_66725 | JGI IMG/M metagenome (GOLD analysis project Ga0070729, IMG submission 66725) | Marine sediment microbial communities from the Atlantic coast under amendment with organic carbon and nitrate - tdDd47.2 | ecosystem: Environmental > Aquatic > Marine > Coastal > Sediment | place...
CCGCCGGAACTGATCGACTCCGCTGCGACGCAGCCGATATCGATGGCAACGCCGTTATCTTCGGGAGACGCGACGGTCAGGTTCAGGAACTTGCCACGGTTGCCGGACAGAATTTCCAGCCCCTTGGCTGCAAGGCTGTTGCAGTTCAGCGCGATATTGCTGATGCCATTACCCTGCGACGGGCCAGCAATCTTGACCATCGTGCCGCCAGAGGCGCCGGTCCATTTGAACCGCGTACCCTTGTCCTCCTGTGGCCCTCCCGTGTTGGTCAAGCGCAGGAACGGCGCACCCACGCCAACGAGCTCGACGCCGTTGATCGTGGAATAGGATGTTGACGTACCGTCTCCGACAGTGACCGTCGAAGTAAGCGCGTATTCCGCATCGCGGAAACGAAGCCTCTTGACGCCAATCAGCGCGCAGATGTCGACGGCATCCTGAATCTTTGCGGAGTCGCTCGTTGCGCCGTCCGCGGAAAGCTGAAACCAATGCGCGTCGGCGCCGGCTACGTGATAGCCAGCGCGGCGAATCCATGCGCCGGAAGCTGCTGCCGTGTCATCGGCTTTGACGTAAATGCCTTCCTGCACATCAGCGGCAATCTGAGTAGAATAATCGCCTGCAACAAAGCCCCACAAAGACCCGTCAAAATAGGCGAGCGTCGTCGACGCTGTTGCGAGCGCTTTCAACTCCGTACGGTCGGCAGGCGTCTCAACGCCTGATCCGCCGCCAACATCTGCACGCCACGTGGTTCCGTCAGTCCAGACAGTCACACCTTCATACTGGCCAAGTGCCAGCGTCGACTGCCCGTTGATCGTCTCGGCACCTGCCGGATCGATCGTCAAAGCGCCCGCTCCGATATTGAAGAACCGGCACTGGAAAAGCGTGTTCGCCTCGACCGCTGCCGCAAGTGTTGCTGCGGCCGTAAGCGACGCGGTTACGGCCGTCGCTTTGTTAAAGATAATGGTCCAGCCGCCATCCGCTGAGACGACCGTGTAATCGTCAGTCTTGACGACTTCGCGACCGCTGATGGCGTAACCGACACGCCCCTGCAGCGTCGCGCGGATGTTCGATTTTTTGGGTGGGTAAGCGCCTGAAGAGGGCACGCCCGGATTTACGAAATCGCGGAATGCGCTTTCAAAAGTCGTCTCTGTCATGAGGGACGATCTCCAAATTGTAGAATGAAGTGATTACGGGACGACGATCGCGCCGGCGGTTAGTCAGGCTGCTCCGGCCAACGAATTGTCATAACTGCCTCGTCTGTGCTTGCGCGACGCGACTGCCCATCGTGCGGTTTAGCTGCTTGTCGTACTGGCTAAGGCCGGTCTGCACGCCCTGGCGCACCAGGTCGATGACATGCGCATCGCCGTTGGCGCCTTCGACGCTGACGCTAATCGCGACAGGTTGAGTGCCGCCGCTCTTGCCGCCGCTAGGAATACGCAAATCAACAGGTATGCGCCGCCCGTCAGGCAACGGCACAGCGGCTTCAGGTCCAGCCTCGCCGAAGATAGCAGCAGACTTCGAAACGCCGCCACGGGCGAACGTCGGCAACGGACGGCCGTTTGCAACGACCCCGCCTTTGGCCAGGCCGAAGATCTTGCCGATGCCGCCAAAGCCACTGCCAGAAAACAGACTGTTTAACCCGGCTTCCAGAAGCCGATCGGCGACCTTGCTAAGTGCATTCGCAAGGGCTTCTGCTGCGCTCGTGCCTCGGGTTATGTCCTGAATCATGCCGCCCAGAACATCCTTACCGATCGCCCGCAATTCCTCCGCGGCTTCGGCTGCGGCTTCAGTCGCCTCGCGCTCGCGGTAAATCGCCTCGATCAGCATTTCGATTTCGGCACGCTGTTGCGCCGTGGCCGCGGTTCCGGCCTGGCGTAGCGCGTTTGCCTTTTCTCGCTCGACGTCGGTTGCACCGATTAACGCGCGTTCATGCTCGAGGTTTTCGATAACCCGCAGAACGGCTTCGGCCTCGCGATTGGCGGCCGCAACAGCGGCATTACGACTGCTTCCGCTGCCATCGTCTTTCGTCGGCAGAACTGTTTTCTTAGTCTTGTCCGCGAGCGTGCCATAACGCTTCTGCATCTCTGCGATAAGCGCTTCGTCGGCCGCGGTTAGCATATTGCCGGCGCTGCCCGTGAAGGCGTCGCGAATGCGCGCATCCGGACCCAAGTCGCGGCCCGCGGCGCGGGCAAGGTCGGGATCCAGCAGCGTCACGTCGTCGAGCATTAGACCTGCACTGGCCATGCCCTCGGCGATCCGTTTGAAGAACCCTGAATTTCCGAGCTCTTCGCCCTTGCTAATCAGGTCGTCGATCGCCGTAACGGCAGTCAGGATTGCGCTCTTCGAATTGATCGAGAACCGCCGCCACATCGCCGTAAATTCGTCATCAAGCGTCTCGGCACGCCGCAGGAGCTCTTCGTCGATTACGCCTCCCGCCTCGACCGTGGCCTTCTGCATATCGCGCAGGCCGTCGCTGCCGTTGCGCAGGGCGAGCACGAAATCCGCGCCGCCGCGGCCGAATGCTTCGGTCGCGAGTATCATGCGTTCCTGCGCGCTCGCGGCGCCCTTAACGAGGTCAGCGTAATCCCGGAGCAGGTCTTCGGCGGAACGCATTTCGCCATTCTGATCGCGCAGCGCGACCTGGTTCGCTTCCAGAATATCGGCAAGCGTGCCGCCTTTTACGCCCGCTTCTGCGATGCGTTTGGCGAACTGTTCCATGCCATTTTCAAAATCATTAGCGGCGACGCCAGCAAGACCGAAGCCGTATTGCAATTCTTGAAACGCGTCTGTTGCCAAGCCGGCCCGATCGGCGGCCTTCGCGAGGTTTGAGGCGTCGCTAATCGTATCCATCGCCTTATTGAGCGCAGCGACAGGCGCCAATGCGGCGGCAGCGCTAGCGATAAACGGCGCGAATGCCGATCGGCCTATCTTCGATAGATGGCCGTTCATTTTTTCGAACCGGGTCTCGATCGAACGGGCGCGCTTGTAAGCAACGCCATTGGCCTTGGCCATCGCCTTTTCGAACTGGTTTACTCGGGCCTCAAGTGAGATGACGAGCTGTTGCGCTTCATCGGCCATTCGCGGACTCCAAGTGTCTCGCAAGACCGGCAAGTGTTTCGCTGGTTGCCTGCCTGCCGATCACATTGTTCAGCAGCGCCGCGCCCTCGATTAGAAGTTCCGTGCCGAGCGCCTCTAGGTCGACGCCAACCGCTCGAGCGCGTGCATACTTAGCGCCACGCGCAAGCGCGGAAGCTGTTTCGCTGTCCATTTTCTGAATCCATTTAGGTGAAAAATTCGTCGTCGATATCGTCGACGTCGTCGGGCGCATAACCGACTCGGGCGAAGTCCGTTGGCGTGGCGCCAAGCTGACCGAGACATTGCCGCAAGAGGTTTAGGGCGCTGATTGACGCCTCGCCTGTAGCGAGTTTACCCGCAAGGATGCAGGTTATTTCTAAAATGCCGCGATGGCTGCGATTTAGCCACGGCAATCGCGGCGCCAGGTCGTGCCAAGTATCTTGTGCGGGCGCCGGCAACCAGTCTGGTGGGTCGCCGATCGGGTCGCTTACGAGCGGCTCGTGGCGCCGGCTATAGCGGCCAGGATTTTTGGAGTAAGTGCCCGACAGTCGCAGCGCTGCTAGGGATTTTCGTGGTGCCGCCACTTTTCTACCCCCATCTTTTGAACGGTTGCGCTGTGTATGTTCGGTCCCGGCCGGTCCGCTCCGGCCACGTTGGGAGGTATCACTATGGCCCCCGTGCCCTATGCCTGGCGCAGCAGGCAGGAAGCGCTCACCAAGCGTGATGCACGGAATATACTCGCGGCGCGGGTGGTTGGCTGATCTTGTCAATGGTGGCCGCCAGCCGCTTGGTGGCTGTGGCTATTTCATTTGCACCACCCCACGTCGACAGGACACCACACCGTGCTTCGTCTTCCAGCGAGAGGTGGCAGTTTTCCAAATCGACAACTCGCGCATGGCTGCTTGCTACAGCGCCATCTACGCAAAGGCTCAACTCCACAAGGTCACCGTCCGTGATTAACCGCACGTCATGACCGCGTATGCGGCGTGTGGTGGCCTGCAGATTTCTCGTGCCGACACTGCAGTCCGTTCGGCTACCCGACGCAACGAGGCTGGCAATAATCCCGCCGTGCTGGTTGTGGGGAAGTTCGAGTTCGAATGCCAGAAAGTCAGGCCCGTCGACAAAGCGCAGACCGTTCTCGGCCAACACGATTTGCTCATCGTGTTCGAGTTGTAGGGCAACGTCCCGCAGACTGTCCTTAAAGCATCCTGGCGCGAATGCCGTAAGTTTGCCCTCATATTCGAATGGCACATTGTATCGGCACGCAATGCCTCGGATGGCGGGCCGTTCAAACCGCGATTCACGCCTGTTTGCCAGCATTATGCCCACGATGCCCGGCCGCGTTGATCCGGCCATCTGTGCCGCCATGTTGGCGCGGTCGGCGTGCCTGTGAATGTCTGGTATTTTAATGGGGTCGAGTCTCATTTCAATGCCTCTGGAATATCACGCTCGCTGACAAGACCAGCTGATTTCAGGTCGTGACAGAACGTTCCGATCGTTCCATGGCGTCCGCGGTCCAACCATGTTGCATGGTGATGCTGCATCCACGCGGCCGATAGTCCCGCATCGCTGATCTTCCGCTGCAGGCCGTCGATTGCAATTTGCGCGGCATGGGCCGATCCAAGTGCGCTGCAAAGCTCACCGACGAGCCGTTTGTATTCCGGAAACAAGCGTTCATGCGCCAAGGCCGATGCGCGATTGCGTTCGGTCTCTATCTCGCGCGACAGCCGCTCAGTAGCTTCGTCTAGGTCGCGTAGCCGCTCGGCGATTTCCTGGCGTCTGGACCGCGTCGACACAACCTTCTGTGGCGCCACTTCGCCGAGGATCGTTGCAACCCGCATGGCGCGCGCGGCCTCAGCGTCGCTTGGTCCTTCGCGCTCGGCAAGCGCGCGATCCTCTTCCCGAAGGGCGGCTTTCTCCTCACCAATGGCATCCCTCTTAGCCTTGAGCGCAATAAGCCCGGGGTTAAGTTCCTCTGCTGGCGGTACTGTGAATTCGTCGGTTGGTTTGGTCTTAAACATGCAAGATTTCCTGCGCGATGCGCGCTATTGCTGTGGTGGGTAAGTGTGTGTAAGCGGCTGCGCCAAGTGCCGGCCGTTTGCCGTAAACAGTGGGCGCCGGTTTGGCTCCGCTGTGAATTTCAACTAACGGCACTTTCTGCCCGATGACGACCTCGCCATTGGTTAGGTCGACGTCGTGGTTAGCGATACCGACCGCCGCTTCGATTAGATCGACAAGAGCGTCTTCAGCGTTGCCGCCTGGTCCGCATAGCCGGCCGGTTGTGCGTCCGTGCTCGACTGCCGCTGTCGGTTTCATTGCCGACAACGCCAAGACAATACGCGCAATATCCCGTTGGCCGGGTGGCGGCGCCATTCGGTAGCCGCGTGTGATCCTGCCGGCCTCGCGTAGCTTGCGGATCGTGAGTGTCACCATCGAACGCGGCAGGAGTAAGTGGCGCACGAATGCGTCGGGCAGGCATTGTGAATAGGTCTGCATTGCGAACCCCTTTCTGCGCTTTGCGCGGACAACTGAAATTACGGCAAAGAGAAACTGCACCTCCGCGCGTCGGCCGCACAGGAGGGGAACGGCGTCGCGCTCTCGCTCCGAGATCACTCCCCGAAGGGAGGCAGGACGCCGCGGCAGGCGATTTGAATGGATTGTCTAGCGCGTCGTCGCGCGCTGTTACCCACCTGGTTGGCAGCGGGCACGATTTGGCACATGACGCACTGATCGAATTGGACGCGCTCGATCTTGGATGCCAGACGGATCGTAGCTCTGGGCGGCCCCGAGCGCATCTATTCATCCGAAAGAAATGCAGAAGCGCTGAACCTTCCGACCAACAAATGTAACGTATGTGTTGCTGCCCAATGTAAATCCTTCGTATTAACCTCAGATGGCAGATTACGAGGCAGTCCTTAGAAGAACGCTGAGCGGGATGGTTGACCCGTCGGCGGACGCGCGCACAAAGGTCTATGACCGCGCGCGCGCGACCATTGAGCGGCAGATTGCCGCCATGCCGAAGCGTCCGCCGGATGCGGTCATTCAGCGCCAGTATGAGGAGCTGGACGCAGCCATTGCCATCATCGAGGAAGAATATACCGAGCCGGACTATGACGAGCCGGAAGAGACTCCGGCTGCCGATCAAGAGGATCCGTTGGCGAGCTTCCTCGCCGAGCAGGAAGCCGACGGCGGACCTTTTGGATTACAATTTCCCGAGGCAGCGTTTGACAACAGAGACGCCCCCTTCGCCCGGATAGAAGAGGTGCCCAAGCCGGAATCGCAGAACCCCGCAGTTCTTCGATACACATATGTTGAAGATGGCCCGATAACTATCGATCTCGCAGCCGGGGTGGAAGACCTTGCAGTCGATACTGCATCCGAGCAGCGGTTTTCTGAAGTTCATATGATTGCAGAGTCGTTTGCATCACATGTCGCGCCCGACTCGTCGATAGGAAACCAGTTCCCGGATTTGTCAAATTTGGCGGCGAGCTATTTGGCGGCGCTTGGTGACTCCATCGAAAACCTGTCACCTGATCTTCTCGTTATGCGTGGAGATCGCCTAAGAAATGAATTAGCAGACCAAGAGCGACCTTCGGGCGAACAAGATAGCCTACATGAAGTGCCGAAGTTACCACCAATAGCGCTAACCGCGCTCAAGAACCTTATTGCAGCACATAATCTATTCACTGCGTTGGACCCTTTGCTTGACGCGAAGGATCAAGCAATGCTGGGGCCAGACGCCAACCTACCGCTCGCATCGCCCGAAGAGGGACGAGTTCTTATTCGACAGGCGTTTTCTGACGGTGTCATCGATAAACTGACGATGGACACTCTGAACGAGCAAGCTGAACTTTCGCCAACTCAACCGGATGTGACCAGCCGGTTTTCGAGGCGGTATTCTGGATCCTTGCGAAATTTAGCCAGGGCCATCATGGGGCGCGCCTATTCCTTGGCGAAAGCGCATTGGGGTAAAGCCGCATTCGTTGGTGGAACAGCTATCGCCTCTCTGAAATGGATCGCGGCCAATCAAGAGTGGCTGCTTGATTTCTTCGGCGGAAGCAAGGACATGACTGAGCTGATCAAGTTTCTCGTGCACGTGGCTGAGAGACTCCCAATTGCATGATGGCGTTGACGGGGTTGTTGTCGAGAACTTCGTGGTTAGGACAACTTATTCAGCCCGATAGGCCGGATTTTTTAGGAGGCTCGGATCGCTTTGGTATTACTGACCTAGCGTTGTTCGCACCGAAGGGCAAAGCGCTGGAATCAAACCGCTAGTGCATTCATTGCCCATTCGGCTGCAGCGCGAAGCGCCTTTTTCCCGCGGCGATCGGCATAGCCGCCTCGCGCGCCGAGAGCTTCCCCAACGCCTGCCACTGTTGCGCGGGAAATGACCGCCTCAATGACAGAATCAACCTCGGCCGGCGGTGTAGGCATGGCGGGCGCGTCGACTGTGCGAATGTCGCCGCGCGTGTTCGGCCGTGGCTTGCCGAGCCCTCCGCGGGCGCCGAGAAAGGACGCGCCGTAGGCGACTCCAGGCGCGCAGTATCCGAAGCGGCAATCGGGGTGGAAGTCGAAGACGGTGCGCTGTGGCTTAATGGCTATACCGCGCGACTCACCGTCCCATCCACGAAGGCGGGCAGCTTTCGGCTCCGCGTCGCCGAGTCGCGGCTGAATGCCGGGCAACGCTAAATATGCTTCAATGCTCTGCCTGGCGGGATCCTTACCGCGCGGCTTACCGGACGGTCTCCGATCAATGCCCATTCCTTCGATCGGCTGGTTATCGTTGGCTGCTTGCGGCAAGCGTTGCCGTGCAATGTACCAAAGGCAGGCGGCGCCCTTGGCGTCATGCTTCGACAGCCAATTTAACGCCGGTCGACCGCCACGGAAACGGGCCTGGCGACCGGCGGGTTTGTTATCGTTGTCCGCCTTAAGGATGGCGTCGGCTTGGCGCAAAAGGTCGCGCCGGTTTGTGGTTCGCATCAGGCTGCTTCCCGTTTCTGAGTGTTATCGTTCGCCGCGGCGGGCTTCCGGTCGGGGCGAATTTTGTAGAAAGTTGCCCAACTGATCGGGCGAACTGTGATGGTGCCCTGCGAACTGTCATACGTGCGAGTTTTCACGCTGCTTCCCATTTGGCGCTGCCATCCTCGTATTCGGTAAGTGAAAATTTGAGGCCTTCGAGTTGCGCCGCTACCTCGATGTTGGTGCCCGCAATCTCGGAAAGCATTGCAAGTTCGCGCTGACCTGACGCCTGTTTCTTCGCATCTGCGGCTTCTGCATAAAAGCTTCGGGCGCCGCCATCGGCGAAGGTTAGAATTAGCTGACAGCCGGCGTGCGACGACTCCTCGCGCGCCGATGCAATTGTGCTCGCACGCGTGCCGATACGGCGCGGTGGTGACGGTATCTTCTGACTGATCTTCACATCATCGCCCTCATCATGATTGTCGTTTACGGCCGTGGTTGCCGGCTTTGTCGCGCTCTTTCTTTTTTTGGAAGGCAAGTTGGCGGGACCGTCTTCGCGCCAGCATTCGTCGCGCAGCCATGTCGCGAGACTCTTCCGGAATTGTTGTTCGCGGCCCATGTCGTCATAACACTTCCGCCACCGACGCGCCGCAGACAACAGTATGCCGATGTCGACGTTCGTTTTCTCGAATTCGGATTTCGCCTTCCGGTAATCTCGGTGGACTCCGAACTCGTCATAAAGGAGATCAAAATCCCCTTCGCCGCACGGCGCGGCCGAAAGGCCCGCGTCCGTGCCGGCAGAAGGAGTCCCTAATGTAAGCCCCTCTGTAAGAGGGCTTACTAAGGGGGATTCCTCCCGCAGCCGCAGGACGCCTTTCGTTTTAGCGTCCTGCCGCTGTAGGACACTTTCGTCCTGTGACGGTAGGACGCTATTAGCGTCCTGCGACGACAGGACGAGAGACCATTTGGGAATATATTCCGTGGGTCGCTTTCCCGCGCCCATGACGCGATCAAAGTAGCCCCACTCGACAAGATCCGCTGTTGCGGTGGCAACGCTGCCGCGCGTGAAACCGGTTGCCTTCTGTAGATAGGAAACGGCCGCTTGGCTGTTCCCCTTGTCCTTCCGGTATCGCTCCAAGATATGCCAGGCGGTTGCGAGGTGGATGACGCGCCGGCGCTCGTCGCTGGTAATCAAACCAAGCAACTTCCAACGGGTGGTGTTGTCGCCGGCAGTTAGTGCGTATGGCTTACGGTGCTCAGCCATTTAAACGCGCCTTACGTTCCGCGCGCCATGCGTCGCCGATTTCGAGAACGGGTTCGTATATCGCCCGTCCGTCATCGGTGCGGCCGATCTCGCGAATGGCGCCGGCCGCCTCGAGACGCGCGATCGCTGCGCACATAGTGCGGCGCGTGGAGCCGAATTGGCGCGCGAGTCCGTTGGTAGAAAGGACGCAGCCGCCCTTTGTCGCCCATTCGGAGGCTACGATGTGTGGAATTCGAAAATCGTGGCGACCGGCTGTCAGCGTGCCCGCGGCTACGGCATAATCGATCATGCGCCGGATTGTGGATTCCGGCACGTCTTCAAGATGGATTGGCATCTCGATCCTTTCGGGAGAGATTCAGAGGATTTCTGCCCGCGGAGCGTCGTCTTGGGATTGCTGCTGCTCAATGGCCGCGGGCGGGAATTGCTAGGCGGCGGTCGGAGAATTCAGGACGTAGGCATCCCTGCCGCGGGCCTTACGAAACATCGGAACGCTGACGGTCTTCTGCACCTTGCGGACGCCCGCAGCGATTGTCGCAGCCTCCCGCTTTTCTGCCGCCTCGAGTTGGCGATGCAAGTCGGCCAACTCGGCCTTGATTTCCGCGATTTCAGCGCGGCGTCGTTCAAGGTCGGTCATGCCGCTGCCCTTTCCTGTTTACGGTTATCGTTCCCCGCTTCGCGATTTGCAGATAGCCATGCATCCAGATCGTCGGTTGAATAGACGACCGATCGCCCCAACCGTATAAAAACCGGCCCGCCGCCTTTGCAGCGCAGTTTGTCGAGAAGTGATTTCGAGAGACCGCAATATTCTGCGGCCTGCCGTACGCGTATGTTAGCCATGACAACACCTCGGTGTTTATTGTTGCATGACGTGGTATCGGCGTTTTCGCCTGCTTTCGGTACCGTGGTTAAATCAGCGTGAGGCTTCGATCGCGCGGAGTTCTTCCACGGCGCGCTCGTATTTAGACAGTGCGTCTTCTATCTGACGCGGATGCAGCATGTATTCCGCACCCAACTTTTCGAGACGCGTCTCATATCCGAAACCGCGTTGGGTGAGATCTTCATTGTCGATTCCGATCTCCCACCAAAGATGCGAACGTCCGAATGGCTGGCGTCCGCGCTTCTTGGTCGTGGCGCGAAGTTCTTCAGCGATCGGGCCATCACCTGCCTCGGCCAGGAATTGCAGTGCCTTCCTACGGTTGCCTTTATGCAGCTCGTCGAGCGCCCAAAGTGCCTTGATCTCGATCTTCGGAAGCTTTGCCATCACCTCATCGCATCCGCTATCTTACCCGCTATGGCATCCGCTGCACGGCGTGAAGCGTCGGCGTCGACATGCGCATACCGCTGCGTTGTCTTTGAGTCTGCGTGACCGAGCAATTTCCCAATCACGGGCAAGCCTAAGCCCGACCAAGCGCCGACGCTCGCAAATGAATGCCGAAGATCGTGGATGCGCAGCCCCTCCAGTCCGGCTCTCTTACATATTGCTGCCCAAGGGCGCTTGAGGTCGGCGCGCGGCTTTTCATCGTCCATGCCAGCACTGTCGCTGGCGATGACAAAGGCGCCAACGCGAGGTAGGGCGTTTATTACGTCGATGGCGGCAGCGGAAAGGACCACCGTTTTTCGTCCGGTTTTCGAGTCCGGCAGGAATAGGAAACCGCGATCGAGATCGACTTCCGACCATCGAAGATTCAAGATTTCGCGGAGTCGGCAACCAGTAAGCATCAGGAGCCTAATAGCGCCGGTGGCGGAGGGATGCATTTTGATACGTTGACCTTTGGGCGCATGCTTCGACGTTCCGGCGTTGACCGGGAAGCCGATAGTTTCGGCCTCTATCATGGCCTCGCCAAGTCGCTTCATTTCATCAATGGTCAGGAATCGCTCGCGCGCCTGTTCCTTGTTCCGATCTACGCCGCGCGCCGGATTCAGGCCATCAGGCACAAAGCCATTTTTCGCGCCCCAACCGTAGGCTGAAGACAGCATGGCCACGGCACGATTTGCCGCGTATTTCCCAGTTATAGCTGAGTGCATGCGCTGCACCTCGGCGCGCGTGAGCGCTGTTGCCTTTGTCGAACCGATGCGAGGCTCGACATGCTTCCTCAACGTTCCTTCATAGAATTCTCGCGTCGCCGGCTTCATTTCCTTGCCAGCTATGAAATCGGAGA
>Ga0070729_10006536_pt1 | contig 11448 bp, 9 predicted proteins | sample tdDd472_FD_66725 | JGI IMG/M metagenome (GOLD analysis project Ga0070729, IMG submission 66725) | Marine sediment microbial communities from the Atlantic coast under amendment with organic carbon and nitrate - tdDd47.2 | ecosystem: Environmental > Aquatic > Marine > Coastal > Sediment | place...
GTCTCCGCCGGCAGGCCCTGATCTTCGCCGGTCTCCGCCGGCAGGCCCTGATCTTCGCCGGTCTCCGCCGGCAGGCCCTGATCTTCGCCGGTCTCCGCCGACAGGCCCTGATCTGCGTCCGTCACGGACGCCAGATCCATCCAGCCATCCGGCGTCAGTTGTTCCAGCGGGCGGAAGGCGGACTTGTAGGCCATCTTGCGGCTGCCCGGGATCCAGTAGCCGAGGTAGACGTTGGTCAGTTCCTCCGACAGGGCATGCCAGACATGCCACTGCAGGACATAGACGCCGAGACTGCGTCGCTCTTCCTCCGTATCGAAGAAGCTGTAGACCAGGGAGAATCCGTCCTGCATCCGGTCGGTCAGGCAGACCGCGTGCAGTTTCAGGTCCGCATCCCGGAACTCTACCAGGAAGGTATCGACCGGCGTATCCTCCACCATCGCGCGATAGTCGCCGAAACGCATGTCGGCCATGCCGCCCTCCGCATGGCGGGTGGTGAGATACTGGCGGAACAGCATGTAGTGTTCGCGGGTGGCCAGTGCGGGCACGATGCGGGCGCTCAGATCCTGGTTGCGCCGCCAGTTGCGGCGCTGGGTGCGGTTCGGCCGGTACCGTTCCACCGGCACACGCACGGGGATGCAGGCGTTGCAGTTGTCGCAGGCCGGGCGGTAGGCCAGGTCCTGGCTGCGCCGGAAGCCGGCGGCCGACAGCGCGCTGTGCAGCTGATCCGGTTCTTCCCCCGACAACAGGGTCACGACCTTCCGCTCCATGCGACCGGACAGGTACGGGCAGGGGGTTGGCGGCGTGGCAAAGAAATGCCGCAGCGGGATCTGAACGCGCTTCATGACCGAAAGCGTAATCCAGCCGAACGCGCCGTGCAGCAAATTCTTGCAGCGGATTTGCGGCAGTTTGTCGATATGCCCGAACAAGGGGCGAAAAATACGGCATTGCCCAACTTTCGGGCACTTTTCCGCACCCGCTAAACCCGTGCCTCAGCAAGCGGCTGATTCCAATGAAGAATCCGCAAGGCCCTTGCTGGCACACGGTTTGCGCTGTGTGACGGCAACAGGCGACTAGGGTTCCGGCGGGCCGCAGGGCACGTGTCTGGTCCGAGAGTTGCCATCCTGCCGAAGACACGGCGGGACACACGGCGGGCCAAAATCCCGGGAGATCTTGCGCGGCGATGCATGCCGGACGCGGTCTTTCCCGACCTCCCAAGTCCGGTGATCAGAGCCAGACAGTGACGATTGAGGAGGGTGTGATGAAACGAATTGCTGCATTGATGACGGGACTGGCGCTGTTGGGCGCGGTCTCCCTTTCCCCCGCACAGGCCGAGAAGAAGGACAGCTTCCGCGTGGCCTGGTCGATCTATGTCGGCTGGATGCCCTGGGGCTACATATCCGATTCCGGCATCATGAAGAAGTGGGCCGACAAGTACGGCATCGCGGTCGAGATCGTGCAGATCAACGACTACATCGAGTCCATCAACCAGTACACTGCAGGCGCCTTCGACGGCGTCTCGGCCACCAACATGGACACACTGTCGATCCCGTCCGGTGGCGGCATCGACACCACGGCGCTGATCGTCGGCGACTTCTCCAACGGCAATGATGCGGTGCTGGTGAAGGGCGACGGCGGCTTCAAGGCGCTGACCGGCAAGCCGATCAACCTGGTGGAGCTTTCCGTATCGCATTACCTGCTGGCCCGCGGGCTGGAGAGTGCCGGCATGCGGGAGGCTGACATCAGCGTCGTCAATACTTCCGACGCCGACATGGTCGCCGCCTTCGCCACGCCGGATGTGCAGGCCGCCGTGACGTGGAACCCGCTGGTCTCCACCATCATGGAGATGCCGGGGGTGTCGAAGATCTACGACAGCGCCGACATTCCGGGCGAGATCATCGACCTGATGGTGGTGAATACCGGGACGCTGGCCGACAATCCGGCCTTCGGCAAGGCGCTGGTGGGGGCCTGGTACGAGGCCATGCAGGTCATGTCCTCCGACACACCCGCCGGGATCGCGGCGCGCGAGAGCATGGCCGCCGCATCGGGCACCGACCTGGCAGGCTATGACGCCCAGCTCGCCACAACGCAGATGTTCTACCAGCCTGCCGCCGCCGTTGCCTTCACGCAGGATGCGAAGCTGATCCAGACCATGGATTTCGTCCGCAAGTTCCTGTTCGAGCATGGCATCCTGGGGGAGGGCGCGCAGTCGGTGGATGACATCGGCATCGCCTTTCCCGGCGGCAAGAGCCTGGGTGACAAGGGCAACATCACCTTCCGCTTCGACCCGGCCTACATGCAGATGGCCGCGGACGGCGCCCTCTGACCGGGCAGGTCTGACCGCAACTGTCACGCCGGGTGAGCCGCATCCGGCGTGGCACGCGGTCCGGGCCGTGACCTGAACGGAACAAACCATCATGCGCTGGATCAACAGACGTCCCGGACGCCCCCTGCTGTTCGTGCTCGCCGCCCTGCCGTTCGTGCTGACCCTGCTGGCCTATGTCGTTGGCTCCGACATCCGCCGCACGGCCAACCCGAACGACAAGCTGCTGCCGGCACTGGAGAAGGTGATCGACCGGGCCCAGGCCCTGGCGACGGAGCCGGACCGACGGTCGGGCGAGATCCTGCTGTGGCAGGACACGGCGGCCAGCCTGCAGCGTCTCGCCATCGGGGTCGCCTGCGCCGCCGCCATCGGGGTGGTCTTCGGGCTGCTGATCGGTCTGTTCCCGCTGGCGCGATCGGCACTGGCGTCCTATGTCGCCGTGCTGTCGCTGATCCCGCCGCTGGCGCTGCTGCCGGTGCTGTTCCTGGTCTTCGGACTGGGGGAGACCGCGAAGATCGTGCTGATCACGGTGGGCATCACCCCGTTCCTGATCCGCGACCTGGGGCAGCGGGTGCTGGAAATCCCGCTGGAACAGCTGGTGAAGGCACAGACTCTCGGGGCCTCGTCCTGGCAGATCATGACCCGCGTGGCCCTGCCCCAGCTTGCCCCGCGGCTGATCCAGGCGGTGCGGCTGTCGCTCGGCCCCGCCTGGCTGTTCCTGATCGCATCGGAGGCCATCGCCGCGCAGGCCGGTCTCGGCTACCGCATCTTTCTGGTCCGGCGCTACCTCGCCATGGACATCATCATCCCCTACGTCCTCTGGATCACGGTACTGGCCTTCCTGATCGACTGGTCGCTGCGCCTGACCTCGCGCCGCGCCTTCCGCTGGGCGCATGTGGAGGGGGAAAGCCTGTGAGCGCCGTGACCGTCCGGGATGTCTTCAAGACCTACGGTGACGCCCCGGTGCTGGAGCGTGTGAACCTGGAGGTGGCGGACGGCGACTTCTGCGCCATCGTCGGCGCCTCCGGCTGCGGCAAGTCCACATTCCTGCGCATGTTGCTGGCGCAGGAACTGCCGAGCCGTGGCCGCATCCACATCGGCGACGCACGACCCGCGCGCGAACCCGGCCCGGACCGGGGCGTGGTGTTCCAGCGCTATTCGGTATTTCCGCACCTCAGCGTGCGCGACAACCTGATCCTGCCGGTGTCGTTCCGCGACTCACCGATCCTGGGGCGGCTGTTCGGCTCCGCCCTGCGCAAGGCCGAGGCAGAGGCGAACGCGACGCTGGAGCGGGTTGGCCTGGCCCATGTGGCCGACGCCTGGCCGAGCCAGCTCTCCGGCGGCATGCAGCAGCGGCTGGCCATCGCGCAGGCGCTGGTGCGCCGCCCGCGCGTGCTGCTGCTGGACGAGCCCTTCGGCGCGCTGGACCCCGGCACCCGGCTGTCCATGCATGACTTCCTGCTCGACCTCTGGCGGGACAGCGGCATGACCATCTTCATGGTCAGCCATGACCTGTCGGAGGCCTTCAAGCTCGGCACCCGTGTCGTCGTCTTCGACAAGCCGCGCTGGGACCCCCAGGACCCCAGCCGCTACGGCGCGACCATCACCCATGATTTCAGACTTGGCGACAAGAAGGGGGAGACTTCCAATGACCCGACCCATGAATCCGACCGAGAGACGGCAGCAGCGGCAATCCGTGACGCCGATGCGGCAAGGCCCGGCGGAAACCCGGCGGCACCACCATCCTGACCTGACCAGGCTGCTCGGCTGGAAGGCGGCGCGGGCGGAGGCGGAACTGCCCTCCGGCGAGTGGGACAAGGAACGCCAGTGGGCGCTGCGCATGGGCCTGACCGCCGCCGACAGCGTGCAGGACCGCTCCATCCCCACCTTCGCGCGGGGCGAACTGCCCCACTATGCCGGCATCAATACCTTCCTGAAGGCGCCCTACGCGGAGGATGTGACCGACGTCGGCCATTTCGACGCCACGGTGCTGGGTGCGCCCTTCGATGGCGGCACCACCTACCGCCCCGGCACCCGCTTCGGGCCACAGGGTATCCGCAAGATCTCCGCGCTCTACACCCCCTACAACTACGAGCTGGGCGTCGACCTGCGCGAACAGATGACCCTGTGTGACGCGGGGGACATCTTCACGATTCCGGCGAATATCGAGAAGACCTTCGACCAGATCTCGCGGGCCTGTTCCCATGTCTTCTCCAGTGGCTCCATGCCGATCATCCTGGGCGGTGACCATTCCATCGGCTTCCCCACCGTGCGCGGCATCGCCGAATGCACCTCGAAGACCATCGGCATCATCCATTTCGACCGCCATGCCGACATCCAGGAGAAGGACCTGGACGAGCGGATGCACACCACGCCCTGGTTCCATGCCACCAACCTGCCCAATGTCCCGGCGAAGAATCTGGTGCAGATCGGCATCGGCGGCTGGCAGGTGCCGCGCGAGGCGGTGGCGGTGGCGCGGGAGCGCAATACCAACATCATCACCATGTCCGACGTGGAACAGCTCGGCCTCGACCGGGTTGCCGACATGGCGCTGGAGATGGCCTGGGACGGGGCCGACATGGTCTATCTGTCCTTCGACATCGACTGCGTCGACTGTGGCTTCGTGCCCGGCACCGGCTGGCCGGAGCCCGGCGGGTTCCTGCCGCGCGAGGTGCTGCATCTGGTTTCCCGCGTCGCGGCGGAGGGGCTGTGCGGCATGGAGATCGTGGAGGTCTCACCGCCCTACGACACCTCCGACATCACCGCCCTGTTCGGCACGCGGGTGATCGTCGACGCGCTGGGGTCCATGGTCGCGGCGGGCAAGCTCGGGGCGCACAAGGGCCATATCGACAAGCCGGTGACCGTGCCAATGGGCGACTACGACGCCGCCCGCGACGGCCACCGCTGGTCGAACAGGCCGAAGGGAGCCTGAGCCATGCCGCACGACCATCACGCGCACTCCCATGGGCACAGCCATGACCACGCCCACGATCATGGACATCCGCACGGTCCGGGACACAACCACCGGACTGGCGACAATCACGCGGCGGACGCGCCCCTGCACCTGCATTCGCACATGGCGGAGGAGGACGCAGCCACCGAGATCGGGATGCTCTGCGAGCAGTTCATCGAGGGCTTCCGCGACGCCACCGACAAGGCCACCTTCCTGCGTCTCGCCGGCGTCGCCTTCGAGGTGCCCGGCACCGCCGGCGGCCCGTCACTGAAACTGGTGGACGTGAAGGTGGAGACCGCCTGGCAGGTCGGCGCAGCCTCCCCCGCCTTCGGCAGCGCGGAACTCTCCTACCTGCCATTCCCCGGCACCATGATCCGCGAACGCACCAACTGCGCCCTGGTCTATGTCTCGAAGCAGGAACGCCGTGATCTCGACCTGCGGGAATTCATGCAGCAGAGACGGGCGGCGCTGTAGACCGCGTCGCCCGGGGCGGCATCCGGTCCGCTGCGTCGGCCTCTGCTGTTCCGGAACCCGGCGTCGACACCCGATGTGGCGAAACGTCGTTTGCCAGAACCGGCAATTGGGCGTAACGGGTCGCGGAAATGACGCTCGGCGGGGGCCAGACCGCGCCATGGCGCCATCCGAGGCTTGCCTCATCAAGTGCCGGAGTGATTGCGTGGTTGATCTGAGACAGGTCTTTCATGTCCTCGGTTGGGTAGTCTGCTGGACCGGGGTCATGCTGATGGTCCCTGCTGCTGCCGACCTGGCGTATGACAACATCGACTGGCAGACCTTCGTGCTGGCCGCGTTCATGACCCTCTTCATCGGCGGACTGCTGATTCTGGGAACCTGGAACAGCGAGGGTGCAGGGCTGGTGCTGCGCCAGGCCTTCCTGGTCGTGATCCTTGGCTGGGTGCTCGTGACCCTGTTCGGGGCGATCCCGTTTCTGGGCATGGGCATCGGTCTCACGGACGCCGTGTTCGAATCCATGTCGGGGCTGACCACCACCGGGTCGACAGTGCTGACAGGCCTGGATCATCTTCCCCCCGGAATCCTGCTCTGGCGCGCGATGCTGCAGTGGATCGGCGGCATCGGCATCATCACCGTCGCGGCCCTCATCCTGCCCTTGCTCCGGGTTGGCGGCATGCAGCTTTTCAAGATCGAGAGCTCCGGGTCGCCGGAGGACAAGGCCGCCTCAACCACCCGGCTGCTGATCCTGCTGCTGAGCGTCTATATGGCGCTGACCGTGCTCTGCACCGGCACCTACTTCATGCTCGGCATGGACATGTTCGATGCGGTCGCCCATGCCATGACCACGGTTTCGACCGGGGGCTACTCGACCCATGATGCCTCCTTCGGCTATTTCAAGAACTGGTGGCTGCACTGGGCGGCGACCTTCTTCATGATCTGCGGGGCAATTCCGTTCCTGCTCTATGTCCGTGCGACCCTCGGCAACTGGCGGGATCTGTTCCGGGACAGCCAGGTACGGGCCTTTCTCGGATTTCTCGCCTTCAGCACCCTGGGGATGACGGCCTGGCTCTATGGCCAGGGTGGCTTCGGTCTGCTCGAGGCGCTGACGCTGACATCGTTCAACATTACCTCGCTCGTCACCACCACCGGGTATGCCACTGCAGACTACACGGCCTGGGGGCCGGGTGCGGTGGGCATGTTTCTGATGCTGATGTTCGTCGGCGGATGCTCCGGATCGACATCGGGCGCAATCAAGATCTACCGCTACCAGGTACTGTGGCTGTTCGTCCGGGCGCACGTGAAGCGGCTTTCATCACCGAACCGGGTGATTCCGCTGAACTACAATGGTCGCAGGATGGAGGCGGAGGTGCCGACCTCCATCCTGGCATTTCTGGCTGTCTTCATCGCCACGATCGGGATCTTCACGGTGCTGCTGGCGCTCTGCGGGCTGGACATGGTCACCGCCTATTCCGCCAGCCTGACAGCGATCACCAATGTAGGTCCCGGAATTGGCGCGATCATCGGCCCCTCAGGCACCTTCCAGCCGCTGCCGGACAGTGCCAAGTGGCTGCTGACGAGCGCGATGCTCGCCGGGCGGCTGGAAATTCTTGTCCTGCTTGTGGTCTTCGACCGGGATTTCTGGCACGGCTGAGTTCACGCCGTGCTGTGGGAGCCGACTGAATGAAAAGGGCCACGCGCCGCAAGGAACGTGGCCCCTTTTCGAGAGTGCCGGACGCAGCAGGGATCAGGCGGCGTCTTCCATGGTGGCTTCCCATTCACCGCGGGCGGCGAGCCAGTTCATGCGGGCGCGGTGCAGGTAGGCGGCCTGGGCGGCTGCGACATTGCCGGTCTGGCCGACCCACGCCTTCAGTGCCGACTGCTGCAGCGCGCGGCCATAGGAGAAGCTGAGCGCCCAGGGCAGCGGCCCCATGCGGTTCATCGCGTCCAGATGCGCGGTCGCCTCGACCTCGGTCTGTCCGCCTGACAGGAAGACGATGCCCGGAACGGCGGACGGCACGCAGCGCTTCAGGGTGGCGACGGTGGCGGCGGCCACGGCCTGCACATCGGCGCGGTTGGCGGCGTCCTGACCGGAAATCACCATGTTCGGCTTCAGCAGGATGCCTTCCAGTTCCACACGCTGGGCGTAGAGCTCGTTGAAGACCGCATCCAGCGTATCCTCGGTGACCTGCTGGCAGCGGGCCAGATCATGGTTGCCGTCCATCAGCACCTCGGGCTCCACGATCGGCACGATGCCGGCTTCCTGCGACAGCTTCGCGTAGCGGGCCAGCGCATGGGCGTTGGTGTCGATGCAGTAGGCGGAGGGGATGTCGTTCGTGATCTTGATGACCGCGCGCCACTTGGCGAAGTCGGCACCAAGCTGGCGGTATTCGGCAAAGCGTTCGCGCAGGCCGTCGAGCCCTTCGGTCACGGTCTCGCCTTCGGCACCGGCCAGCGGCTTGGCACCCATGTCCACCTTGATGCCCGGCGCCACGTTCTCCGACCGGATCAGGTCGACCAGGGTGGTGCCATCGGCCGCCTTCTGCCGCAGGGTCTCGTCATACAGGATGATACCGCCGACATGCTTGCCGTGGCCCGCTGTGCGGAACATCAGTTCACGATAGTCGCGGCGGTTGTCCTCCGTATTCTCGACCCCGATGGAATCGAAACGCTTCTTGATGGTGCCGGTCGATTCGTCGGCGGCAAGCACACCCTTCCCATTCTCGACGATCCCACGGGCAATGGCATTCAGGTCACGGTCAGACATCGGTTCCTCCACACTCACACATACGTTCCTGCGACCGCGCCATACGCGTCGGCCGCCAATCCGGTTCAGCTATCCTGGTTCATCAGCACGGCAACGCCGGGCAGTTCCTTGCCCTCGATCCATTCCAGGAACGCGCCGCCTGCCGTCGATACATAGGAAAAATCATCCGCAACCCCGGCATGGTTCAGCGCTGCAACGGTATCACCGCCACCGGCCACTGACCGCAGCTTTCCTGCACGGGTCTGCTCCGCCGCCGCCCTGGCCACGGTCACGGTGGCCGCGTCGAAGGGCGGGAACTCGAACGCGCCCATGGGGCCGTTCCACATCAGCGTGCGGCATTCGCCGATGCGCCGCACCGCCTCCGCCGCGCTGTCCGGCCCGACATCCAGGATCATCCGGTCGGCGCTGACGGCGTCGATGGCAACAGTCTCGGTCGCCACGCCCTTTTCCAGCTTCGGCGCCACCACGGCGTCGGTCGGCAGCAGCACATCGCAGCCATTGGCCTCTGCCTGCTTCAGGATCTTCGCCGCGATATCCACCAGATCCGGTTCCGCCAGCGAGGCCCCGACATCCTTGCCCTGCGCCAGCAGGAAGGTATTGGCCATCGCCCCGCCGATGATCAGCAGATCCACCTTCGCCGTCAGGTTGGTCAGCACGTCCAGCTTTGTCGACACCTTGGCACCGCCGACCAGCGCCGCCGCGGGCCGCTCCGGATCGCTCAGTGCCGCCTGCAATGCCTCCAGCTCCGCCTGCATGCAGCGCCCGGCAGCACTCGGCAGCCGCCGCGCCAGCCCCTCCGTCGAGGCATGGGCGCGATGGGCGCAGGAGAAGGCATCGGCGACGAACAGGTCACCCATGGCCGCCAGCCGGTCGGCGAAGCCCTTGTCATTCTTCTCCTCGCCGGAATGGAAGCGGGTGTTCTCCAGCAGCACGACATCGCCATTGTCCATGGCGGAGATCGCGGTTTCCGCCTTCGCACCGATGCAATCCTCGCCGAAGCCGACATCCTGGCCCAGCAACCGCTGCAATGCGGCGGCCACCGGACGCAGCGACATCTCCGGCACGACCTTGCCCTTCGGCCGATCGAAATGGGCCAGCAGCACCACCTTCGCACCCCGTTCCGACAGGTCGCGGATCGTGGGCAGGACCCGTTCGATCCGCGTCGTGTCACCGACGGCGCCATCCTTCACCGGTACGTTCAGATCGACCCGCACCAGCACGCGCCGACCCGCGACCTCCAGGTCGTCGATGGTCTGGAACGCGGACATTCCCTTCTGGCCCATGGTTTCGCCCAGCCCGGCGCCGGTCAGATCAGCGCTGCCATGGCGATGGCGGTATCGCCCATGCGGTTGGAGAAGCCCCATTCGTTGTCGTACCAGCTCAGCACCCGCACGAAGGTGCCGTCGATGACCTGGGTCTGGGTCAGGTCGAAGGTAGAGCTGGCCGGGCAATGGTTGAAGTCGATGGAGACCAGCGGCGCGTCATTCACGTCCAGCACGCCCTTCAGGCGACCGTTCGCGGCCTCGATCATGGCCTGGTTGACTTCCTCCGCCGTGGTCTCGCGACCGGCGTTGAAGGTCAGGTCGATCAGGGAGACATTGTTGGTCGGGACGCGGACCGAGGTGCCGTCCAGCTTGCCCGCCAGTTCCGGCAGCACCAGGCCAACGGCCTTCGCGGCACCGGTGGTGGTCGGGATCAGCGACGACGCCGCGGCACGGGCACGACGCATGTCGCTGTGCAGGGTGTCGACGGTGCGCTGGTCGCCGGTATAGGCGTGGATCGTGGTCATGAAGCCCTGCTTGATGCCCACCAGGTCGTTCAGCACCTGCGCCACGGGGGCCAGGCAGTTGGTGGTGCAGGACGCGTTGGAGACAACGGTGTGCTCGGCGGTCAGCTGGTCATGGTTGACGCCATAGACCACGGTCAGGTCCGCATTGCTGGCCGGTGCGGAAACCAGGACGCGCCTGGCGCCTGCTTCCAGATGCATCGCGGCCTTGTCGCGGCTGGCGAAGATGCCGGTGCATTCGAAGGCGATATCGACGCCCAGCTCACCCCAGGGCAGCTTCGCCGGATCGCGCTCCGCCGTCACCCGCACGTCACCGGCGCCGTAGTTCATGCTGTCGGCGGTGGTGGTGATCTTCGTCGGGAACCGGCCATGGACGGTATCGTACTGCAGCAGGTGGGCATTGGCCTCGACCGAGCCGAGATCGTTGATCGCGACGATCTCGATATCGTCACGGCCCGACTCGGCGATGGCGCGCAGCACCAGCCGACCGATGCGTCCAAACCCGTTGATTGCAACACGTACTGTCATGGTTCTCGTCTCCTTCAGGAAAGGCTGTCCCGCACGGCGGCCGCGACGTGGGCTGCCGTGATACCGAAATGTTCGTAGAGTTCAGGTGCCGGGGCGGATGCGCCGAAGCTGTCCATGGCGATGATGACGCCTTCGGTGCCGACATAACGCTCCCAGCCCCAGGCGGCAGCGGCCTCGACCGCGACCTTCAGCGTGTCGGTGCCCAGGATCTCGTCGCGATAGTCGCGGCCCTGGGCGTCGAACAGCTCCGTGCAGGGCATGGAGACGACGCGGGTCGGAATGGACTCGGCCTGCAGCAGCTTGCGGGCGTCCAGCGCGGTCTGCACCTCTGTACCCGTGCCGATGATGGTCACCTGCGCGGCCCCGCCGCTGGCCTCTTCCAGGATGTAGCCGCCGCGCGCGGTCAGGTTCTCGTTCACCCGGGTGCGCAGCGTCGGCGTGCCCTGACGCGACAGCGCCAGCAGGGACGGGCCGTCGCGATGCTCCACCGCCAGCTTCCAGGCCTCGGAGGTTTCCACGGCGTCGGCGGGGCGGAAGACCCGCAGGCCCGGCATGGCCCGCAGCGAAGCCAGATGCTCCACCGGCTGATGCGTCGGGCCGTCTTCGCCGAGACCGATGGAATCATG
>Ga0070729_10006537_pt1 | contig 11448 bp, 7 predicted proteins | sample tdDd472_FD_66725 | JGI IMG/M metagenome (GOLD analysis project Ga0070729, IMG submission 66725) | Marine sediment microbial communities from the Atlantic coast under amendment with organic carbon and nitrate - tdDd47.2 | ecosystem: Environmental > Aquatic > Marine > Coastal > Sediment | place...
ATTAAACCCAAATGGTGAGTATCAGATTCCCATATTCGATGTACCTCCAGGCCACACGGATGCAACCTACTTTGCAGAAATATCGCGCGAAGGCCTTGAAGATCGCATGAAGCAAATCCGAAAACTCGCCGACGAAGGCAAACTTCGTCATGATATTTCCGAATACGAAGCGCGCCTGGATGAAGAGATAGAAGTTATTAACCAAATGGGCTTCCCCGGTTACTTCCTCATCACATGGGATTTCATCAAGCACGCCAGGGAAGCGGGAATCCCGGTAGGCCCAGGCAGGGGCAGTGCTGCAGGTTCTTTGGTGGCTTATGCTCTTCAAATTACCGACATTGATCCACTTCAATACGACCTACTGTTTGAGCGTTTCCTGAACAAGGAAAGGGTCACCATGCCGGACATCGACATCGATTTCTGCAAGGCGCGTAGAGGAGAGGTGATCGACTACGTCACCCACAAATATGGCCAGGAAAACGTCTGTCAAATCATCACCTACGGAAGTATGAACGCCAAGATGGCTTTGAAGGATGTGGGACGTGCGCTCGGTTTTCAGCCGTCCGAGATGAATCGAATCGCCAAACTGGTTCCAGAAGAACTGAAGATGACAATCCACAAAGCGTTGGACCAAAACCCAGAGTTTAAAGAAGTTTACGACAACGGCGAGCGTGAAAAACAGCTCATCGATATGAGTGCCACGGTCGAAGGACTCAGCCGAAACACAGGGGTGCACGCCGCAGGTGTGATCATCGCGCCCAAGCCGGTCACCGAATTCGCCCCGATCTATCGCGATAAAAAGAACGTGACCTGTATTCAATATGCCAAGGAAGAGGCCGAAGAAATCGGCCTGCTCAAGTTCGATTTCCTTGGGCTGAAAACCTTAACAACCATCTCAACTGCGCTTGAATTAATCGAAGAGACGACCGGCGAAACGATAGATTTGGAAAAGGTGAAAACCTTCGATGATCCCAAGACCTACGAGCTGTTCTGCAAAGGGGAGACCGACGGTATCTTCCAGTTTGAATCCGATGGCATGAAAAACCTGCTCGTTCGACTTGGACCCAAGCGATTCGAAGACTTCATTGCACTCAACGCCCTGTATCGACCTGGACCACTCGGATCCGGCATGGTAGACCAATTCATCGATTGCGCCCACGGTGCGGAAATCCACTACGAATTACCTGAATTAGAGTCCATCCTGGAAGAGACATACGGAGTTATTCTCTACCAGGAGCAGGTGATGAAGATTGCCCAGCTCATTGGTGGCTTCAGTCTCGGTGAAGCCGATCTCCTGCGCCGGGCAATGGGCAAGAAAAAACAGGAGATCATGGAGAAAAAGAAGATCGAGTTTCTCAAGGGCGCCAAGGAACGAAATTTTCCTGAAGATGTCTGTGGTCAGATCTTCGATAAAATGGCCGAATTCGCGAAATACGGCTTCAATAAGTCGCATTCGGCAGCCTACGCCTTGGTTGCCTACCAAACCGCCTACTTAAAGGCAAACTACCCGGTTCAATTCATGGCGGCTTTATTGACCATGGATAAAGATGTCACCGATAAAGTAGTCGCGTATATGGAGAAATGCCGCCAGATGCACATCAAGGTGCTTCCTCCCGACGTACGCCTCTCCAAAGCGTCTTTCTCGGTCGAAGAGGGCAATGCCATTCGTTTTGGACTGGGTGCCATTAAGGGCATTGGCGGTGCCGCGCTGGATGCGCTCCTGCACCTCACGCAGGAAAATGAAGTTAATACATTTTATGAGTTTTTTGAAAAAATTGACATTAGAAGCATTAATAAGACGGTAGTTGGTCAACTGGTAAAAGCAGGTGCATTTGACTTTTGTGGCCAAACCAGGCAAGGCATGTTCGAGGCGATTGAGGCGATGCTGAGCTGGGGAGCCAGCGTACAGAAGGAGGCGGACAGCGCCCAGGAATGCCTCTTCGCAGACCTGAACAGTTCCCAGATGTGTTCAGTCAAGCTTCTCGAAACGGAGTGGGACCAGAGCGAAAAACTTGCCTATGAAAAGGAAACTCTCGGGTTTTACATGTCGGGTCACCCCCTGGATCCCTATCGATCGCTGTTTCAAAAAAACACGACCTGCAGCACCCAGACGATCGCCAACATCCAATCGGGTTCAGAGGTCATTATCGGCGGCCAGGTCCATGCTCTGCGCAAACACACAACCAAAAAAGGCGATCCTATGGCCTTCATGTCATTTGAGGATTTTCACGGAACCCTCGATGTGACGGTTTTTCCGCGCAGCTATGAAAAGTTCAAACACCTGTTTCAGGTCGATAAGGCACTTATTCTAAAAGGAAAGGTGGATATTCGGGATGATAAGGTGCAACTTCTTTTGGATGAGGCCCTCGATCTTGAAGATTGGGAAATTGATCAAATCCGCACCTGTGTCTTTTCTTTTAATACCGAAAAGGTAGGCGAGGAAGATCTTCGAAATCTATACAGCCACATGGCGGCAAACCGTGGGTCGTGTCGTGTTCTATTGGAAATCCAGGTCGATGATCGTTACCGAACTGTCATTAGCCCCGACCCGAACGGGATTCAGCCCGGACCATCCTTGGCCGAATTTCTCAAGCAAAACGCCTGTTTTCAGACACGCTTCATGTATTGAGGAGTAAGGGGTGGCACATCAACCGGAACTCTACAGAGATGCGGTTCGATCAAATGCCATAAAACGCACTCTAAGGCTGCTGAGAGAGCAAATTTCATGTATACAGCCTGTATTAATGGCATTCTGAGGCATGGAAGGAATAACGCTCGATTCGGGGCTCTGGGCCAAGGCCTGACCGCCGCGCTGGACCATCGTGCGGACACCTTCACTGCCATCTCGGCCCATACCCGTTAAAATAGCCGCAAGCGACCGCTTGGCCAGCTTTGGATCGATGGATTTAAGGGTCACATCCACGGAAGGGCGAACGTGGCAAACCTTGGGACCCTGGTGGAGCTGGATATGTCCTGAGATGTCGATTTCGCCGTGAAAATCACCTGGAATGATCCAGATAGTTGCGGGCCTTAACGTTGAACCGTTTGAGGCGATATTGACTGGCATGGAACATGTTTCGGCCATGATCGCTTGAAAGGGAGAACTGACATAGGGGGGATGGTGCTGAACCAAAACAATCGCGCTGTTCTGCAGGGTCACGTTCTCTAGCAGGACTTTTAAGGTTTTAATCCCTCCCGTGGAACTCCCGATAATAATCAGAGAGGTCATGGTAGGAACCCTTCCAGTTCATCTAGAGCGCATACAAGTTCTTCTGCTGTAAAAGGTTTTCGCACATAATCGGTCACAAATTCTTTGAGCGGATCCATTGCTTCCTGGGGATCATGCACAGCTGTGAGCATACAAACAATGCAGTTTTGAACGAATTCTCGGTCCACCATGGCCTGAAGAGTTTGCCAGCCATCGAGCTCAGGCATCATGATATCTAATAGCACGATGCCCCGAAAGCCATCCGCTAAAATGGTCAGGGCTTCTTCTCCGCTGGCGGCTGATTGTACGCTCCATTTTGATCCATTCAGAACGATTTCAACGGTTTTTTGAATGGATCGATCATCGTCGACAACCAACACTGAAACGGGCATGCTTCACTCCTGATGAGGTTGAGTCTTTGGTTTTGAGGGGGCTCAAAAAGAAATCCAACCAAGCGTTTTGGCAAGTATAGGCGATTTGAAATGCGTCCAGCCAAGGAATTTTTGATCAAGTTCAGGCCCTCTCTTGAATTCCGACCCATGGCTGTTAACCCGATTTGGTTTGAGCAAAGTATGTAAAGGACTTATCCGCCTGAATTCAAGTGTGAAATCGGGAATGTCATAGTGGCGGAGGTCCCAAGGTCGGGCCCTGGGCTTGTCAGCTCAATTCGACCACCGAGTTGGTTCATGATCTCCTTGACGATGGAAAGTCCAAGCCCGCTGGACGATCGATCATGGCGTGACAGGTCCGCCTTGTAGAACTCCTGGAAAACTAACACGATTTGATCAGGTGCGATGCCACAACCCGTGTCCGTGATGGAAATCAACCCACTGCCTTCAACACGCTGGACATTAAGCGTAATCTTTCCACCTGAAGGTGTGAATGAAAGGGCGTTACTGAGAAGGTTCTCCACGGCGATTCGGAATTGCACAGGATCCACTTCGATATGAAAGGATTCGCGCCTTGCCCACTCGAATTTCAACCCTTTGTTCTTCATCGCCAGGCCAAATGAAGCGACGATACGATCAAATTGTCCAAGTATTTCAATTGATTCAAGTTGAATCCGATAACCAGGAGCTTGGAGTCTGGCTAAATCAATGGTGTGAGTGACCAGATCCTTAATATACCCAACGTTCTCTATGGCCAGGTCAAGGATTTCGCGATCGTGGGGATTCTCAAGACGGGTTTGGAGCAGCGGAAGAAGGGCGACGAGGGGGGTCAAGGGAGTCTTCAAATCGTGACCGAGTTGGTTCACAAAGCGATTCTTCTGATCCAGAAGCGCAGATATTTCTTGCGTACGCTTCTCCACGCGGTCTTCCAATGACTGGATTAGGATGCCAAGTTCCGCCTCTGCTCGATGACGCAATCCCAACTGGACTTGAAACGATTCCTGTAAATCTAGGATTCGTTTGGCTGTGTCAAGCCGTGTTTTCAATTCATGGGCGAAAATAGGCTTCACTAGGTAATCATCAGCGCCAGCGGCCAGGCCTTCAACGGTGTCTTCTTTTGAGTCACGCGCGGTCAGGATGAACAAGTAGACATAGCTCCAATCCGAATTGTGTTCTCGAACGCGACGACATATAGAAGGCCCATCCAGCCCTGGCATATTCCAATCGAGGATAGCAAGGCTGGGACGGTCTTTGGCTTGTAGAATTTCCCATGCGTGATTACCGTTTGCACACAGAATGACTTCATAGCCCCATTTACACAACTTGAATTCGAGCATTTTGCGAGTGGTTGAGTCGTCGTCTGCTACAAGAATCTTCATGGTTCCTCCACCTGTTCTATATCGACAGGAAGCAGAAAACATGAAGGGAAGGTCAAATTCAAGGTCATCGATCGGGCAAATAGAGGACAGGGCCTGTCTTCTTTTAAGGGGTTACCTAAGAAAAAGACAATGAACATTGAGTTAATCCTTTAGTTAATTTATAAATACATTTTCAATGGTTTTAAGGTAAGAATTTTTAATTTTTGAAAGTTATTTATTGTTTAAAAAAACTAATCTGCCTCCACCTGTTAACACCTAATCCAAAAAGAATTCTTGGGATAATTCCACGTCAACTCTGAGCCGATACATTTCCCATCAATCACAACCAAGTCCTCACCAAGAGGGTCTGTTTTGAGGTGATACCGGACTGAGAGAACCGTTGAAAACAGCTGTTTTTTTCGCTATAACTAGGCGTTTGTCGAAGGAGGGCTCCTAAGTGACCAAAAAATACTTCATCGAAACCTGGGGTTGCCAGATGAATGTACACGATTCTGAAAAAATGGCTGGATCGCTGGCGGCAATGGGCTACAGTCCTGCAGAAACCGTCGAAGAAGCCGATGTTTACTTGATGAACACGTGTTCCATCCGTGAAAAAGCCCAGGAAAAGGTGTTTTCCCGTATCGGTGTCGTCAAGGAGTTAAAGAACGAAAAGGATCTCCTCATCGGCGTGGCTGGCTGCGTTGCCCAGCAGGAAGGTGAAGCCATCCTGAAACGTGCACCACAGGTGGATTTCGTGATGGGGACGCAAGCCCTGAAAGATTTACCAGAATTACTGCAAACCAGACACGCCGTATCCATTGAAAAAGACCCCGAAAACCATCTATTCCCAACAGACCAAATCCTTAGGAATGAAGGAATTAAGGCCCAGGTCACCATCATGGAAGGCTGCGATAATTACTGCACCTATTGCATTGTGCCCTACACACGGGGAAGGGAGCGCAGTCGCTCTGTACCCGAGATTCTGTATGAAATTAAAAATCTGGCCAAACAAGGTTTTAAGGAAGTCGAACTCCTTGGACAAAACGTAAATAGTTATCGCTCTGAGGTTGATTTTGCCACGTTGCTGGACGAAGTGAGCCAGATTGAAGGCATTGAAATGATTCGGTTTGTGTCGCCACATCCCAAGGATTTTAGTCGCAAAGTCATCGAATTGATCGCAGAACGCCCCAATATCGGTAGAGGGCTCCACTTGCCCGCCCAGTCCGGGAATTCAAGGATTTTGAAACGCATGGGTCGTGAACATACCCGTGAGCATTATATCGAGCTTGTCGATATGATTTACGACGTTCTGCCGGAAGCGAGCCTCACCTCCGATTTTATCGTAGGTTTCCCTGGCGAAACCGAAAGGGAATTTGAAGACACCGTCAGTCTTATTGAAAAGGTGGGTTACGACCGTATCTTTTCGTTTATGTATTCGCCACGACCGGGTACGGGGGCACTGAAGCACGGCGACCCGATCCCAAAAGAAGAGAAAGCGCGTCGCCTCCAGATTTTGCAAAAACGTCAACTCGAAATTCAAAAAGCGCGTATGGAACATCGCATAGGGCGCCGCGATAAGGTGCTCATCGATGAAATCAAACCCGAGGATAAATTCCCTTTAAAGGGACGAAATAGTGAGAATCTGCTCGTACACATCCAGAGTGAAATAGGCGATGTCGATCGTTTTTATGGCAAGGTGATCGAAGTCGAACTCATCGGAGCTGGTGTTCACACCCTTCGCGGCAAACTGCTCTGAATTTTTCCTCTTGAGGAGTGTCTTTGAAGGACGACGCAGCGCGACCAGGGTTTGGTGATTCTAAGAATCGGTGATGCGTGATGAAGAGGGAGCAGGGCTTTTGAAGGCCCTGCTGAACAGGTTTGCTTTGGTCCGGTCTCATAATCCCACTCGAGTTAGTTTCTGAGCGTTGGAACAGTCCCAATACGCCCAAAGCATGATGCCTGTAGAGGTGCTGAACGTGAACAAATCATCCTCTTTTAAGCTTAAAGGATGTTTACCGGACAACATGCTGTTTACTCCAATATGGACAAACGGTTAATCACGGGAGCCACAGCACAGGATTGGCGAAAACAAAATAAATGATTTGTCCAAAATATGAGTTAAATAATTCTTTTATATTGTAGTTATTTCAATTGTCAGCATGCCGACATTTCTCACAAACCCGTGAAATTATTCAATTTCAAATTGGAAATCACGCTATTAAATGCTATGGTAGGCCTCAATTGAATCGCTCGATAAGAGGTGTGCATGATCATTTCCATTGCCAATCAAAAAGGTGGAGTCGGTAAGACCACCACTGCTATTAATCTCGCTTCTGCCCTGGCGCTCTCCAAAAAGAAAGTGCTGCTCATTGACCTGGATCCCCAAGGCAATTCCACCATGTCCTATTTGCAGAGCAGGGAAGACCTTGCCCATTCCACCTATCATTGGTTCACCGATGAATCGGTGCCGGTCGATGCGGTTATCCAAAAGACGGAATGTAACGGCCTATTTCTTGCCCCCGCTACTTTGGAGCTCGCCAAGGTCGAACAGCAGTTACACGGGGACCTTGAAGCTCCATACTTCCTCAAAGACTGCCTAAGTGAGATAAAAGATCAATTTGATATTTTTATTATCGACACACCTCCAACTTTGGGTCTGCTGACCGTGAACGCGCTTGTGGCCAGTACCCACCTGATTATTCCCATTCAATCGTCCTATTTTGCCATGGAAGGAACGGACGACCTGTTGGACACGATCGAGAAGATTCGAAAGCGTACCAACCCGGGACTCGAGTTGCTGGGCGTTGTGGTTACCATGTTCGACAAACGCACTTTGCTTGGAAAAGATATTTTCAGCCAAATCAAAGAGGTTTTTGGAGAGAAGGTGTTCAGTACGGTTATCAGTCGCAATGTTCGACTCGAGGAATCACCTGCATACCGTGAGCCCATATTCACCTTTGCGCCCCGAAGCAGCGGCGCCAAACAGTATCGCCAACTTGGAAGGGAGGTTTTGAAACGTGCCAGTTAGAAGGGGACTTCCCAATAAAGTCAAAATGAGACATGACCGACACTATGTCGATGATCTGGTGGTTCGCAATGGGGAAGTGGTAGGCCGAATGGTACCACTCAAGGATATCTATCCCAATCCCGACCAGCCACGTATCGACATGGGCGATCTCGATTCGCTGATCCAAAGCATCAAAATCCACGGTGTTCTCGAGCCCATTTTGGCGATCAAGAACGATCAGGGATATATGATTGTTTCCGGGGAGCGCCGGTTCCGCGCCTGCAAATCACTGCAGATGGAAGAAATCCCTTGTATCGTCAAAAACCTTGATGAGAGCCAGATCCTTGAGATCGCCCTGGTCGAGAACCTTCAACGCCAGGACTTGCATCCCTTTGAAGAAGCCGACGGTCTTGCTACTCTTGTGGAAAAATATCGCTATACACACGAACAGGTGAGCCAAAAATTGGGCAAGAGTCGAAGTTCGGTCACCGAAAGCCTGACTCTTGCCAGCGTGGAGGACGAAGTACGTGAGGCGGCACTCCAGGCCGGCATCAGCGCAAAGAGCATGCTCCTGAATGTGGCGCGTCTCAAGACAGTAAAAGAACAACTCGCCATGATCGAGACCATCGCCAAAGGGGCCAGCAGGGAAGAGGTGCGCAAAAAAACACGCAAGGGCAATAGGCCCAAACCGTATGTTTTTAAGTTCCGCGATCCCTCAAGGCATTTTCGTATGGACCTGAAATTTAGGCGTTCCGAAGTGAGCAAAGACGAACTGATCACCTGCCTTGAAGAAATTCTTCAGCAAGTCAAAGAAAGCGACTCCTTTCATTAGTCTGTTTTATTCAAATCTGTGTATCCAGTAATATGTGAAGTATCCAGTGATTAGTTGGGTCTAGAATCGAATTATGGTTCATCTTGTTTGCCATGGCGCTGCTGTGTGCCTTAGCCAGCGAAACGTTGTGGCTAAAGACCTGTCCCATGTAAACAGTTTTATGCAGTCGGAATGTCCCGCTTAACTTATTATTTTAAAAAGATTTAGGTGAAACTTTCATCTTGGGAATTCCCTCAAGAAGGCGTCGCAGTGATGATTAGATCTAATCCCTTTCTGTGTGACAATTGTGGAAGGAATCTTTTTTTGTGAACCACGATTGAACACCACCGGGATGATGGGGTCTATACAACTCAGTGAGTATGGATGCGTTTCGTTCCATATGTAACGTGGGCAGGTCTGAAAATGTTTGTTTTGCATCTTAACGCTGGAACTTTTATGGCCATATATATATTCCATTGTTTCAAAGGTTTTGAATTTAAAGGACATCCTTATCATTCTCATTTTCAGTTTGACTTCAGTTTTTCGAAAGGTGAAGGAAGGGCCTTTTTGGGATTTGTTTCATATTCGGATATTTTCTATATTTGTGCCAAGAAAAAATAGTCTTTTCACACTTTATGCCCTGCAAATTGGTTTTTTCTTTGTTCAATAGCTTTCTTATTCCTTATTGTCTATGGACAATAATCTCAGGGACCCAATCGTGTAACAGAACTATTTGTCCTTTTAATGTTCGTTACCAAGCTGAGTACCATCTTGGTTCGCTGAACTCCAAATTCGTGTGCATTTGTGTTCATTCGTGGTTTGTTCCAGATTTCAATTTAATGTTGGTATTGGTACCGGCAAGAACAAGAATTTTTTGTTTTAGAAAAAACATTCATGGTCCTCAGGACCCGCGTAGTAAGACAATGGGGCAGTTGGTTCTTTTAACCCGGTAACTGGTCTGTGCTATGTATATGTACCAAGGGCAGCATCCCGATAGGAGGAGTAGGATCCAAATTCGAGCCTTCCCATGGCAGCACATACAACTTTACATAATATTCATTATCGGAACCTGGTATTGAAGCAGCTTCAAATGACTAAAGTTTGAGATTATTAGTTAAGTCTAATATTTGGTATTATTTAAACTCGCTAAAGCGCTCTAAAATCCATTTCTCAGGTCTCCTCCCGATACGGGGGTCGATCATTGCATGGATATGGCGTTAAAAAGCCTCTCAGTGGCTCAAATTTCGACATTTGCTTTCAAGCGAAGCTAGCGGGCGTCTTCGGGATTATTGGTCGAAATTTGCTGATTTAGAAGGATTCCTTTCAATCTGTTCCAAGGTCGCACCAGGATTTATGCATGAACGGATAGGTTCATCTCATTGAACCTTATACCTCTGCAACGCTTTGGTCAGTTGCTTTGAAGCAAAATGCCCGTTGACATACTTTCCAAAGTTAAGACTGGTTATCAAGAGGTCTTGGCCGTTACTTGAAACTCATCTATAATGGACGCATGTTAAGTCTTGAACTGAATCATTCTGAGCTTGGGATTATCAAGATCCAAGGAGGTGCCGAAGAAACTGCGGCCTTCCTAAAGATCTTGTTTGGGTCCGAGTTTCAAACTGACACCATTAATCAACCCGCATCACCAGCCCATCAAACTTCTAACTCCATCCATCATAAACGTTCAAGTAAACGTCAATGTGTTTTAGATTCGCTGCAAGGTCTTCACAACGAGGGGTTATCGGAACCTTCCATTGACCAGATTACCCACTATTTCAAGACTCATTTTCCTGAGCAGGATGCATCTCATCTTGACCAAGTGCTACGGGATCTTGTCAACAAGACTGACCTTGTAAGACGCCCAAAATGGGGCTGTTTTCAACTGGTTCAGTAGAGCTTTTGCATTCCAGATCAACGATGCTCCTTCCCTACTCAGGGTCCTGTCAGATTGAAGGCAGTTTGGGCCATTGAAACGCCATTAATTACTACTTCTATAAGATGTTGGCCAGGATAGTGTTTCCGGGTTGAAAGGTCGGAGAAAGCCTGCTTGCGTGAAATAGCGTGCGTGCCCACATGAACTGTTTTTTCCGAAATCTTAAAGATTTTTTGCGATGTCCTTCCTTTTGCTTTCACGTAGTGGACTCGATACTCGATTCGAACTTTTCCGGTTTTTTTGACATTCAGTGCAAATCTGAACTGAAGTTCAGATCCTATTTGAAGGTTTGTCGGTTGAGCTTTCAGATTTGAGACGGACATATCCCTAGGATCGGAGAAACCGAACAATAGCATGGCCTGGGGGTTACCGGCTTTTAATAAGGAACGACAAGCATGTTTCACAATCCAATCGGTTTGCTTTGACTTACCGATCCATTTCTTGCCTTTTTCCAGTACGAGGTCTGGATGCTCCTTTGAGATGTCATTCAAATTATTGGCCACGCTTTTGCGGACAAACTCGGACGGATCATCCTTTAAATTTTCCAGAATGGGAAAGATTAAGGTTGGGTCCTTTTTGAAAATGGGTAATGACATACTCCAAGGTAAACGTGGACGGCATCCTTCGCTGGCAAAACGCCTCACTTTTGGATCTTCATGCTGGGTTAGTTTCAACAAAAACGCCATGACCGTCTCTGGATTCTTCAGGATAAAGGGACGAATCGCAAACTCTGACGAGCTGA
>Ga0070729_10006538_pt1 | contig 11446 bp, 5 predicted proteins | sample tdDd472_FD_66725 | JGI IMG/M metagenome (GOLD analysis project Ga0070729, IMG submission 66725) | Marine sediment microbial communities from the Atlantic coast under amendment with organic carbon and nitrate - tdDd47.2 | ecosystem: Environmental > Aquatic > Marine > Coastal > Sediment | place...
CCACTCAGGAAATCATCAAGATCGCTGCAGTCGTTCTGTTTTCCTATGGCTCCATGTCCAGGGTCGTGATGTCGGTCCCATTGATCCTCAAGGCAGAGGCTGCCATCAGGACACTTGACGATCTGGAAACGGAGCTTTTCGAGGCCGCGGAAAAAGACATGCCATGTCCGGACACCACATTGGTCTCAAGCGACAATCTCTCTATCGAATTGAAGGATGCCTGTTTTTCCTATCCGTCTGCAAACGGAAATGGACAATTTGTACTCGGCCCCATCAACCTGCCGATCAAGGCGGGTGAAATCATCTTCATCGTGGGTGGGAACGGCAGCGGAAAGACAACCTTGCTCAAAACGCTCTGCGGTCTCTATCGCCCCAGTGAAGGCGAACTCCTGGTCAACAACACTCCCATCGTACAGACGTGTTACCAAAAATACAGGAATCTCTTTTCCGTTATCTTTCCGGATTTCTGCACGTTTGATCGTTTCTACGGGAAGGAAATTAACGAAGATCTCATCTCGGAGCTTTTGGTGAAAATGGGACTGGAGAAAATCACCAGCTTGAAGGACGGGGCATTCACTAATCTCAAGCTGTCAGCGGGCCAGCGAAAGCGGCTGGCCATTCTGTGTGTCCACGCCGAGGCGAGCCCGTGGCTCGTGATGGACGAAGTTGCCGCCGATCTCGATCCTGAATTCAAGAAATTCTTTTATGAGACTTATCTGGGCGAGTTGCAGGCAGCGGGGAAGACCATCATCGCCGTTTCCCATGATGAAAAATATTTCCATGTGGCTGACCGCGTGGTCACATGCGAAGACGGTCGGATTATTTCCGATGTCTTGCGCGATACCAAGTAGAAAAGGAGCATGTCATGAGCGTCAAACAATGGGTGCAGGATCACAAGATTACGGTTGGTTCCGTCCTGTTCATATTCCTTTTTCTTGTCGTGTATTTTTTTAACTCGATCTTCATATACATCTATCCCGGCGAGACTGGTATACTTTTCAGCGGGTTGTCGGATGAGCCATTGCCGGACACGAGTTACAAGGAAGGGCTGTATGTCGTGGCCCCGTGGAACAAGATGTATATTTGGGACACGAAGCTGCAGAAAAAGACTATCGAAGGCGATGCGCTGACAAACAACGGGTTGCGGGTTGGAGTCCGGATCTCTGCGGTTTTCCGTCCGGATCCCGATGAGATGAAGGAACTCGTTGATCATATCGGTGAAGATTATACCGACAAGATTCTGGTCCCCATCCTGTTCTCAACAGTCAGAAAAGTCATCGGCAAATACCAGCCGGAAGCATTGTACACAAGCGCCAGGCTCAGGCTTCAGGATGAGATATATCAGGAGGTTCAGGTTGAAATGGATGAACCGCCATTTATGGTTGAATCCATTGTCATCGAAAAACTGTCATTGCCCGATACCATCCAGAAGGCCATTGAGAATAAGCTCAGGCTTCAGCAGGAGGCATTCGCCTATCAGTATATCCTGAAGAAGGAAGTAGACGAGTCCAAAAGGCGGCAGATCGAGGCGGCGAGCATCAAGGAATATCAGGATACGGTCAGCAAAGACCTGACCCCGGAGATGCTCAAGTGGCTTGAAATCCGGGCCATGCACGACCTGAGCAAGTCTAAGAACAGCAAGGTGATCGTTATGGGCGGCGGGGAGTCAATTCCCCTGGTGCTCGATGCAAAGGGAAGCGGCAAGTAGCAGGCTTTCGTCCTACGAATTCTTTTTGCCCCGGCATATGCCCCGCTTGGAATGCTGCATGAATTCCAAGAGGTGCTGTACGGGCTTGGCGTCGGACAACTCCTCTTCAACCCTGGCACATGCCTGTTTCCATGGCAGGTCTGAGCGGAAGAGAATTCTATGGGCCGTCTTCAGGGCTGATCTGTCCTCGGCTGTGAATTCCGATCCTTGCAGGGGAACCTTGTTTAGTCCTACCACTTTGGCCGGGCTGCCGAAGACCATCATGCAGGGTGGAACGTCCTGCATACAGTAAGAATATCCGCCCGACATGGAATACGCACCAATACGAACAAATTGATGCGTTCCAACAAACCCTCCGAGGACGGCATGATCCTCTATGATGTTATAGCCTGAAATTTGGGCATTATTTGCCATTGTTACGTGGCTGCCTAGCTCGCAGTTATGGGCCACGTGAGTGTGGGTCATGAGCATGTTGTTGCAGCCGATAATGGTTCCGGGGGTTGTGTCATTTACACCGGCATGGATCGTTGCGTATTCACGAAGAACGTTGTTGTCTCCAATAGTCACGCGGGTCGGCTCTCCGTTGTATGAATTATCTTGCGGTGGGAGGCCGATGGTTACGCCCGGATAGATCGTATTGCCACGCCCGATGATGGTGTTGCCCTTGATGGAGACCCGCTCGTGAATGACGGTGTCCGCGCCAATGTCGATATTGCCTTCGATGACCGTGTATGGTCCGATGACAACATTGTCTCCAAGGGTGACATCATCCCCGACTATTGCTGATTCATGTATCATTTTCAGTAGTTCCATTCTTTCTTTTGTTATCTCTTCATATTCCGCCCACACAGGTATGTCTATCCATTGTTTTCAGCGGAAGTACGGGTATCAATAGAGGCCTTGATATGTGATCGTGAATCTCATATATATCCACGACACTCCAACGCCGAGGTACTCCGTTGATAGCCAAAGTCTCCTGCGCCGCCCTCATGGGCATCGATGCTTTCAAGGTCGAACTAGAAGTTGATTTCTCCCGCTCCGGCATGCCTGCCTTCATCATGGTCGGGTTGGCCGAGGGTGCTGTTCGCGAAGCCAAGGAGCGTGTTTTCTCCGCGCTCAAGAATTGCGGGTTTAAGGTGCCGCCAGCGCGGATCACCGTGAATCTCGCGCCCGCTGATATCCGCAAGGAAGGCAGTGCCTATGACCTGCCGCTGGCCCTGAGCATCCTGTGCGCCATGGGTATTCTTGAAGAGGAAAAGGTCAACGGCTGGTACATGGCTGGTGAGTTGTCACTGACCGGTGAATTGAAATCCGTTCCCGGCGTACTGCCGCTGGCACTGGCTGCCCGTGAAAATGCTGGTACCGGACTGATCGTCCCGGCGGCAAACGGGAGTGAAGCCGCGGTGGTCAACGAGCTGCCGGTTATCGCTGCCAGGGACCTCGGCCAGGTGGTGCGCTTCCTGTTGGACGAGGAAGAGCTGGAACCTGCCACGGTCAACATCGATACGCTCTGGAGTGATCGCCAGTCGTTTCTGAGCGACTTTGCCGAGGTCAAAGGGCAGGAACACGCCAAGCGCGCCATCGAGATCGCGGCTGCTGGCGGGCATAACCTGTTATTTATAGGCCCTCCCGGCTCGGGCAAGACCATGCTCGCCAAGCGCATCCCTACAGTGCTGCCGCCCCTGCGTTTCGACGAAGCCCTTGAGGTTACCAAAATTTATTCCGTGGCCGGGCAATTGCCCAAGGACCGCGCCCTGATGGTCACGCGTCCGTTCCGCACCCCGCACCACACCATTTCCGACGTCGGCCTCATTGGTGGTGGTCGTTACCCCCAGCCCGGCGAGACTTCCCTGGCCCATCGCGGTGTCCTGTTCCTCGATGAAATGCCGGAATTCAAGAAGAACGTGCTGGAGGTCCTGCGCCAGCCGCTGGAAGACGGTGAGGTGTCCATCTCCCGCTCGCTGATGACGCTCAAATACCCGGCTGATGTCATGCTCGTGGCCGCCATGAATCCCTGCCCGTGCGGTTACCTGACTGATGATACCCATCCATGTGAATGCACGCCCGCTGCCGTGGGCCGCTATCGTTCCCGTATATCAGGCCCGCTGCTCGACCGTATAGACCTGCAGGTGGATGTCCCGGCAGTGCCTTACGAGGACCTGAAGAAGACCAAGAGCGACATCGATTCGGCCACCATGCGCGAACGCATCTCCCGCGCCCGCAAGGTCCAGGAAGAGCGTTACGCCGACCTGCCCATCCTGACCAACTCCGAGCTGGAAGGCTCGGCCCAGGAAAAGTATTGCAAGGTCGGAGAGACCGAACACGACTTTCTCAGACAGGCCGTGGAGTCGCTGGGATTGTCAGCAAGGGCGTACACGAGAGTGCTTCGAATAGCCCGGACCATTGCCGACCTGGAAGGCGTCGAGAACATCGCAGCAGATCATCTGGCGGAGGCCATCAACTACCGGACAATGGACCGTCAGGGGTAGCACTTACCTGCCCCACATCCTGCCTTTCCCGTATTATTATTTCTAGCTGGTGCTTCACCAAAAAAGTGCCACGGTGTACCGTGTAATTGGGTTCCCCTGTCCTGCACGCCGAGCGCGAAGGCGTGCTGGTTAGCGGGAGGCGTACTCCATGAATTACACGGGGAGGGGCATGGTGCATATTCAATACAAAACACTGGTTCGGGTGTTTGTTGTATTTCTTTGTCTTCTGTTGCTCCTTGTAGCCTGCAAGCAGCTGGACCTGGGACTTTCTGCTCCGTCGGCAAAGCCGTCGCAACAGGAGTCGCTTGAGTCGTATGCTGAGGCCACCACCGACAGTGGTATATTTGGGAACTACCTTATCGGGGCTCCGTTCGAGCTCGGCAAGCAGAATTATTATGGAAACACCCCCTCCAAGTCCGCCGCCGTGGAGTCGGCCGTGAACCGTGTCATTGAGGAAGTGGGACCCTCTCGCGTGTTCGCAACCATGTCCGCGGGTGAGATTGTCTTGCGCACCGACCTGGGCGCCGAGTTGCGTCTTGAGACGAGTAGCGTCATGACCTGGGAGCAAGCTACGGAATTGCTCCAGGCGGTGCGCGGTTTCCTCAGTCATCATTATCCGAAGATGGAGTCGATGAAGATCACTGCGGCCATCATCAGGGGAGCTTTGAAAGAACTCGATCCGAACGGCTCCTTCCTGACAAAGGAGGATATGGATGTTCGGAGCGTATCAGGCAAGCGGTTTTCCGGTGTCGGTATTGTCCTCTTCGATCGTGACGACAAGGTGATTGTGGCCAGGCCGATTGAGGGCGGGCCAGCCTACCGGGCGGGCATCCTGCCTGGCGACGTCATCTTGGCCGTGGACCGCGTACCCGTTACGGAAGTTTATAGCATTACCAGCATAATTCGTGGCCCGGTGGGGTCACCCGTCGAGCTTACCGTTTTGCACGCCGGGGCCAACCAGCCTGTTCCCGTCAGAATAATCCGTGGAACAATCCCCCTCAGTTCTCCGGTTGAAGTGCGGGAGCTTGAGTCGGGCTACCTCCATGTTCGGATCACCGCCTTCCAGGAACAAACCGCTACTGATCTAGAACACGTCCTAAATAGATATGTTGCCCATACCTGGATCAAGGGTGTTGTGCTCGATGTCCGCGATTGCACGTTCGGCGCACTGCACTTCAATTCCAAGGTGGCAGGAGTATTCATGTCCGGCGGACTCTTGGCCCGAACCAGGAAGACGGTGAACGCGGCTCCGGAGGACATTCCTGTCGTTGCCGGCTCCGGGAGCCATTCCATGCCCATGATTGTCCTGGTTAACTCGCGAAGCGGCTGGGGTTCGGAATATCTGGCCGGGGCCATGCAGGACAGGGGGCGGGCCCTGGTTATGGGCACACGGACCATCGGCGGCGGAGCCCTAGTCAGGGAATTCGAGTTCGGCCCGGAGGCGCACCTCCGGTTGACCGATGTAATGGTTTTCACCCCCTCCATGCGGGCCATCGACAAGGTCGGTATTGTGCCTGATTGCATCGTCCGTGTCCGGTTCAAAGACGCGAGCGGACAGGTTCTCGAGGAGCCGCAGACAGCGGATGCTAACGGGCGGCCAGAGTTCGTCGTGGACAGCAGTCCGGACCATGATGGCATGGTTCCCCTGGCCCTGAATGTCCTGAAGAGGGGACGGTCTCCCAATGTCGGAAAATTACTGCTGGCGGCCAGGTCTATAAGTGAGAAACCGCTTACCACTTTTACCGAGAGCTTTCCTGTTGTTGCGTCACCTCAATCTACGGCCGCCACCAAACCGGCTGCCATCAAACCGACCCTGTGGGTCTTGTCTGTCGGCGTGAGCCAGTATGCCGACTCGAGGCAGAACCTGCGTTTTGCAGACGACGATGCCCGTGCCCTTGCTGCGGCCCTGGGCAGGCTTGGTGGTGATATTTACCGGGAGGTTAAGACGCGTGTGTTGACCGACCACGACGCTACCAGGGAGAATATCATCAATGCCATGACGGGTTTTCTGGGGCAGGCGGCTAAGGATGACATCGTGCTCATTTTTGTGGCCGGGCACGGCGTTCGCTACAGTCCGACCGGTTCCTACTATTTCCTGACCCATGACGCCGGATTTGACACCATGATTTCTCGTGCACTTAAGTGGTCAGATTTTCAGGAGATGATAACGATACTGAGCGGAAACACGAACAAAATCATACTGGCCTTGGACACCTGTCACGCCGGGGCCATCGAGGTGGGCATGCGTAGCGGCGGTGTAGGCGAGGACCTGGCAGCCACCATGAAGGAGGCTTCCGGTATCTATACTATCGGGGCCAGCAAGCCCGGCGAGCAATCCCTGGAGAGCGACAGCTTTTCCCTGGATGACACTGAAGGGCATGGCATTTTCACCTATTCCCTGATCAGGGCCATGAGCGGCGAGGCCAACTATGACAAGGACGGCTACATCAGCCTGATGGAAGTATTCAGCTACGTCTCCCGGGAGGTCCCGCGACTGTCGGGCGGTAAGCAGCATCCATATGCGAAGATGGCCGGGACCGACCTGCCGTTGGTTCGTGCGCCTGATAAGTAGTCAAAAAGGGTCTCGGCGCAAGTCGAGGCCCTTTTTTATGATACTCGTTATATAATATAACGGATTATGATTACGAGCCGTGCTAAGGTGATCCTGTCTATCTTTTTTTAATAAGACCAAGGAACTCCGTGAGCACCAAGCCCAGTCTGCGCAGAAGTCTTTTTGTCAGCGTCGCCGCCCTGTCGCTGACCTGTATCCTGTGCATATCCGGTGCGTTCTTCTACGTGGAATATTATTATTTCCAGCAGGAAGAGCAGCGGATGCGCAGCGAGTACATGACCTCGCAAAAGAATATCCTTCGCTCGGAAGTGGATAGGATCGTGGATTATATTTACTACATGAAATGGAGGACTGACAGGCGACTGAGGGAGTCCAACAAGGAGCATGTCCATGAAGCCCATGCCGTCGCAACCAGTCTTTACAATCGCTATAAGGATACAAGAAGCAGGAAAGAGATAGGCGAGATGATCAAAGCGGCCCTCAGATCTGTCAGATATAATGACGGGCGGGGTTATTATTTCATCGCTGATCTCAAGGGGACTCTGCTTCTTCAACCGATCAACGTAGAAGCCGAGGGGCAGGATTACTCCGATTGGAAGGATGAGGATGGCGTCTATATATTCAAGACCGCCATCGATATCGTAACCCGCTATGGTCAGGGTTCTTTCAGCTATCGCTGGCTCAAGCCCGGTATTCCCGACAAACAGTTCAAGAAGATATCGTATGTGAAGCTATTTAAGCCACTGGATTGGTACATCGGAACCGGCGAGTATGTTGAGGACGTGGCCCGCGATATTCAGGCTGAAGCCCTTGCCAGGCTGGAGAAGATCCGGTTCGGAGATAATGGATATTTCTTTGTCGGGCAGTGGGACGGCCTGTCTCTGGCCGGTCCTGCCAAAGGCAAGGTCATGTGGGATGTCACCGGCAAGAATGGCGTCAAGGTCGTTCAGGAACTTGTGGAGGCATCCAAGCACGGGGGCGGATTCGTTGAGTATGTGATGCCCAAGGTTAATGACAGCGCCGACTTGCGCAAGCTCAGTTATGCCAGGGGCGTTGACGACTGGGAGTGGTATGTTGGGGCCGGAGTGATCCTCGACGATATCGAGGCGCGTATTCTCATCAAGCAGGACGAACTTTATGACCGCCTTTATCAACACGTAATCCTGTTTACTTTCCTGTTTCTGGCTTTGGCAGGAGGTATTTTTATCGTATCCGGCAGGTTATCCGGCAGACTCGGGGCAACGGTCAGGGATTTTCTGGCGTTTTTCGATGCCGCCCGCGAGGGTCGGGCTTCCATCGATCCCGAGGCTCAGTATTACAGGGAATTTTCCAATATAGCCCGGGCTGCCAATGAAATGATTGAGCGGAGAGAGTCCACCGAAGCCGAATTGGGGATGAGCGAGAAGCGGTTCAAACTGCTCTTCAATACCATCAATGACGCCATCTTCGTTTACAGGATCGCCCCCGATGGCGAGAGAGGGACGTTTTTCGAATTCAACAATGCCGCCTGTGAACAACTTGAGTATTCCTGCGAAGAACTGGAGTCCATGAAAGTCGAAGATATCGATGTGGGCTCCTCCCTTGATTCCATCGAAAAAAGGTTCGGCACTGATGGGTTCTCCATATTCGAGACCATTCATCGAGCCAAGTCCGGAAGGGTGTTTCCCGTTGAGGTTTATGCTCGACTCTTTGAACTGGGAGGGCAGCCTACAGTCATGGTCATCTGTCGGGATATTACTGATCGCAAGGCAACTGGAGAGGAGTTGCAGGTCAGCCTGGAAAAATACCGGGCGTTATTCGATATGTTCCCCTTCGGTATCACCGTGACTGACGAACAAGGTGACATTCTGGAAGTTAATCAGGAGTCGGAACGTCTGCTTGGAGTTTCTACGGAGAACCATACCGAAAGGAACCTTGATAGTGAGGAATGGAAAATCGTTGGTCCGGATGGCGAGGAGTTGCCATATCAGGAATTTCCGGCCTCTATCGCACTGGCAGAGAGTCGTATCGTCAGGGATCATGAAATTGGTGTGGTCAAATCGGGCGAAGAAACGGCTTGGCTATCTGTTACCGCCGCTCCCATTCCTATTGAAGGATATGGAGTTGTTGTCGGTTATACCGACGTCACCGCCCGCAGGCAGGCAGAAGCTGAGTTGGCGAGAAAGAACGCGTTGTTCAACGCCGTCCTTGATCAGATATCTTCGGCGTTCTTCATTTGTGAAGGCAACGCTGAAAAATGGTTCGTTTCATACGCTAACAAAGAGGCAGAGATAATCACTGGCGTCTCCAGGGGGGACATCAATCGACTTGGTTTTGAGAATGGTCAGGCAGTTCACTCCGAACTCAAGACATGGAAAACGGGAATTCCGGGCGACAAAAAAGCATCCTTTGAGTCGGCTCCGCTTCCTCTTGCCATGTCACAGGGAATAGCCACCAAAAACAAGGAAATGGTGGTCACTCGGGCTGACGGCCTGGAGTCCGTGGTTCTGGTCAACGCTGCGCCGATTTTTGATAACAAGGAACAACACATCGCAGGTGTCATAGCCTATACCGATATATCCGAGCGCGCGATGGCGGAAAAAGCCTTGCGTAAAAGCGAAGACCACCTGGCTGGTCTGTTCAAGACAATGCCCACCGGTCTTTTTGTTCTGGAAGACAGGAAGATCCAGGATGTCAATGACCAACTCTGTGATATTTTTGGATATACTCGCAAGGAAATGATCGGGCAGAGCACTCGCCTTCTTTATCATTCAGATGATGATTTCCGCAAATATGGAGAGCTGGTATACGGCCAGATTCGTGAGAATGGCGTGAGCCGGCTGGAAGCGGGTATGCGTCATAAAAGCGGGCGGAATATTCAGATGTTTGCCAATTCGACACGGCTGGTATCCCGGGATAAATCGTCGGCCATTATCTCGACCCTGCTCGACATCACCGAGCGCAAGAAAGCCGAACAGAACCTACAGGAAAGTGAGGCCAAATTCCGTCGTCTGGTCGAGGACCTGGGCGACCGCTTCTGCCTCTTCCAGCACGATTTGGAAGGGAATGTGACATATCTCAGTCCCAGCGCGCAGAGTATGCTTGGTGTAGATGTTGAGAAGACCGTGGGAGAAAGTTGGAGGGTTGCCCTGGACTGGGAGGAGGGTGCAGTGGCGAGGGCGGAAGAGCATATCGCGCTACTTGTTCGCGGCGATGTCAGCACTGTCACCTATGAATTGCCGTACACTCACCCTGCCGGCTCAGTGCATACTCTTGAAATTACTGAGCATCTTCTGGAAGATGAAGATCAAAACATCATTGGTGTGGAAGGCATAATCGTTGATGTCACCGAGCGCGCCAGGTCCGAAGAAGAGCTGAAAGAGTACGGCGACAAACTGGAGGAGATGGTCCACGAACGCACTACGGAATTGACCTCCATTGTCGATGAATTGCAGGTGCGCAACGAGGAATCATCCGCCATGGCCCGGTTCGGCGACCTGCTCCAGGTCTGCGAGACGGACGAGGAGAGCTACGGAATAATCGCAGCCATATGCACGCAACTTTTCACCGGACACTCAGGATATCTGGCCCTGCTCGATGAATCCACAAAGAGCCTGGTGGCGGTGTCCGGTTTCGGCGATTTCGACTGGCAGGATGTGGAATTTGACATACAGGATTGCTGGGCTCTCAGGCGCGGCAGACCTCATATCATTTCCGACCCGAAACTCGATCCGCCCTGTCCGCATATGGGAGAAAACCCGACTGATGCCAGCATCTGCATGCCGGTGGAAGCTCGCGGTGAATATCTGGGCCTGCTCCATGTCCGGCTGAACCTGATCGTCGAATTGACCGAGGAGCAACGGCAACACAGGATCAACGGCGAACGCGATCTCGCCCGGCGCGTGGGCGAACTCTACTCGTTGAGCCTGGCCAACATCCGACTGCGCGAAAAGCTCAGGGTCCAGTCCATCCGGGACGCCCTGACCGGGCTGTACAACCGGCGGCACATGGAGGAATCCCTGACCCGGGAAATCGATCGTGCCCGGCGCAAGGAAACGAGTCTCGGCGTCATCCTCATGGACGTGGATCACTTCAAGAAATTCAATGATACCTATGGGCATGAAGCCGGAGATGAAGTGCTTCGGAAGCTCGGACTTTTCCTCAGGACGCACACTCGCGGCGAAGACATTCCCTGTCGCTACGGCGGTGAGGAACTGTTGCTTATCCTGCCCGATTGTTCGCCCGAGGATTGTCGCAAACGGGCCGAGCAGGTCAGAGAGGGTGTCGAGGCCCTGGAGATCATGCAAAACGACACGAAGCTCAGCGTGACCATTTCCCTCGGAGCTGCCACCTATCCCATTCAGGGCAAGACCTGGGATGACGTGGTCAGTGCGGCCGACAAGGCGTTGTACGAGGCCAAGGAAAAGGGGCGTAATCGGGTTGAAATGGCGTAGAGCGGTATTGTTAAGTAGTCCGTGTTATTCATAATGAGCAGCGGAGTTTGTAATGGCCCATGGTGTACACCACTTTTTTCGGCGGCTTTCCATCCGATCCAAGCTGCTCTACGGTTACGCCCTGGCCTTTATCCTTGCCATAGTCATAGGCAATGCCCTTCTTTATCTCATGATCAGGAATACCATTGAAACCGACATAGAGCTTGAGCTGCGCAACACCACGGAGAGCATCCTCAACATGGTG
>Ga0070729_10006539_pt1 | contig 11446 bp, 10 predicted proteins | sample tdDd472_FD_66725 | JGI IMG/M metagenome (GOLD analysis project Ga0070729, IMG submission 66725) | Marine sediment microbial communities from the Atlantic coast under amendment with organic carbon and nitrate - tdDd47.2 | ecosystem: Environmental > Aquatic > Marine > Coastal > Sediment | place...
AAGCTCAAAGAGTGCATCTCTAATATGGGACCAAATAACCATAGAAGAAAAGTACGACGAATGAAGAAAAAAAGCAACGGTTGAAAAAAGGAAGAATACATCCTAGGAAGGTAGCGAATCTTCCTAGGATGTATCTTTACCAATTTATGACCTGTCCCGGTTCAAGAATTCGGAAGCAATGTGGATCGAGTCCCGCTTCTTTCATCGATAGGTAGAGATCATAAGGAGGCTGATCGGATGGTTCCATTGACAGCCTAAAGGTCTTCCAGTGCATTCCAATACTCAGCTTGGAACGCACATCTTGGTGAACGGCAGTAGCTTGTTTAGGATTCATATGCACCGTTTGCATAAATGAACTTGGCACATATGTTCCCACAGGGATAAGAGATAGGTCCATTCCACCAAATCTCTCACCGATCTGTTTAAAATCATACTGGTTATATCCAGAGTCTCCGCAGAAGTAGAGTCTTTTTGCAGGCTTCTGTTTGCGTGAGAAGTCAACAACGTATCCTGCCCAGAGCGTGTTGTCTCTATCAAAAAGTCCTCTTCCGGAGAAATGCTGTGTTGGCACAGCAGTAATTTTTAACTGAAGTTTTTGCTCTTGGAAAAGATGTTCAGATCCTTCCCACCAGGAAAGCTCAACAACGTTTTTCATCCCTCTTTTTTCGAGCCATTGCTTAACTCCAGTCGGTACAACCCATACGCAGTCAGGATTTCGCTGATTCAGGGTTTGTACAGTAGCTTCATCGAGATGATCGTAATGGTTATGACTGATAAGCACGAGATGAATAGGAGGCAGCATATCTAATTGAATCCCGGGTTCATGCCCCCGTTTCGGTCCTATGAAGGAAAAAGGAGAGCAACGCGTGCTCCAAATTGGATCGGTTAAAATATTGCATCCGTCGCAAGAAACATAAAAAGTAGAGTGATTTATCCATGACGCATGCGGCTCATCGCCACTGTGTGCTTCTTTTGGATTTGGATAAGAAAAATCATGAGGAACCTGAGCGAGCGGAGCTTCTTCGTTGTAGTATCCGAGCTGCAGTAGAAGGAAGTCGTAAAGCGATCGCTTAGAACTTTTGAGGTATGGATTGACATACTTGCCATTTACTTTCCGTACCGTAGGACACGCTTTGCTAAAAGGGTCTACCTTCATTCATTATCTCCTCTATTTATTTTTTAATAAATTAAAGGAATTATTTCAAATGAAAAGGGGTAATTATTTTAAATTACCCCTGAAAATTGTTTATAACAATTTAATTATGAATGAGATCGATATTTTCCAAGATTGGAGGTCGCTCCTTTCTTTGTTCCTAATAATGGTAGTGAAAGCACCAACCTAAAGTGTTTTAGGAATTACCATTGATATATTAGGAGGACCATAGAATTGAATAGGGCCAGGGCAAAGGTAGGCATCCTCTTTTTCCCACTGCTCTCGATGTTCAATAAATTTTTTAAAGGGCAAGCCATTGAGATCTACAAGTGCTTTTTTTATAACTGCCTTACGCTTCCCTTTTCTCATTTCGAACGTAAAGAGGGATGGTATAGGGACACCGGTTACCTTCCACTCATCTACAGGTCCGCGGAGTCCTTGCAGAGAAGCCATGTACCCATTTTTCTTTTCGCGAACAAGAAGCGCCGCGACGTGTCCAAGCGCATAGCAGTATGTTGCATCAAAAAGCGAAGGATACCCAGACCTCCCCTCATATCCAAAAAAGTGTTGGACTGGAGAAAACTTCCCCTGAAAAATTCGAGTCTTTAATTCATTTTTCACAAGTTCAATAAGAAGTTTTTCTGTCTCGATGTGTGATACTTGAACATTTCCGTGGGGATCTCTATCGAGGAGGAGCTGTTTTTGAATTCCCTCAGGTAGCAAATCGAACGTTTTTTTCACTTCGGAAGGGAGCGCATCAACGTTTCCTTCTTTTCCTAGAACGTCGTTAAGCACAGAAATGAGCTCTTTCATTTCCGGTATAAATTCTATGAGTCCCTCTGGAATCAGAACGATACCGTAATTTTTTCCCTCTTTGCTTCTTTTTTCGACACAATCAGCGAGGTCAGACACAACTGCTTGAAGCCCTGTTTTATGTTCCGCAATTTCTTCAGAAATAAAGGTGTAGTTTGGTTGTGTTTTTAACGCGCATTCGAGTGCTATATGGGAAGCTGAACGCCCCATAAGTTTAACGAAATGGAAATACTTCTTCGCAGAAAGTGCATCTTTCCCAATGTTACCAATCATTTCTGCATAGATTTTTGTCGCAGTATCAAACCCAAATGAAATCTCAACGTCTTCTGTTTTTAAATCACCATCGATAGTTTTAGGGACACCGACAACAGTCGTTTCGCAGCTGTTAGAAACAAGGTATTCGCCAAGAATAGCTGCATTCGTATTTGAATCATCTCCACCAATGACAACTAAGCCATCGAGAGAGAGCTTTTTAATCACCGCAAGAGAAGAGGCTAGCTGCTCATCTGATTCAATCTTCGTGCGACCAGACCCAATGACATCGAAACCACCAGTATTTCGATATCCAGATAAAAGCTCAGCCGTTAGCTCTTGATATTTCCCTTCGATAATTCCGCTCGGACCACCTAGAAAACCAATAAGTTTTGATGAGGGGTCGATCTTCTGTAATGCATCAAATAACCCTGTAATTACGTTGTGCCCACCAGCTGCTTGCCCACCTGAGAGGACAACCCCAACGGTCAGCGCCCTTTTCGAGCCGCTTGCTTTTTCTAAATGAACCTTTGGAAGACCAAAAAGATGTGGGAGCGTCTCTTTTACTTCCTCATTGTGAGATAAACCTTCCTTTCCATCGACGAAAGAAACAATATCGAGGTCTTGTAAACAGTGTGGAAGCGTGGGTTGATAGGCTATTCGCTCTTTATATAATTCGTCCATGAACTAACATTCGGGTAAACTTACAGGTATCCGGCCATCTTGCTTTATTTCTGTAAATTTCGCAAGACCACCTTCGCTCGTTTCCTTATATTTGTTCATCATGTCTTTTCCAGTCTCATACATCGTAGCGATAACCTCGTCGAGTGAGACGTGGTGTTCGCCATTTCCACGAAGAGCAAGCCTTGATGCATTGATTGCTTTCAGAGCTCCCATAGTATTTCGTTCGATACATGGTATTTGCACAAGCCCAGCGATCGGATCACAGGTAAGCCCAAGGTTGTGCTCCATTCCAATTTCTGCAGCATGTTCAATCTGCTGCATTGTCCCACCAAGAGCTGCTGTTAAACCACCAGCCGCGAGTGAACACGCAACACCAACTTCACCCTGACAGCCCACTTCAGCCGCAGATATCGAAGCCTTTTGACGGTAGAGTTGACAGAGCGCACCTGCTGTAAGTAGAAAGGTAAGTACTCCCTCTTCGTCAGATTCATCGATAAAATGCGCGTAGTAGTGAAGCACAGCTGGAATAACACCAGCCGCACCATTCGTAGGCGCAGTAACAATCCGGCCACCCGCAGCATTTTCTTCGTTTACTGCAAGTGCGAAAAGCGATACCCAATCCATAACAATTGATGGGTCTTTTGTAACAAGCGCTTGTTCATCCATTAGCTTTTTGTATAACCCTGGAGCACGTCTTTTTACCTGTAAACTTCCAGGAAGCACTCCTTCTGTTTCACACCCTCTTTTGACAGAGGCTTGCATCACATTCCAAATATGGAGAAGGTCTTGTTTAATACTCTCTTCATCTCGCCACACTTTTTCGTTTTCAAGGGCAATTTGCGCAATTGTCAGTTTATATTTTTCAGAGAGAGCGAGGAGCTCAGCTGCAGTTTCAAAAGCATATGGAACTGCATCATATTTTTTCTTGCTCGTACCTTCAATATCATCGTGGGAAACAACAAAACCGCCCCCGATGGAATAAAACAACTTCTTCACTTCACGTCGCTTCATCCGAAGGGTAAATCGCATTGCATTGGAGTGGTATGGTAAAAAAGTTCCCTTTCGAAACAGTAAATCCCTTTCGATTTCAAAAGGAATTTCGGCCCCTAAAATTCGGAGTGTTTTTTCATTTTTTATCCGGTCGACATACTGAGTAATGCTGTCTGGATCGACGCCCTCAGGGGTGTGACCTTCTAAACCAAGGAGTAGCGCTATATCCGTACAATGCCCTTCACCCGTCGCTGCAAGTGAACCGAACAACTCTACTTTAATATGCTCTACGTCTTCGAGGAGTCCTGCGACATGTATATCGTGGATACACATTCTCGCCGCTCTCATGGGCCCTACTGTATGCGAACTCGAAGGCCCGATTCCAATTGAAAAAAGCTCAAAAATACTTACTACCATATTCAAACTATTATTTATTATTTCTGCTGAGCATAGCAATTTAATAAAAAAAGAGCTAGTAGCGTTTTTATCTACTTACCAATTCTTTGAATATGGTCGGAGGGGAACATAACAACGTTAATAACAGTTCCAATGATCACCAAGACGACTCCAATCACAGAAATCTTAGAGGGAATCAACGCGAAAAAACTCGCATCGATAACAAGAGAAAAAATAGATGAGGAATATGAAAATGGACTAAGCACCCGGGATGGACCATACTTGAGCGCCTGTGTCACGAAAAGCTGAAACAGATACCCTGTAATCCCAACTCCAATGAGTACAGATAGCACAACTACATTGTATGACGTTAGATAAGGTGTAGAAGTAAACAGCAAAGTAACAATAGAACCAAAAAGACCCACTGCGAAATATGAAAATGTGATAACCCGAGTTGAATCAGTTCTATGGAGCACTCGAACACCAATTACACTAACACCACCTAGAATCGCAGCTATTAGCACAAAGAGCAAACCTGGTTGCACCTCTTCTCCAAAAGGATTAACAACACACACAATGCCAAGAAGTGCGATACCTAGCCCCGCCCACAACCTATGCAGAATAGGTACACCAAGCCAAAGGCGCGCAATAAGAGGGAGAAAGAGTGGTGTTGAAAAGAAAAATGCAAAGACGAGACCAGAGTTATAATACTTAATTGCAACGAAAACAATCATGAGCGCAAAATACGCCACAAGTGATCGAATGAGGAGCAGGGACCAATTTTTAGGTCTCGCCGTTCCTGCCTCACCACGCACGACAAAGCTCACAAAGAGCGATATCAAAAAGCAAATGAGAAACCGTATAAAAACAATAAACTCGACCGTGACATCTTCTTTAAGTAACCGTACTCCAAGACCTTGGATAGACATTAACAATCCACCCAAAAGCATGTATCCGATACCGGGAAGAAGCGCCTTACTTTTACTCATTAATCAGTCCTTGAATTTAAGCTTCAGCATATAGTATCATTTTTATTTTCTAAAGGCGGAAGATGAAATATATTTTTATTACTGGAGGAGTTCTTTCCTCTCTTGGCAAAGGAATTACCTCAGCATCAATTGCAACACTTCTCGAAAGCCGCGGTTTAAAAACAGCGCTTCTTAAACTTGACCCCTACCTTAACGTTGACCCAGGAACAATGAACCCATTTCAGCATGGGGAAGTGTATGTTACAGACGATGGAGCTGAAACAGACCTGGACTTAGGTCACTACTACCGTTTTTCTAAAACCCCTCTTTCAAAAGCTTCGAATGCAACCTCTGGACAGATCTACGACACGGTGATTAAAAAGGAGCGTAAAGGGGAATACTTGGGAAACACTGTACAAGTAATCCCACATGTAACCGATGAAATCAAAAGAAGAATCCACCGGTGCGCTACTCAGGAAAAAAACACCGACGTAGTACTTGTTGAAATCGGCGGTACCGTTGGTGATATCGAATCCCACCCATTCCTAGAAGCGATACGACAATTCCGATACGAGCAAGAAGCAGACTGTATCAACATTCATTTGACATACGTTCCATTCATTAAAGCAGCAGGCGAAGTAAAAACGAAGCCAACACAACATAGCGTACAAACACTTCGAGGGATCGGAATTATACCCGACATCATTCTGTGCCGATGTGAAAACCCACTTACTGATGACGTTAAACGAAAGATCAGCCTCTTCTGTAACGTGCCACCCGATGCTGTCTATGATGTGCCTGATGTTGAAAACACCATCTACGAAGTTCCTTTTGAGCTTTATGATCAAAACCTCGACAGCGACCTTATCGACCTTCTACACCTGAAAGCTGGAAAAGTGCAACTTTCCGACTGGGAAGATGTGGTGGACGCACTCATCAATCCAAAAAAGACGGTTCGTGTAGGACTGGTTGGAAAATACGTCGAGCATCAAGACGCATACAAGTCCGTCGTAGAGTCGCTCCTTCATGGTGGAGTGGCCCATAAAACACACGTCGAAATCGTGCCGATCTCTTCTGACGATGTCGAAAAAGCCAAGTCCATTAAAACCCTTTTTAAAGGATTAGATGGCATATTGGTTCCTGGTGGATTTGGTGCTCGTGGTTGGGAAGGAAAACTCAGAGCTGCACAATACTGCAGAGAAAACAACCTTCCCTATTTTGGAATATGCCTTGGGATGCAAGTACTCGTTGTTGAATTTGCAAGGAATGTTGCAAAACTCAAAGATGCCAATTCGACCGAAATGGATCAAGCGACCAAAGAGCCTGTCATCTCTCTTCTTTCAGAGCAGGAACAGATTACTTCTCTTGGAGGGACAATGCGCCTCGGTAGTTACCCTTGTAAACTCAAGAGTAAAACCAAAGCGCATGCCGCATATGGGAAATCCCGCATTGATGAAAGACACAGACACCGATACGAATTTAACAACGCATATGAAGAGGAACTAACCTCCCATGGCCTTGTCATTTCAGGTACATTTGAAACTGAAGACCTCTGTGAAATCGCCGAAGTTGAAAGCCATCCATGGATGGTCGGAGTTCAATTCCACCCTGAATTTAAGTCAAAGCCAACTGATCCCCACCCACTCTTTAAAGCCTTCGTTGGAGCAATGCTCAAGCATGGCTAGGATTTATGCTATCGATTATGGGCGAGCTCGAATCGGACTTGCCCACTCTGACAAATCGCAAATTATCGCATCACCAGCTGCTACCGTAAAAGCGGGAAAAACCCTCACTCTCAGCGTTGACGCCGTACTCAAAGAAGTAAAATTGGACGAATGTGACTGCTTTGTGATCGGGCTCCCACTCCACATGTCGGGAAAGGAAAGTGAAATGTCGCAAGAAGTGAGAAAGTTTGCTGCAATCCTTGAAGAACGATCCGGGAAAAAAGTCCATTTCTTCGATGAACGGATGAGTTCAATGGAAATTGACCGAACAATGAGAGAAAACTCAATCAACAGAAGAAATCGAGCGAAAGTTAAAGACACCTTGAGTGCAACACTTATTCTCCAGTCATTTCTCGAAACACTCTAAGTTACATAGCCATTTCTACATCCCACGTGCCACCATCTCTCTCTCGGACAATCGTATCCTTGAGCGCTGTAATTGACTCTTTGAATTTCGGCATCTCCTTTTTAGCGGCAAACTCTTCAAGTTCGAGTAAAGTGAGCAATATTATACTCGGAAAACACCGTAACGAGTGAATTTTATCTAAATAGCTTTTCATATATTCCTCATTGTCTAGTACGATTAGCGCTTCACCCACTCTGCTTAATTCACGTATTGTTGCGCACGTATCACCAAATTTTATATCAAGAATAAAATCGATAACTTTCTCAAGTGCACTATGCTTACAAATAGTGTCAACATGCCTAATAGCATCTTCTTCTTCTAACTCCAAAAGATCTATAATCATCCATGAACGGCTCGCCGCCTCTGGTTTGTGAACGTGCATAGAAGTAGCCAATAAAGGAACTGAACAACTTTTAAATGAGACAAGTGGATTTATAAAAACTTCGTCTGCATATATCTCGTGTTTTGAAGCGAAGACACTCGCTCTCGTTACATCCGCTATTTTTTGTGCAATTTCTACACTCGTATTACAGGCAACTAAAGATATCGTCATACAGCTTGGTGAAAGGAAATCAAAGAAACCATCTGTAACATCGCCTGTGGTAATAATGGCCTCCGCTCCTTCGTCGCTGAGCAGTATTTGATCCTCCCTTCCATGACAAACCAGAGTAAGCACTCGTATATCTTTCTCTCTGAGTTCCGATTGTAATTCCGATTTTGTTCGTACACGAAGCACTTCGACATCAGCCACATGCTCTACTTTTTTCACACATTGACCGATTTTTGATTCGTCTGAAAATAAGACATGCTCTTCTTCTGAACTACAACGAGGAAGGACAATTACCATCTTGGAATGATCTGCAAATAACGGTTCCCCTCCTTCACCGATAGAGCCATCTGGGGAAGTTTCCCACCATGAACCGGGAGTTACACCCCTTACGGTATCAATCAAACTATCGACTATAGAAAAGCCGCTACCTGACGCCATATTTCCCTCCTCTTAAGAGAAATAGTATAGCACAAAACAAAGTAAAAATTCTATGTATAAATAAACGTTTCTTGAACTGCTACATTATTACATTCAAGAGTCTTACTGAGTAACGCTCTCAAAATTCTTATTGCATTTGAGGAGGGGGTTTAGTATACACTGCCATTCATAAGAAATAGAACTAGGGTAATAAATGACTGATAACCACCCGCTCCATGAGCCTGGACATTCAACACGTATTGCTGATCCATGCATCATTGTAATCTTTGGGGCTACAGGCGACCTCACCGCAAAAAAACTTATGCCCGCTCTTTACAACCTTAAACGGGAAGGGCAGCTCCCTACAAGTTTTGCCTGTGTTGGCTTTGCTCGTAGAGAAAAATCACACGAAGATTTTCGCTCTGAAATGAAAACTGCTGTTGATGAACACTCGCGCGTGAAACCAATCGAAGAATCTCTTTGGGGAACTTTTCAAGAGCAGATTTATTACCACAAAAGTGAGTTCGACGATGATCAAGGATATCAGTCTCTAGCAAAAATGCTCAATGATCTCGATGACCAATTGGGTACCCACGGGAATAGAGTTTTCTATTTGTCTACGCAGCCTAGTTTCTTCCCAATGATTGTTGAAAAATTGAGAAAAAATGGCCTTATCTATGATACCAATGAGGAACAAGACCACTGGTCGCGTGTGATCATAGAAAAACCATTCGGTCACGACCTCAAATCTGCACATGAACTGCAAGCAACCCTTATGCAGCACCTCAGCGAGTCGCAGCTGTATAGAATTGACCACTACCTTGGAAAAGAAACAGTTCAAAACATCTTAACGTTCCGTTTTGCAAACTCCCTTTTCGAATCACTTTGGAACAATAGATACATCGACCATATCCAAATTACCGCAGCAGAAGACATCGGGATTGCAGGAAGAGGAAAATTTTACGAAGAGTCTGGTCTCTTTCGAGACATCCTCCAAAACCACGTTATGCAGGTGATGTCAATTGTTACCATGGAACCTCCGGTTAACCTGAGTGCAAAGTCTGTTCACGACGAAAAAGTCAAAGTACTTGAAGCCGTAAGACGACTTAAAGAAGAGGAATATGAAACCTGTGCTGTACGTGGACAATACGGAAAAGGATTCGTAGGCGGTGAAGAAGTAAAAGGCTACCGAGAAGAAGACAACGTTGATCCGAACTCGAACATGCCTACCTTCGGTGCCATCAAGCTGATGATCGACAACTGGCGTTGGGATGGAGTTCCTATCTATCTACGCGCTGCGAAAAGACTTCCGAAACGCGCTACAGAAATTGCCGTAACGTTCAAGCATCCACCGAATGTCCTTTTTCAGAAAGAAGGGCACTCAAACGAACCGAACGTACTAGCGATTCGAGTGCAGCCAAATGAAGGGATTTCATTAAAAATAAACTGTAAAGTCCCGGGACCTTCCTCACCGATTCAACCGGTTAAAATGGATTTCCGATATGGTTCGTTTTTTGGACTTACACCACCCGATGCGTACGAGCGCCTCATATGCGATTGTATGGTTGGAGATAGCACTCTTTTTGCTCGAGATGACGAAGTGTTCCATTCTTGGGAAGTGTTCTCCCCTCTTCTGGAATACTATGATGCGACAGCTCCAAAAGACTTCCCGAACTACCAGGCTGGAACATGGGGTCCTAAAGCATCAGATGAGCTCATGGCTCGAGATGGAAGAAAATGGCGCTTAATTTAAGTGGCTATGGTATAGTTTTTTTGCAAACCGTTTTTTATATCGCAGGTCACTATGACGCAGACAATCCCTCCCTCGCAGATTGAATCCGAATTAGAAAAAATTTGGGAGTCACTGCAAGGCACAAATAAAATGCGAGCATGCCTTTTCAACCTCATTATATATGGGAAAAAGGGACAACGAGCTGGCTACCTGAATTCTCTTGCTGAGAAAATGATTCAAAAATTTCCTTCAAGAATCATTTTTGTGACCGTTGATGACACTCATCAAGGAGACCTCTTAGAGACCTCTGTGTCGATTATGACTGCCGATGAGGGCGCGAGCGAAATAGTCTGCGACCTTATTAACATTGATGTGGCCGGAGAATCAACAAAACGAATTCCCTTCCTTATTCTCCCTCACATCCTTCCTGACTTGCCTGTGTACCTGGTGTACGCTGAGAATCCATGTAAGCAAGACCCATTAAGCTACCGAATCGAACAGTTCGCAACGAGAGTTATTTTCGACTCTGAATCTGCTGAAGAGCTCCCTGCATTTGCAAAAACTATTCTTGAGCACAAAGAAAAAATTGGAAGCCAGATTGCTGACTTAAACTGGGCGCGGATAGAAAGCTGGAGAAATCTCTTCACGGATACCTTTCAGACTCCTGAGCATTTAGAAGAACTGCGAGCTACCAAAAAATTTACTATCGAATACAATTCCAAAACGACAAACTTTTACTGCCACACAAAAATTCAATCAGTTTTTCTACAAGCATGGGTTGCAACAAGGCTCGGCTGGCAGTTGAAAAAAACTGCAAAAGATGGCGATAAAACCGTTTTTGAATATGAGGGAGAACATGGCCCCATCCAAGTGGAGCTTGTTCCTCAAGAGAGCGATGCTGTCTTTTCTGGTCGTATAATGAATGTTGAGCTCGTTGTAGAAAATGAAACAATCTACAGCTTTTTCAGAAAGAAAGGCTCGGAGCATCATGTGCTTGTTGACCGTTCTTCAAAGATGTCCTGCTCTCTTCCGAAAGAGTACATTTTTGATAAAGCAGAAACGGGACAGTCACTTGTAAAAGAAGTCTGCCATCCATCAACAAGCCAACATTTTGTCGATGTTATGCAACTTCTCTCTACACTAAAAGGAGAAGAACTATGCTAGCGATCGATACCAAATCTCCAAATGCACAACTTGCCGTTCCGGGAAATAAGGAAAAAGCAATTGCGTACTGTATCGAGCATTGGCTCAACATTGCGAAAGAATCAATCAATGACCATGGCACTTTTTATGTCGCACTGTCAGGCGGATCGACTCCTAAAGCTATCTATAAAGCTCTTGCCACCGACTACGCAGAAGCA
>Ga0070729_10006540_pt1 | contig 11446 bp, 13 predicted proteins | sample tdDd472_FD_66725 | JGI IMG/M metagenome (GOLD analysis project Ga0070729, IMG submission 66725) | Marine sediment microbial communities from the Atlantic coast under amendment with organic carbon and nitrate - tdDd47.2 | ecosystem: Environmental > Aquatic > Marine > Coastal > Sediment | place...
CCGCTTCCCCCTCAGACGCCGGTATACTCCGGCATTAAGCAATCTGGTCCGATACTACCCCTATCTATTTTCGGAACAACTGGTCCGCCTTTTTCCATAGGCTGCTGAATTTTCTCTCAGCAAGTTTATGTACCGCATCTTCAACAGCCAACGCAACGTCTCCTCCACCATTTACCAAATCGACAAACTCATTGACCAAATAGACCTTATCGGACAAAACGGCGACGTTGAGAACTTGGCGTTGAGGATTCTCCGCACTACCGATCTCAATAGGCGAACCCGAAGGCTTTTTCCCGGATAGGTAGGGGACATATCTCATATCCTCCCGCAGAATATGGGACTTCAACCATTTATCTAGAAATATCAGAACCTTGCTCAGGTCCACTTGTTCAGGCTCTGCCTCATACATCTCCTGTAAACGACGAATTAAGCCCTGCATTTCCTAATGCTGCTGCTTGTGCTCGGCAAAGTGAGGATAGCCGACCCGACGTAAGAATCTTTCTTCCCGCTCAAAATGTTCGTCCACATAACGAACCAACGAAGCAATGGCCGTTTTAATTTGATAGGACGTCCCGCCCTCCAGATGGCAGGTGTTCAACTGATCCACCACGTTGAAAAGCATCTGGTGATCTTCATCGATCGCCTTAACCCGGCAACTATATTCGGGTAGCCATTTCATTTTCCGTGAACTCCAGAAGGCAAAAACATACCTAATGTTTGTATATAGGGACAAAATTGCGTGGTTCTGGTTAAAAAATTGCCTGTCACTATGGCAATTTGAGTCAATCCAGGTATTTTTGCACCAATGATGCAAGGAACTGACGCGCAGGAGACAACATTATGAAAACGGCGGGCGCTCTGCTCACATTGCTGACCTTTCTTTTTGCCGGCCTTTTCACCCTGTCCGCACCGCTAAAGGCGGAGGAGCCCGAAAAAATCAGGGACCGGACCTATCAGATCTATCTGGAGCCCTTCGAAGTTCCTCTGGCTAACTCCAAACGTAAAATCAATCTGACGGTTTTCGCCGAGGCCAAAGGACAGGACAATCAATACCGAGTCTGTCAGTTCCGGGCCCGCATCCGAGACGCCATCAACACGTCTCTTTGGAACAAACCCATCGGAACGGTTCTCGTCGAGCCGAAAGAAACAAAGACCAAGAGCCTTAACAAAAAACAGCCGCAACAAAAAACCAAAGCCCGTCGCGACCTGGATATCTCCACTGCTGAAAAACGCCTCGCTTACAGAATCAATAAAGCGGCAGGCAAAAAGAATACGGTTTCTCAGGTGCTGCTATTGAAAGGCAAGGTTGAGCCAATCGGGCAGGAAGGCGAGTTCAAACACCGGCGGCTCAAATCGGCCATTACCTGCGACCGAATCAATTTCCGCGAAAAGGGAATCGATTAGGCCCCGCCGACAAACTCACCCCTCCAGCCCCCTCGTTCCCCACATTCGTCTTTTGCAATAACGGGTGCCCAACTCGACACGTTCACCCCCAACAATTTACTACAAAATCGTTGCCGTTTTGCTGCAAATATGTGACGAAACATATTGGGGCGAACATTGAACGAGCATGAGCCGACAGGGGTGGGATAAGCCGTTTTGCACCGATGCGCACCGACAATGGAGCGCACAAGGCTAACCGGCTCTCCAACTTCCTAACGCCGATAGGAAGAGCAGCGTGGAACTTAAAAACATCCATCAAATCGAAGAAGCGGCGCAATCCAGCAGCAGCGAGGTCCTCCGCCTGGGCGTCGCCGCCGTATTCATCACCGTTATTATGATCTATGCGGGCTTCCTCACAGAAGGTGTACAGAACAGTCATCTCTTGATCGCCGCAGCCGTGATCGGCGCTTATATGGCGATGAATATCGGCGCAAACGATGTCGCCAACAATGTGGGGCCGGCCGTAGGGTCGCGCACCATGACCCTGTTCGGAGCCATCTGCATCGCCGCCATCTTCGAGGCGGCCGGAGCGCTGGTTGCCGGCGGCGACGTGGTCAGCACCATCAAGAAAGGGATCATCGATCCCAGCATGATCACGGACGAACAAACCTTCATCTGGTTGATGATGGCGGCCTTATTGGCCGGCGCGCTCTGGCTCAACCTTGCGACCTATTTCGGCATGCCCGTTTCGACGACCCACTCCATCGTCGGCGGGGTCCTCGGGGCAGGCTTGGCCGCTGGCGGACTAGACATCGCCAACTGGCCGAAAATGGGTGCTATCGCCGCTAGTTGGGTAATCTCCCCTCTCCTCGGCGGGCTTATCGCCGCAGCTTTTCTCTACCTGATCAAACGGACGATTACCTACCAAAAGGACATGAAGAATGCGGCCAAGAAAATGGTGCCCGTTCTCATCAGCATCATGGCCTGGGCGTTCAGCACCTACCTCATCTTAAAGGGCCTGAAAAAGCTCTGGAAAGTGGATATCCTGACAGCCGGGGGCATCGGCCTTGCCATCGCCATCGCCATCTATCTGGTTATCAGACCGCTGATCGCTAAAAAAGCCGATGCCTTGCCATCCGAAAAAGACAGCGTCAACAAGCTCTTCGTTATTCCTTTGATCTGCGCCGCCGCTCTTTTGAGTTTCGCTCACGGCGCCAACGATGTAGCCAATGCAGTCGGCCCCCTGGCGGCGATTAACGATTCGATTATGAGCGGCGGCATCGCCACAAAAGCCTCCATTCCGCTCTGGGTCATGCTAGTCGGGGCCATCGGCATCGCCATCGGGCTCGCCCTTTACGGGCCGAAGCTCATCCGCACGGTCGGTTCGGAAATTACCGAACTGGACCAGACCCGGGCCTTCTGCATCGCCATGGCCGCCGCCATCACCGTAATCATCGCCAGCCAGTTAGGGCTGCCGGTCAGCTCGACCCACATCGCCATCGGCGCCGTTTTCGGGGTCGGTTTTTTACGTGAAACCATCAAGGCCAACTACGGTGAGGTCATCGGCGAAATCAAGCTTCACCACCAGGGCAAGGATGAAGCCGAGCTCCGCAGCTATCTGGACGCCTTTAAAGTGGCTTCGCTCGACGAAAAAGGGCGCATGCTGCAAGACTTGAAAAAACGTAGCGGCGCATCCGTTTCGAAGAAAGAACGCAAAGAACTGCGGCGTGAATACCGTAAGGAACTGGTAAAACGTTCGGCCGCTCTGAAAATCGCCTCGGCCTGGATCATTACAGTACCGCTTTCCGGAATCATGGCCGCGTTGATATATTTCACCATTCGGGGCATGCTGATGCCGTAAACGCTAGGGTCAGGACCCATTAATTTGAACGGTAGGCTCTTAAGGGAAATATCCGCTAGATACGGTCGGCATGAATAAAACCATCGCAGCACTGGTCATCCGCATTGAGGGTCGTCAACGTCTTTCCGAGATTTTTGGCATCGAGGTCATGGACAGGGCCTTTGGCGATCTCAACGACAAGATGGACGAATTGATCGCCAAATTGTTGTCGCAGCACGAAATCGTTGATCGATGCCAGTCCGTCGAAACCGGCCGCTGGATGGCTTCCTTTCGCATTATGTCCAGCGGTCTGCATCGAGATTTACCGGAAACCCGAAAAGCCATCCAGGCCGCGGCGAACAAACTAATTCACGACCGTTTTATTGAGGTCTTTGGCAGTGGCACCACCCTTCGAATATCTTCAACTGTCGCCGTGTTGGGGCTTCCCGAATCCCATAGCGGACGGGTGCGCGACGTTTCCCTCGACTGGCTGGAAACGGAATTGGGAAAGTTGCCCCAATCCCCCCTACTGGATTCCGGCGAAACGGAAGAGGCTTTTAAGGACATTGTCGAACACCAAGCGGTTCGCACGTTCCTCCAGCCTCTCGTTACGATGCACAATCGCCAAACGGTCGGATACGAGGCTCTGACAAGAGGCCCGGAAGGGTCGATTCTTGAATATCCCGACAAGCTATTTGATGCTGGCGACACCCTGCGCAGAACGGTTGAGCTTGAGTTGCTCTGCGCCCGGTTGGCTCTCGAACGGACGGCAGGACTATTACCGCCGGGGCAGTTTCTCACCATCAATCTGGGTCCCGAAGCCCTCATTTTTGCCGCCGGCGAACTGCCGTTGGCCGGACGGGAAAACATCCTGTTTGAATTGACCGAGCATATGCCCATCGACGCCGCCGAAGGTCTGGCCCATGCGGTTGAAAAGCTTCGTCGGCAGGGAGTCGGCCTCGCACTCGACGATACGGGCTGCGGATTTGCCGATCTCGACACAGCCAGAATACTGCACCCGGAAATCGTCAAGCTCTGTATCACCGTTATTCGCAACTCGGATAAAGGCAGCCCCTATCTACCGGCCATACGCCAGACGACTCAAGCCCTGCAGGAGCTTAGCTGCAAAGTACTGGCGGAAGGGGTTGAAACGGAAAAACAACACGACGCGCTTTTAGGCTGCGACATCGAATATGCTCAAGGGTGGCTCTATGCAAAACCATCACCAATTGAACTCGCGATAAAACATCCCCAGGCCTAATCGGCGTTCTTCATCTCGATGAGCATGCCTTCCAGCTCCTTAATCGCCTTTTCCCGCTCCTTGCCCTTGAGCTTGTTGAGGTTGGCCATAAACATCAACCCCTCCCGCTCGGTGCGCAAATACCGGCGCTCGCCTTCTAAATTATCGGCGATGCCTTTGACGGCATAAGGGCGGACCTCGCGGCGAATACCCTTGACCTGGATCGGCTCTTTTTCTTCGGCCTCGATCAAATCGCGGACCAGGGCATAGGTTTCATAAGACATCAAAATTCCACCTGGCTCAGCCTGGGCTTCAAGCCTCGCAGCCAGGTTCACCTCACCGCCGATGATCGTGTAGTCCATACGGTCGTCGGAACCGAAATTTCCGACGTTGCAAAACCCCGTATTGATGCCGATACGCATTTCAAACGGCTTCTCATATCCCTTACCCCACCATTCGTTGCGCAGGTCCTGCATCCGGCGCTGCATGGCGATAGCCATTTTCACGCAAGCCCGCGCATCCTGCTGAACGCCCAGGGTCTTGGGATCGCCGAAAAACAGCAGCATGGCGTCGCCGATGAACTTGTCGATGGTCGCGCCATGCTCAAGTGCGATCTTCGACATCTCGGTAAGATATTTGTTGATCAGGTAGGTCAGGTCTTCCGGTTGAAGGTCTTCGGTGGTCTGGGTGAAATCTTTAATATCGCTGAAAAACACCGTCAGTTTCTTGCGTGACGTTTTCAGCGAAGCGTCCTGATCGCCGGAAAAAATCGAATCGTAAACCTGAGGGGAGAGGTATTTGGCGAGCTTGGAGGACAACGCCTCCAGCATGGAGCTTTTCTCGTCGAGCGACTTGGCGACCCGGTTCAACTCTTCTTCGTTACGGTCGCTCATTTTGACCAACCGCTTGGTCGACTTGAAAAGCTTTTTATAGTCTTTCAGAAGCTTGGCGAACGGCTCGGCGCCATTGCCTTCAATGACGTTATTTTCGACCAACGTCTCGGCAGCGGCGATAATCGCCTCTTCGTTCTTGTATATTTCAAATCCCATTAAGCAGAGACCGGCTTCATATTGAACTTGGCGTATTCCAGGTCTTCGCCGAATTCTTCGCCCAACTCTTCCATGTTGTCATCGTCGTCTTCAAAAAACCAGTTGATGGTCACCCCGACCCCGGCTTCGGCGGTTTCATCCAGGCTGTCGAAAAGACCCATCATCACTTTAGCGCTGGAGCTGTTGAAATAGATCAGTTTGAAATTGAATTCGACGGTTCCGCCGGAATCTTTCAAGCCCTCCAAATAGCCGCTTAAAGCCTCAATGACCGGACCGTAAAACTCGGAAACGTTTTCCGGATAGGATTCGCCTTCCAACAGAAAAGCGCCTTTTTCAAAATCGAAATCAACTTTTGGCGACCGGTCCGTCGCCTCAATCGAGATGTTGTCCATTCTTAATCTTCCCGCCTCCTTAGGGTCCATACCCATTCAAATGATCATTTGAATGGGTATGGACCCTAAATATACGCCTTCATGGTGAAGAAGGCCCGCGCTCCTTCGGTCTCGATGAAATCGAAATCGAACCCCTGACGGGCACGGCGGGCAATATCGATAAACCCGACACCCGCCCCTTTGCTTCCTTCCGGCGTTTCCCCCCGAAGGGTTTCTTTATAAAGAATTTTCAGGCCTTCCCTATCAAGGCTCTGAATCATTTCCAGCTGTTCTTTCAAACGATTGGCATCTTTGCTTTCAACCGCATTGCCACAGGAAACGAAAAAATGATCTCCCGTTTTACCCACGGTGAGCACCCCATAACTCAACTCGGTGCGTTCATCATGGGTTTCGCGCTCCGCCGAATAGCGGATGACGTTTTGAACCTGTTCGACAAAAATTGAAAATACCCCCCGCACGGTGGCCTTGTCGGCAGAGTCCATAGAGAGCTTTTTTTTGATCGCATCGCCAATGCCCGAGAGGATGTCTTCGGTCATATATCCGCTATAGCAGAACATGATCCCTTCATCCTGAAGGTAGTTCCGAAACTCGAACATCTGCTTGGCCAACATACCGTCGCTCCCCGTGACCGTTCTTTTCCCATCGCTAGACTCGATCTAAAAACATCATACTGAAGCCAAGCCGCAACAACCAGCGGAGTTTATTTAAAGAAACTCCGATAGTCTTCGCTGCAAATTTCAAATGTCGGAAAGCATTGCAGGGCGAGACGGTCCGTCAAGCCCTGCAACCAATTGTTATTTTCCGTCGTCAGCCCAAATTTTCACCACGGGCCCCAAAGACACAACTTAGGTTTGCGGTTTCCGCCAGAAGGCAAACATGGAAGCAACACCCTCCTGACCCACGATCTGGTGCAGAATTCCGGCTCCGACATGAATGCCAAGGTAGGTCCACATCACAGGACCAAAGGCTTCATGAACTTCTTTAACGTCATGCAGCCAGCCAACCATCCGCTGTCCCGGCTCGGCATAGATCAGGATGATCAGACCGGTCACGCCCAACAGGGTCGCCGCCAGAAGCCCCAGCCCCTGCACAGCCCCGGCCAAGGGCGAGGGGGTATCGGTTTCGGGAAGGCTCATCTTTGTCAGGTGCTTTACATGGTTGACCGCATCGGCCTTAAGGGCTCCGAGGCGTTTCCCCGAAAACCAGGGGAAGAGGTGACCAATTGGAGCGACGCCCTGACGGACCAGCGACCAGACCCAGTGGGCGACCAGCACACCGAGTAGCGCGACGCCAAGAATTTCGTGAATTTCAAAAAATACGTTCGCTTCGCGGCCGGGCTTTGGATGAACCATCACCAGGGTCATAAACATCTGGGCCGTAATCCCGAAGGCGATGAAAAGATGGAAGAAGCGTGTAAGGCGATCATATTGCATTGTCTGTCCCCTTGAAAAAACTTGCCTGTCGCTCCGGGCGGCGCCTTACGAGCGCCGCCCGGATTTCGACCTATTTAGCTTGACCGGCTTTACGGTCCGGCCAGACGCTACCTTTAATCGGGTCGATCATCAGCTTCAGCGAACGTCCCGTTTCGTCGATCACCTTGGCTTCGTAGTAGCCCTTTTCCAACTCGACGGAATGGATCGCTTTGTAGCCCTGACTTTCAATGATTTCCCATACCTTGTCGATTGGCATCGCATTTGCCCCAAAGGCGGCTTTGTCGGATGCGCGGTTGTCGGACTTGGACGAGAACCACCGCGGGGATTTCTTTTTCGTAACTTTCAGCGCGCCCGTCACCGGATCCACCAGAACCTTTAAGCGGGCTCCATCCTTATCGTAAACCTTGGCCTCATAGAGACCGTCTTCGAATTCGACCTCGCGAATCTGGGTGTAGCCTGCCGACCGCAGAGCCTCGACGGCGCTCTGGAACGACTGCGCGTCTGCAGCGTTTCTCATAGGTGTATTGGTCGAAGAAAGAGCCTGACCGCTCACGGCGGCAAGAGCTAAGGAAGCGATGACGGTGTTGCGAATAATCGGTTTCATGTCTGTTCTCCTAAAAACGTTCAATGTTTTGCGTCTGCATGGATGTGCCTCTTAATCGGCACGTTACTCATGCGGAGAACCTTATCCTCCGATGCCTGTCGCCACACTGAACGGCGATTTAAGCTGGCGTTCAGCTTCAGAAGGGTATTCTAAAACCCGTTTTTTGCTTAGGATTACCCGCATTATGTTTAGACTCATCCGCCCAGCACTCGCCCTTCTTATCCTTGGCCCGCTTGCCCTCATCCCTTTTGCCCGGGCCGACGACGATCACCGGATCGCTCGGGAATTGCTGAAAGCGGGTGAAATCGTTTCTTTAGAGAGGCTGCTTGAGGAAGTAAAATCCAGTTATCCCGGACACATCCTCAAAATTAAGCTCGATGACGATGACGATGCGGAAACCGGATGGGTTTACGAAACCAAAATTCTGCGTGACGACGGTGTCGTCGTCAAAATCGAATACGACGCCAAGAGCCTGAAGGTTCTTGAGGTCGAGGAAGGAAAGAAAAAACATCGTAAGAAAAAAGACCGTGGAAGTCGTTAATGAGAATTCTTGTCGTTGAAGACGATCCCGATATCGCCCGGCAGGTGGAAGCCGCTCTGCGGGATGCCGGTTTCGCCGTCGATCTGGCCTTCGATGGAGAAGAAGGCCATTTCCTGGGCGATACGGAGCCATACGACGCTGTGGTGCTCGATCTCGGCCTGCCTGAAATGGGCGGTCTGCGGGTCCTCGAACAATGGCGGCGCGACGGGAAGGACATGCCCGTCCTCATACTTTCAGCCCGCGACACCTGGCGGGAAAAGGTGGCTGGTCTGAGGACCGGAGCCGACGATTATCTCGCCAAGCCGTTTGAGATAGAGGAACTGATAGCCCGCATCGAAGCGCTGGTGCGCCGGGGCGCAGGACACGGAACCCCCATCCTTGAATGCGGCTCCATCCGTCTCGACACCACCCGGCAAAAGGCTTTTGTCGGCAATAAACCTCTGTCCCTGACCTCCATGGAGTATCGTCTCCTATCCTATTTCATACACCACCCCGAAACGGTGATTTCAAAAACCGAGTTGAGCGAACATATCTACGAATACGACGCGGACCGCGATTCCAATATCATCGAGGTCATGGTCAACCGTTTGCGCAACAAGGTCGGCGCAAACGCCATTCGAACCTACCGCGGCCGCGGCTATCAATTGACAGCCGAGAGCGATGACTAAGATATCCCTCAGCCTTCGTCTGGCGGCTTCCTCCGTGCTGTGGATCGTCGGAACCCTCGCCATAACCGGAGCGCTGATCGTCTTTCTGTTCAAGGGACACATCGAGAAGCGATTTGACGGACAATTGACCGATCATCTCGAAGAATTGGTTGCGGCCAGCGAAATTTCCCCAGAAGGTCGCCTCATCCTGACCTGGACCCCCGCCGACCCCCGGTTCAATCGTCCGCATTCCGGCTGGTACTGGGAAATCCTGGAGAATGGCGAGGTCAGCCACCAATCGGGGTCTCTTCTGACGGCGCGCCTCATCCCTCTTTCACCCGGCTCGGAGCGGCCCCATTTTTCAAAAATCAGCGGGCCCTCGAAACGGGAATTACGACTCCACGCACGCGAAATCATGCTCCCGAGACTTTCCGAACCGCTCGTCTTCGCCGTGGCCGGGCCGGTTTCCGACGTCGATGAAGATATCGAGCGGTTCGCCGGAAGTATCATGGTCGTCTTGACCGTTCTCGCCGGATTGCTGGTCGGCATCGTTGTTTTGCAGGTCCGGTTCGGCCTCGGACCGTTGCGCCGGATCAGGGAATCTCTTTCGGCCATTCGAAACGGCAAGATCAACCGCCTTCCTTCCGAATTTCCCAGCGAAGTTCAGCCGCTGGTTTCCGAGCTCAACGCCCTGCTCGATTACAATGCGGCCCTGCTCAAGCGGGCGCGAACACAGGTCGGCAATCTCGCCCACTCGCTGAAGAACCCCATTGCCGTGTTGAAAAACGAAATGGAAGACCTCCCCGGAGAGAAAGGGCAAGTGGCCCGCCACCAAATCAAAGCCGCCGCGGAAAACATCGACCGCTACCTTCACCGCGCGCGCATCGCCGGTTCGGGCAATCTGCTCGGTGCGCGGGCCGACCTGAGAACGGTCGCCGACGACATCAGATTCTCGCTCGACAAGCTTTACGGCGGCCGGTCTCTCGAAATCCGGCTCATCAACCTTGAGGGCGTCGTTGTTCAGGCCGAACCCGAAGACATGGAGGAACTGCTTGGCAACCTGCTCGACAACGCCTGCAAATGGGCGACGAAGCTCATCACGGTTTCGGCCACTGCAGAACGGCAACGGGTTGTCATAACCGTGGAAGACGACGGCCCCGGCATTCCAACCGAACAGCTTGAAAGCATTACAAAGCGCGGTCAACGGCTCGATGAAACCAAACCGGGATCGGGCCTGGGTCTCGGCATCGTTAAGGAAATCACCGAATTATACGGCGGCGAACTCGCCTTCGAGAAATCGGCGGCCGGAGGACTTCTCATCCGGCTAACACTTCCTCTGGCGGTTGAAACCGACGCCTGATGCGGCGCTTAAGAAAATGGTGCGCCCGACAGGATTCGAACCTGTGACCCCCAGATTAGGAATCTGGTGCTCTATCCTGCTGAGCTACGGGCGCAGACGGCTTGGCAGCCGTTAGAAGCGGTTTAATCGAAATAAACGATGGGGGCAACAAATGAAAAAAGGAAGCCTTGAGCTCCCCGGTTGACAGAATGTGTTCCTAGGGTCAGGGCCCTAGATTAGTCAAGGATATTGCGAAGCGAGGCGGCCGATACCGAATAGTAAAGGGTTGCGGTTTCTTCGCCCGGATTTTTGTCGCCAATGCTGGCGTTCGAACGATGGGAAATCGCGACGCCCAAACGGCTATCGTCGCCCATCTTGTATCCGGCTTCCAACTGAGAGCGGAATTCCAGTACGTGCCCAAGGTCCTTACCGCTTCCTTTGGCATAGAGCCCCGGCGCAATGCTTGGCGTCACGTAGAAATTTTCGCCGATCTGAAAATTATAGGCCAAGCCGGCAAAGGCGTAAGCTCCTCCATCCGTCGTTACGGACAGACCGGCAATTGGCTTTAGTTGCTCCCAAAAGGCCTTACCCTGGTATTCGGCACGGAACTCAACGGCGGTGTCGTCCCGCTTGTTTACATCAAACGCGCCAATGCCGAATTTATAAAGCGCCGGATCTTCCGCCATGGCCGAAGGCGTCATCAATGATGCGGCCACCCCTGTAGCGACCCCAAGAGCAAAAAATGCTTTTTTCACTGATCTGTCCCCCATTGACGGATCAACACGGGCCGAACCCCGGCAGTCCTAATTATCGAATCGTCCCACGGTAGAGTTTGAAAGTACTTAAAGCACTCGGTGTAATCAAAGATAAAATGGCGGAAACCCTGACTTTTCTCTAGCCCAGCCGCTTAAATCGCTCGGTCGCGCCGACCAGAGCCGCCCGAATTCCCGGTTCCATGGCCGAATGTCCCGCATCGGG
>Ga0070729_10006541_pt1 | contig 11445 bp, 11 predicted proteins | sample tdDd472_FD_66725 | JGI IMG/M metagenome (GOLD analysis project Ga0070729, IMG submission 66725) | Marine sediment microbial communities from the Atlantic coast under amendment with organic carbon and nitrate - tdDd47.2 | ecosystem: Environmental > Aquatic > Marine > Coastal > Sediment | place...
GAGGAAGAACCAGGTTTGTTGGATGCCCCCCTTCCCCTTGTGGCGCACTGGAAGCAAAACCACTTTGTCGTGGTTTATAAGGCCGATAAAAAGCACGTTTGGGTAGCTGACCCTGCTTTTGGAAAAACGAAATTTACCGTTGCCGCTTTCAGAAAGCATTGGGAAAGTGACAAGCAGAAAGGTATTGCCTTGCTTTTAGAACCTACGCCTGCTTTTTATGAAGAAGAAGGCGAGAAAGTACGGGTGGACGGCTTCTGGTATTTACTGCGCTATCTTCGCCCGTATAGGCCATTGATCCTCCAACTGGTACTAGCTCTACTATTGGGAAGCTTTTTCCAATTGCTCTTCCCTTTCCTCACTGAGGCTATCGTCGACATTGGTATTGAGACCCAAGATATTGATTTCATCTATCTGGTTTTAATGGCGCAATTGATGCTCTTCCTGGGACAAATTACGGTCAATATTATCCAGAGCTGGATCTTGCTCCATATCGGTACTCGTATCAATATCTCTTTGATATCGGACTTTCTCATTAAGCTTATGCGCTTGCCCATCGGCTTTTTTGACCAAAAGATGATTGGTGATTTATTACAGCGTATAGCTGATCAAAGACGGATTGAGTATTTCCTGACCACCAGTACTTTGAGTGTTTTATTTTCACTCTTCAACTTGATTATTTTCGGTTTTGTCCTTTGGTGGTACAATACCATTATCTTTCTCATTTTCCTTGGCTCAAGTATCTTATACCTCGTGTGGATTATGGGCTGGTTGCGCAAACGAGCGGAGGTGGATCACTTCCGATTCCGGGAACAATCAGAAAATCAAAGTGCCATTATTGAGCTGATCCAAGGTATGCAGGAAATAAAGCTACAAAGGAGTGAGCGCAAGCACCGTTGGAATTGGATGAATATTCAGGCGCGTTTATTTCGGGTTAATATGCGCTCCTTAAGGATTACGCAATGGCAAGATACCGGGGCTAATTTCATTAGCCAGATCAAAGATATTTTCATCACCTTTTATGTAGCGACTTTAGTCATTGAAGGGACGATGACCCTCGGTATGATGTTGGCCGTACAGTACATTATTGGACAGCTAAATGGCCCTCTTGTACAGTTTGTCAACTTTATTCGCACTGCCCAAGATGCCCGTATCAGTCTGGAACGACTGGGGGAAATTCAAAATATGGATGAGGAGGAAATGAGTGGCCGTCTCGATACAGATATGCTGCCTGAAAATGGTAATATTAATATAGAAGAGGTTTCTTTTCAGTACAACAAATTATCTGACTTTGCCCTCAAGGATATCAATTTGCAAATTCCAAAGGGGAAGGTCACCGCTATTGTAGGCACCAGTGGGAGTGGAAAAACGACACTGGTCAAATTACTGCTGGGTTTCTACAAGCCAACAAAGGGTACAATAAAAATTGGCGGAATACACTTAGACAATATCAGCAAAGGGATATGGAGAGAGAGCTGCGGAGCAGTGATGCAGGATGGTTTTATCTTTTCCGAAACGATAGCCCGCAATGTAGCCGAAAGTGATGATACAGTAGATAAAGCAAAACTATTAAAGGCCGTCAAAACTGCCAATATACAAGAATTTGTAGAGTCACTTCCGCTAGGTTACAATACAAAAGTAGGACTCAGGGGCAATGGTTTGAGTCAAGGTCAACGGCAAAGATTACTGATCTCTAGAGCCGTATATAAAGACCCTAGCTATCTCTTTTTTGATGAAGCGACTAATGCACTAGATGCCCAGAATGAAAAAGTCATCATGGAAAATATGGAACAATTCTTCAGTGGCAGAACGGTAATCGTCGTAGCCCACCGACTGAGTACCGTTAAAAATGCCGACCAAATTATTGTCCTTGAGAAAGGAGCATTAGTGGAAAAAGGAACCCATCAATCTTTAGTGGAGAAAAAGGGGTATTACTATACGCTTGTGAAAAATCAATTGGAGCTGGGTAGCTAGTGCTGGCTTGAAAAACCTTAATCGATGAGTACAAAACTAATAGAAGATCCCGAAGTGATTCGCCTCAATGATGAAGCGGAAGTCCAGCAGTTGCTGGGTAATCCACCGGGTTGGATGCTCCGCTGGGGTGTCACCTTGGTTTTTATTGCATTCATTGGCTTGGTTATCATGTCTAATTACTTCCGCTACCCAGATCGGGTGGCGGCTACAGTCGTCCTTACCTCTGAGCGACCACCGGTTAAGGTTTTCGCTCGGGAGAAAGGTCGAATCGAAGAATTGCTAGTAGCAGATAATGAAGCCGTGGAAGCCAATCAACTGTTGGCCATTATTGAAAACCCTGCCCAATGGCAAGATGTAGAAAAGCTAGATCAGGAACTGACTCTCATGGAGGAGAACCTACTATCTCGCTCGATGGATATGAATGACAGAGAAAATGAGGCTGATGTAGAAAATGGCAGTTGGAGTAACATCCCCACTACTGCTCCTACGCTAGGCCTAAAACTGGGGCCTATTCAGAAGTATTATGCAGAATTGCTACAGGGCATAGACCTGCAGTATTACACCCTATCCAATGATGCCAACGCCAAACGGATTCGCGTGTTGAAAAACCAAATCAGCAATACCCGTGAAATGGGCCGCAATATCTATGAACAAATTGTCTTATTGGAACAAGAAGTGGCCTTGGCCGAAAAAAATGAACGTCGACTGGATGGATTATTGCAAAGCGGAGCTACTAGTAGCCTTGAATATGAAAAGGCGCGAAGTGAGATGTTTATTAAACAAAGAGAGCTAAAAAATAAAAAGTCGGCGCGAATCGACAACAAATTGGAAATAGATCGACTTCGCCAAGAAATCATAAGTCTCGAAAAAGAACAATCTGATGATGTGGCCAATGGCAAATTTGATATCCAGGCAAAAATGAAGGAACTGAGGGGAGCCATTGATGAATGGCGCCTAAAATACACCTTAAAAACACCTATCGAAGGCAAGGTTTCCTTCTCGAAAATCTGGAGTCCCCATCAATTTGTACAAGATGAAGAACTGGTCATGACCATTGTTCCTCAAGGAGGCCCAGGGCGGATTATTGCTAGAGGTGCCTTGCCCGCAGCACGTTCCGGAAAGGTAGATACTGGGATGGTCGTCAATATTCGCTTAGAAAATTATCCCTACAAAGAGTTTGGCATTCTCAAAGGTAAGGTAGAAAATATAGCTCCTGTTCCTAATCCGGGAGCCAATGCCGAGCCGATCTACCAAATCACGATTGGCCATTTTATCTCGCCCGCTCCTGGCCAACTAGAAACCACCTATAAGAAGCCACTTGATTTTCAGCAAGAGCTAAGTGGTAATGCCCTTATCATCACAAAAGATCGCAACCTCTGGCAGCGATTAGTAGTGGATCGTTTCAATCATGCTCGCTATAATAATGGCGGCACCTAGTTAGCTTCCGACTGTCTTCGTTTATTCGCTTCTATCTTAGCAATTGCTCACTCTATCAGCCCCTTCTTTCCGGCTCTCAACGGAGCGGTAAGCTCACTTCCCTAAATGTCGCCGGAGCTTAATATGCCTAGTTTTTCAGCGCTTAGCCCAACACTTTCGCCCTAAATGTATTAAATTGGAAAGATTGATAACTGATTCCAAAATCCTTTACACATGTATGTACGTCTACTCCTCCCTGTTTTTCTACTGTGTCTCAGTTTTTCCATTCTCTCTGCTCAAAAGGGGATGTCCATTAAGAAAATGGGCAAGATATTAGAAAAAGAAGCCTCTGCAATCGAGGGAGAAGAAGGCTCCTGGCAAGTATTCATTCACGGCCATGTATTGTTGGCAGTAACGGATGAAGCCAATAATCGAATGCGGATTTTCACCCCCATTTTAGAAGAGACGGAACTAGAAGCGAAGCAAATCAAGAGTATGCTCATTGCCAACTTTCACACCGCTCTGGATGCCAAATACAGCATGTTTGAGGGTTTTGTGATTAGCATTTTCACCCACCCACTCAAAGAATTGACAGAAGGTCAATTGATCGATGCCCTCAAACAAGTAGCCAAGCTCGCTGAAAACTTTGGAACTACTTATTCCAGCACCGACCTTATATTCGGTGGTATTGAAGAGAAAATCGAACCTAAGCGACTGAATCGAAGCCCCACTAAAGGGAAACGTAGCTAGGGAGGGGAAGGGTAAGAGAGTGAAGGGGTGGAGTCATGTTACTTGGGCTATAACTCACCGACCGTATCGAGTTTACCAACCCCACCCACTCGTTCACCAGAGGGTAATTCACCGATGAGGAACCACATGGCCCAACCGCCGTATAAGCAACTATCTTTTCGCCAATTCTCTACAAAAAAAGTAGGCAAAAAACGTTTTTGGCCATCGCTTTTTGAGCTACTAGCTCAAGCCACCCCAGAAAACGTAACTTGCTATCCAGGTTGAGTGATCAACTCAAGCACAACGCATCAGACAGTGTTTTGCCGGGCCACCCGTTCTGAAGTTTAGCCAACGATTAGTACAATGCCATATCAAAACGCCAACGATAATTTTTCGTCAAGGGGTGTGCATGACCTAGCAAGCGAAAAAAGGCAATGGCCGAACGGCGAGGTAAATCCTTGGCCAAAGTTTTATCAATAGTTACAGCTGCAATAATTTGCTGGATCGCCTGCTCCTGATCAGCAGCCTGCAAAGCAGTACTAGCCAAAGCTAAGGCTTCCCCCGCAGGACTCCCATCCCCTTCATAAGCCAATAAACTCGCTAGCGCTCGAATATCAGCGGCAGTATCGGCATGCTCATGCCCTTCCTTGATTCCCTCGACCATCACTACCGCCCTTTCCGTATCACTAAAGGCAAGTAGCTTGGCCAAACCCATCTTAGCCTCTACCAAATCCGGATTAGCAGCCACAAAAGTTTCTAGCCGAGCGAGTCCTTCCATTGATCCCGCTTCCGCTAATAGGCTTTGCAAATCTTCCTTTCTTTCATCTGGTAAATGCTCCAATAACCACTTTTCGATCATCGAGCGAGCTTGTGCTCCTGCAAACTCAGCGATCACTTCGCCTTTATGAAACAATTTGACATTGGGAATACTCTTGATTTGATATTCTTGTGCGACCATTGGCTCTTCCTCTGTATTGAGTTTTACCAAATCCCACTTATCTGCTTGTTCCGCTGCTAGCTTTTCAATCGTGGGGCCAAGCGTGCGGCAAGGACCACACCAAGGCGCCCAAAAATCAACGACTACGGGCCGTTGGTGGCTTCTTTCTAAAACGGCTGTATTGAAATCCATAAGTTCTCTTTATAATAAATACTCATCTCTTTGGTATCGAAATTCGTATGAAATCGACCGCCAAACGATCAGAAATTTGTAACTTAAAAATCATGACTTACGTCAAAACAATCGATCAGGCAGTATGCAAGGTGTTTGAAAAGATTGTTTTAACAATTTTTATGTTTTTGAAATTTAATGTAGGGGTCGCCCCTAAATATTACATCATCTAACAAAGAAAGGTTTTATCCATTAAATTCGACTGCATATGAAAAAGATATTACTCCTAGTTTTGAGCTTAGTTTCACTTCAACTGAGCGCCCAGCAAGAAACCCTTTTTGACGACCTTGAAGTACTCGGTGCTTTTGGCGGCCCTATTCTTGAAATTGGTTCCATCAATGGTGAGATTGGAGCCGATGTCGGAGGAGGAGGCGCCCTCATCCTGAATAACCTTTTTATCGGAGGTTATGGTATGGGTACCGAATACCCTGAGTACAGTATCAAAGACGGAGAAGCGGCTGGTGACTACAATATTCAATTTAGACATGGCGGACTTTGGTTTGGCGCCACATCGCGCACCAGCAAATTGACACACTTCTACTCCAGTATAAAAATTGGCTGGGGTAAAACCCGCTTGCGCACCGACGGAGAAACTGCCTTTTCAGATCGCACCTTCGTCTTGACACCAGAAGCAGGTGTGGAGGTCAATGTAACCAACTTCTTCAAATTAGGTCTTACCGGCGGCTATCGCTGGGTAAATGGCATCAATCAGCTCCCAGGACTAGAAAATAACGACTTCTCCTCACCCGTAGGTACGATCACCTTCCGATTTGGTGGTTTTGGCGATGATTGGGATTGGGACTGGTAGGGGTGAGAAAGAGTGAAGACGTGAAAGAGGCTTGGCGAAAGGATTGCCGTTGGCTATTGTGGAATCTAATTCTTACCAATACGCTGAAAACTGTTGCGGATTATTTTACAGTCTAACTGGAAACCCGCAACAGTTTTTTATTTTAATGCAAGCTGAAAGCTTAATGAATGAATTTCTCGGGCTCATTGTCAAAAACAAATGACACTTTTCGGTGAGCCCATATCGTTCGACAATTCCCGAAGTTGTTTATATTAGCCACTAAAACATGAATACCCTTCTAATTTTTAAAGCCTTACACGTCATCGGTTTCGTCAGTTGGTTCGCTGGCCTTTTCTACTTGGTTCGTTTATTTGTCTACCATGTAGATGCTGCCGACAAGCCCGAACCCGCCAGGAGCATCCTCCAAAAAGAATTCAATGCCATGCAATGGCGGGTCTATAAAATCATATGTACGCCTGCCATGATCATTACTTGGGTCGCCGGCATCGCCATGATCGTCATCAATACGGCCTACCTACAAACGGGCTGGATGCATATCAAATTGACCTTATTGATTCTGCTATCTGGTTACCAAGGCTATACCAAAGGGATTATCAAAAAATTGGAAGCGGGAAAAACAGTGATGTCTTCCTTCAATTTTCGACTCTTCAACGAAGTTCCTACCCTGTTTTTGGCGGCCATCTCCTTTATTGCCGTACTCGGCAAAGCCGGTAGCCTCAACTACATCTACCTACTAGTAGGCCTGCTTGCCTTTGCGGGTTTGATGTATATGGGCGCCAATGCTTACCGAAAACGGCGAGAACGCGAAGCACAAGGCCAATAAAATCGGTAAAAATTAAACGCGGGAAAGCAGCCGTAGCACTAGCTTCTATCGGCTCTGGCAAAAAAGAAGCACTATTTCAGAAAAAATAATGCCTGGGAACTTTTTAGAAAGTATAAATTGTTATATCTTTGCATCGCTTTTGGAAGAAAAGACGTTTTTTTTCAAAACCTGGTAAAGACCTATGGTGTAATTGGCAACACAGCAGTTTTTGGTTCTGTCGTTCTAGGTTCGAGTCCTAGTAGGTCTACAAATACACATAAAGCCTTGTAAATCAGCTATTTACAAGGCTTTTCTTTTTACCCCCCCTCGAATCAACTCACTCATTATCAATACATTAGCTATTCACCTCCTCTCATTTTTTGTACCCATAGATATACCAAATTCTTTTGCGCTTTAAATAAACTGCGTGAGAAATTCAACGAATTATGCACCAAATCGTATCATAAAGTGTTATATTTTGACACAAAAGCCTTAATATTGATCGTTTACTAGTGGTAGCGATAAGTAAAAGCCAATCAAATGGAAGAACAAAATATTTTAGTTCGGATAACGCTGAATCCAACAGTATGCAATGGACGCCCATCTATTCGAAATATGCGCTTCACAGTGGCCCAAATGCTGGAATTGCTAGCAGCTGGCATGTCCTCTAAAGAGATTCTGGAGGATTATCCTTATATCGAGCAGGAAGATATCGATGCATGCTTACTATACGCGGCCCTCATCGCTAATCCCCAATCTATACAGCCACTCGCCTTGGCCAGTTAATCACCTATGCTCAAATATATTGTAGATACGCAATTACCTCCCCAATTAGCTTATTCACTGAAGGACCTGGGAGCCGATGCTATACATACTACGTATTTCGAAGATGGACACCTTCTTGATGACCGCGAAATCATAAAAATCGCTATTCAAGAAGGTAGGATAGTAGTCACTAAGGATTCCGATTTCAGAGACTATCTATTCCTGAAAGGAAGTCCACCTAATCTGCTATTAATCAAAACCGGAAACATCGCCAACAAAAGCTTAATTCAGTTGATTCAACAGAATTATAATGCTATTTCTAAGCTATATGAAGAAGGGAATAATATGATCGTAATTGACAGACAAAGTATTACGGCCTATCAAAGTTGAGATTTTGTACCCAATATAATACCCAATCAAAAAATCATTCATAACTAACTGACTACCAAAGGCAAAGTAACTTCCTAGTAGGTCTACAAAAACGAAGATAAGACGACTGATTTTCAGGAATTTATACTAAAGAAATTTTCTTCAGCAGTCATTTTGGCAGTCGTTAAGAAATAATTATTACAATTTAAGCGGTCAAATGCAATGTTTGGCCGCTTTTTTTGTGCCTTTACACAAGCTCTTTAAAGATACGAAAATTTCCTCGTTTATACTTCTGTCCTTATCCATTGATGCAAAAATAACTATCGCAAGTAGGCTCCCTGCCCCACAAATATTCTTATATTTGATAATTCTGAAATATAAAAATAGTACTGTACCCCCACCTGGATATGCCTGAATTCTCAACTAATATACCAATCATTTGCCTAGAATCTGAGACTTTCAAATCACTAGTGAAAGAATTAGCAAAGGAACTTCGAGATGAAATCGATCCATTCGTTGATGAAAAGGAAGCTATGCATTTACTTAGAATCACCTCAAAGACTACTTTCCAGAAATACAAAGATTCAGGCAAGATAGATTTCAGAATTGTAACGGGAAAGAAAATCCTGTACCGCCGCAAATCAATTTTAGACTTTATCGAAAACAGTCCTAAATCAAAAGACTAATGGATGAAGGAAAAGAAATATTGGAAGGTTTCAATGCTGGCTATATTATTGAGAAGCATCGCCCTGAACTAGCCAAGCAACTTGTACAAGCTGTTGAAGGAGTAGAACTTCCTTTTGTAGAAGGTTTCGTGGCTGGAAGCCAAGAATATACAAAAGAAAGAACCCAAATGAAAACTATATCTAAACTTCGGGAAGCTGCCAAAGGTAGAATTCCAAGACCTACTAAAGATAAAGATGATAAGGATAAAGGGTTTGAGATTGAAATTTAGCTCAGGTCTGACCGACCCTACCAAGTCTCGCCAAGATTCCTTCCGAAACGTGGTTCAAAATGGAAAGGAAGCTAGGTTATACTTTGTGTATATGTATAACCTAATGATACTCTGCTTACATCCGGGATTAGATGTAATAAATTTTAGTCCCTTAGTTAATAGCTTTTGCATTATGGGTTCTAGGGTATAGCTGTACAAAAAGCTAAAATTTGAAAAATTGTTTACAGTAAATGGATCTGCTGACTCATAAAAAGGCTGGATAAATATAGGTATTTCTCTACGTTTACCAAATACTCTTCTGCGAGCGTAAATTATAATAAATGATAATTGAAGAAATTAATTCAAGAAAAATATAGAATTCCGTTAATTTTTTACATTAGAAACCACAACAAAGCATTAGGTGTGCCGGGTTATGTATTTGGAATAACAAGCTCACCATTTGAGCTAATTCATTTAATTATTGATTATGTTGAAAGAAAATAATCTTATTATGATAGATAATAACTATGAATTATTGAGGTTGGAAACTGGACTTTCTGAAAAAGTATTAAAAGAAATTGTATACACATTAAAAAGCCGATCAAGTAATTCTTATGGTCGAACTGACCTTACAACAATGTTTGTTGTCGGACTTGATACTGAGCAATTATTGTTACTTGGTAAGGCTATAGCAAAAGTATATTTAAATAGTAGGAAGTTAGTATTTCATGCAGATATGAAGGATTATTCGAATGAATTAGATTCGAAAATTTTATTTAGAGAGCGTGAGGCATTATATTACTATCTGCCGGAAGAAATAAAGGGCCTCCCTGATATACTAAATGAGGTAAAAATAAAAAAACAGTTAGTTATTATATTTGAAAATATTGATATAGGCCACTTTAATAATCAACATCATTTGGTTAAAATCATAGATAATCAACAAGTGAGCGATATGCATGGTGAAATCGTTGATTTTTCAAAGTCCATTATAATATTTACCCCTAGTAAATCTAAGGAAGACTTCGTATTGCAAAAAGTGAAAACTAATTGGGGGTTTTATCAGGTTGATTGGTCCAAATTAAAGTTGAAATCTGAATTTATAGGAAGAATTAACGATAGGTCTATATTTTCGTTTAAGTAGTTTAAAACTGCACTGAACATTGCGCATGTCGTCATGCCTCTCTGACGGTCGGGACGTCGCATGCGCGGACCATCAACCTGTGAAAAAACTACAGAGGACCAATCAATAAGTGAGCTTTAGTTCTGATCAACAAAATAAGATTCTGGTGTGAGGGGGATTTACAGGCAGTTGTAGGAGAATTCTTGGTGTTATTGAGTTTTTTTCACAGACTGCCGTTAGTCAGAATTAAAGAGCTAAAATTAACTTGAGTTGCTGACTTTTAGAATATTAATACATATATAACACAGGAGAATGCATTGAGTTATATGATTAATAATCAATGATATGTGACCATTGGACAGAATAAGAAATGAGATATTAGAAGTAAATTGAAAAGCAAATGGAATTCCAAAATTTCAAATACAATCTAATTGAGTCTTTGAAAAAAGATAATTTGAAGAGTACATTTGAATTATTTTTTGAAATCAGCCATCTTGAAAATGAACTATATTCTGAATTGATTCTTAATAATGCCCAATATCAAAGAATTGAAAGAGCATATAGGAGCAATTTAATCGATTGGGATACAATGTCAAGAAATAAAAATGTGATAATTGATGCTTTATTGAAAATAATTTTTGAAGTTGAATCTCAGCAATTTTCGAAAACAGATAATATTCAAGAAAAATATCAAAGCAAAAGCGAAGTAGTAAAAGAAATTGAGTTTAAAAGTTCAACAGAAAGGATAATTTTAAACTTTAAAGAAACATGCGACAAATTAGATGAAAATGATTTTGAAGCATTAAAAATAATTATTACTAAGGAACTAAAACAATTATTTGAGACAATTGATGAGGAACTAATTATTCATCCATCTGTTGTTTTAGCTGGTAAACTATATCAAAACAAGATCAATCAACCTCATTCAGGAGAGCTTCATGGTGAATTGAGAGGTATAAAAAGTGTAGGCATACAACTAGTCAATTCTATTGATAATATGCTTACAATTCTTGAAAAGAATATTGAATATTTAGATGAATAAAAAACTGTGCCTAATAAATAAGGCTTCAATCGGTCGGCACGACCTAGATTGAAGCCCCTGTTGAACGAATTGGCAACTAATATCGAAGGGGTGCAATTCACTTTGTCGCATTAAGCGGTTTTTCTAAGGAGGTCAATGACCTGTCCCCATCTGCCACTCATTTGTAGGGCTCTTAAATCTAGCATTTTCTGAGCGCCGACTTTAGGGTATCACGAACATTCGTGTAAAAATGGGCGTTAAAGAAAAAGGGCACTTGTATTTTCCAGAAGTGGTAAGAGAGTAAAACTCAAGACCATATTTTTGTGTTCATCTTAGTTT
>Ga0070729_10006543_pt1 | contig 11444 bp, 10 predicted proteins | sample tdDd472_FD_66725 | JGI IMG/M metagenome (GOLD analysis project Ga0070729, IMG submission 66725) | Marine sediment microbial communities from the Atlantic coast under amendment with organic carbon and nitrate - tdDd47.2 | ecosystem: Environmental > Aquatic > Marine > Coastal > Sediment | place...
CCCCCCGCGGAAGGCCAGGGTCGCTGGGGCGCGCGCGGCCCACAGCGCAGGGAGCACCGTCTGCGCCACGAGGGTCATGCTCCCGGCGGTGTCGATCTCGAAGCGGTAGTCCCCACCCTCGACGGCCCGCGGGCGGAAGGTGAACTCGCGCGAGTCGATCTCGACCCCGCTCACGTCCGCGCGCCCGACCTCCGCCGCCGCGTGGACCGCTGCGCAGTGCTGGCGCCGCAGCCCCGGCCGCTTGCGCCCCGCGCGCACGTTGATCACGCGCAGCGGGGTGGCCGTGATCAAGCTCAAGGCGAGGCTGGTGCGCAGCACTTGCCCCCCGCCCTCGCCCATGGCTCCGTCGATCTCCAACACGGGACCCCCTCCAGGGTATGCTGCCCGCTCGGGGGAGAGCGAGCCAATGTTCGCAGTGATCTCGGGGACGAACCGCCCCGGCAGTCAGACCCGCAAGGTCGCCCAGCTCGTCAGCGATTATCTCGAGACCGCTGGGCACGCCGTGCGCTTGCTCGACCTGCGCGAGCTCCCCGCCGAGCTGTTCTCCCCCGACGCCTACGCCCAAAAGCCGGCGAAGTTCGCCGCCTATCAAGACGCGATCAGCGACGCGCGAGGGGTGATCACCGTCGTCCCCGAATACAACGGCTCGTTCCCCGGGGCGCTGAAGTACTTCGTCGACATGCTCCGCTTCCCCGAGAGCCTCGTCGGCACCCCGAGCTGCTTCATTGGGCTCGCGGCCGGGCGCTGGGGCGGGCTGCGCGCGGTGGAGCACCTGGAGCAGGTGTTCCACTACCGCAAGGCCTGCCTCCACGGCGAGCGGCTCTACCTGCCGAACGTGTTCCAGCTCCTCGACGAAGCCGGGCAGCTCGAGCGGGAGTTCCAGCAGCGTCTGGAGACGCTCCTGAGCGGCTTCGTGAGCTTCGCCGAGCGCCTCTCGAGCTGAGGTGCTGGCTCCAGCCCAGGTGACGGTGTGCCTGGTGAACCGCGACGGCGGCGAGGGCTTCGCGCGCTGCCTGGCCGCGCTGCCGGCTGAGGCCCGGGCGGTGGTCGTCGACAACGCCTCGCGTGACGGCTCCCAGGTCGCGGCCACCCGGCGCTCCTACACCCGGCTCCTGGAGAACCCCGACAACGCAGGCTTCGCCCGCGGTTGCAACCAGGCCGCCCAGCACGCGGCCGGCGAGGTGCTGCTGTTCCTCAACAACGACGCCCTGCTCGAGGGCCCTGCCCTCGAGGCCCTGCTCGCGTCCCTCGCCGCCGACCCCCAGGCGGTGGCGGCGGGTCCGCGCCTGCTGGGCGAGCGCGGCCCCCAGCCGGGCTCGGCAGGGCCCGCTCCGCGCCTGGGGGCGCTCCTGCACCGGATTCGCTGGCTGCGTTGGACGGGGCTGTTCAAGGCCGCGCACCGCCGCTACCGCGACGGCCTCCCGGCGGCAGGGCCCGTCGAGCGCCTGGGAGGCGCGGCCCTCGCGGTGCGCCGGCGCGCGTTCGAGGCCGTGGGGGGCTTCGACGAGGGCTACCCGTTCGGGCTCGAGGACGTCGACCTCAGCCTGCGCCTGGGCCGGCTCGGGCGGCTGCTCTACGTCCCGGCCGCAGAGGTCCTGCACGCGGGCGGTGTGAGCAGCGCCCGCCACCGCGGCTTCGCCTACCGCGGCTTCGAGCTCGGCTTCGCCCGCTACGCGCGGCTGCACCTGGGCGTCCCAGCGGGCTGGCTCTACAAGCTGGCGGCGACCCTCGACCAACCGCTGCGCCTCGTAGAGCTCGCCCTGCGCGCGGTGCTCCGTCGCGGCGAGCGCCGCCGCGCCCTCGCGGGGCAGGCCCGCGCGGTGCTCGCGTTCCTCCCCGCCCTCCCCCGCCTGTGGTGGGCCTGAGGCCGACCTCAACCCCGGCGCCGCCCTCGCCGATAAGACGGCATGCAGTCCGTTCCCCAGGTGCCGCGCGCGCAGAGGGCAGCGCTGGGAGCGCTGGCCGCGGTGGGGGTGCTGCTGGTCGCCAGCGCCGGGGGGACCCCCGCGGCGGCTCGCGACGGAGCGCCCTGGCTGCATGCGCTCGAGCACGCCCTCGCGCTGGTCGCGGCGGGCTGCCTGGCGTGGGTGGTCCTCCGTCGGCGCGGAGCGGACCCCCGACTCGGCTGGGCCGCCGCGGGGGGCGTCGCGCTGGCGCTGCTGGCGACCCTCGTCCCCGGGCTGGGGCTGGAAGCGGGCGGCGCGCGCCGCGCGCTGGGGGTCGAGGGGTTCGCCCTCCAGCCGTCGGTGTTGCTCGCCGCGTTGACGCCCGCGGTGTGCGCGCGGGGGCTGGAGCGGCGGCGAGACCCCTGGCTGGCGCTGGCGCTGATCGCCGCCTGTGCGGTGTGCGCCGCGCAGCCGAACTTCGCCCACCTCGGGCTGCTGCTGGCGGTGGCCGCAGCCAGCGCGGCAGGGGCCGGTCGCTGGCGCGCCGCAGGCGGCGCCCTCGCCGGCGGCGCCGCAGCCTGCCTGGCCGCGCTGGGCTACCCCTACGTTCGCTGGCGACTCGCGAGCTTCTTCGACGCGGGGCTGACCGCCGACACCCGGGGTCTGGCTGGATCGCTAGGCGAAGTCGGCGTGCTCGGCGTGGGCCTCGGGCAGGGGAGCTGGAAGCGGCTGCTCTCCACCGCACCCAGCGACTACGTGTTCGCCGTGGGCCTGGAGGAGCTCGGCGTCCTCGGGGCGCTGGGGATCACCAGCCTGCTCGCCTGTGCAGTCGTCAGCCTCGGCCTCCGCCGCCCCGCGGGGCCCGCCCGGGCCCGGGCTTGGGGAACCGCGGCCTTCCTCGCCGTGCCGGCTGCGGTGCACGTGGCGGTGTCGTTGCGCCTGCTCCCGGTGACCGGGGTTCACTTCCCGCTCCTCTCTGCAGACCCCTCGGCCACCCTCGCGGTGGGTCTGGCGCTGGGCCTCGCCGCCGAGCGCGGCGCCGCCGTGCGCCGGGTGGCCCTTCGCCGCGAGACCCGCCTCGGGTTCAGCGTCCGCGGGCTGCAGGCGTCCCTGAGCTGGTCCCGCGCGCTGAGCCTCGAGCTGCGACGCGAGGCGCGCTAGCGAGGCTCAGGCAGGAGCGCCCAGCGCCAATCCGCGCTCGAGGTGGAGCCGGCGGCGCAGGGTCACCGACTACAGCAGCTCGTCGAGCAGGTCCCGCAGCTCGCTCGCGGCGTGGGCGTCGCCCTGCGTCTCCGCGACCTCGAGCCCTCGCTCGATCACGGGCCGGGCGGCGTCGTCCTCGCCGGCGTCGATGATCAGGCGCGCCAGCTGGTAGTAGGAGGCCACGTAGTCGGGGCAGGCCTGGCAGAGCGACGCGAACGCCTGCTGCGCGTCCTGGGCACGCCCGAGGCCCTTGAGCTCCATCGCGATCGCGTAGCGGGTGAAGGGGTCGCCCGGGTCCTCGGCGAGCATCGCCTCCAGGGCCGCGAGGCGGTCGCTCACCCGACGACGGGAGGCTTGGGTCGCGGCGAGATCACCGTCATGATCAGCAGCACCAGCCACAGCGCGTTGACCAGCGCCATCGAGAGCAGCAGGAACACACCGTAGAGCCCCGCGGTGGGCAAGAGCACGTGCCCGACCGCGACCACGAGGAACAGGTAGAAGAAGTCGCGGCTGCCGTAGGAGCCGGCGAGCATGTCACCCAGGCGGGTCATGAACGGCTGCGGGCCAGGGCGCGGGGGGCCCCGCCAGATGAGCACCAGCGCGAGGATGATCACCCCGAACACCGCGAAGGAGCCGATGGTCACCGCCGGAGGAGGATCGCGCATCAGCTCGCGCAGCGGGCCCTGACGGAAGTCGCCCTGGCGGTCGGCGACCCAGGTCAACGCGACCAGCACCAGCATGTGCGTCAGGTGATCGAGGCCAAAGTCGAGGTAGCGGGCGTTGCGGTCTTCGTCGAGCCGCAGCCGCGCCAGCTCACCGTCCATGCGATCGAGCACCGCGGAGCCGATCAGGAGCACCCCCGCCACGATCCCCAGCAGCCCAGGGAATTGGCGCACGGCGTTGGTGTTGGCCAGGCAGAACGCGCCCAACAGCGCCAACAACCCGGCGACCACCGAGATCAGCGCCGGAGACACCATGGGGCTGTGCAAGAAGCGCTGGGTGAACTTGCGCGCCAGGGGCCGGGCGAGGAGCCCGTCGAACACGCCCTCGCTGGAGTTCGTCGCGGCCAGCCGGTCGTAGAACAGGTCCTTGGCGCGGACGAAGGTCTCCTTGCTGCCGAACTGCTGCCCGTAGGTCCGCGGGTAGAGGATCCCGACCAGCTCCTCCGAGGTGCCCAGCTTCTCGAGGGCCGCGCGCTCAGCGGTGCAGAACAAACTGGCGAAGCCCTCGATGGGCACCGAGCAGGCGCCGACCAGACGCCCGTCGGCGTTCTCGACGCGGGGCCCAATCTCGACGATCCGCCCCTCGCGGGTGCGGACCATCAGCCCGTCGCCGCAGCGGCCGACCGCGAAGTTCGTCTGGTGCCCGCGGCTCTGGGCCAGACGCGCGAGGCTCTCCGGATCGTGCAGCGCGCCGGGATCGAGCACCAGCACGCGCCCGTGATCGCCGAGCTCGGCCGCGGTCGGGTCGTTGGCCACCAGCTCCACGGCGCTCTTTCCGCCGTCGCCCTCGGTGCCGCACTCGAAACCGTGCTGGGCCTCGTCGAAGACCTCCGCCTGCTGCGCGCGCGGGACCTGGCCCACGATGAGCAGCCGGGGCGCGCCCGCCTCCGCGGCGGCGTGCGCCGCGCGGTAGAGCAGGCTCTTGCCGAGGAAGTCGTCGAGCGGGCTGGGGGTCGCCGCGAGGTCGAGGGGGAGCACCGCGGCCAGGAGCTTCTCGTCGGCGGGCGTCCGCGCCATCCGGCGCTTCACGATCCGGGTCGTCGGCTGATCGACGTCCGCGTGGGCGTAGCGGCGGGTCTCCGCGGCGACAGCGGGGGAGGGCGCGGACTCGGTCGGGGTCTCCGGGACCTCGACGCCCTCGGCGGGGGTGTCCGCCGAGGCGGTCGCTACGGCACCCGCGGGCTCGCGCTCGGAGACGACGACGACGACGCGCGGCCGCGCGGTGGAGTCGTTGGAGGTGGCTTCATCCACGGGGTGTCTTGCCCTCTTCGCCGGTGGTGGACGCTCGGGGTGCAAGCCGAGCGAGCGAATAATCTTACCTCAACTGAAGTCCAACGCGAGTGGTATCATGCGCCCGCCGCATCCCCCGGCTCATTGGGGGTGCGGCCGAGCAGCTTGCTGCGAGGGCGCAGGGGTCTCACGAGGGCCCCACACGAGACGAGGAGCCCATGAGCAACCCCCTCTACGTGCAAAAAGGCTTCGGCCTCAAGTCCCAGATCAAGGGCGTGCTGGAGAGCGACTACCACAGCGGCCTGGTGGACCTACTCCGCGAGCGCGACTACACGCTCAAGGCCGGGGAGGTCGAGGTCCGCCTCGCCCGCGAGTTTGGCTTCTGCTACGGCGTCGACCGCGCGGTCGACCTCGCCTACGAGACGCGCGAGCACTTCCCCGACCGCACGATCTACATCACCAACGAGATCATCCATAACCCCTACGTGAACCGCCGCCTGGTCGAGATGGGGATTCGCTTCCTGGGCGAGGAGTACACCCTCGACGACGTGACCGCCGAGGACGTCGTGATCCTCCCCGCGTTCGGGGTCACCACCCTCGACCTCGACGCCTTGCGCGCCCGCGGCTGCGTGTTGGTCGACACCACCTGCGGCTCGGTGCTCAACGTGTGGCGCCGGGTGCGCCAATACGCCAAGCGCAAGTTCACCGCGCTGATCCACGGGAAGTACGCCCACGAGGAGACTCGCGCGACCTGCTCCCAGGCGACCGCCAACGGGATCCCCTACGTGGTCGTGCGCGACCAGAGTGAGGCGGAGGCGGTGTGCGCGATGATCCGCGGTGACGAGGGCTCGCTCACGCCAGAGGCCTTCTGCGAGCGGTTCGCCAAGGCGCTCTCGGATGGCTTCGACCCCGAGCAAGACCTGCAGCACGTCGGGGTCGCGAACCAGACGACCATGCTCTCCACCGAGTCGCTGGACATCGCGCGGATGGTCGGGGCGGCGCTCGAGGAGCGCTACGGCACCGAGCTCAAGGACGACCACTTCATGTCCTTCGACACCATCTGCAGCGCCACCCAGGACCGGCAAGACGCGATGCTCGAGCTCGGGGAAGCCGGCGAGCTGGACGTGCTCCTCGTGATCGGCGGCTACAACTCGTCGAACACCATGAACCTCGCGATCATGGGTGAGCGCTTCGCGCCGACATACCACATCAACAGCGCAGAGGAGGTCCACTCCATGCGCTCGATCTCGCACCACGGACCCCGCAGCAAGACCCGGCGTCAGACCGCCGACTGGCTGCCCGAGGGGCCGGTGACCGTCGGCGTCACCGCCGGCGCCTCGACGCCCAACCGCACGGTGGGTGAGGTCATCTCGCGGGTGCTCGAGGTGCGCGGGATCGACCTCCGCGACAAGCCGGCGCGCCCCCTGCCGCTGGCGTGAATCGCCGCGGGGCGATCCCCCCCAGGCGCCTCGGCTGCGCCACCGCGGCGCTCGTGGCCCTCGTCGTGGGTGGGCTCCTCGGCTGGGGAGTCGTCCGCAGCAGCCGGCGGAAGTCGGTGGAGGCCCACGTCTACCTCGGCGAGTCCTCGGCCGGGCTCTACCCAGGGAGCCCGGTCCGCCTGCGAGGCGTGACCCTGGGCGAGGTGCGCGAAGTCGCCGTCGCCTCCGACGGCCTCTTGATCGAGGTCCGCTGCGCGCTGTGGTGGGACGCCCTCGTGGAGTTGGAGCTGGTCGACCCCGACGAGCCCCTCGGCCCGGAGCACGGCCCCTTCGCGCCCCCGGGCTTCTACGCCTACCTGGCGGAGGTCGGCTTGACCGACATCCGGATCTTGACCCTCGACTTCTTCCCCGCGGACCGTGTGACCGAGTATCCGCTGCCGAGCGACGCCCCCTGGGCTCACATCCCGGCCGTCAAGTCCACGTCGCAGACGATGAAGGAGTTCGTCCAGACGCGCCTCGCAGGCTCGGGTCCAGGGCTGCAGGCCGCCATCGAGCAGCTCGAGCGGTTCGAGGTCACGAGCCGCGACCTCGACGGCGCCCGGATCCACGCGCGCGTCTCGGCCCGGCTCGACGAGGTCGAGCAGTGGCTCGAGGGACGCCCGCTGGGGGAGGCCGCGGCGCAGCGGTTGAAGCAGAGCCACGAAGGCCTCGCTGAGCTCCGCGCCGGGGTCGCCGCCGTGCGCAGCGCGCTGAGCGGCTCCCCCCAGATCCGCAAGCGGGTGGACGCGCTGATCGAGCGCCTGGAGCAGGCCCAGGTCGGGGAGCGGCTGGCGAAGGCCCGGGAGGGCATGGTCCAGCAGCAGCTCGGAGCCAAGGAGCTGGGGGTCGCGCTGGGGGAGCTGCGCCGATCGGTGCGCGCCGCGAGCGACTGGCTGCGAGCCTTCTCGGACTCGATCGGCGGGCTCTCCGCCGACCGCGACGGACTCCTCGTCAGCCCCGAGGCCGAGGGCCCTCCCTAGGGGTCCGTTTCAGTCGAGTCCTAGCGGCCCGTTGCAGAACGGCGGCTAGACGTTGAAGAGGAAGTGGCAGACGTCGCCGTCTTGCATCACGTACTCTTTGCCCTCGACGCGGAGCTTGCCAGCGGCCTTGATCGCGGCTTCGCTGCCGTGCTCCACGAGGTCAGCCACCGAGTAGGTCTCCGAGCGGATGAACCCGCGCTCGAAGTCGGTGTGGATCACCCCCGCGGCCTGGGGCGCGGTCGCGCCGACGGGGATGGTCCAGGCGCGGATCTCCTTGGGCCCGGCGGTGAAGAAGCTCTGCAAGCCAAGCAGTTTGTAGGCGGCGCGCGCGAGCTTGTGCAGCGCGGGCTCGTCCAGCTCCAGGCTCTCGAGCATCTCGCGCCGATCGTCCTCGTCCAGCTCGACCAGCTCGCTCTCGAGCTTGGCGCACACCAGCACGACCTCGCTGTCGTTCTCGGCGGCGTGCTTGCGCACGACCTCGACGTGGGGCGAGCTGCCGTCGAGGCCGGCCTCGTCCACGTTCGCCACGTAGAGCACTCGCTTGGCCGTGATCATGCCCAGCTCAGTGAACAGCTGGTTCGCCGCCTCGTCCTCGTGCAAGCCGGCGCTGCGCAGGGACTTGCCCTCGATCAACACCGCGTGGGCGCGCTCGAGGATCTCGACCCGCTGCTTGAGCTTGGCGTCGCCGGAGCGCGCAGCCCTGCGCGAGCGGTCGAGGGTCGCCTCCACCGACTGCAGGTCGGCCAGCACCAGCTCCAGCTCGATGATCTCGATGTCGCGCAGGGGATCGACCGAGTCGTTGACGTGGATGTGGTTTTCGTCCTCGAAGCAGCACACCACGTGCACGATCGCGTCCACGCTGCGAATGTGGCTGAGGAACTTGTTGCCCAGGCCCTCGCCCTGGCTCGCGCCCTTCACCAGGCCGGCGATGTCCACCAGGCGCAGCACCGCGGGGATGACCTTCTGACTCTCGATGTGCGTGCGGATGGTCTCCAGCCGCGGGTCCGGAACCGGCACCACCCCCACGTTGGGCTCGATGGTGCAGAACGGGTAGTTCTCGCTCGGGATGCCCGCCGCGGTCAGGGCGTTGAACAGCGTGCTCTTGCCCACGTTGGGCAAGCCGACGATCCCGGCTTCCATGGCGACCTCGCGGCCGCAGACTATATCCGATTCCTCTGGCTTTACGCACAACTCCAGCGAGAGCGAGGCAGATCGACGTAACCCCTTATCCGTGAGTCTCGGAGGGGCAGGGGCGAGAGCTCCGGCCCGGGTCTCGCCCGGCTGGGGGAAGAGCGGGCTAACACAAAGTCGTATCTTGCTTTTGGCCTTTTCGAACCTACAATCCGAGGCTTCCAACCAACCCCCGCGGGGCGGGACGCCGCCCCCAGTGTGACATCGTGTTCGACCAACTGACCGACACCCTCGGCGGCGCAATCTCGCGCCTGACGTCCCGCGGCAAGCTGACCGCAGGGAACATGGACGAGGGTCTGCGCGAGGTGCGCAAGGCGTTGCTCGAGGCGGACGTGTCCATCGCGGTCGTGCGCGACTTCATGGAGCGCGTCAAGACCAAGGCGCTCGGCCAGTTGCAGGTCAAGGGGGTCGACCCGGGGCAGCAGGTGGTCAAGGTCGTCCACGACGAGCTGACCTCACTCATGGGGCCCATCGACACGCGGATCCGCGAGTCGGAGCAGCCCGGCGAGCCGACGATCATCATGATGATCGGGCTCCAGGGGTCGGGCAAGACGACGACCTGCGGCAAGCTCTCAAAGTACCTGGTCGAGAAGAAGAAGCTCAAGCCGCTGCTGGTCGCCGCTGACCTGCAGCGCCCCGCGGCCATCGACCAGCTCAAGGTCCTCGGTGAGTCGCTGGACGTCCCGGTCTACAGCGAGAAGCCGACCGAGAAGAAGCGCGGCCTCACCGGCCTGTTCAAGCGCGGCTCCCAGCCGGCGCAGGTGTGCAAGAACGGCGTCGAGCACGCCAAGCAGACCGGGCGCAACGTGGTGATCCTCGACACCGCCGGCCGGCTGCACATCGACGAAGACCTGATGAAGGAGCTGCAGGAGATTCGCAAGAACTGCAGCCCCCAGAACGTGTTCCTCGTCTGCGACGCGATGACCGGTCAGGACGCCGTCAACAGCGCCAAGCAGTTCAACGACGAGATGAACATCGACGGCGTGATCCTGACCAAGATGGACGGCGACGCCCGCGGCGGCGCGGCGCTCTCGGTCAAGGCGGTCACGGGCAAGACGATCAAGTTCGTCGGCACCGGCGAGAAGCTCGACAAGCTCGAGGAGTTCCACCCCGAGCGGATGGCCGGGCGAATCCTCGACATGGGCGACGTCGTGAGCCTGGTCGAGAAGGCCCAGGAGGTCGTCGACCAGAAGCAGGCGGAGAAGAGCGCCACTCGGCTGATGACCGGGCGCTTCAACTTCGAGGACTTCCTCCAGCAGCTGAGCATGCTGAAGAAGATGGGCCCGCTGAAGTCGCTGATGAAGATGATCCCCGGCATGGGTCAGATCATGAAGCACGCCGACGTCGAGATGAGCGGCGACGAGCTGAAGCCCATCGAGGCGATCATTCAGTCGATGACTCGCCATGAGCGCAAGGACCCCGACCTGCTCTCCGGCCGCACCGGCGGCAGCCGTCGCCGGCGGATCGCCAAGGGCAGCGGCAGGGACATCAACGAAGTCAACGGCTTGATCAAGCAGTTCAAGGCGATGAAGCGCATGATCGAGGAGATGACCCGCGGGGGCGGGCTCCAGCAGATGATGACCGCGCAAGGCGTGCAAGACATGGTCCCCCGCATGCCGGGGGGTCGCGCGCTGGAGAAGAAACTCCGCCAGGCAGGGGTGAGCAAGGGGCGTGGGCCCCGCCCCAAGCGGAAGAAGACCAAGCGACGCCGGCGTCGGTAGCCGCGCGCGAAGATACGTAAATCAGGAGACTGAAATGGCAGTTCGAATTCGACTGAAGCGGCTTGGGCGCCGAGGGCGCGCCTTCTACCGCATGGGGGTCTTCGACTCCCGCACCCGCCGCAACGGGCGCGCCCTGGAGATGCTGGGCCACTACGACCCGCACCTCGACGGCGACGCGAAGTACACCCTCGACCGCGAGCGCATCGAGCACTGGCTCGGCGTCGGCGCGCGGCCGTCGGAGACGGTGCAGGCGATCCTGCTCTCGCAGGGGATCGACGTGCCGACCAGCGGCAAGAAGCGCTCCCTCACGCCGGAGGAGCGGGCCGAGCGGTCCCGCATCCGCGAGGAGAAGCGCCAGAAGCGCGAGGAGGCCAAGCAGCGCAAGCAGGCGCTGGCCGCCACCGCCGCCCCCATGAGCAAGGCCGAGAAGCGGGCCGCGAAGCGAGCCGGCGGCTAGGCAATGGAGTTCGCCTCGGGTGAGGATCGACGTCGTCACACTCTTCCCTCCCATGTTCCAGGGCTTCCTGGAGCTGGGGCTGGTGCGGATCGCGCGCGAGAAGGGGTTGCTGGAGGTCGTGTGTCACGACCTGCGGGCCTTCGCGACGGACCGCTACGGGACGGTGGACGACAAGCCGTACGGCGGGGGGCCCGGAATGCTCCTCATGTGCGGCCCGGTCTTCGCCTGCGACCAGGCGGTGCTCACCGCCGGCCGCGATGCGGGTCTCTCCCAACCCCGACGGATCATGCTCACCCCTCAGGGTCGTCGCCTCGACCAGCCGCTCCTCGAGGAGCTGGCTCGCGAGCCCTGGTTGAGCGTGCTGTGCGGACACTACGAGGGATTCGACGAGCGGATTCGGCAGGGGCTCGAGCCGCTGGAGATCTCGCTGGGGGACTACGTCCTCAGCGGCGGCGAGGTCGCCTCCATGGTCCTGATCGACGGCGTAGCGCGGCTGCTGCCTGGTGCGCTTGGCGCTCCGGATGGGGCCCAAGACGATTCGTTCTCGGGAGCGGGTCGGCTGCTGGAGGGACCGCA
>Ga0070729_10006544_pt1 | contig 11443 bp, 11 predicted proteins | sample tdDd472_FD_66725 | JGI IMG/M metagenome (GOLD analysis project Ga0070729, IMG submission 66725) | Marine sediment microbial communities from the Atlantic coast under amendment with organic carbon and nitrate - tdDd47.2 | ecosystem: Environmental > Aquatic > Marine > Coastal > Sediment | place...
AACGAAATTTGCTATACTACTCTAGCTTATTGGGACGTAGCTCAATCGGCAGAGCAGGTGCCTTTGGAGCACAAGGTTAAAGGTTCAAGTCCTTTCGTCCCAGATAGATAAGACCTGAGTCAAACATTTAGACTCACCTAGACCGTCAGAAATGACGGTCTTTGCGTTTTTGACCATCCCCCGTTAATTCGGACAGTAGGAGTCTCTCGAAAATTGTTGTTCAAACTGAACCGGACTTAAATAGCTTAAAGCGGAATGTTTCCGCGTATTGTTATAAAAGCCCATGATGTATGCAAATATCTCTGATCGGGCTTGTTGATGGGATTCAAATGGCTGATAGGCACATTTAGATTTCAATGACCCCCAAAAGCTCTCAATCGGTGCACTATCCCTATGATCCGCGAATGCAAAGCCCACAATTTTAAGCGAGTATAGATCAATGACAGCCGCTAGGTATAGAAAGCCGAGCTGAGTGCGAATATAAGTGATGTCACTCATTCATTTTTGATGAGGACGATTCGTTTGAAACTCACGATTGAGGATATTAGATCGGATCGGATGATCAGAGTTTGCTTGAGTGGTACATGGCTTCTAGGCTTTCTTTTGATTGATACAACAGCTGTGTTGCTTCATCAACCGAGCGATGCGTTTACGACTGATACCAATCCCTTCGTCTTGTAGGGCAGATTGCATGTGAGGCACCCCATAGCAGCGATAGTGATCCGAAAATATCACCTCGATGCGGTGTCCAATCTGATCATCTTCCTGTTGACGATGGCTTGGACCACGTCCTACCCAGTCATAATAGCCGCTTCTGGATACCTCAAACACATCACACAGGCGACTGATCGAATACTCATGGCGATGCTGGTCAACCATCTTGTATTTCATTTGTGGCGTTCCCGCGAAAAGATCGATATCGTTTTTTAGAATATCCCGCTCTTCCTGCAAGATGGCGTTGTCGCGCTTTAATTGCTTGATCTGTGCTTCCAATTCGGTACGGTCGCTCAACTCCAATTTATTCTCGATTTCATTGACCGCAAACCGCTTTAACCATTGCCTTAGCAAGCCATGTAATAATCCTAATTCGCGTTCCACTTCGGATTTTGTTTTCCCACTGGTCTTTAACAAGCGTAGCGCATCTCGTTTAAACTCAATGATGTATTTCTTCGGACTCTTTTTATGTGATCGCTCCTTCGTCTATACTTTACGAGGAGAGACTCGTTTCGTCCATTTTAGCAGATTAAGGTCACCATTCATTTGCGATGCAATATAGTCCAATACTCGCCTCTCATAGTCGTTTAATTCTGCATCACTCACACGACTAACCGTGAGCATATCGAAACCAACTTGTTTTCGATAATATTTTGCGGCGACTGGATATTTATGATGTATGGTTGGATCCGCTATACCGAGTAATGCTTGAATATTGTCTGCTTCTTGTGTTTCAAATACTTCACATAGCCGAACAATAGCCCGAGGATAATAATTTGCGGCAATCCCGCAATAGCCACGCGCGCCACTCCGTAATGAATGTAATAAAGTTGTTGCATCCGCGTTATAGATACCTAATTGCGTTCCTTCTGCTGCTTTAATTTTAGCTTGCACTTGTTCGATAGAGCGTGAGGTCTCTTTAAGTAGATGGAAGCGTCCAGTATGTGCCGCCCAATGAACCAAGTCTGCTGAAATCAATCGATGATAAGGGTCTGGACATTCATACAAAGCGAGGGGAATATCTCCTGTTAAAGAGAGTAACTGCTCCACATTACGTTGCCATACAGAATCATCTTCATCTTTCTCTGCCATCTCGCTAGCTAGCACAACAATAACCTGAACACCACTATCGGCTAATTTCTTGATAAATTCAGCTTGTGCCTCGATAGACCGGACAAATGTTCCCGACGCTGTCACTGGTACACGTCCATCCGTTCTTTTCACAACCCGTTGTGCTAACAGTAAACGCTCAGTATCGTCCATCGCAAACATTTCACTTGATTGACCGACTGCAAATAATCCAGCCACGCCAGATTCAATATACCAATCAGTTAATCGATCAACCCCATCCCAGTTGATTGATTTGTCGGCATTAAATGGTGTAATCATTGCTGGCAAGACACCAGCAGGAAATTGAGTTGTTGTCACAGATATTCCGATCTACTAAAGGTTGTTAAAATAAGCTGATTTTTCACCTAGTAAAGACAATCTTACGGTGACATATCCCTTCCACCGTAAGATTTCTTGTGCAATATACAGCAAATCACTGTAATCCGTCAAACCGAGCAACATCGACTGCACCAGCTGATACACCATTGAGGAGTTTATCAACAGCACGTTCCATCGTGCCAGCTGCCATCGCCAATCCATGCCCCGTGAAACCGACAGCAAAGCCAACCCGTGATCGATTGGGTAATGTACCGACCATCGGTAGACCATCCGCACTAAATCCCATAATACCACTCCAACGATGCGCGACAGGAACAGTTACATCTGGGAAATACTTGGCGATATATTGATCGAGATAGCCTTGTACATTGGGATTGAGACGGTCTTCGGTGGTATCATTCTCTTCTGCTTTAAATTTCTGACGACCGCCCCCCACCAATAAGCGACCATCAAATGTCGTGCGATAATACATATAACCGTAATCGCTATACCCACAATAGTTAATAGGGGCTTCGGCTAAGGGCTCAGTGACGAGACATTGTGCACGAGTTGGGATGACTTTGCCGACGAAATAAGGGTCGATCATCGGTGAATAGGCATTAGTACAGAGCAGAACATAACGCGCCTTAAAAATGATCTGACGCGTATAGACTGTGACGTAATCATCATCAGTCTGTTCAAAACGATAGAGTTCATTGTTTGGGATGAGTTCCGCACCACTCTGTGCCATGATGGATTTTGCCAGTAGATAGGGCTGAACCCCTGCGTCAATCGGTTGTTGGATGCCAGCATAATATCCACGTCCGAGTGGGTCTTTGCTATGGAATTCGATGTTGATGTGGTCTTTTTCGAGGGCTTTGGCGGCGAGTTCCAATTCTTTGGCTTCTTCAGGAGATTCGGCTAAGAGCATCGAACCGCAATTATCGAGAGGAACTTCAAATGGGCTATTTTTGATAAATTCGCGCCAATGCGCCATTGTATGATGTGATAACTGCCACATCTCTAAGGCTACATCGCGTCCATAAGTTTCAATGGCGCGGTGATAATAATTATCGAGACCGCTAATCATAAACCCTGCGTTGCGGCTACTTGCACCAAGTCCAACATCGCGTGCATCAGTAACAACCACATCACGTCCATGCACTTGCTTAGCAAAATAAGCGGCTGTTGTACCTGCTAACCCAGCCCCTACGATAAGAAAATCAACTTCGCGTGTTGTCTGTTCGACTTGTTGCCAATGTGAAACTGTCATCGTCATTAACCCTCTAACTAAAAATATTGAGAGGATTTTACCATGACAGCAAGGGCGTGTTTATAGCAGTTGCGCTTCTACATAGTGTTTGAGGCTCACGATATTTCGCCACTCATCTTCAGTATCCCCATAAATCAAGGAGATAAAGCCATCAAAGTCTGATGCTTTGACTAATGCTAAACACTGGTTGATGTCGTCTTTGTCTAGCGCACCACTGTCATAATTAGCTTTACAGTGGAGTGATGTCGCATATGGAAGTAATTCCGTTATTGCACCAAATTTATCATCTGTTTTTTCTGCATTTCCAAAATCAAGGCAGAGCTTAAGCGGACGATCTACCTGTTTTATGATGTCGATGAGGTCGCGTGGCTCGACGCTGGTTGTACGCCAATTTTCGGTAGTAGTAGTCAGCCCGATACTAGAACCATAATCAACTAATTCTCGGAGCGCATCAGCACTGCGTTTAATTGTGTCGGATGTCGCAGGTTCTGTACCGCAATCGATTCGAACACTATCCGCACCTAACTTAACCGCAACATCTTGCCATCCTTTAGTCATTTCGATGTCGGCGCGCCATTGTGCGTCGTCAAGGCTAGATAGATTACCTGTATCAATCAATACATTGGCTAATCCAACTCCTGCTGATTGCATAGCATCTTTGAGTTGTGCGAGATAATCATCATCTATTGAGGGAAAGTGAAAGTGGCAGATTTCTAATAATTTGATGCCTTCTTTTGCCACAAATGCGGGTAACTCTAATAGGGATAGGGTTGCGGAATGGGTTGTATTTTTGTTAACTCGTTTGCCACTTATATCGGATTCATACCATGCTTGCCCTAATGCACCATGTAATGACCATGTTGAAACTGCAAATAAGTTCATACTTAATCTTTCTGATCTTTGTTAAAAAAACGTCGAAATAATTTACGCATAGCGGTTGTATCATTTTCGGGATTATATCCCATTTTTTGTAGTGCTTCTGATGCTTGTGCGCGAACTGTTTCGTCGGGATGTTTGAGGAGTTGTGCCATTGGATCAATCGCATCTGAATTATTGAGTTCAGATAATGCTGTGACGGCACTAATGATCACGCGATTATCTTTATCAACGAGCAATTTCATGAGGGGCACAAGTGCGCGTTCATCCTTAATATTTCCCAATACTTCAGCAATTCCAGCCCGTGTAAATGGGGATGTTTGCTGGGGAAGTAGTTCGATGAGTTGGTCAACGCCTTTTGGACCTAATTTAGACAGAGCCTGAACGGCTTTTGTGCGGACAGCAGGATTAATATCGTTCAAACCGGGGAGGACTAACTTAACCATCTGCGGTCCGCTTTTTTCTGCGAGGTACGTTAGGAGCTCGGAACGAACACGCGGATTGGAATGACGTAAGGCTTCCATATCGGTAGTGTCAATTTTCCCATCCGACATTACTTTCTCGATAGCATCATTTAGCTCGGCACTGATGTCTCCCTCAAGATTTAATCGATTAAAAGCGACAGAATCTCCTTTACGATGTTGTAATGCGGCGGCAGCAGTTTGACGGACAGATTCATCAGGATCGCGCGTGGCTTGATTGAGCGCCACTTCAACATAGTCGCCAGTTTTACTAGCTAATGCACGAATAGCACTTCGTCGGACAAGCGATTCAGGATCGTCTAATGTCATCAAAAGGGCATCTGTGATCTTTTCATCCTGAAATGAACCTAAGGACAATGCTGCATTTGCTCTTACTTCCGAGACATCATCTTGTAAGGCTTTAAGCAACGGACCCATCACACGTATATCTTTGAATTTACCCAATGCGCCGGCGACTTCTGCCCGTACAAGTGGGTCTTCATCATCTAATGTGATGATTAATTGTACTAATGCGCGGCTATCACCAACGGCGGCTAAAAGATTCGCGGCTTTACGTTGATATTCGTTATTATCTGAATGCAACATATCTGTAAGTGGGTCAATGCTGGGATTACCAATTTGTTTAAAAACCTCGGAGACAGCATCGACACTGACTGTATTATCGCGTACTGCTTGTATTAAAGCAGGAATCGCTTTTACACCATCATAACCGAGAGCCAAAACAGCCTCTTTACGAACCTTACTGTCGTCACTTTCCAAATTCTGGATAAGTGCTTCAAAACCCGTCGTCATCGCCTGCTTCTTTCCAATCTCATTTATACCCTATATCACTATAAAGTATACACATTACAAATTATTTTGCAGTGTATCAGTTATTCATTAATAAATTGTCAACTTTTTACACAATATGCAATCGACTGTTGTACACATTTTATCAAATTTTCAAGTAACCTGTGAACAATTGCTTAATATCTGTTGTAATTGCTATTCACATGTTAAAATGTGCCTCGATATATCTATTGTACTGTCAAAAACTTTCCTTGGGAGGAATATATGCAAATCCTTAGAAAAATAATATTAATAACAGCATTATTGATGCTCGTTGTTCCTTTTTCCGCTGTAATGGCACAAGACGAATTACCTGATCTTGAAGGTCGCGTTGTTACCGTCGCAGTCGAAAATGCTTATACACCATTTAACTTCATCAACGAAGAAACAGGTGAAGCCGAAGGTTGGGATTATGATGCGGTTAATCATATCTGTGGACTGCTGAATTGTACCCCAGAATATATCGAAGCTGGTTGGGAAGGCATGATTGTTGCCGTCCAAAATGGCGAATTCGATATGGCGGCAGATGGGATTACCATCAAAGACGAACGTAAAGAATTAGTTGATTTCTCAAATGGTTACATCAGCACAGAACAACGTGTTTTGATTAAATTGGGTGAAGATCGTTTTGCCACGATCGAAGAATTTGCGGCGAGTGAAGGAACAGTTGGTGTTCAAATTGCGACCACCAATTACGAAGCGGCAGTTGAACTTGTTGGTGAAGAACGAATTGTTGGATACGATAGCTTCGGCTTTGCAATCCAAGCCTTGATCTCTGGTGATGTTGATGCGGTTGTGATGGATGATGTTGCAGGACAAGGGTATGTTGGTGTAAATGCTGATCAACTTGATTTCCTCCCCGGTTCAATCATCTCAGAAGAACTCGGTTTTATCTTCCCAATTGGTTCAGATTTGGTTGAACCGTTCAATACAGCTCTTGCCATGATGGAAGCTGACGGAACACTAATCGAAATCCATCAAAAATGGGGTCTTGTTGGCGCAACAGAAGAAGAATAGTCTCTATTCTCATAACCACGTTTTGTTGCTTTTAAACATGGTATAACAATAATAAATCCCTCTCTGTGTGAAGATATAGAGAGGGATTTAAAATATGAGTTATACTTACCGGAACGAATGATTATTAAAAGGAAATTTTATGTCTACAGCCCCCCCTCATCAAAATCTTGAGCCAGACTTAGACGAAGTTATTGCAGAATCGCGTGGGCGGGCGATGCGCTTGGGTCGGTTATATACCACGCCATATTGGCTGATATTTCTTGTTATTATGGGTATTCTGCTCGGTATCAGCATTATTACTGATCCCATTTATTCGGGTATTTTCGACCAATTAAAAGAAGGCATCAGTACAACGTTATTTGTCAGTATTACGGCATATTTACTGGCATTAAGTATTGCTGTATTTGTTGGTATCATTCGTTCTAGCCCACCTGAGCCGCCACAAACTAAAGAAACATTTAGCAAAACGGCTAAAAGAGTCTTACAAACGATTGTCTATAATCTTTGTACTATCTACGTCAATATCATGCGTGGTTTACCAGTGTTGATTGTTTTACTGGTTACAGCATTTATTCTTGTGCCATTGTTGCGTGAATTTATTAATAGCACGCTGATTGAGGGATTGCGAGTCACCTTTAATAATCCTGATTTTTCGGACTTAGAATGGCGTGGTAGTTCTGCTCCAACGGCAATTGTAGCATTGGCTGTCACTTATGGTGCATATATGTCCGAAACGATTCGGGCAGGTATACAATCTATCCACAAAGGGCAGATCGAAGCCGCGTATTCTGTTGGGATGACGTATTTACAAACCATGCGCTACATCGTCTTGCCACAAGCATTCCGTAATGTATTACCACCACTTGGTAATGATTTTGTTGCCATGATAAAAGATTCTTCTCTGCTGGCATTTCTCGGTGTCCGCGATGTTACACAAGTTGCAAAAACGGCATCAGGGCGATCTTTCCGCTATGTTGAAACATATGCAGTTGTCGCCTTTATCTATCTTACCTTAGTCATTATCGCCTCGACGCTTGTCAATCTATTGGAAGATACGATTAACGTAAATCGTGAGACCCCTAAGTTTATACAACGGTTGGATGAATTACGCGGAAAACAAAAGCGCAAGTCAAAAGAATCTTTTGATGATTAGCTTAACGTGAAAAACCGCCTTGTGTGGAGAAGGCGGTTTGTAAATCTATTCTAAGAATGTTTTGGTGTTATCGGTAATCTGTGTACGTGTGTATTTATCTATTTACAGTATCCTATAAAGCCAAAAATCCTACATGTGACAAATGTCATCGGTTCGTCATATGCACATCTATATGATATGTGATGAACGTCATATTAAACGTTTCAGGTAATATGAGAATCAAAAAAGCGCGTCTTACAAGACACGCTCTTCTATCATTTATATTTATTTGTTGGCTTATTGGAAGCGCAAACTCTGCATCTGAACTTCATCCATCGCGTCGATGGTGTCCTGTAGTTTGTCGATTTCGTCTTTAACCTCAATACTCAGGCGTTGCCCTTTAGCACTATCCGTATCTTTTGTACCTAATAATGACATCTGTGCGTAGACAGTCCCTAATGAGGACAGTGTGCTTTCGAGTTGAATCTCGGCACGTTTAATATTGCTAACCGTTGCTTCAAGGTTCATGTGTTGTTGCTGTAACTGACTGAGTTGACGTTCCAAATCCATGATAACCCGTTCATCAGATTCATGTTGAATACGGATCTTCACTTTTTCGATTTGTTGAGGGACTTGCTGACGGTCACGCGCTACCAAATCATTACTCTCGAACAAATCAATGTGTTCCGCTAGATTATACATATGTGTAATCCAGTCGCTGACATCATTGACCAATGTTCGTAGGCGTGTCTTCATCGAGCCTTTACTACGATCAACCAATTTGAGCATATTACGGCGATATTCAAACGCATCCCGTAAGCGTTCACGGGAGACACGGTTATTGATATGCCGTATGTCGTACTGACGTTCAAAATCTTCAGCTAGTGCTTCTTCGGTTGCTTCGGAATCCGTTAATATCGAGGCGACCAACGCTGTTTCTGCCAAGCCACCGAGTACCAACCAGAACCACGGCTGCCATTCTATAATCGGGATGTTGACATCTTGTACAAACAGAAACAAGATAGCTGTCACCATAATGGTTACAAGGCTTTCCCATCGTAATAGCGCATTGGTTAAGAGTGCGCCAAATACCTTTTGCCGTGCGTTGTCATTTTCTGCCATAGTTAACCCGATTCTATTTGTTTCTACTTATAATACGTTGGAGGCACGTATTTTGTTGCTATGATTGTATGCGCTGTTCAGTTGTTATACCATCCAATAGAGTCTATAAACACAGACCCTTTTAGGGAAGAGCATACTACTTAAGCCACGAAAGATATGAAATGATGTCGGGAGCAGATATCGCTACTCCCTAAACTTCCAGAGAACTTTCGGACGTTAGTCTTTGCCGAGCAACCGTTGTTTACGTTCTTCCAATTGTAATTCAACTTGACCAATACCAACTGTATCTTCGATCTGGTCGGTCAAGCGACGGCTAGCAAGGTCTGCACGAGCGTCTTCTTGGTCGATTTGTGAATAGATGGAATCGAGCAAGCTGTCAATTTCTTGATCGCCGGTAGTATCCAATTTATCGATGCTCTTAAGCGTCTTGGTCATGACCTTCTTGGTTTCTGCCAATTCGAGCAAGGAACGCATCTTCTCACGCTCTTGTTTGATGGTTGTGAGGCGAGCTTCGAGCTTCATCCGCATTCCCAACATGCCTTGATATTGTTCTTCTTGGGATTGATACTGCTCATAATAATCTTGAGCTAGTTCTTGCTTGGTATTGAGTTCAGCTTGCGCTCTCGCAGCGAGATCATCTTTACCACGCATAATCAAGGTGTCGATGTCACGATCCAGTTTATCTGCCTGATTAGAAAATTCTTCGTATTTGCGCTTGAGTGTACGGACACTCCCGCCAACAGTTGCCGCAGAATCTTCTAAGGCTTCCAGATTGCGCTCTACTTGACGGATGTATTCGTCCATCACCTTCAGCGAGTTGGTTTCCAACGCACGGTCAATCATTCCGTGCATATTTGCGCTAAATAGAGTTTGGACTTTTTGTATAATTGATGGCATGTTTGGATTATCCCCTCACTGACCTAATAAACTGAGTAAAACAGTATTGTTTCAGTATAGCATAGAGCCAGTATACTTTTCAAAATCATCATTGTTTTTATTATACACTTTTACGTGATTTTTACGTATTAGTTTCACGTTTTATTATTATTGGAGGTGATTCTAGAATATCGAAAGAACCTGTCACATGGTTAGATGTAATAGGTTCTATGATTTTCTAGGATATTTGTATCTGTCTTAGGTTTCGGATTCTTTTGGGGGAGCTAGAGGTATTCTAATGGTAACGGTCGTCCCGTTGTCAGTGCTAACAATGTTGCGGCTACCACCATGAATATTGACTAATCCATGAACAATCGCTAACCCAGAACCAGAACCTTGATCTTCATACTGTTCGCGGTTGATCTGATAGAAGGCATCCCAAATTTTTTCGATGTCTCCTTCAGGGATTCTGCGTGTGCCACTATCGGCTACTGTAATTTGAATCTGATCCTCGACATGAACAATATCAACAGAAATGCCGTCTTTATTCCCAGAGAACTTCACAGCATTATCGACTAACTCGCGCACGATAATCGTCAAAAATTCACGATCAGCTATGACTGAGGGTAAATTGTCTTGACACGTAATCGTAATCTTATTCGCATCTTGTTCTAAGATTTGGCGGCAGGCATCAACTACAATATCTTTAAGGCTTTCAATGGGGTATTTGCGCCAAACATAGGTCTTGGCGGCATCACCTTCTTCGATTTCGACCAGTAAAATAAAGTTCTCGATAAGGCGACGTAGACGGGTTGCTCCTGAATTTACACCACGTAAGAATGTGATTAGCTCATTATCAGTCATGTTATCGGGATCGAAGTCTTTGAGCAAATCAGCATATGCTACCACTAAGGTCAGTGGGGTACGCAATTCATGATTAAGTGTAATTAGAATACGGCGTTTAATTTGGGAGATTGTATCGTCGTGTACACGTTCCATATCTTGAAAGCGTTTTAAACGTGAATTGACAGCAATAAGCAAATCTTCAGCATCAAATGGTTTTTTGAGATAAACATCTGCACCCAGAAGATTACCTCGTTGTACGTCAGATTTTTCGCCTTTTGCGGTTAAGAAGATGAAGGGGATATTGACCCATCGATCTTTCTCGCGGACTTCGGTTAAGAAGCTAAACCCATCCATATGTGGCATCATAATATCTGATACGATTACATCGGGGGTAGCTTCTGCCGCTTCCAGTTTTTCTAAACCCTGTAAACCATTTTGGGCTGTCCATACATTATAGTCGCCTAGTTCCAAAATCTCTCGAATACCAGATAAGAGATGGATGTCGTCTTCAACGACAAGAACTGTTCCTTTTATCATATTACCTCACACGATCACAGAGTTTCATTACACATACCTAATATTAAACCATAAAATCATGCTAAAGTATTGACGTTTAATGATCATTCTCGTAAAAATTAACTGATTTCACGATCAATTGCTAGCAAATCTGCCAAAATTGCATAACCTGTTTCTAGTTTACCAGCGCCAGCTCCAATCAGCGTAATGTCACCCATTAAATCTGTTTTTAGGGTGATGGCGTTGGTTGCGCCTCCGACACTGGCTAGTGGATCAGTGATGGGTAGACGAATCGGTTTCACACTACCGCCATTTGGAGTGGCTGATGCGATG
>Ga0070729_10006546_pt1 | contig 11440 bp, 10 predicted proteins | sample tdDd472_FD_66725 | JGI IMG/M metagenome (GOLD analysis project Ga0070729, IMG submission 66725) | Marine sediment microbial communities from the Atlantic coast under amendment with organic carbon and nitrate - tdDd47.2 | ecosystem: Environmental > Aquatic > Marine > Coastal > Sediment | place...
CCGACTCTGGGTGGTCTTGACCCCGAAGAACGCTTGCAACCCAGCCAGTCCGAAGAGGACTTGTTGGACATCCCGGCATTCCTTCGCCGCCAAGCGAATTAATCTTTTGATTACAGAGCGTTAAATTTCGATAATCTGTAACAAAAGGTAACATGGTTTGATTTGAGCGCTTCAGGTGAGGGTGGTAAACCCATAACTGAAGCGCTCTTTCTTTATGGTGCATCTGAACAAAGGGGCCGAAGGTCCTGAGAATACAGAAGACCTTGAAGAAAGATCGACCATGAACATGCCGTCAGGCACGCCGTGAGGCATAAGGGGATCAGCACTGTGGGAACCAACACCGTGATTAAGCAAAAGACGTTGAAAAGCGCCATCAGCTGTACCGGCATCGGTCTGCATTCGGGCGAAAAAATTTCAATGACTTTGCATCCGGCTGATGTGGATGCAGGTATCACGTTCCGACGTACCGATATCACGGGCGGCGGTGTGGAAATTCCGGCTGCTTTCGACAGTGTTTGCGACACCCGCATGTGCACCACCATCGGCGTTGAAAGCGGCCAATCCATAGCCACCATTGAACATCTTATGGCGGCGCTTGCCGGGGCTGGCGTTGACAATGCGGTGATTGAAGTTGGCGGTGGCGAAGTTCCCGTGATGGATGGCAGCGCAGCGCCTTTTTTGTTCTTGATTGATTGCGCTGGCGTGGCCGAGCAGAACGCCGTGCGCAAAAGCGTTCGTGTGTTGAAGCCGGTTTCCGTCATTGATGGTGACAAATCCGCCATGTTGGAGCCGTCTAACGCGTTTTCCCTCGATTTTCACATTGATTTTGACAGTCCCGTTATTGGCAGCCAGGCAATGGGTGTCAACATGACGGACGGTGTGTTCAAAAACGAAATTGCCCGTGCCCGCACGTTTGGGTTCTTGCATGAAGCGGAAGCCCTGTGGGCCGCCGGTCTGGCCAAAGGCGCGTCATTGGACAATGCGGTCGTGGTCAGTGGCGATAAGGTCATGAACGAAGACGGCATGCGCTTTGACGACGAATGTGTACGCCATAAAATCTTGGATGCGGTTGGTGATCTATACCTCGCCGGTGCGCCGATCATGGGCCATTACACAGGCACACGTGCCAGCCATGCATTGAACAACCAACTCTTGCGTGAGTTGTTCTCCGACACCGCCAACTATGAAATCGTCGATATGTTGGTGGAAGTGGTGCCCCCGGCCGCAAGTCGCGCCACGTGGGCCAAAGAAACGGTTGCCGCCAGTCCCGCCACTTAATAAACGGCATGCCAGCGTAATACATCGCCCCCATACCATATTCACGAAATGTTCCGATTCGCACCGGTGATGCATAATCAGTGCACTATTTGTTGTGGTCAGCCTCGATAAATTTCCCAGAAACCTTGAACTGCACTAGGTGCAGAGGGGTTCTGGACAGATTGGCGCAGGGGCATGATATAATCCGTGCGGTTTTGTTGTCCTGGGCCCATGAAGGGCTTATGTATGGTCCGTGCTGATAGACGCGAACAGAAAGAATTGCCCCGATGGCTTTACGTATGAATTTAGTCGCCCGCTTGTTGATATCGACCACTGTGTTGGGTCTGGCAGCCTGTTCCAGCGATCCGGCTGCCCAGCAGGAATATGTCGAAGAACCGGTTGCTGAGCTTTACAATGAGGCCGTCGATGCCCTGGAAAAAGAGGATTACGTGGCGGCATCAACCCGTTTTGATGAGGTCGAACGCCAACATCCTTATTCCAGCTGGGCCACCAAGGCGCAAGTGATGGCGGCCTATAGCCTGTATATGGCCAACAAGTATGACGAAGCCGTGGTTTCGTTGGACCGTTTTATCCAGTTGCATCCGTCGAATAAAGATACGCCTTATGCCTATTACCTGAAGGGGCTTTGTTATTACGAACAAATTTCCGACGTGGGCCGTGATCAGATGATGACACAATTGGCGTTGAAAACGTTAAATGAGCTGTCGACCCGTTTTCCCGAAAGCCAATACACTCGCGACGCCAAGCTGAAGATTGAACTGACCTACGATCACTTGGCGGGTAAAGAAATGGACATCGGGCGTTACTATCAGACCCGCAAAGAGTATCTCGCCGCCATCAACCGGTTTGATTCGGTGGTGAAAAACTACCAAACCACCACCCATGCCCCGGAAGCCTTATTGCGCCTGGTGGAAAGCTATATGGCCTTGGGCCTGCGTGATGAGGCCAAAAAGACGGCGGCGGTTTTGGGCCATAATTTCCCGTCCAGTTCTTGGTATCTTGATGCTTATGCATTGTTGGAAGACCCATCGATCAAAGCCCCCCAAGACGAACCCTGGTACCAACTGTGGTGAATTGAACGGAGCGCTGTACGTCGATGCTGAGCCGTCTGTCCATCCGTGATGTGGTGCTGATCGAGCGTTTGGAGCTTGATTTCAGCCAAGGCCTGTGTGTCCTTACCGGCGAAACTGGCGCGGGCAAATCAATTCTTTTGGACAGTCTCGGCTTGGCGTTGGGCGCACGGGCGGAAGCCCGTTTGGTGCGTCACGGCGCAGAACAATCTGTGGTGACGGCAGAGTTCGATTTGAACGATGACCACCCGGTTTTCACCTTATTGAATGAACACGGTTTGAACATCGAGGGGGAACCGCTGTTGTTGCGCCGCACATTGGGCACCGACGGGCGTTCACGTGCGTTCATCAATGATCAAAGCGTCAGCGTGGGATTGTTGCGCCAGGTCGGTGATGAATTGGTTGAAGTTCATGGTCAGTTCGACAATCAACGCCTGCTCAATCCGGCCACTCACCTGGGGTTGTTGGATGCCCACGGCGGTCATGATGCACTGCGCGGAGATGTCGCCAAGGCGTACCACACATGGCGCGATGCGGTGTCCGAGCGCAAACGCGCCGAAGAAGAGTTTGAAGCCGCCCGCCGGGATGAAGATTACTTGCGCCATGCGGTTGACGAATTGCGCAGCCTCAACCCCGAACAAGGCGAAGAAGACCGCCTTGCAAATGAACGCCAAGTTTTGATGCACGGTGAAAAGTTGGTGGATGCCATGAATGCGGCGCAAAAGGTGCTGGATGGCGGGCATGGTGTAGAACGTATGCTGCGTGATGCTCTGCGTGCTTTGGAACCGGCCGCGGAAAAGGCTGAAGGCATCCTGGATGCAACGTTGAAGGCCTTGGACGGCGCATCGGAACAGGTGTCCGTCGCCATGAATGAATTGGACATTGCCGCGGGTCGGGTGGATCTGGACCCCCGTCATCTGGAACAAGTGGAAGAACGCTTGTTTGCGCTCAGGGCGTTGGCGCGCAAACACAATGTTGAGGTGGTGAACCTCGCCGATTTGTTCGAAAAATTATCGCGCCAGTTGGAAGGTATTGAAGACGGTGGTCAACGCTTGGAACAACTGGCCCGTGCTGAGATCCAGGCCCGCGGTGCGTATGCCGAGGTCGCAACCGTCCTGTCCCAAGCCCGCAAAGAGGCCGCCACGGGATTGGACAAAGCCGTCGGCATTGAATTGGAACCCTTGAAACTTGGGGCGGCGGATTTTCGCACCACCATCACATCCATGGATGATGAGGATGCTTGGGCGGGAACAGGTTGGGACCGGGTGGCGTTTGAAGTTGCAACCAACCCCGGTGCGCCGGCAGGGCCGCTTGGCAAAATTGCATCGGGTGGTGAATTGTCGCGCTTTATGCTGGCGCTGAAGGTTGTCTTGGCGCAATCGGACCCTGTGCCGACGTTGGTGTTTGATGAGGTCGATAGTGGCATTGGTGGCGCGGTGGCGGATGCGGTGGGGCAACGTTTGGCGCGATTGGGCCAAGACGTTCAGGTTTTGGTTGTCACGCACAGCCCGCAAGTCGCAGCGCGCGGTGTGGCGCATTGGCATGTGGCGAAAGCCCAAGACACCAATGATCAAGGGGCTGTCCGCACCAGTGTGACCACGCTGAACACGCAAGAACGTGCCGATGAGATTGCACGTATGCTGGCGGGTGCCAACATCACGTCCGAAGCGCGGGCCGCGGCACAAAGTCTTCTGAGTGGAGCCGCTGAATGAACTCCGATTTGCGTTCTCTTGCGGTCGAGGATTTGACCTCGACCGAAGCCGATGCCGAATTGGCGGCGTTGGCCCGTGAAATCAAAGAACATGATGAACGCTATTATCAAAAAGACGCACCGACGGTTACGGATGGCGAATACGATGCCCTACGTCAACGCAATGAACAGATTGAAACCCGGTTCCCCTTATCCGTCAGACCCGATAGCCCGACGCACCGGGTCGGTGCCGCGCCTGCATCGGGTTTTCAAAAGATCAAACATGCCAAACCGATGTTGTCGTTGGGCAATGTGTTCGATGAAGCGGAATTGCAAGATTTTATCAATGGTATCCGTCGATTTTTAAAAGAACTCAGCGACAATCCGGATATTCCCTTGGAATTGGTGGCAGAGCCCAAGATTGACGGCCTGTCCATTTCCCTTCGTTATGAACATGGCAAACTGGTTCAAGCCGCGACCCGTGGCGATGGGGTGGAAGGCGAAGACGTCACCGCCAACGCCGCACATGTGACCGATATTCCACAACATCTGCCTGAAGGCGTGCCCGATGTGTTGGAAGTGCGCGGCGAAGTTTATATGTCCAAGAAAGATTTTTGGGCATTGAATGATCGTCAGGCGGAAGTGGGTGACAAGATATTTGCCAATCCCCGCAATGCTGCCGCAGGGTCCTTGAGGCAGTTGGACAGCGCGATCACCGCAAAGCGTCCGTTGCGTTTTTTTGCCTACGCCTATGGCGATGTCAGCACCGTTCCATGGGATACGCACGGGGCGTTTATCGATTTGCTGAAAGACTGGGGGTTTTCCGTGAACCCTTATACCCGCGTGTGCAATGGTCTGGACGAAATCATGGCGCAGTACGACACCATTCAAGCCCACCGGGCCGATCTGGATTACGATATCGATGGTGTGGTTTACAAGGTCAACCGCCTTGATTGGCAGGACCGCTTGGGTTTTGTGTCGCGTGCACCGCGTTGGGCCATCGCGCATAAGTTTCCTGCGGAAAAAGCCGAAACCATCATCAACGATATCACCATCCAAGTGGGACGCACCGGTGTTCTCACCCCGGTGGCGGAATTGGAATCGGTGACGGTTGGTGGTGTGGTGGTTGCCCGGGCCACACTCCACAATGTTGATTACATTACGGAAAAAGACATTCGCATTGGCGACCGTGTACGCATTCAACGCGCAGGGGATGTCATCCCGCAAGTTTTGGATGTGGTGGATGATGGTGCCCATGATGCGCGGCAACCTTATGCTTTTCCCACCACATGCCCGGTGTGTGACAGCCACGCAGTACGCGAAGACGGCGAAGCCGCGACGCGGTGCACCGGCGGCTTGGTATGCCCAGCGCAGGCCCATGAACGGTTGAAACATTTTGTATCGCGCAATGCGTTCGATATCGACGGACTGGGCGGTAAGCATGTGGTGGCGTTTTATGATGATGGTTTGATTAAGACACCGGGGGATATCTTTCGTTTAACGCCGGATATGCTGAAAGGGCGCGAAGGCTGGAAAGATAAATCGATTCAGAACTTGATGGATGCCATCACCGCCAAACGCACCATTGAAATGCCGCGTTTTATTTTTGCGCTTGGTATTCAACAAATAGGCCAAGCCACGGCACGGTTGCTGGCAAAGCAATATGGATCCTTAGATACATTGCGCCGCGCCATGAAAGACGCCCGGATTATTGGTTCGGAAGCCCTGGAAGAACTGCTGTCCATCGATGGGATCGGGGCCAGCATGGCCCAAGATTTGGTCGAATTTTTTGCCGAACCACATAACAATGATGTGCTGGACGACCTGTTGGACCGTGTCACGGTTGAAGATTTTGAAGCACCGGATACCGAAGGGTCTCCGGTGGCGGGCAAAACCGTTGTGTTCACCGGTACACTGGAAACCATGAGCAGAGGCGAAGCCAAGGCCAAAGCGGAAAGCTTGGGCGCAAAAGTTTCCGGTTCCGTCAGCAAAAAGACCGATATCGTTGTGGTTGGACCTGGGGCGGGATCAAAAGAAAAGAAAGCCCGTGAGTTGGGGTTGACGGTGCTGAGTGAACCTGAATGGCTTGAATTCACCGGTATGGGTTGATATTGCAACCACAAAATGTGTATTATATGAGTAGTTAATTATAAGTTGTCTTTCATTCGTCATGGAAATGAAAAGATGATCAGTTAAGTTTGTGCAGCTCAAGCAGAGGGATCGTTTCGTATAAAATAAGGATATTATCCCATGCGAATAATGGACCTGACCAGTAAGCCAAATTCCCAATGGCAGAAAAGTTGCGCATCCACGGGATTTTGCCATATGGAACTGCAAAAGCGTTTGGCGTCATCCCCCACCAACGATCATGGACATGCGGCGTTTCTTTCTTATATGAGCCATGAACTGCGCACACCGTTGAATGCCATTATCGGCTTCACGGGCATGCTTAAAATATTGGATGATTGCCCCGAACTGGGTGAAAAACGCGGAGAATATGTGGACGGTATCGACCAATCTGCGCAACATTTGCTGCAGGTGGTGAAAACGATGTTGTCATACATGGAAAAGGCTTGTGAAGATCAAGACAGCTTAAATTCAAAATTTTAAGCAACGGTGGGGGGATATGTAATACCCCCGAGCCAAAACCGGTATGCTGTATACGCTTTGCATCAAAAAAAGGCCCCCTCGTGGTGAGGAGGCCTTTTGTATGTGTTCGGTGTATGTGGCCGAAAATCGGCTTAGTGCAGCTTACCATCCAGGTTCTTGATCGCTTCATCGACCAAAGCATCGGCTTTGGTGTCGGAAACGCCACTTTCCAGCACGCGCTTGGTTGCATCCATGGCAATGTTGACAGCCATGGTCTTAACCTCCGTTAGGGCCTGGGCTTCTGCTTGGGCGATGCGGTCTTTGGCCATTTGTTCGGACCGTTTGAGACTGGCTTCCAACTGTGCGGCGGCTTCAATGGACAAGCGCTCGGCTTCGTCCTTGGCGGCTGCAACAATGTTTTCAGCTTCCTTTAAGGCTTCGTGCTGCTTCTTTTCGTAAGAAGCGAGAAGTTCTTGAGCTTCTTCGCGTAAACGTGTGGCTTCTTCGATTTGGTCTTGGATTTTCTGCGCACGCTCATCCAGGCCCGCGTTGATCGCGGTGACCAGTTTTTTGCCGAAGACAACAAAGAATGTAACGAAGGCAACGGCAACTAAGAACGTTGTGTCCAGATAAAACGGAACGGCATGTCCGGCTTCGGTGGCGGCGTGGGCTTGACTGATCAGCATGTGCGTATTTCCTTATGCCCGGTCTTTAAGCGCGGCGTCGATTGCAGAACCGATAGCGGTTTCGTCGGGCGCTTCGCCAATAAGTTTTTCGACCGCAGATGCCGCCACATCGATGGCCACAGTCTTGATACCGGAAAGGGCTTCGTCACGCGCTTTGGCAATGGCCTGTTCAGAAGAAGCGATTTTGGCTTGCAGATCGGCGTTCAGTTCGGATTGACGGGCCTGTGCCTCGGCATGGGCCTTGTCCTTGACGTCACGAATGGCGTCAAACGCCTTTGTGCGCGCATCGGACAGAGACGTTTCGTACGTCTGTGCTGCGGCATCGGCCTGAGATTTGAGCTCTTCGGCCTTGGCGAGGTTGTCGTCGATCCGGCTTTGACGTTCTTCCAGAACTTCACCAATTTTCGGCAAAGCGACCTTGGCCATCAGTGCGTATAAAATTACGAACGTAACGACCAGCCAAATCACCTGAGACGAATAGGTGCTTGGGTCCAACTGCGGAAGACCAGCGGCATGAACCGGTGACGCAAGCAACGTTGCGCTGAAGCCTAAAGCAATTGTTGAATTGAGAATCCGCATGTGCGGGCTCCTGCCTGACGGTTTTGGTCCAAAAGTTCGGGAACGGGGCGGCGGAACCAGGTCCACCGCCCAAAACCCAAACGAAGCGACTTAGCTGAAGTCAACAAACAGGATCAAGAACGCGATCACGAGCGCGTACAACGCAACGGCTTCAACCAGGGCGAAGCCCAAGATGGCGCGGCCGAAGACTTTGCCTTCGGAAGCGGGGTTGCGCGCGATTGCGCTGATCAGAGAGGCAAAGATGTTACCGATACCGGCACCAACGCCACCCAGACCGATAACGGCCAGACCAGCACCAATCATTTTCGCGGCAATAAGTTCCATGGTTCAAATTCCTTTAGTCGTTCGTCTTGAACAGAGGTTTGGGTTCAGTGTGTTCGTGTTCCTGCGCCGTTCTTTTGAACTTAATGCAGGTGGATCGCGTCATGCAGGTACAGGCAGGTTAAGACTGTAAAGACATAGGCCTGCAAGAAAGCGACCAAAAGTTCAAAGCCGATCATCAAAACATCCACGCCAAACGGCAAGATGCCCGCGATGCCCAGCGGCACGATAAAGCCGGCGAACACCTTCATCATGGTGTGACCGGCCATCATATTGGCGAACAGGCGGACCGACAGGCTGACCGGGCGCGAGAGATAGGAAATGATCTCGATCGGCACCATCAACGGCAGCACGGCCGCCGGAACGCCCGAAGGCACGAAATAGCTAAGAAACTTCACACCGTGGCGCGCGATGGCAACCAAGGTGATGATGAGAAACACGGTGATGGCCAACACAAACGTCACGATGATGTGGCTGGTGACGGTAAAGCTGTAGGGCAGAAGACCCAGCAGGTTGGCAAATAAAATGAACATGAACAGGGTGAAGACGAAGGGAAAATACTTGCGTCCTTCGCTGCCGACGTTGTCGCGCAGCAATCCGGCAACAAATTCGTAGCTCAATTCCGCCATGGATTGCCAGCGTCCCGGCACCAGGGCCCGGTTGCGCATGCCCATGACCAAAAACACGGTGATGGTTACCACAGTCAGCACCATGAACGCGCTGGCGTTGGTGATGGAGGCGTCAACACCGCCAAGATTGATCGGAACCAGGGGTTTGATTTCGAATTGTGCGATGGGGCTTGCCACGTTTTCTATCCGCCTGTTCAGGTTGTGCGTCGGTCTTCAAATTCCGGCGGTCCTGGCGTCTATCGCGATCCATGTCTCGATAGGGGGCCCGACCCGCTCTCAATGGCTCTTTCTCTCGCAATCGGCTCTACCACAAAGAGCTAATATTGCGGCGCATTCAAAATGCGCACCTTTCCTAAACGTCTTGAACGGTGAGGGCAAGCCCCGAGGCCCGAAAAAGAGCGTTTTTTTCATTTTTTCGGGCCCGATTGATCGCTTGGATCTGTTTCGTTCCCGTTTGTTGCGTCAGAAGCCCCAGATTCGTCCAAATCTTTGTTTAAATCATCGACCATTCGCATGGCCGTTCGGTAGACATTCAACATACCTGCCGCTCCGCCGAGGAAGATACAAATGATCATCATCCAAGGTTTGGTGTCGAGCACATGGTCCAGCCACCAGCCTAAAAGAACCCCCACAACCAGGCCCGAAATCAGTTCGGCGCCGATGCGAAAAGCCTGCCCCAGTCCGGAGACCTCATTGCGAAGCTTAGGCTCTGAACGTTTTGTGCCCAGTTCAACTTGGCGTGCCTGATGAAGGCGTTTGGCCAAGTCGTCGCTTTTTTCTCCCAATGACCGTTTGGAATCTTGGTCCGTCATTTCAGACCCCCTTGTTTTCCTACGGCTAAAGGCCTCATGGTTGCCGGACTGGCAGCCGGAAGCGGGGGCATAATAGCCCCATGTTTGCCCCTGTCAAGCACAGCAAATTCTAATATAAGTAACTGATAATAAAGAGTATATTAGGTTGTGCTAAGGAAAGGCGGTTTGGTTTAAGCCGACTCGCGGAATTTCTCAGCTTCTTCAAGGTCTACGCTGACCAATTGGCTGACGCCACGTTCACCCATGGTGACGCCGAACAGGCGATCCATGCGGGCCATGGTCATGCGGTGGTGGGTGATGATCATAAAGCGTGTCGAGCCGCTGGCGGCCATTTCTTCCAACATGGTGCAAAAACGGTCGACGTTGGCGTCATCAAGGGGGGCGTCGACCTCATCAAGCACGCAAATGGGGGCGGGATTGGTCATAAACACCGCAAACAACAGCGCCGTGGCCGTCAGGGCCTGTTCACCACCGGACAACAGGCTTAGGACCTGCATGCGTTTACCGGGTGGGCTGGCGAGAATTTCCAGGCCCGATTCCAGTGGGTCGTCGGCCTCGATCAGTTTCAAATGGGCTTGACCGCCACCAAACAGGCGCACGAACAGCTCTTGGAAGTGTTTGTCCACTTCGCGAAATGAGGTCAACAGGCGTTCGCGGCCTTCGCGATTCAGTTCGTTGATGCCGCGGCGCAGCTTTTCGATGGCTTCGATCAGGTCACCGCGTTCGGTTTCCAAGGTTTCGATCTGTTCGCCCATTTCGCGGGCTTCGTCCTCGGCACGCAGGTTGACCGGCCCCATGGTGTCGCGTTCACGCAACAGGCGTTCGACCTTGCGTTCCACGGCTTCCAGGTCCGGCAGCGGTGCATCCGTATCCAATTCGGCGATTGCGGCCAAATTGTCTGGGCCGCAATCAAGTTTTTCCTTAACCCGTTCGGCAATCGATTCGCAGGCTTGTTTGCCTTGTTCGACCGCACCTTCGATCCGCACGCGGGTTTCGCGTGCCAGGGCCAATTGGCTTTCGACTTCGCGCAGCGCTTTATCGGCTTCACCCAATTGCCCTTCGGCCACGGCCAGTTGGTCGGCGGCGGTTTTGCGCTTGACTTCGGCCGCATCGATCAGGTCCAAAAGCTGTTCGCGCTTTTGTTTGATTTCTTCGGGGCGTTGGGCAAGTTCTTCCAATTCGGTGCGAATTTGACCGGTGCGGTCTTCCAAGTCCGTAATGCGTTGCACCGCACCTTCGCTGCGTTCGGACCACGATGCCAGTTCGCGTTCGATATCGGCCAGACGGCGGGCGCGTTCTTCGGCATTGCGTTTGAGACCCGCAAAAATGCCCTGACGTTCGACCTGCACGGTGCGTTTGTCGGCCAATTCTTCGCGTACCCGCATGACCTCTTCGCGTGCCAGTTCGGTATCGGGCAATTCGGCCAGGGACATTTCGGATTCGACACAGTTTTCTTTGGCTTCACTGATGTCGTGTTCAACGGTTTCGACCGCGTTCACCACGGCTTCCAGCTTGGAATTTTGTTCTGCGATTTGGGTGCGAATGGCGGCGACTTGATCGCGTGCCTGACTGTGCGCGGCTTCGCGTTCACGCAAGGCTTGGCGGGCGGCGCGTTCCGCATCGCGTGCGTCTTCGGCCGCTTCACGGGCTGAAAGTGTTTTGGTGTCGGCTTCGTCGACTTGCGCTTGGGCGGTTTCCAATTGGCCGCGCACGTCTTTGAGGCGGTTGAGTTGTTCCAAGCGCACCGCAGCGGCGGTTTGAGCACCTTCAGAAATGGTGTAGCCGT
>Ga0070729_10006548_pt1 | contig 11437 bp, 13 predicted proteins | sample tdDd472_FD_66725 | JGI IMG/M metagenome (GOLD analysis project Ga0070729, IMG submission 66725) | Marine sediment microbial communities from the Atlantic coast under amendment with organic carbon and nitrate - tdDd47.2 | ecosystem: Environmental > Aquatic > Marine > Coastal > Sediment | place...
TATGCGTGGAGAATGCGGGTGTTCCGAGTAGCCTTCTTGTTAATGATTCTAAGAATGTATTGGCTCGTGAATTCGCATCTAGGTCTTGGTCCGTTTTTCAGACGATACCAGCCAAAATGGACGCAATTTTCCCAAGAAGCCCTGCATCCTGAGATTTTGTGGTTTTCTGGAACACGCCTTTTTTGATTTCCAACTCTAAAACACTAAGACACTTTTCGCACAGTTTCAATATTCTCAAGCTCACTATGAATTTCTTTTTCTTTGTGCCATAAATCGTATTCTTGTTGCATCCGCAACCACAAGCCAGGACCGGTACCAACAAACTTTCCAATTCTCAAGGCCATTTCAATCGTGATTGAATGGGTGCAGGACAAGATTCGATGTAATTGTTGCTGAGATATGCCAAGACCATTAGACGCAGCCGTAACCGCCATGTTCAATGAGGGTAGTACATCCTCTCTAATATTTTCTCCTGGATGGGTCGGCGCTCGTGTTCTGGATCGCTTGGCTAAAATTTCTGCCATAAAATCACCTCAATGATACTGTTCTAGTTTGACTCGGTTAGCATCACCTTCGTCCAACTCAGATGTTATGCACCATGGTCCATTTGTATCGTTTTGGGAGAGCTATAGCGGCTGTGAAGGATTGTACCCTGCCTCTTTTTGATGCCGGATACCCAATATCGTGACTTGGTTATCCCTAATATGATAAATAGCCACGTAGCCACTACTCCCAAAACGGATGGGTAGTTCTCGATATTCTGGATCCATATCTTCCGTAGGGCGGCCCATTTGCGGCTGGCGTTTCAAAAGTTGAATGGTCTTGAGCATTGTGTCGGCTGCCCGTCTGGATGCATCCGGACTCTTCATGTTCAAAAAGGCCCTTAACCGCTCAAGATCCTGAACAGCAGATCGCGAAAAAACTATTCGTGGCACTTTGGTGCAGCCTTCTCATCTTCTGTCCCCCATGTGGCTAACCACTCGCTGACTTCTTCACCTGTAAGATGCAGTAGTGTTTCCTGGTAATCTTCCCAAGCTTTGATCGCATCCTGACGAAATGCGCTTCGTTTTTCCTCCCTTTCGACGTATTGGTGAATGGCCTCACGCATAAGCCAGTGGGATGAACGCTGTTTTTTATCCGCAAGCGTTTTTAACCTTATTTTCATTTCAGGTTCTAGTTTTACCGCAACCGGCTTCATGCCTTGACTCATCAAAAACTCCAAAGGTATAACTTAGTTCTACTCTTTGATACTAAGGTCCTCATCTGAATTCGTCAATCCGTAAATGCCGTAACGAGCATTTGAATAACACCGTTGACCAGGCATACCCCTAATTTAGTGTAGCTATGAAACTTGAGCACTTCTCCACAGATTGCTTTTAGAAATTCAATTTGCCCCACAAGAATGTTGCCCGCCAGCACATCAGACCTTATATTTCAAAGCAGATTAATGCATCTACCACTATTTTTGTATTGCTGAGAATCAATTTATTGCAAACGCTAATTCCAATTCAGGAGCAGTAAAATGAGAACGCTTCTGCGCCTCGTCTTTTTCATTTTTCTGGGCTTTCCCATTGTAAACTGGGGCCAATCCATTCAAGGCCAACCTGTCAGCAGAGCATTATGTATTTCCCGCAGTAACTATGAACTCGGTGTGGATCGCGCGGGAAGTCAAGGATTCCATGTTCGAATATGGGTCGAAAATGTAGGACTTAATGGAAAACCAATCAGGCTCACGACCACGGTTCGAACACCGGATGGACAGGCAGTGAGGGCGACTCCTATGGCTTTACCCCAAACCGTAGACCAGGAAGGCAATTTGAGATGGATCTGGAATGGGCAAGTCCCCAACGCTGTGGATCCACTCGCCCTTTGGACATTTATTCCGCTCAATGTCCTTTCGCTCTCAACACCCGAGTTTCACCTAAAAATTCGGTCTGATGTCACTTGTGATGGGCTTCGAACCTATTATGATGGGGGCGTCTATGTCAGCCAGGCCGGGGTTCAGTTTCAACGCGGTGTCCTGTTATCGAGTCTGTTTCAAAGACAGGAAAGCCAGGTCTGGGTTCAACCAAACCCTGCTGGCATGGCTGTTGAACAACCCAATCTACAAACTGAAGAAACCGTTCTCGAAGTGACATTCTTCAATAATGTCATGGGCTTGCAAGGACAGCGTTTTTATTCGGGACTGTTATTGAAAGACCAACATGGGAACCCGGTTCTTCCTTCTTCCCTTTGTCCACAGACCAACATCGGGAAAAGCGGCGGAATCCAGGTTCAATCAGTAAGAGCACTGGAAACGAACCAGATGCAGTGGCAGGATCGGCCACATAAATTACCATTAAAGTGGACCAACCTGGACAAGACCAGAAACCAGCCCATTATCGTGACCTGCTATATCAGTTCAGATGGATTTTGGAATGTACGAGAATTTGAAACGGGGTTGGGCCGTGGCCCCGGTATGCGGATAGGATCGCTCCAACCTAAATCGACAAATACTGATGTTCCCTCTCTCTTCGAGCCCCAAAAACTTGAAGGCCTACTCGGCCAGAAGTCACCCTTTGGAGCCGGTTCTCCGCAAAAAATCACACCGCCTGGTCACCCCCCACTACCGACGGCTGAATTTCAGATGATACCAGGCGTCCGCCACGATTTTGACCTTCCGGGCAAAGTAGTTGAAACCACAGTATTGCCCCAGACCGGAGGCGAGTTAACACATTCAAGTTTCACACTAAAGGTCCCTCCAAGGGCAGTTTCTATTCCAACACGACTGTTTGTTAAGCAATACAATTCGCCTCCACCGCAGAGTTCGAATCAGCCTCCACAGGCATTTGCCATCGGGCCTATCATCGACTTAGGTCCAGAAGGAACCCAATTCCGGCAGCCTGTCACCCTTTCCATGGCCTACAACCCGACAGCAGTTCCCAGCCATCTTGGCCCTGAAAACCTGTTCGCGGCCTATTTCGATGGTCAAAAGTGGGTCCCGGTACCAACCCGAGTTGACCCAAACAACCACACGATGGAAGTCCAGATGGATTCATTGCCAGGGATTACGTTTGTCGCAGCAGCAGCTGTTACGATTGTTAGTTTCACCATCATGGAAATGACTACCGGTGTCTTTCAGAGCAACTATGATGGCATTGTAAAAGACCCTGCAGCCTACGGGGAAGCCTATAAATACGTCACTCCGAGAGATCCCATCGTTATTCAAAGGGCACAAACCCTTATCGCATCCAACGCAACAAGATCTGGCCACTACGAAATCGTGACCTCTCAAACCCAGCTCCAAAAACTCTACCAGAACTTCAACGTGAATGGCGATTTATCGGTGGTGTTCAGAGTAGGACGTGGCATCCAGAGACCCAGTTACACAGTGATCGACAATTGGGGTCACGATTGGGTAATGCCGGCGGTATATTTTCAAAACGGGATGGTAGGAGACTGCAAGAATATTGCAAACGCCTACTGTTCTGTGTTTCGTTCTCTGGGATTTCAGGCCAAATGTGTGGATGGCGAGGGCAAGAATACGAGGCATGTCTGGTGTGAAATCGCCTTAAATGGAACACCTTACTATGTCGATGAAGGTGAGATGACCCTCCTTTCCCAGGCACGCCAAAAGGGGTTAATTTCACAATGGAACCAGATGTGGGATGAATCCAGGCAAGAACCCTATCGTGAGAATTGGTGGCTGAAACGCGGAGTCCCTCTGATTCACAATTTCTCAGGGTCCTTTGCTCCAGATGTTTTAAGAAAACTCAGCGTCCACCCCAAGGACCCAAGCGGGTTCTACCGCTTCACGCCTCCGCAGGTTTCCCTGACCATCAGCCCCGATGCCAGCAAAGCCACCTTCAGCTCATTTTCGTTTAAAACGGAATCCTGTGTCATGGTCAATGACCGTCCAAGTGACTATTCAAAACGAGGCGTCATTCAAGAGACTCGAGTCCAGTGCCTGACCAGTTCAATACTGGCCAAGGACGGTGATTATCACGGACGTTGCAAGGTGTGGCGTCGGTACCACGATTGGGACCGTCAAACCATCAATTCGGTACCCGAACGAAAGTCCGAGAAGGATTTCGATGAGCCATGGTTCGCGCTGCGAAAAATCGACTCAAACGGAAAACCCTATTACATTCTTCAAATAGGGCATGCCGTCAACCGCCACCGTGCAGGCGGAACCATTCGTTATGATCTTGTGCTGAAATAAACCCCATTTTTCAGGCTCCAAAACACCGAACCGTTTTTGCCATGTCCCACATTTCATTTCTCGTTCAAAGTCCAATTATTTCAATATGAGCGACTTGATCTGGTTGGGCATTACCATCAATTGCATGGAGTTCTATGCGAAGATCATGATGGCCTTTTTCCATCGAGTAAGGCAACAGGGTCATTCGTGCCGTCCCATAATCCCTTCCCCGGATGACCTTTTCTTTGACCAAGTTTCCATCCATGTAAAATTGGATTTTTTCAAGAGATGTCTGACCTGAAATTCGTTCGTATCCCACACTAATTCTTAGCAACTCGTGAGTAGGCCAATCGATAACACTGCCATTTAAAGTATTCCCATCTGACAACCCATTTAGATCCCTAATAACAAACAGTGAATCAGGGTCGTTGACTGGCGAAAGGTGGTTCCCATGAATACTTATATTTATTTTGGAGGTGGAACTTTGATAAGTCGCTAAGTGTCCAATTATTGGTGATTTGGAGGAGGAAACATGAAGAAAAGCCCAGCCGCTTGGCAAGTTGAATTCTGAAAGATCTTTTACTAAAGTACCAAAGCCCGACAGAATAATATTCTCATAGCTATCTGGGTTGGCATTAGGAGACATCCTAGCCCCGGAGCTATCTGTAAAATGGATAGTCACAACAGTGTCTTCACCTGTGGTGTTTATGAGATATAGAAGTCCGCTTTTGGTGTCATTATTCTCGACCATAGCTGCTAGAAACCGACTTTTCTCCTGATGGGACAAAAAGGACCCACCACCAAGGAGACAGCGCCTTGCCAGCAGATCACCGTATAAAAACACACCGTCGCACCATCCAGAAATAGGAGTTCCTACAATTCTCAAATGACCGCCTAGGGTCAAATCCAGTCCTAGAATGCCAGGATCCATAACTTGCTTCTCTCCTGCCTCCAAATCAAAAGAAAAAGAATCGACTAGCTGTCCTGCACCAGACAAATGTTCAATCTTCACAGTATGAGTTTGGGAATCGAAATTTGTCAGAGCAAATCCATTCCACTGATTGCCATTACTCACAATTTGGCGTATTCGTTCATTAACAACATGTTCCAAATTGACCAGTGGACAGAATTGCGGTGCTTCCGAATTTTGAGAAAACGGAAAATCGTGGAGTGTTTGCCCATCAATTAAGCCATGGGTGCCCATACCTTGAACCCAAATCCCGCTTAGAGCCTGAACAGGATCCCCGATTATTTGCGAACCCTCTTGAATGGAACCTGAAAGGTAGGCCTCAAAGGTCCCCGCAATGAAATTGGGATTGTCAGGAAAAAGACTCCTAAAAAGATTACCAAATTTTGATCCTGGATGATGAATTAGATCGTGACCGATCGCAACGACCTCGTTCATGGAACTCCTGAAATAGACATCAATGTCATGTTGGCTTTGATTGGTGAGCCCCGCGCCTGTGTACCATGTTTTTTCAGGGTCCGCTATATGGGGTAGCACAAGACGTGATTTTAAAGATACAGGTCCAAAAATGGTCTGCCCCTCGCGGACCTCAGAGTCAACGCGATCCACTACGCTTGTCACGATACTATTGCTTGACCCACCGAGGGAGTTTACTTTTACACCCATTGTTTTAATCGAATTCAAATTGACCTGGTCCCCGAACATCGAGAGAAAGGAACGGACTGTGAAACCTTGGGCAGGGATATTAAAACTGCACTCACCTACAATATTCCCGTTTTGATCTAGTCCTTGAACCATAAATTCTCTATCAAGCATAGACCCTTCATTGGAAATAATGATCTTCGTATCATATTGCCCATTACCATATGGGATATGGGGAATCAGATGAACCATTTGCATCGGGAGATCCAACTCCTGACCTAGATTAGCCCCATAATTAGGGTTCGGTTTTTTAAATTGTCCACCAGTCAATGGTCCCAACATGACAAGGAAAAACAGTACTTGCATTTAAACCACCCTACAGAAGCATAACTCTTCAACACATTTCAAATCGGCAGGCATACTTCGCAGCATGTAACTCGGGTCGATGTATTTTAGGTTGCATTCCATTTCCTTCTCAGAAAAATAGTGGCTAATTTCATTCTTCAGGAACATCCCAATATCTATTTGCAAAAGATTCCCTCCCTTGTCTCGGGTTTGCGGTTTATGTTTCTTTTCCATATGGTTCGCCCCTGCCCCTTCAGCAACTATAACGACCGCATTGCCGCGTTCGCGGAGGCGGTTCTCCAATTGATCCAGAAATGCGCCGGGTCTCAGCAAATCAAATTCAACTTCGGGTAGTAAGTATAGAGAAAAGGAACTATAGAGAAAAGGACATCCATAGTGAGAACTCATCTCGCTTCTTTTTGTTCGCGGAAATCCGCTTTTTTAGAATCTCATGTCAGGATGGGAATTCCCATCTCCCCTACTACGGAATTTTGGCGACCTCCGTAGAAACCAAGCCTTCCGATGATTTTGATCCCGTCCAGAATCGAAATCCTTCTCCAGTAGCCAGGTTTTGCGAACACAGCGCGACCAAACGTGTTAGGTAGATACGAACCCCTCACGGATAAGATCGCGCCGTACAATGACCATGTTTGATCCCCCAAAAAGATTCCATTGTTCATTGTAGAATCCTATCTGCGATTATCTGTGCAATCTGCGGATTAACGCTTCATCAACTGACTTTTTTCAACAGCCCCAAGATATACCGTATTTACAGGAAAACTTGAAACCCTTTCGTTAAATGGAACGGCTGGGACCTATTTTGAAAAATCTTCTTGTTGGTTATGCCAAGCCACCATTCTAGTTGTGTAAAAACTCGATCCATTATTGTGACAAAAGAAATAGGCTGAATCCACCAAACCGTTTTTGAGAACATTTATCGAATTGAGGTAGAATTTGAACACTGTTCACCTGGGTGGGCAGAATAACGTTGGGGTTATGATCCTATTAATCGATATGAGCAAAATAATTTTCATCTTATTTGCTGGGATGGTTCTCACACTCAGTTGTGCGCGCATAAATAGTAATTCATACTATAAAAAAATCGAAAAATTGGTGCAAACTGGAGGTGAAGGAGCCATTTACAGTCAAGAAGAAATTTTTCCAGGCCATTGGGAAGAGATTTTTGTAATTCCGGGCATCGCTTGTGAAGAACATATCACATCCATAACAGGAATTAATTATAAGAAAAAGAAGTGCGTACAGGACCATGAATCCCTAATTTTGTTCGTTTTGGAGGGCAGAATCATAAAGCAGAAACTTATTAGCCGGTATAGGCCCACTGTGGATTTCAACTTTGGAAATATAAAGAGGTCGGAAAAGCAAGGGTTCGCCATTCAAACTCTCGACGAAGTGTACATGATAAGTTCTGTAGATAGATTTGAGTTGGAAAATTAGTCAAGTTGAAAAGGGCATTTGATTTTGAAACTGTTCTTACAAAACTCTTTTTTTATGTTTTCATTGTGCGACTTTTTGCACGCCCATTGGGATTCCAGGCAAGTAGCGGTTTGCTCAAATCTCGCCAAAATTGATACAAACTTCCAATCGCGATACGTTTACTGTCACTGCGCATGATTCGCTGGTTTGTTGGATTCATCAATTGAATTACTTTTTTTGTTTGGACGCTTAAAAAACACTTTGCATGTAATCCTGACATCTTCATTACTGGAGCAATAACTTGCAGGAAGGAATTCATGCTGCATAAGAGCTCTTCTTGCTGAACTGATCATTTCTACAGGCCATTTTTTTTCATGTTTAGATAGTCGAATGTCAATTATTCTCCCATCGCCACAAAATATTGCATTAAGCTTAATGAATTCGGGTAACTCGTCTTTTGTCATCCCTGGAGGAGTTTGGGCAATAACTCGCTTTGTGAAAATGAGTGGTGCGAAGCCGGTGTGGCAATTCGACCTGAAATGTGGATCTGCACTGTATTTGACAACAACATCTAGAAATTCAATCGGGTAATCATAATTCCCATCAATATGAGTAGGAAAAACCACCATTTCAACAAAGTTCACTTGGCTTGCGGTGATTGCGACATCAACTAAGACTCCATCACAATAACCATCCTTAAAGGTCATGACAGAGTATTCGCCACTTGGAACAGTTTCAAAGAAGGCAAGGCCCTCATCATCTGACAGAAGTGATGACAATCTTTTGGAGTCTGAATCAACCAATTCTACAATAACGTCCTCAACTCGAACCTGGTCACCTCCGTTATTCGCCTGAATTAAAGTAACTTGCAAGCTTCCAGCGGGGGTGCTGAAATTGAAGAATAAAATTGAAGCCAATAGGTTAAGCATGAAAACCTCTTATGTTCTTGATTTTAGTCTTCGCATGAGAAATTTCAAGTAAAGTAAGTGGAAAACCGACCCTATGGAACCTTCGAAACCTTAACAGGAACTCAATCCTTAAATGGGAACCCACTTCAAACGAGGTAATATTGGGACACAGTCCATATATAAGACTGAATTGCGATTAAAATCAGATCTGTGATTTTAATCCAACTTACACCCATTTTCCAACAATCTCCCGATTTTTAAGAATCTAATATTTGGGTCTTTTTTCAGGCCGCCTTTAATTCAGAAAACTCCTTGATGGGTTGCGAATTGCAACCATTGGTTGTACCCTTAAAGTGGAGGTAATTGGACTATGCCATCAGCCGTAAAAATTTCCGATAAACTTTATCAAAAAGCAAAAGCAACAGGAAAAGCGCTCAACCGCTCGACAGCTGGCCAAATAGAATTCTGGGCCAAAATAGGTCAAATTGTCGAAGATAACCAGGATCTGAACTTCCGGGATGTTCAAGGAATTTTGATCGGTTTGGAAGAAGTTAACCTGGGGGAAATTGAACCCCTCGATATTTGAGGTGTTGGATGAGAATCGCCCAACAAACGCCCAGTTTTGGTAGAGCTGTAAAGAAGATGAAGGCAAAACAAAAGGAAGCCTTGTGGGAAGCGGTGAAATCAATACAAGACGATCCATTTGTAGGAGAGGAAAAACGAGGAGATTTGAAGGGGGTTTGGGTTCACAAATTCAAAATCAAAACGCAACTCTTTCTTGTAGCCTATGTTTTTGACGATAGCCACCTTACTTTCATTTATTTTGGTACACATGAGAATTTTTACCGAGACCTCAAACGCATCCATTAAAACCTTTTCGTATCTCCATTCTGTAGTCACATTGAGGTCCTTCCTAAGAACAAGGATGGCATTTCTTGAATCGTTTCTTGGGCCATTTGTGATAGGGACTCATAACATTGGGAGAAAAAAGAGGCCACATGTACTAGGATCGATTATGGCGCTGTAACATAAGCCATTTTCTGGGAGGATTACCTCAAGAACGGTATAATGGAATCACTGTCCACTCGGTGGACAGAATAGCATTCGATTATTGAACCAGTTATAAGCATTAAAGTTCCGTTTGTGTCATGATTTGTCGATTCCTTTGTTTTTTTCAGTATTTCCTTCTACTCTGCTCGGCTACCTTTGCCGGCCAATTAAGGGACTTATATCCTCCAGAAATCTATTCTTTTAGCGAAATGGTCGCAGTAGTTGAAGTGTTGAAAGTTGAGCCAGGCAATCCCCAGCTACCAACTATCCCTTGCAGTTACAATTTTTCCCAAATGAGCAGGTGCCGTATAATCGAGATTTTAAAAAAACCATTTGGTTTTCATGTAGATCAAAATCAGGAAATTAAAATTTGGGGCAATTTCGATTTGTTTTTTAGTAATGGAGCAAACGAAGGTGGCAAATGTATTTTTTTTCTGAACTACGCGGGAAACAATGAATGGTACATGCCATGGTCCCACCTTGGAATCCAAAGGCTTAATGAAGACTTGAATTTAGACCAGAGTACTCAAGATTGGGAGGATTCCGTAGTTTCTCTTGATTCTTTCAAACGGAAACTTGATTCATTCCAAATGAACCGACCCAAGTTCTCATTCAGAATGAAAGTATACCCAGACTGGATCCAGTCTTATCGTAAAGATACAGAATACCAGTATATTGGATTTCAAGTTGCTGAGCCGTTTTTGTGGGTGAAAAATCCAGATCATCGAAAAAACAACTGGCCAAATCTATTTGCTCAGCATTACTATGCTCACGCATATATAAAATTAGAGCCAAATTCGTTTGAGATATTTGCCAAAAAAGAAGAGATTTACAATATAGACGCACATTGGAAAGAAGGTCATTTATTTCTCAATTGGGATTCTGCTAGGCCAGAATCACAACAAAAGGAGTTAGGCATTCTGTTAATAATCCCGGGAACCCTGATTTTTATTGGCTTGATTTCAGCGCACATATTTAGAAAAAGCCAAAGGTTGAGGCAGCATGATCCCTAAAATTCCTACCTTTCTCAAGAAAATCTTCTGCCCAAAGTTGACACTGTAATCCAGTGAGTAGATTTATCAGCCACATTCGACTTTTGATCCAAATCGAACTGTTTTTACCCGACTCTACACCTTTAGCAAATCACCCTGCGTTTCGGTCCATTTTGCCAGAGATTGTGCCTGAGAATTTTTCATTTCGAAGAAGAATAGAAAAACTGCTCATGTGGTTTGCAAAATACCATTGGGCTTTTGAACCAAAAAAACATATTATCCCCAAGCAAGTGATGGAACAAAACAAAACCCTAATGAAAAACGCGCTTAATCACATAGTTGTCCCTGAACTTCGAATTATGGGATTCAAAGGATCACTTCCACATTTCAGAAGGATTTCAGGGAAAGTAATTGACCTCCTCACGTTTCAATTCGACAAGTATGGTGGAGGTTTTGTAATTGAAGTTGGTCAGACAAGAAATGAATCCTTCACTACTCACTGGGGAAAAGAAATCCCTACAAGCAAATTGACCGCACATCACTTGAATCCAATTCAAAGAACACGAATTCATCCAAAGGGACTATTAGAAAACAGCTCACCGGAAGATTGATTTCGTTTTGATAAAAAGAGCCTGTTCTCTGGCGATATTTACAATAAGACCGCAAAAAAAGTCCTAATGAACCTCCCAATTGCTGAGTGCATTTGGAAAGCTTCCGAGAGTTGTGAACCGTAATTGATCCGGCCAAAAGGCCTTCTCAGGAATCAGTCAGTGCATTGTCAAAATCTCAACTCCAAACGGTTTCTGATCTGCCTTGGATTTCGGCAGATATTTAGGACGCCATCTTCTTTAAATCAGAGGAACCCATTTTGGTCTATTCCTCCATTTTTTTTATTATGAAATCCATGCTTGAAAAAAGA
>Ga0070729_10006551_pt1 | contig 11432 bp, 10 predicted proteins | sample tdDd472_FD_66725 | JGI IMG/M metagenome (GOLD analysis project Ga0070729, IMG submission 66725) | Marine sediment microbial communities from the Atlantic coast under amendment with organic carbon and nitrate - tdDd47.2 | ecosystem: Environmental > Aquatic > Marine > Coastal > Sediment | place...
GTTTCACCTGAAAACCTTTCCGACGCAGATCAAAGGAAGGAATTGAAATCGATTCTCCTGCGGCCTATAAGGGTCTGTGGCATGGTCAAAAACGAAGGTGAGCCCGGCGGCGGTCCATTCTGGACGCGCTCGAATGTAGAATCCTGCCAAATTTTGGAAAAAGCCCAACTCGACCTATCAGACCCAAAGCAGAAAGAGATATTGGGACAATCGACCCACTTTAATCCAGTCGATTTGGTTTGCAGTCTGCGCGATCCGAACGGTTCCCCCTTCGACCTTGATGCGTTCATTGACCCCAATGCCTGTTTTATCAGCGAGAAAAGCTTTAACGGTGATACGATCTTCGCCCTAGAACACCCCGGTCTATGGAATGGCGCAATGGCGCATTGGAATACCGCCTTTGTGGAAGTTCCACTGCTCACCTTCACGCCTGTTAAAACCGTCAATGACCTCACACGGGCCAGTCATCAACCATGAAGCAACGAATTTAAAAAGGAGCTCATTTGCCTGGCACATCGCCTTCCGCTCCATACAGCAAGAATGCCCTGGTCCAAAATGCGTTTGATCGCGGGCATGACTATCTCTCCAATTCAGGAATCCTCCTAATTTATGGTGAGACAGGAACTGGAAAAACTCATCTTGCCAGAGAACTTGCCCGGACCATGGCAAAAGATTCACCCCAAAAGCGCGAGCCTCTTCTGGTTCAAAGCTGTGCTGGGCTCAGCCCACAACAATTTGTCAGCCAGATCTTTGGCCACTCAAAGGGTGCTTTCAGCGACGCCAATAAAGACTACCCTGGATTATTGGGTATGGCTGACCAAGGCATTCTTTGTCTTGAAGAATTACCGTTACTGGAACCGGCCATTCAGGCTGGTCTGCTCGACTTTCTTCAAACCAGGAGTTACCGGCCACTGGGTTCGCTGAGGAGAAGGCAATATACTGGCTACCTTATCCTGACTACCACCCAACCTCTGAGTCAGCTGATGGAAGAACACATCTTGAGAGAAGACTTCGGATTCCGAATCATGGCCACAGAAGTGTCCCTTCCTCCGCTGCATGGGCGGACTGAAGATTTCGAGGATCTGGTTGACGTTTTTTTTGAGGAAATTGCAAAGGACTTGCCTGAATCAACTTCCGGATCCTATGAAGCTCTTGCTGGATTGAAGGGGCAGCCAATCGCAGGAAACCTTCACGGCCTTCGCAACCTTATCTTTCAGAAGGCACTTCACGGTGACACCCATAAGCCTTTCCCTGCTGATCGGTCGTTAGTGACCGACCTACCCCGAACCGGCACGTTGAAAGGAGATATGCGAGAGCTGGAAAAGAGGCTCATTGAGAGAGCCCTGGTCCGCCACGGATGGGATCTTTCCAAGGTAGAAGGTGAACTAGGAATCAGTAGAAGAAGCTTGTTTTACAAATTAAAGGAACACCAGCTGAATGAACCGCGTTGAATCGGTACAGATCTAGATCGCCACCATTCGGGATCTCAGTAGAATCGCCTGGTCTACACCAAATTTGCTTGAGGGAAGGCCTTTACTGAATGTCTATTTCTGGTTTTGCTGTATTGTAAGATATTGATTTGCTGAAACATTCTTGAGAGTCTGTTTGGCACCGTTCGGCCATGTTATTTCCAAGCGTACCTTCTCAAGCTCGCCTAACCCGAAATGTTGAATGAGAGGGCCCATAGCCAAACCACCCCCACCGGAATGGACCTCACGATATCCGACCAGTTTTCCCCATTTTCCCGTTACCCGAATTTTGGACCCAATTGCATTCATATTGCATTGTTGCTCCGGATCTCCCCTCAATTCGATCGCTAGCCAGTTCCCCATTGAAGGTCGTTCATTGCTGTAGATTTGTACGTTTCCAAGTAGCGGTTGTCGAATCCAGTCAAGGTCACCATCCCGGTCGAGATCTAGAAATATGGAGCTTCGCCCGAAACCATCACCATCGGCCATTGCCATTTGAGTTTCACTCTCCAGGCCACTTTTACGGTTCAGAAACATATGCACGGAGGCCATTCCAAACGATTCAGGATCAGTGACGATATACCCCTGATATCTCCCCGTCTGGTAGGGATTTTCTCCTTGCTCAAGGACAAGATCCTGGTGGCCATCATTGTCAATATCACCACAATTCAAGGCCCACCCGCCAACACCATCTACCAAAGACTTGACTTCAATCGAGTCCATAAGTCCTTTATTTTTTGATGATAGGAAAGCGTTGATTTCCCCATCAACCGTCGGTTCGGATTTCAGCCGACCCGAGGAAAAAGAGAGAATATCGCCATTTCCATCCTGATTCCAATCGACAACCTGGAGTGAAGTGGTTGGGAGAACTTTGGATCCCTCAAGTTCAACAGGCTTAAAGGAGCCATCACCTTGAGCCATAAACATCGCGTCAGGCCCAAAAGCGTTACAGGCAATGACATCCTGAAGACCATCTCCATTGATATCCGAGTGCCAGAGGTCTCTCACCCAGGCCCCAACCCATTCCAAGCCGCTTTGGTGAGACCGTTCAAACTTGAAATCACCCTTGTTAATGAATAGGTCTAGACTTGAAACTCCGCCCAAATCACTCCCCGGAAGGAGTCCTTTGGTCACATCAGGGAATGAACCAACCACTAAATCCAAGAGCCCATCTTGGTTCGCGTCAAAGACAATAGCGGGACCACCCATAGCAGTGAGTCCTCCCAAGTTCGCCTGTCTGGATAGATTCTCAAACCGACCCTCTCCATGGTTCTTCCAAATCTGATGCTCCGCCAAGGCATAGGTAATCACCACATCGTTCATGCCATCATTATCAAAATCGGCAATCAATGCCTGGCGCGGTTCATGGAAGGTCCCATCTACTCGCTTATGGTTTAAGGTGCCCGAACGGTCGGCAAGAAAAACCCCGTCTTTTCCGCCAAAATATAGCCGATTTCCTGTTCCCGACAGAAACAGGATATCCAGTTGGTCATCTCCATTTAGCTGCCCCAAAGCCATCCCACTTCCTTCAAAAACGGGTGGAATCGTCAATATGGCCAAATCCTTCTTTCGCATTATGGGACTGCGCAATAAACGGCTAATCCAATCAGCTGGCGCATGACGCATCTGTATACCGGTTTGTCCTGTGACATTTCTATAAAATGGGAGGCCTGTGCTTTCAGCATCTTCGTGACCTGGTTGCTTGGAACTGGTTGGTTCAAAGCCACTCCTGCCAGCTTCTGAGACCATGGCAAATGCAAATTCCAAATGGGATACACTCAACATTTCGGCCTTTGCCTCAGCCGCAAAGCGACCCGCGAGACGCAACAATCCAAGCCCAAAATCGGTCATTGCCAATACAGCTTGATCAAGCGCAAGAGGCTCAATACTCAAATCAAAATCGGTCTGGTGATCGATAAACACGGTTTCCAGGTACTGCCAAGGAACGCCAGTTTCCATGAATGAGTCACGATCGAAAATTTCGACGGGAACTTCAACGCTGGTTCCAGGAAATAGAACCGACTCATCTTGGAATCCTCTTCGTGAAGGCAGAAGCACACTCAGGGCTTCGTGTAAATCCGTTTCTCGGATTATGCCATGTCCACGCTTCACGGCGTATTTTTGTGCGAGAACGAGGCTTTCCTTCGCAAATTCACGCATATGGCGGCCAAAAGCCAGACGAAAGGCAGTCGCTAAACTCGAATCGTCTGGCCAGGGATGACGCGCGAAGAACACTTGCAAATCCCGAACAAATGTCGTCATCGCAACTTGGCCAAATGGCTCGTAATTCTGAATTTTCTGCTGACATAGACGATGTACAACAAGGAAATCCGGTTCGCCGGAGTGATTTTTGGCCATCTCCTGCAAACCTTGATGCCATGCCGACCAATGCTTCGCAAATCGATCCGATTCGATCCCCAGAAGCGAGTTTGCCCATTTCTGAACCTGGGAAGCCCGAATATGACTTCTCGAAAGATTGATTCGCTGGTCAGAGGCTATCGCCTGGACCGCTAATTGTGCCAAACAGAGGAATCGATCGATTAGGCGAATGCTATTCGATTCTAATCCAGGCAACTGGATCCCCATGGTCATGGCCTCTTGCTGCAATCCCAGTAAGATATGGAGGTTGTGAACCTCGGACAAGAGTTCGTCAATCTGAACTCTCGATATGCGCAGGACCACTCCATTTTCGAATCGAAAAACATAGTCACCCGATTCCTGAATGCGGACCTTGAGAAAGGAGTCGAGCAGAGTTGGCAGAACGGCGGCTATCCCCGCCTCACCGGCAGTCACTCGATCCTGAGCCTCCATGAGAATCGTAAGAGATAGTTTCTTGAGAATCTGATGCATTAGCATCTGGGCCTCGTCGTCGAGAGGACGTCCACTCAAATGATCGAATCGAGTTTGGTCGTTCATTCGACAGCGGGTTCGACGATCTTTTTCCTTTTCAAAAATTTGGGTCACAATTTGATCCGTTTGAGCCACGTCAAATGAGGTAGGATCCTGCACAATGAAAAGGGTTAAAAAAAAGAACATCATTTTCTCCTAAATCTTGGGACACCAAGCCACGGGATAAGCATTTCGAATGTGGCAAACATAAAAAGACAAACCGGCAGAAACACAGGTTCTAACATATTTTAGGCCCCATATCCAAAAAAAGCGATTCCAAAGGTCCCAACCGAATTCACTTCCAAATCAGTTCAGGTCCCAATTGTCAGGAAACGTCCTGAAACAGGCTCGAAAGGAATCCCCAGGTTCCCCACTACTTCAGGAATGGAGTCACATGCTGAAAACGTTTTACAGACAAGACCCCTCACCTTTATCAGGAACCTGTGATAGGACCAAAGACCTTCTATGTTATTCAAATAGAATGATTTAATAATCATCATAAGTTGATTGACCTATGTTTAGATACGAGTCCGGGCATAGGAATGGGTTGGCATTTGAGTTATAATGCGCGAATTAGCGGTCCAAAGAGACCCAGTTTGAGGAGGAAAGCATGGCCAAGCATAAAGGAACTATTGGCATTCTGACAGGAGGTGGCGATTGTCCGGGTTTGAACCCAGCCATTCGTGCAGTCACCATTCGTGCACTTAGAGAAGGCTACAAAGTAATCGGTCTAAAATGTGGCTGGGGTGGGATTTCTGAGTTGAACCCACAAAAAGGGGTCGACAACAGCATGCATTTCATGGAATTGACGGAAGATCTCGTCAATCGTGCGGGTCGAACGGGTGGAACCTTCCTGCACACCTCAAGAACTCGTCCAAGTACCCTTCCATTGGCGAAGGTTCCCAATCATATCAAAGACGTGTATAAGGATGAAATCAACGATATCACCCCTCATGTTCTCAAGAACCTGGATTATCTAGGTATTGACACCCTGATTCCCATTGGCGGTGATGACACACTGAGCTATGCCCACAGATTGCATGAAGAAGGAATGAAGGTTGTTGCCATTCCAAAAACGATGGACAATGATGTTCCCGGAACAGAATACTGTATCGGGTTTGGAACCTGCGTTACGCGCACAATTGAATTGACGCACAACCTGCGAACCACAGCTGGTTCCCATGAACGTTTTCTCGTCATCGAAGTGTTCGGTCGCTATGCTGGGTACACCGCGATTCTTCCCACCATGGCCGGTGCGGCTGATCGCTGCATTATTCCCGAACACAAGTTTGATGTGGCTCAATTAACAGAGCTTATGGTTGAGGATCGACGCAAAAATCCAAGCAACTACTCCGTCGTCCTGGTTTCGGAGGGCGCCATGTTTGACCACGACGAAGGCATGTCCTTTGAAAGTGAAGAAACAGATATGTTCGGCCACAAAAAACTGGGTGGAATCGGCGATCGCGTTGCAGCAAGAATGAAGGAGCTCTCTCCCAAATTTAACAACGGTCAACGAATTAACGTCATCAATCAACGCCTCAGTTACCTGGTGCGCTGCGGTGAGCCCGACGCACTCGATTCCATCGTTCCTATGGCCTACGGAAACCTGGCCCTCGACCTGATTCTCGATGGGGTTTCGGGACGTTTGGTCTGTGTGCGAAACGGCAAATATGACAACGTTCCCGTAGAAGCGGTTGTCGGCTCCAAAAAGGTGGTCGATGTCCATAAACACTACGACGTCGAGCGGTATCGCCCCAAATACAACACCTTCCTGAGTCAGCCCACCTTCATCATGACTGGTGAATGATTCTCCGAGAAATTAGCCTGAGGAGGGCACCTAAGCCCTCCTTTGTTTCAGGATGTAAAATTACGAGCTGAATATTGGAGGCCTCCTATGCATGTCGTCGGTAGCATCATTGCTCGGCTGGGCAGCAAACGCCTTACTTATAAGAACATCCTCCCATTTGACGGCATGCCAATGCTCGGTCTGGGAATCCAAAAACTTCGTGCTGCTTCAAAGGTCGATGAGATTGTCGTCTCAACGGAAAGTGAGCTAATCGCACGAATTGCACATGATTTTGGGGTTTTAGCGCTAAAACGTCCAGCCGAACTCGCACAGGACAATATTCCCTCCGTCCCGGTTTTCCAACATATCATCGAACATGTGCCATGTGATGTACATGTCAATTTCAATATCAACTTCCCTCTTTGCGATCCCCAGGTAATCGATCGAGCAATCGATCTTGCCTTTAAGCATGGTGAATCTCTCTCACAGCCAGTAGCGGTTTGGGCTCAGACCAAGCAATGCCTCCAATCCTATGGCGATCCTTGGAACATCACTGCTGTACCCTTTGAAGATGAACGGGCTGGCCAAATCGATGTTCATACCGAAGCTGACCTTTTGCAGGTCTATCGCATGAAGCAGGGCAACCTCAAGGGATGGTGAATACCACTGAAACGGATACTATACCGCTGGTTCCCTTTTCAGGCCGGCTATTCAACCACTCGGTAATATCTAACAAACAGGATTATCAATAATCCAGCTTAAACTATTTAATTTCTTTACATTAGCCCCCTTTCTTTTCCCAGAAACTCACAGTACTCTCCTGAAATAAAACATTCACATCACGAACTGTTAACTTGGCACTCACGCTTTCCTTTTCATGGTGCATTACATTGTCCATTGAGGAGGAACGCATGATTCAGTCCATTTTGTTAAAAGTCACCCTGTTTGATGAACGTGTCCTGAACCTGTTAACACCCCTTTATCGCTTTGTATCTTTGAAGACATTCTGGAAACTCGTTTCCCGCACCGGTGATGGCTGGTTCTACCCCTTAGCACCGCTTGCTGTCTGGGCCATTGAGAGCTCCGAAGCTTGGTCTTTTTTCTCGGTTCTGCTTGTGGCTTACGCGTTGGATGTTCCAGCCTATGTCTTTCTTAAAAAAATATTTAAACGTCAACGCCCCTATCAGCGAATGCCTTCAGTCGAGAATTTGGCCCAGCCAATCGACACCTTCAGTTTTCCATCAGGCCACACAGCAGCGGCGTCTGTCTTTACGGTAGTACTAGTCGCCTTCTTCCCCTCACTGTTGTGGCTGGCCGTTTTTTGGTGTGCTTGTGTCGGATTTTCAAGAGTCTTTCTTGGAGCTCACTACCTCACGGATGTTCTCGCTGGCGCATTTCTGGGCGGTGCATTGGGACAGCTGTCACTTTTCTTAATCTAATTATTGCAGGAAAAAAATGAACATATTGTTTGGCGTTCAAGCCACAGGAAATGGGCATATTTCGCGAGCCCGAAAAATGATGAAAGAATTACTCGATGAAGGCCATGAAATTCAGGTCCTTTTCAGCGGAAGGGACCCGTCAGAGCTTTGGGATATGGAAATCTTTGGTGATTTCTGGGTCTACAAAGGGCTGACCTTTGTGGTGGAAAATGGACGCATCAATACCTTGAAAACAGCTTTGAATCTGGAGCTTCGAAAATTTTACCGCGATATTCGCAGCATCAAAAATACTGGCTACGATCTCGTTATTTCCGATTACGAACCCATTACGTCGCGCTTGGCCAAACGCTGGGGGCTTCAATGTATTGGAATCGGTCACCAATATGCCTTTGAATTCGATATTCCAAAGGTGAAGTTCTCACCCCACCAGCGCTTAATTATGGATATGTTTGCCCCCGTAGATGTCCCCATTGGTCTTCACTGGCATCACTTCGGCCAGCCCATCTTTCCACCAATAATCCCTGAACTTGAACCAACCGATCAAAACGAAAATGCTTATTTGGTTTATTTGCCATTTGACCGGTGGCAGAATATGTTGCCCTTTTTCCAAAGTTTTCCAGATTTCAAATTTAATTATTTCAGCCCTGTGGAAAACCAGATTGTCCGGAAAAATGTCACCCTTCATCCCTTTAGCCGCGATGGGTTCCTCGAGAAACTAAAATCATGTCAGGGTGTGATCACGAGTGCTGGTTTTGAATTGGCCAGTGAATCCATACATTTAGGAAAAAAGGTTCTGGTTCGACCGATCTCGGGTCAATACGAGCAATTATGCAACGGGCTTGCCCTGAACCAACTCGGTTGGGGGCGTTCAATCAAGGATTGGAGCCATGAGCATGTAGAATCCTTTCTGAATCAAGCTGCAGAACCGCGCCGCTGCTACCCAAATGTCGCCAAATTTCTTGCCCACTGGGTTTCCGAAGGCACGTTTGACCAAATGGACACCAAAAGCCAGGAAATCTGGAGTGGGATTGGAGTCGAGAGTTTGGTTCACTCTTGAATATGAACCATAAGGGTTCTCAACTTGTAATGCCATTCGAGAATGAATACCGAATGAATCCCACTTCTGAACGTTGAGCTGAACACTTCGAATGGTCCTCTCTTCTGCACAATTCCAGTTGATAATTTGACGAAAATGAAAGGTGCCTCTCAAGCAGGATTCAAATGTGGTGGTTGTCAATTTCTACCTGAAACATCAATGTCAGAAATAGGGCACGTTTGCTCAAATCGCAACATTTGAACCTTTGTCTTGCTCTATTTTTGGCCCGGAAATCAAACCGGTGTCCCGGTCCGATGCCGAATAAACCCAAGCAGAATTCAACCGGTTTCAATTTTTTAAAAAATGGTCTCTTCGTCGCCGTGAAGGTATCGAAGATTGTGTTATACTCCATTCTCTTCGAGGAGGAATGAATGGGTTTATTGACCGGCAATGTTTCATGTACACGATTCAATATTATAGGTTTACCAGACGAAATTGATTTCGAGTCCCAAGCTTTTCAGGCATTGCGGGCTGGTTCGGCCATCAAAGAGCGTGCGGGGTTTGTTCCCTTCGAATTAGAGGAACCCTACGTGATTGGTACCCAGCGCTGGGCCTTTCGAGTACGCATTGACAAGGTCACCGCGGACCGAACCTTGGTGATCGAACGCTACCGAGAATTGCTCAAAGTAGAGGAAGCAGAGGTAGGGCCTCCTTCCCCAAAAACCAAGCGAGACCTGCGTAAACTTGCCGAAGAAGAAATCGAATCGCGTACGGCTCCTCGGTCACGCATCTTCGAATGCATTATCGACCAGGGTGTACTTTATGCAGCTACCACCACCAACAGCCAACTGGATATCTTGGTCAACTTACTGAAAAAGGTTGGGGTTTCCGTAGAATACAAAGCACCCTGGGTGGAACTTGGCCAGGAGGAAACAAGCTCAATTGTCGATTCCAGCAACCCAGGAGAATCGGTCCTTGGATGTCAGTTCCTAAAAAAGATCTTGGAGGACCCCACCGTCTATGTAGAACCCCAAAAAGGTTCAGCACGATTAATTACACCTGAGGGCACGAAAGTAAGTCTATCAGGAACAGTAATTGGTGAACTAAACCGTTACCTTGATGAAGGAGCTGAACTCCTTTCTGCCAAATTAATTGTCAATGAAATCCCCATCCGTTTTGTCGGTCTCTCCTACCAAATATCGGGAATGAAGGTCGAATCATTTCACGGAGACCATTGGACTGAAGTCCTCGACGAGCGCATGGAACCCATCATGTCGATGTGGCAGTTACTCGACGAGAAATATATCGAGGTCATGAACTCGGTACAATCGAATCAAAAGGACATGTTTGAAGATGAAGATTCCTGAGATTACGGTCGAAACATTGCAGGATTGGATCGAAAAGGGAGAACCATTCGCCCTGCTCGACGTGCGAGAACCCCACGAACTTGATATCTGTAAATTCCCCCAAATGACGCATCACATCACCATGGGAAACTTGCAAAATCGATTCACGGATCTTCCGGAAGACAAACCACTTGTCGTTGTTTGCCGTTCTGGAGTTCGTTCTCTGTATGCCGTACGGTTCTTGCAAGAGGAGAGTTACGAAAAGGCACTAAACCTCAAAGGCGGCATTCTAGAATATATCAGAACCTTCCGCACCGGTTGGACGATGTATTAATGGCAATTTGATTGCATAGTGAACTCGCATTCGAAAAACTTCGCCTGATGAGAACCTGGATACCATACGTTTATCCTGATAAACAAGAATGGATGTGACATTCAACATCCTGACATGCCCTGAGCTTACTCAAAGGTAGAAGACGCTCATAAGGTAATAAAATTATTCTTTGTCTTTTAAATCGAAGCGAAAGGCGAGCATGCCAAAATTGACTGTATCTTTATCGGTAAGCTTAATTCCAATTTCGTCTTGGGCAACCTTTTGTCCGTTGACGAAGGTGCCGTTTAAAACACCGAGTTCTTCCCGAACAAAGAAGTCCTCGTCGTTGCGATAGATGATTGCATGACGACGTGAAACCGAGCGATTCTCGTCTTCGTAAGTGAGGTCGACTTCGGGTTTAATACCTGTGACCGGATCAAAGCGTCCTACAAGATTCTGATCCGCTTCGAGTTTAAAAACACGCTTGGAGCCCAAGGCAACAAGCTGACCCGTTATTTTGCGAACTTCGGCCGGAGCGGTTGTGTTGAGCGTCACCTCGGCCTTGTCCTGAAGAATTGCCAACTTGGTAATGAGTTCGTCCAGCTTTTCCTCGCGTTGACGCAGTTTGAAGGAGAGCTTCTGGAGCAAGCGAATCGCAATTTCCATATTGGCCTTCAACATTTTGAGGAAGGTATTGCGATGGATGACGACGACTTTGGCCTGTTTTACAACTCGAGCCGTATGCGGCCGAGGGATGGATTCCAGGATACTCAATTCCCCAAAGAAATCGCCTTTGCCCATGTCTGCCACAACTTCTTTTTTCCCGCCTTTTTCCTTGAGAAGCGCCACCCTACCCTCAGAAATAATGAACATGGATGACCCTAAATCACCTTGTTGGTAGATGATTTCACCCGCTTCAAACGTAACGGTTAATTGGGAAAAGAAGTTATTGGACATGGCCACCTCATGTCTGGCGTTGCAGGGGACGGTAATTAACTATACCTAACCATAACAGTTATGACAGTATACCTCAGCCGGTTCTAGAAACATAAGGAAAAATCCCCTGCCCGATATCAAATCGGACAGAGGATGGGATCGTCAAAAAAAGGGTGTATTAATCGAGGTCGATTGCGCCCTTGGTTTTTTCTCTGCGA
>Ga0070729_10006553_pt1 | contig 11427 bp, 10 predicted proteins | sample tdDd472_FD_66725 | JGI IMG/M metagenome (GOLD analysis project Ga0070729, IMG submission 66725) | Marine sediment microbial communities from the Atlantic coast under amendment with organic carbon and nitrate - tdDd47.2 | ecosystem: Environmental > Aquatic > Marine > Coastal > Sediment | place...
TCGCGGCGCAAAACTTACGGCGTAAATTCAACTCCGTCGCCATTCTGGACATAGATCTGCATCACGGCAACGGCACGCAGGATATTTTTTACAGCCGCAGTGATGTGATGACCGTCTCGCTTCATGTTGATCCCATTCGCTTCTATCCCTTTTTCTGGGGTCATGCCTCTGAGCGAGGTGAAGGAGCGGGGCAGGGTTATAACCTAAACCTGCCCCTGCCGCGTGGAACGGGAGATGATGGTTTTCTCAAAGCCCTTGACAAGGCACTGGAACGTATTGGTGCTTTTGTCCCGGAAGTGCTGGTTATTGCCTTGGGACTGGACGCTTTTGAAGGGGATCCTTTTGCGGGATTAAGCCTCACCACGGAAGGATATGGCCTAATCGGCAGAGCGATCACAGACAGGATGTCCTGCCCGACGGTCATTATTCAGGAAGGGGGCTATGTTTGTAACGCCCTCAGCCAAAACCTGACCCAATTCCTAAAAGGCCTAAAACCCGGAAACGGCATATGAGCAAAAAACCGGTCAGGACACAAGACATTCCTCTATGGATGGCGTTTGTCCCGCTTGTCGTCCTGATGATCCTGCTGGGCGGGGCCGTCAGTATTTTTGGTGATGGGGCCTCTTCCGGGCCAAACCAGATCGGGCTAATGACTGCGGCGGCTGTTGCCTGTCTCATCGGACTCCTGCGCGGGCAATCCTGGCGGGAACTTGAAAAAGCGATTGTTGACGGGATCATGTTGGCCATGCCGGCCTGCCTTATTCTTTTGATGATTGGTGCACTGATCGGCAGCTGGATGCTGGCCGGGACCGCACCCGCCATCATTCATCTGGGGCTGGGCATTCTTGATCCCGCCTGGTTTTATCCGGCAACGATGATTGTCTGCGCCCTTGTTTCCGTTTCCATCGGCAGTTCATGGACCACGGCGGCGACCGTAGGGCTTGCCTTGATTGGCATTGCGCAGATCCTTGGCCTATCTCCCGCTATCACAGCGGGCGCGATTATTTCCGGTGCCTATTTCGGGGATAAAATGTCCCCGCTGTCGGACAGTACGAACCTCGCTCCGGCCATGGTTGGTGTCGATCTTTTTGTCCATATCAGACATCTTTTCTGGACAACAACCCCCTCCTTTATCCTTGCGCTCATTCTGTTTATATGGCTGAGCTGGGGAAATGAGAATATCCTTTCTGACGGGGGCGGCATCGATACTGCGCGCGACCTTCTTGAACAGAACTATGCGATGGGTCTGCCCGCCTTCCTGCCCCTTGCCCTGCTTCTTGGCCTTTCCATCAAAAAAGTACCTGCCCTGCCGACCATCACCCTTGGCGCTGTGGCGGGATGCCTTGTTGCTGCCCTGTACCAGACCGAAGCAACCCGCCGGTTCGGCGATGCTAACGGCCTGCTTTCAGAGGGGACGGCCTTAATGAAAGGGCTGTGGGTAGCACTTTCCAATGGATATCAGGCAAGTACCGGCGACACTTCCCTGGACGAACTTCTTTCCCGGGGCGGCATGAGTAGCATGCTCACCACCATCTGGCTGATTATTTCCGCCATGTGTTTCGGCGGCGCGATGGAGCATACGGGGCTTTTAAGCCGTATTGTACTTACCGCTCTGAAAGGCGTACGCAGCACGGGATCGTTGATTTTCACAACGGTGCTGACATCGATCGGTATGAATATTATTGCCGCCGACCAGTATATTTCCATCGTCCTGCCCGGACGGATGTATCAGATGGAATTTAAACGGCGCAAGCTCGCCCCTGAAAACCTATCCCGGACTCTGGAAGACGCCGGAACCATGACATCGGCGCTTGTGCCGTGGAATACTTGCGGGGCCTTCATGGCAGCAACGCTCGGCGTGCCGACATTCAGCTATTTGCCTTATGCCTTCCTCAATCTTTTCAACCCGGTCATTGCCATCATATACGGTTTTTTAAATTTCCGCATGACACCGCTTGACGAAAAATAACAGAAGTTTTACCGGAAAAGTTTGCCGCCTTTAATAACGGCTTCGATATGTTCAAGCGGGTGATATCCTGAAGGATGTCGCCCTTCACGGCAATCATATCAGCGAATTTTCCGGGTCGGATTGAACCAATATTCGTGTCCAGAGACATGGAAGGCGCGTCCCAGATTGTTGCCGACTGTATGGTCTGTATTGGGGGCATGGCGTAACGTACCATATAAGCCATCTGTCGAGCATTATCCCCATGGGGGTAAACTCCGGCGTCGGTGCCGTAGGCGATATTCAGGCCAACCTTGGCGTCCAGTTCCTGCTCACCGCCCGCTGCGTGTCGGTCGTTTCGTCGTTTTTGCGCAATATCTCGGCGGGCCAGCCTTCCCTCGTGCCAACTTCCTTTATATAGTCGCCATTATAAATATCGGCCACAAGCCATGTGCCTCGCTCTTTCATCAGGGCAAGACCTTCATCATCCATCAACGAGCCATGCTGGATGGAACGCACCCCCGCTCGGACGACCATTTTGATGCCTTCCGCCCCGTGGGTGTCAATAAGGTCGAGTGGCGCGGAGGAACTTCCCCTCCGCGCTCTCACAGAACCGTATGTGAACCTCTCAATTCATACGGCTCCTGTCATTCAGTCGTGTCCTTTCAACATTCCCTAATGGTCAAATAACCAAGGCTGGCACTCGGCAGCTTTAGCGACCCATCTTGCCGACCGTCGTTTTCGCCCCTTGAAACGCTTGTATTTACGTCTTGCCCACCATGCCAGTTTCCTGTCAAGGTGTTGAAACGTTGGATACATTGCCGACTTGTAGAAATGGCCGTAATATTCAATCCAACCTCTCAGGACCGAATTGATCATATAGGCCAAGCCTTCCAATGATTTATCACTGCGGTTCTGCAAGGCCCAGCTTCTCATGGTCTGACGCATGGCTTTTGCAGCTTTATCGCTGATTGCTGGACTAAAGTTGACAAAATATTCCCCTTGCCGGGTTCGTGATTTTCGTGGCCTGAAAGTATAGCCTAAAAAGTCAAAACGCCGTCCAGGGTAATTACCTTGTTTGCTCTTTCCCTTGCAATAGACAATTCTTGTCTTCTCCGGGTGAAGTTCCAGTCTGCACTCTGCCATTTTCTGCTCCAACTCAGCTTTCAGACCTTCAGCCTGAGCCAATCTCTTGCAATGACACACCACATCATCGGCATAGCGTTCAAACGGGATGTCCGGGTACTTCCGGCCCATCCACATGTCAAACGCATAATGGAGAAAGAGATTCGCAAGAAGTGGTGAAATCACAGATCCCTGCGGCGTTCCTCTACTCCGCTCCTCCAAAGTACCATCTTCCAATTGAACAGAGGTTTTCAACCATCTTTCGATGTATAGAATAACCTATGCACAATCCGTGTACTTGAGCGCCGCCCGCATCAAAAGCTCATGATCGATGGTATCGAAAAAGCCTTTGATACCCAGATCAAGCACCCCGTCATACCGCCAGCATCGCTGCCGCGCTTTCCCAACTGCCTGAATGGCCGACTTGCCGGGGCGGTAATCATAGGAAACCTCGTGGAATATGGGTTTCACAAGTGGTTCCAGGACCTGTTTGACAACCATCTGCGCCACGCGGTCCGTAACCGTGGGTATACCCAACGGTCGCGTGCCTCCTGTTGCTTTCGGTATATCAACCCGGCGCACCGGTGGGGGAAAATAACTGCCAGAAGACAGCCGATTCCATAGTTTGTAGAGGCGGTTCGACACATCCTCTTCAACACTGTCCGTCGACCCCGGCAGCCCCCTTGTTGGATCGTACCCGTTTCCAGGCTTCCCAAACCTGTCGTTTGGGAATATTAAACGACCTTGCCTTGTTCATAAGGATCCTCCCGGTACTCGGTTGTCCTCAAAACCAGGCTGAATGACACTGCCCCTTCCCGGCGCAAAAATGACACACCGGTTTTGACACCATTTAACAATTTACGACACTTCATCAGTGGTTCACTTTCATTCGTCTCTCTGGCTCACACCTAACAAGGATTCCCTTGCCTTTTCCATCAACGCTCACCATCAAGGCTCTTTACCTCAGCAGCTTGTGGCGGTTTGAAGCCTGCGCCTGCACACCGGCTCCGAGGGGCCTACCCTCATCTCTTATGCAGTATGACTTGTCCTTTCCTTCTGAAACAACTCGCCTTCATGGCACACCATTTAAAATTGCCCCACCCCTTCAGTAACAAGGCCAACCGGATATTTGCCCATATATAGCGAGATCTCCGGTTGACCTTGTGTGTTCTCAGGCCTGTTTTACTTGCCTGTTTTTACGCTGTGCGAAGCGGAAGGAGTTGTTTCTGGTCTCAATGATTGAATGGGACCTCCTGACCAATGCTGCTTAACCCCAACCTCAATTGAAATTTCTTCGCACTGAAAAAGTTAAAGTGATAAAGCCAACAGGCGGCTTTTAAAAATAGACTTGTCTTGAAAAATAAAGCCATCTATAAATTTAGAAAAGGATATTCACATGACAGGTTTAAGAGCCAAACAGAAAGCACGGCGCCGCGAAATGATCGAAAAAGCGGCCGTTCATCTCTTTGAAAAAAAGGGATTTTCCGTCACCACGATCGAGGATATTTCAGAGCAAGCTCTGGTGTCGCCGGCGACAGTTTACAATTATTATGGCAATAAAGGGGAGCTCCTGCTCGCCCTGATCGCCCACGGCGAAGAAGATACCCGCAGCAAACGCGCCGAATATGAGCAGCGCGCCATCAGCGAAGACCCCGCTGATTTGCTGACAAATATCATTGGCTCCAACATGCAGAATACCCTGAGATATATGTCGCGGGAATTATGGGGGCATGTGGTGGCCTATGTCGCCACTACATCAGATCCGGATGTCGCTCCCCGTTATCTGGCGGGCATCGCCGATGATCTCGCAGCGGCCCTGGCCGACACTCTCCAGAAATATATAGAGCTCGGCGTGCTTCGTCCCCTGGATGCCGAACAATATGCCTATCTCATGACCCGGCTGGAGCGGAATCATTTCCTCGGGTTTATCTATCTCAAATCCATGACCATTGAAGAAATGCTCGCCGGGGTCAGAAAAGATATCACCTTGCTGGTGGAAAGCCTGAAAGCCTGATCTGTCTGACAAGCCCTTGATTATAAACCTTTTATGACGTGACCAAACTTCGTGTCAAGGATGCCCGCGCCTGCCTTTATACGAGTAGAATATATTTTTATAGTTGACTATATTATTCATGTCATCAATAATATTGTAGTCAATATAAATTTACGGGAGGACGAATAATGTCTGTCAACAGAAAAATAACATCACTTGCACTACTATCATCTACCGCTTTTGTCGCGACAACACCGGTTATGGCCGAACAAGAAAACCTAGATACAGAAAATCAGATAAAACTGGAAGAAATCGTTGTGACCGCCACCCGGCGAACCACCATGGTTCAGGATATTCCCTATAACATTTCCGCCCTGTCCGGCAGCAAGATCGACGCCATGAAGATGGTCGACGCCACTGAAATGCTGCGCTCCATTCCCGGCATCGTGGTCGCCGATCGCGGCAACCGCAACGCCGCCACCAAGAATGATATCCGTATCCGTGGCCTGAATGTTGACGGCGCCGCCCGCGGGGATTATGCCGCCTCCTCCGCCCCGACCGTGGCCACCTATATCAATGACACCCCCGTCTTCGCCAATATGATGCTGAAAGACCTTGAGCGCGTGGAAGTCCTGCGCGGCCCCCAAGGCACACTTTATGGCTCCGGCGCCCTTGGCGGCGCGGTGCGGTACATAACAAAAAAACCGGTGCTCGGTGAATTCAGCGGCACCGTCAGCGGCACCGGAAGCACCACGAAAGGATCCGGCGGTATTAGCTGGACAGGCGATATTGTGCTTAATGTCCCCCTCGGTGATAAAATCGCCCTGCGCGCCGCCGCCAGCCACTTGGATAACGCCGGCATCGTTGACTATGTCAATGTGTATGAACTCGACAACAGCGGCGCGCCGGTAATCCCCGGCGATATTAACGCCACGGATACCAGCTATAAAAATGTAGAGGATGCAGATACGGCAGATATTGATTTCCTTCGCCTGAGCGCCTTTATGGAAGTCAGCGACGCCATTGACGTCACTCTGATGTATACCACCCAATCCGATGAAACCGGCAGCCGCCGCGCCACCGCCGAAGGTTTTCTTGATGGTTACGGCAATGCATATGGCGCATATACCTCCGGATCTGTGCAGTTGGAACCCGGTGAAGCCGACCTCGAAATGTTCGCCGCAGAAATCAACGTGGATCTGGGTTTTGCGACCCTGACCTCCTCCATATCCTATTATGATGTTCACGGCTCGGCCATCAGCGAGAATACCGGATTTTACGCTCAGAAGAACTGGCTGGGCGACCTTTACTATAACTCCCCCCGTCCCCTCGCCCGGGCGGATCGCAGTTTCGGCGATAAAGCGTTCATCCAGGAGGTTCGCTTGGTATCCGACACCGACGGTCCCTTGAACTGGGTTGCCGGCTTCTACTATCAGGATCAGGATAAAACCGTGGGCCAGACTAGCACGCTCGCCGGCTACAAAGCCTGGGCCTCACAAATGTTCGGCTGGATGTCGTCCGGTTTTGGCTATGATGAAAATGATAATGATTTTATCTATACCGACTTGTCCGACGTGAAAGAAACCGCCCTGTACGGCGAGATCACCTATGACATCGGGGAAAACTTTCACCTAACCGGTGGCATGCGCTGGTTTGACAGCACAGTGTCGTCCGATGCGGAAGTGCAACTGCCCTTCTGGGACTCCCTCGCCTCCTGGGCACCGGCGCACACTGTTACAGAATCCGGGAAGAAAGACGTGCTCTTCAAGGGCAATATTTCCTATGATGTCCAGGAGGACACTATGGTTTATGCCACCGTCTCCGAAGGCTATCGCCGCGGCGGCGCCTCTGCGGTGCCGACGACTGGAAATTTTGCCGAGAATCCGGCCTGGCTCGCCTATGGATCAGACAGCGTAGTCAACTACGAACTCGGCATCAAAGGCTCGACCGACCGTCTGCGCTATAGCGCCAGCGTCTTTTACGTCGACTGGAGCAACCCTCAGATCAACACCGCGACCTCGAACTGGGGCTTCTTTACCGCTGCGAACGGCGATACGGCGGCAACCAAGGGGGTGGAGCTGGAGATAGAAGGCCAGCTGAGCCAGGCACTGCATTACGCCTTCGGTTATGCCTATGTGGAAGCCAAACTTACATCCGACTTTACCGCCCCGACAGGCGCGGTAATCGCCGAAGACGGTAACCGTCTGCCCGGCATCCCGAAACATACCTTGAATATCGCCCTGGATTATACCAAGGACATCACCAGTGATATCGTGATGACAACCCGGCTGGATGGCTATTATCAAAGCGACACCAAGAACTACATCGACAACATTCACCCGACATTTGGACAGACACATGCCGGCTTTTCCATATGGAACGCCAGCATGTCCTTCACCAAAGATAATATCAATGTGACCCTATTTGCGAAGAATATTTTTAATCAAGACGGCATCTCCGCGACCTTCTCCGAGGCTTACATGGGTACCGACCCGGCGCAGAACTATTTTGGCAGTGGCGCCAAGCATGAAATTACCCTACCCCGGACCCTCGGGCTTGCGGTATCCGCTGATTTTTAATGTCTGATCTTAAAGGGCTGAAGTGCAATTCACTTGCTATTCAGCCTTTTTTTGCATCATCATGCATCTCATCACACCAGGAAAGCACGGGAAGAGTCATCTATGCAAAACAGCCTGAAACAGATTAACCAGCATTTAAAGCAGGGCCAGGTGGCCGAGGCCGAGGCGCTCTGTACTGTGTTCACCAACCGCCACCCCACCCTGCCCCAGGGCTGGCTTTTGTTTGGGCGTATTTGCCAAGCCAAGGGCGATCTCACCGGCATGTTGTTCTGCGCGCAAAAAGCCGTTGATACGGCGTCGACGTCCCTTGCCGCCCGGTTCATGGAAGCGGAAGCCACCCTGCTTTGCGGTGAACTGACAGCCGCTGTGGAAAAGATATCCTCTCTAGAAAAAAAAGCCCATGACGACGCCCGCATGCTGCAACATGCGGCGCAGCTCTATAGCGACCTTGAACGCCATGACGACGCCCTGCGCTGTTACCAGCGGGCCCACACTCTGATCGGCGATACCCCGGAACTGTTATATAATACCGCCGCCACCGCCACGGCGCTCGGGGATTTGGCTGGCGCCGAAGATCTCTATAACCGGGTGATCGCTCACACTCCCAATGATTATGCCGCCTATTACAATCGCGCCACCTTGAAAAAACAAACCGCAACAGACAATCATATTGCCGAAATGGAAGCCTTGCGGGAGCGCGGTCTGAATCCCACCAGCGACCCCGTGCAACTGGGCTATGCGCTGGCGAAGGAATATGAGGACATCAAGGAATATGATAAATCCTTTGACGCCCTGCGGGACGCGGCCGACAGCCGCCGCAACCGACTGAGCTATTCCGTCGTCAGCGACATCCAGACCATGGCGGACATCACATCGGTGATGACAGATGAATTTTTCGCCGACTGTCCCGCGGCCGATGAAGCCCCCGGCCCAATTTTCATTCTAGGACAACCGCGCAGTGGCTCCACCTTGGTTGACCGCATCCTCAGCGCCCATTCCGACGTCGAAAGCCTGGGGGAAATCAATGATTTTGCCCTGGCCTTTATGAAGGTCGCCGGACCGGCGCGCAGCAAAACCGACCTCGTAAAAAAAACGGCCCGTCTCGATTGCGCCGCCATTGGTGCGCTCTATCAGACAATGACCAGCCAACGGAGACAGGGCGCGCGCTATTTTATTGATAAAACACCAGCGAACTTCCTTTATATCGGCCTGATCGCCAAGGCCCTGCCCAACGCCCGAATTATCCATCTGCGCCGCCATCCCCTGGACAATTGTTATGCCATGTATAAGACCCTGTTCCAGATGGGCTATCCCTATACCTATTCTCTGGAAGATCTCGGGGCCTATTATGCCGCCTATCATAATCTGATGACTCATTGGCGAACGCAATTGCCGGGTCGTATATACGATGTCGACTATGAGGCCCTGGTCACCGATCAGGAAACTCAATCAAAACGTCTGGTCGCCCGGTGCGGTCTTGACTGGCAGGCCGCCTGTCTGAATTTTCACGAGAACAAAAGCGCCTCGGCAACCGCCAGCGCCGCCCAGGTGCGTCAACCCATTTACACCTCCAGTGTCGGGAAATGGCGCAACTATGAAATCCAGCTCGCCCCTCTCAAGGTGCATCTGACGGCCGAAGGGATCGTTCTATGAGGTTCCTCTGCTTCATCAGTAGCCTTGGTTTTTTTCTGGGGGTCACTAGCGCCTGCGCCGCGCCCGTCGGCACCCTGCAGGGTCGTCTGACCCTGGATGTGGCCAGCGCCCGCCTGGAGACCCGGGTGCTACAGGATGATTATCATCCGGCGCAAGCTCCAGACAACGCACTACACAGGCTTCCGGCGTTTTCCTTCGCCTATATTCAGGACGGGACGGCGCTGCTTCCCTTATTCTGCCCGACGGCGGGGGCTATTGCGCGATCAGTGACGGCGGGCAACATGCCTTTATGGCCGCGGTCTCGCAACTTCGTCAAATTAAATCCCTTTGCGGCGGAGACATTGAATGACGACAACGCATAATATTACCGCCAAACCGGGCTTTTCCCTACCTAAAGCCACGCCCGAGGGTCTGCTTGCCGCCATTTTGCTGTCGTTCCTGTCTACGGCGGGGCTGTTCTATGTCAATCTCGGTGGGGCGTTTTTATCGGCCTTTGTCGACGGTGTTGGGCTTAGTCTGGAAACCGCGGGTTATATCACTGCCGCCAATAAATATGGCGCGGCCTTTGGCGCACTGATAGCTGTCTTTTCCGCCGGGCGCCTGCCCTGGCGCAAAATCGCCTATACCGTACTGATCGCAATCATTGTCATTGATTTCATCTCCATGACCATCAACAACGGCGACGCCTTAATTGTCATCCGTTTTCTGCAGGGCAGCTTTGGCGGTTTTCTCGTCGGCACCGGCTTCAGCGTCATCGCCCGCACAAAAACCCCAGACAGGGTATTTGGCATGTTGCTGATTGTGCAATATAGCTTTGGCAGCATAGGCATCATGTTTATTCCCGGCCTGGTTCAGACCCTGGGACATAGCGCTGTATTCTGGGCCCTGATTATCTTCAGCAGCCTCACCCTGCTGATGGTGCCCTTCATTGACGACTATAAGATCAAGCAGCACAAAGACAATACCGCCCCGTCCAGTAGGTTCGACGGCATCACCATTGGCCCTTTGATCCCGGTTCTGCTCGCTATTTTCTTTTTTCAGGCCGCTAATATGGGGGTCGCCGATTATGTTTTCGAACTGGGCAAGGGCAAAGGATTGACCACTGACCGTATGAGCACCCTTGTGGGGATTGCCAACTGGATCGCCATTGGCGGCGCGGTCCTGGTCTATGTTTTCGGAGTGCGTTTTGGACGAGCTCTGCCCCTGACTATCGGCTTGCTGGTCTCAATCGCCGGCACTCTCGCCTTTCACTGGTCAGGCTCGGCCACCGTCTATTTCATTGCCAACGCCATCACCGGCGTGATGTGGGCCTTCCTGATCCCCTATCTTCTTGGTCTGTGCACCGCCTTTGACAAAAAGGGCCGCACCGCCTCCCTCGCCGGATTTGTTTCAAAGATGGGGCTTGCGTCCGGACCGATGATCGCGGCGACCCTCGTGGGCGAGGGCAATTTCACCCTGATTATAAATGTCGCCGTTTTCGGCCTGCTGCTCTGCGCTCTGGCCGCGTTCAATCCCGCCCGGAAGCTTGACCACCTCACACGGCTCCCCAGGAAAGAAAAGGAATAACCAATGACACATTTTGCGATTGCAGGTTTGCAGCTAGAGCTCGCCTCAAATGACAATCTGGATCTGGTGATCAAGAAAACCCGCACGACTCTGACGCGCTTTCCATGGGTGCAAATGGTTGTGGTCAGTGAACTCGCCATTTTCGGCGCCGCCTTATCAGCAGCCGAAAGCCTGCCCTCCCGCGCGGAAAACCGCCTGTGCGCCCTGGCGAACGAGTTGGGAATATGGCTGGTTCCTGGTTCACTCTATGAAAAAGCCGACGGCAAAATCTATAACACCGCTCCGGTGATCAATCCCGCCGGAAAAGTCGTCACCCGCTATCGTAAAATGTACCCTTTTTATCCTTATGAAAAGGGCATTGAGGCTGGACAGGAGATTTGCGTATTTGATGTGCCGGAAGTTGGGCGCTTTGGTCTGTCCATCTGTTATGACATGTGGTTTCCGGAGAACAGCCGCGCCATGGTCAGCGAAGGCGCCGAGGTCATTCTGCATCCCACCTTGACCAATACTCCGGACCGCGATGTCGAGCTGTCTATAGTACGGGCAACCGCCGTGCAAAACCAGAG
>Ga0070729_10006555_pt1 | contig 11425 bp, 8 predicted proteins | sample tdDd472_FD_66725 | JGI IMG/M metagenome (GOLD analysis project Ga0070729, IMG submission 66725) | Marine sediment microbial communities from the Atlantic coast under amendment with organic carbon and nitrate - tdDd47.2 | ecosystem: Environmental > Aquatic > Marine > Coastal > Sediment | place...
GTTATTTTGGCCTCAGCCACACCATCACTCGAGACACTCACGAATGCAAAGGCGGAAAAATATCGACACATTTTAATGCCGGCCCGGTTTGGCGGTGCTTCTTTGCCGGAAGTGGAACTGGTGGACCTAAGGGTTCATAAACCGGGTGTGCAAAGCTGGATTTCTGAGCCATTGGAGACCGCGGTACGTGAAACGTTAGGGGCAGGCAAGCAAGCTATGCTGTTTTTGAATCGGCGCGGATATGCACCGCTGACCCTTTGTGATGCATGCGGCTTTCGGCTTCAATGTCCCCATTGCAGTGCCTGGCTGGTGGAGCATCGCCTGACCCGCCGATTGCAATGTCACCATTGCGGCTATAATTCGGTAATGCCGAAAAATTGTCCCGACTGTGAGGCGGAAGATAGTTTTAAGGCCTGCGGCCCCGGCATTGAACGCCTGACCGAAGAAGCGGAGAGGTTATTCCCTGAAGCTAAGATAGCCATGGTGGCCAGTGACACTATTACGGGCCCTGCCGCTGCCGCAGAATTTGTAAATGCGATGAGCGAGGGGAGGATTGATTTACTTCTTGGTACTCAAATTGTCGCTAAAGGCTACCACTTCCCCAATTTGACGCTTGTCGGTGTTGTCGATGCAGATCTAGGGCTTGCCGGAGGAGACCTCCGTGCCTCCGAGCGAACATATCAGCTATTATCTCAGGTGGCGGGCCGTGCAGGTCGTGCTGAACACCCGGGCAGGGTAATGTTGCAAACCCATATGCCGGATCACCCGGTTATGCAGGCAATGGCCGCGCAGGATCAGGAGGCGTTCATCAATTCGGAAATTGAAGCCCGTCAAATGGCAGGAATGCCACCGTTCGGGCGCTTGGCGTCAGTGATTCTGTCCAGTCCAGACCCTGATTCGCTTAAAAGCTGCCTATCAGAGCTCTCCCGTCGAGCACCGCAGGGACAGAACTTTTGGATTATGGGCCCCGCACCAGCACCGCTTTCCATGATCCGGGGTCGGCATCGCTTTCGTTTTCTTTTGAAGGCGACAAGAGATGTTTCTTTGCAACCTATTTTGCAAACATGGCTCACAGGCTTGAAAATGCCGTCAAAGACAAGGCTACAGGTGGATATAGATCCTTATAATTTCATGTAATTTTGTGTTGAAAAAGGACCAAACGTAAAAAATTGGTGAATTTTGGGCCATAAACTGCATCACAGCATATTGCCTCCTGTGAAACCCTGTGCTAATAACCCCGTGCCTTGCTAAGGGGGGCTGATTTGGCGGCCTTTTGCCGTGGGGTAATAGAACAAATTCAGTTGGCGCGAATTGCGCCATTTAATTCAGGCTTGGGGATCTTTCCTTGTCAGCTGTGAACGCAAAAGTTTCTGGTATCGCTGGCCGTTATGCGACAGCACTGTTTGAGCTTGCTTCCAATGAGAAGCAGGTCGACACTGTTGCTGCCGATTTGGCCACGATCAAAACATCAATGGAAGAGAGTGCGGATCTCGCACGGCTCGTCCGTAGTCCACTGGTTAGTCGCGGTGATCAGGAGCGTGCCATGCTGGCCGTTCTTGAGAAGCTCGGTGTCAGTGATTTGGTTCGTCGCTTTGTCGGGACGGTGGCGCAAAATCGCCGCCTGTTTGCGCTTTCCGGCATGATTGAAGCCTTTGGGCGCTTGCTTGCCGCGGAACGCGGAGAAGTGGTGGCTGAGGTCAAATCTGCTAAAAAGCTTACCCAGAAACAGATCGATGCTCTATCGAAAGAGTTGAAAACTGCAACTGGGAGCGATGTTGCCATTGAGGCCGAGGTTGATGAAAGTCTGATCGGTGGTCTGGTGGTCAAAGTCGGTTCGCGTATGGTCGATAGCTCGATTCGAACCAAACTTCAAAATCTTAAGTTTGCCATGAAAGGGGTTGGGTGATGGACATCCGCGCCGCAGAAATTTCCGAAATTCTTAAACAACAGATTGCGGGCTTTGATACGCAGGCTGAAGTTTCAGAAGTTGGTCAGGTGCTGTCCGTAGGTGACGGTGTTGCACGTATTTATGGTCTGGATAACATCCAGGCTGGTGAAATGGTTGAGTTCCCAGGTGGTATTAAGGGTCTGGCCCTGAACCTGGAAGCTGACAACGTTGGTGCCGTGATCTTTGGTTCTGACCGTAATATTAAAGAAGGTGATACGGTTAAACGAACAGGCGCCATTGTTGAAACTCAGGTCGGTAAAGGTCTGCTGGGACGCGTCGTTGACGGTCTTGGTAATCCAATCGACGGCAAAGGCCCAATCGACGGTGCCGAAGCTCGCCGTGTTGACGTGAAAGCACCGGGTATTATGCCACGTAAATCCGTGCATGAGCCTATGATGACAGGTCTGAAGTCTGTTGACAGTCTGGTTCCAATCGGACGTGGCCAGCGTGAGCTGATCATTGGTGACCGTCAGACAGGTAAAACTGCGGTAGCTGTTGATGCCATCCTGAACCAGAAATCACTCAACGCATCTGGCGACGAAAGCAAAAAGCTTTACTGCGTCTATGTTGTGATTGGTCAGAAACGCTCCACTGTTGCCCAGGTTGTTAAAACTCTGGAAGAAAACGGTGCGATGGAATATTCCATCGTTGTTGCAGCGACTGCTTCCGACCCGGCTCCTCTTCAGTATCTCGCACCATTTACTGGCTGTGCGATGGCTGAATATTTCCGTGATAACGGTATGCACTCCTTGATCATTTATGATGATCTCTCTAAACAGGCTGTTGCTTATCGCCAAATGTCCCTGCTGCTGCGTCGTCCTCCAGGACGTGAAGCTTATCCAGGTGATGTTTTCTATCTTCACTCCCGTCTGCTGGAACGTTCTGCGAAACTGAACGAAGATAACGGTCTTGGCTCTATGACAGCCCTGCCAGTTATTGAAACTCAGGCTGGTGACGTGTCTGCCTATATTCCGACAAACGTGATCTCCATTACTGACGGTCAGATCTTCCTGGAAACAGAACTGTTCTACCAGGGTATTCGTCCGGCGATTAACGTGGGTCTGTCTGTGTCTCGTGTGGGCTCTTCCGCTCAGACAAAAGCGATGAAACAGGTTGCTGGTACCATTAAATTGGAGCTGGCTCAGTATCGTGAGATGGCAGCGTTTGCTCAGTTCGGTTCTGACTTGGATGCGTCTACACAGAAACTGCTGGCACGTGGTGCGCGTTTGACTGAACTGCTGAAGCAGCCTCAGTATTCACCGCTCACTATGGAAGAGCAGGTTGTTGCAATCTTCGCTGGCGTGAAGGGGTATCTGGACCGCATCGAAGTATCGCAGATCGGTGATTTCGAGAAACAGCTGCTGACAGAAATGCATGCTAAACATCAGGATCTTCTCGATACGATCCGTGATGAAGCGGCCCTGTCTGGCGACACCGACGAGAAGCTACACAGCATTCTGGATAGCTTCACAACCACTTTTGCGTAACCTTTGAGCTTAAAAAGGGGGTAGCCTCGCATGGCGAACCTTAAAGAACTCAAAAATCGGATCACCAGCGTTAAGTCGACGCAGAAAATCACCAAGGCCATGAAAATGGTGGCTGCGGCGAAACTGCGTCACGCTGAAGAAGCTGCCAATGCGGCCCGCCCTTATGCGGAGCGTATGGCAGGCATGATGGTGTCACTCGCGGCTGGTCTTGAAGGCCGCGAAGGACCTCGTCTTCTTCAGGGTAACGGGTCCGATCAACGCCAGCTGTTGATTGTGGCAACTGGCGAACGTGGCCTTTGTGGTGGCTTTAACAGCTCCATCGCGAAAGCTGCGGCTCGGAAAGCAGAGAAACTTATGGCCGAAGGCAAGGATGTTAAAATCCTTTGTGTCGGTAAAAAGGGTTTCGATGCACTGAAGCGCCGCTTTAAAGATCAGATCATTGATATGGTTGACCTGTCCGGTTCCCGTAAGATTAGTTTCGCTGATGCGCAACCAATTGCAACGCGGGCGCTGTCCATGTTTGACAATGACGAATATGACGTATGTACCATCTACTACGCCAAATTCGTTTCTGTCCTGACACAGGAAGTTACCGAGCAGCAACTTATTCCGGCCTCCATTCCTGAAAAAGCGGAAGGCGAGGAGAGCGAAATCGATTACGATTACGAACCGGAAGAAGAAGAGATCCTTGCGGATCTACTGCCACGGAACATTTCCGTTCAAGTTTACAAAGCGCTTTTGGAAAATTCTGCTTCTGAGCAGGGTGCCCGGATGTCAGCGATGGATAATGCGACACGGAATGCTGGTGACATGATCGAAAAACTGACCTTGCAATATAACCGTGAGCGTCAGGCAGCGATTACGAGCGAATTGATTGAAATTATCTCCGGTGCTGAGGCCCTTTAAGGCCTCTTTCCGGTTTGTTTGAAGATTGAAGTGACCCTTTAGGGAGCATTAAAATGGCGAATAAGTCTGTCGGCAAAATTACCCAGGTGATGGGTGCCGTCGTTGACGTTCAGTTTGAAGGTGATCTGCCTGCGATTCTGAACGCTCTACACACTGATAACAATGGTCAGCGTCTGGTACTAGAAGTTGCGCAGCACCTTGGTGAGAATACAGTACGTACGATCGCCATGGACGCAACAGAAGGTCTGGTTCGTGGTCATGAAGTCCATGATACTGGTGACGCAATTCAGATGCCAGTTGGTCCAGAAACTCTGGGACGTATCCTGAACGTCGTGGGTGAGCCAGTGGATGAGCGCGGTCCTGTGAACGCGAAATCTACTGCCCCAATTCACGCCGAGGCTCCTGACTTTGCTGATCAGTCTACCGAATCTGAAATCCTGGTAACAGGTATTAAGGTTGTGGACCTTCTCGCGCCATACGCGAAAGGTGGTAAAATTGGTCTGTTTGGTGGTGCCGGTGTTGGTAAAACAGTTCTGATTATGGAGCTGATCAACAACGTTGCTATGGGGCACGGTGGTTACTCCGTGTTCGCCGGTGTTGGGGAACGTACTCGTGAGGGTAACGACCTTTACTACGAAATGATCGAAGGCGGCATTATCGACCTTGAAGGTGATAAATCAAAAGTGGCCCTCGTATACGGTCAGATGAACGAACCTCCAGGAGCGCGTGCTCGTGTGGCTCTGTCCGGTCTGACAATTGCGGAGTATTTCCGTGACCAAGAAGGTCAGGACGTGCTGTTCTTCGTGGATAACATCTTCCGCTTTACACAGGCTGGTTCTGAGGTGTCCGCGCTTCTCGGTCGTATTCCTTCTGCGGTGGGTTATCAACCAACTCTGGCCACCGACATGGGTGCGCTGCAGGAACGTATTACTTCCACGAACAAGGGTTCCATTACATCCGTTCAGGCTATTTACGTGCCTGCGGATGACTTGACTGACCCTGCGCCTGCAACATCATTTGCTCACTTGGACGCGACAACAGTTCTGTCCCGTCAGATTGCTGAGCTTGGTATTTATCCTGCGGTGGATCCGCTTGACTCTACATCTCGTATGTTGGACCCAGCTGTTGTTGGCGACCGTCACTATCAGATTGCCCGTCAGGTTCAGGAAACATTGCAGACATACAAATCTCTGCAGGACATCATCGCCATCTTGGGTATGGATGAACTTTCTGAGGAAGACAAACTGGTTGTGGCTCGTGCCCGTAAGATCCAGCGTTTCCTTTCTCAGCCATTCCATGTTGCGGAAATCTTTACAGGCGCCCCTGGTAAATTCGTGAAACTCGAAGATACCATTGACGCGTTCGAAGCTATCTGCGCCGGCGAATATGATGATCTTCCAGAGGCTGCCTTCTACATGTGTGGTGGTATCGACGAAGTAAAAGAAAAAGCTGCGAAACTCGCTGCGGATGCAGCTTAAGGTCAACGGTTAAGGAGAGCGAAAAATGGCTGATATGGTTACCCTCGATCTGGTGTCACCTGAGAAGCTTTTGCTCTCGGATGCGTATGAAATGGTTGTTGTGCCAGGTGCTGAAGGCGATTTCGCCATCATGGCTGGGCACACACCGATCACCTCTTCCCTGCGCCCTGGTGTTATCGCCATTTACGAAGGGGATGCAGAAAAGGATCGGATTTTTGTCAACGGTGGTTTTGTACAGGTCGCTGACGATAAAATGACAGTTCTGGCAGAGGAAGCCATTCATGTGGCGGATCTGGATCGTAGTGATCTGGAACAGCGCATTCAGGATGCGTCCGAAGACATTGAAGATGCGAAAGATGATGAAACCCAGCGTAAAGCGCAGGAAAACAAAGATCATCTGGAACAACTTCTGGAAGCTTTGGCTTAAGCGGTTTCAATATGAATTTAAAAAGGGCCTTCGGGCCCTTTTTTTGTGCCATCAATTATTTAGCCTGTGCCCTTATGGTTAACTGGTTATACTTTTCAGTAGATTGATTAGAACAGATTATAAACCTGAGGGTTATATCAATGAGCCTTGCGTTAATTGCTGGTGGTAGTGTTGCGGGATTGACGGCAGCAAAAGTTCTTGCTGATAAATATGATCAGGTCATTGTCCTCGAAGCAGATGAAAGACCAGAGAATATTGGAGCCCGTAAAGGAGTGCCGCAAGGGCGTCATACCCATGGCCTGCTTAAAGGTGGTAGTGACGCGCTGACCGAGATTTTTCCAACTATTCCGGCTCAATTAAGGGAAAAAGGTGCTCCCTCCGCGGATTTTTGTCAGGAGGTTCGCTGGTATCTCAACAAACGGTGGATGCTTGATTTCAAAGGGGACCTCCCAATTCATTTTCAAACACGCCCGCTGCTAGAACAATGTATTCGGGATAATATCGATGCGGTAGATAACATCACCATCCGCTATAGGTCTCGCTTTCAGGATTTTCTTTTCGACCAGGATGCCAAAAAGATAACTGGTATTCGTTTTAATAATACGGAAGGTCAAATTGAAGAAATTACGGCTGATCTCGTTGTCGATGCTATGGGGCGCGGGACCCCCTTTCCTCGTTGGCTGGAGAAAAATGGCTTTGGGAAGGTTCCTCTTTCCGAGACAAAGGTGGATTTAGGCTACGCCAGTTGCCTTCTAAAATTACGCAATGATCCGGATCGTCGCTGGACGAGCCTGTTAATTTACCCTACTGGCCCAGACGAAATTAAAGGCTGCACATTAGTTCGGGTTGAAAATGATACCTGGCTGCTCACTCTGGCGGGATATCACAATGATCATCCCCCAGCAGATCGGGAGGGCTTCCTTGAGTTTGCTAAAAACTTGCCTCGCCCAGAGGTGGCCGCAGCAATTGACGGCGCTGAGTTTTTAACTGATATCAGCCTTCATAAGTTCCCGGCCAGCATCCGGCGTCATTATGATCGTTTGCCGGAGCTTCCCGATGGCATTATTCCGGTCGGGGATAGCAATGTAAGTCTAAATCCTTTATTTGGGCAGGGAATGACGGTGGCTTTTATGGCTCTCCGGGACCTAGCTCATATCCTACCTTCCATCGATATTAAAAACACGGCTGAGGTTCGACGAGCTCGCGCTGAATTCTTTAAGCGGTTGAATGAGATTTTTAAAACCCCTTGGGATTTGGCAATGGGGCAGGACTTCCGGTATCCACAAACCACAGGTAAACCTCCCTTTGGTTATCGGATTAAGAATCACCTGAAATCATTGATTCTCTCAACAAATTCACCAAGTATTGCAGAGCATTTTTTTAAAGTCGTTCACTTGATCGAGAAAGAAACAAGTTTTTATTATCCCCACCGGATGGTACGGGTGTTGTTCACGGCACGCGCTAAAAAGTAACCTAAGTCTTTGTAAAATATGCATAAATATAATTTATTTTAACTTATGCAACTGTAAGTCGGCATTTTTCCCGTGATAGGTTATTATTAACCTTAAATTTACACTCCGCTGGTTATGGTAACGTCGCTGAAAAAATGAATTGGACGGATGTTTACCATTGATTAGCCGCTACGCGACGATAGCCTCGAGCGAAGACGGAACCGCCATTCGCAGACTTACGCTGCGATTTGCGGATCCTGAGGTGGAGCGCGAATATAACGATGTAGCTATCGCAAAATCGTTAGGGGTTTTACGGCTTTCGTTGTTATCTGCCTTGGTCATCTATGCTGCATTTTCATTTCTCGATTATTATATCAGCCCTGATGCCTATCAGTATGCCATTGCTCTTCGTTTTACGACAACGATACCTATTATTCTGATTGTCTACTGGCTCTCTTATACAAAATATTATCATAAGATGGCGCAGGCCGGAGCTGCTCTTTGTATGCTGGTGTCGGGGCTCAGTATTATTGCGATGACAGGGTTCATGTCGGAGCCGGCAAACTATCTATATTATGCAGGTTTGACACCTCTAATTATCTTTTGTTGCAGTCTACCTCCCACACGATTTATCTACGCGACTTCGGTTACAGTGGCTTTAATTTTGGCATATCACGTCTCTGCTGTGATCATTAACCCAATACCCTGGCTAATTCTGCTCGCTAATGATTTTTTCCTGATGACGGCCGCTGGAATGGGTGTTTTTGCAGCTTATTTTCAGGAGCTAGCGGAGCGGCGGGATTTTATCAATATGCGGATGCTGGACAACGAACGGCAGAAAAGTGATACGCTTGCTGAAAAAGCTCAGACGGCCAATCATGCAAAATCAGAATTCCTTGCCATTATGAGCCATGAACTCAGGACACCGTTGAACGCCATTATTGGTTTTTCCGAAATCCTTGAGAAGGAGATGTTTGGTCCTCTTGGCGAAGATCGATACAAAGAATATTCTCTGGATATTAAAAATAGTGGGCAGCATCTATTGGGAATTATTAATGATATCCTGGACTTGTCCAAGGCAGAGGCCGGCAAGCTGAACCTTCAGGAACAGGACCTCTCCCTCATCGGAATTATCAATTCCTCTCTTCGAGTGGTCCGGGATCGGGCGACAGAAAATGGTATTCGCCTAGCATTTGATGTACCGTCTGATGATGTAATCTTACACGCAGACCCTCGGCTGTTATCTCAGGTCTTTTTAAATATTCTCTCTAACGCGGTGAAATTTACACCTAAAGGCGGCAATGTCAGCATTGACATCACCAGAGACGATTTTGGAAATGTGGTCTGTTGTGTCCGGGATACCGGGATTGGAATTGAAGAAGAAAATCTCGAGAAAGTTTTCGCACCATTTGTACAAATTGAGGGTAGTCTCGCTCGAAACTACGAAGGCACAGGGCTAGGACTACCCCTGTCTCAAAATGTTATGGAATTGCATGGTGGCCAAATTCGCTTGGAAAGTAGTCTGGGTGTTGGAACTGTTGCCTACTTGACTTTCCCTAAGGAGCGGGATCGTTCCTTCCCGGAGATGCAAGAACAGAAGGTTCAGTTGCAAGCTTCATAAAATAAAAAAACCCGCTTATTAAGGCGGGTTTTTTGATCTGATAAAACCTGCCTAAACTGGCTTCGTAATCATAAGAATAATGCAATGACCAGTCTGGTCCACGATGGTGTTTTTTGTGGCGTCTTCCGGCAGGCCGGATGCCATTTTCAGCATATTCTCTTCATCCCGATATTCCAGTTGCCAATCGGTGATCATCTCAACCTGCCATTCCAGACTTTGTTCAGAGTCATACATACTCCCGATCATAAGAGTGCCACCTGGATTAAGGTTTTGGTACAGATCTGTTACGAGCCTTGCCGCTCGCTTGTCTGTTAGGTAATCAACAAGTCCAACAGCATAGATCATGTCCTGATTATCGAGCTTTTTGAACAGATTCCCTGCGGACAGAAATTCTAGAAAAGTCGCATGCAGACAGTTTACAGCGGCACGGCCTTCAAGCTTGACGACTTCTGGATAGGCGTTCTTATATGCATAAGATAATGCCTCATCATCCTGATCAATCAGTGTGAAATTAACGGCTACCGGTTGTGCATGACCTTTCAGGAAATTGGACACCTCTTGGGCAGGGCCACAGCCAAGACTGGAAATATTCAAGTTATCCTTTCCATCTTTAGCAGCAGCGTTGACCAATTCCGCAATTTTTTGTTTTACCAATGTCATGCGGGTCGTAATAAACTCACCTGTTGAGGTTCCTAAGCGGTGGCAGAATTTTTCGTAAGGCGTATCGCCTAACATATCCAGATTATAGGCGTAATTCATTACCTCGAAGTCGCCTGGATATCCCAATGGCTTTTCATATGAACGCTTCCAACTGGCGCCTGAAGTCAGTTCTGGTGTTAGTGTCCGTTCGGTATATCTTTTGGCTGCTTTCATCATGTCAGGGCTATGGCGGATAGTTGTCATAATCTCCATGGCCCGTTTTGAGATTTTCCGCCAACGTTTCAAGGCTTCCTGTTCACATTCCAGAATAATTTCCTGAACCCGTTCTTCCCGGCGAGGTGCTTTGGCTGGCATTTCTTGCTCAACCTTTGTCAGTGTTTCGCGAACAGAGCGAAGCAAATAGACAGCATCCGAAATCACAGATTTATAAGCCTCTGGGACTAGTTCAGAGATATCCTTCATACCATCACGAATTTGCCGAGACATGGCAATATCGTCATGACGTTCCAGGAGTTGCTGAATGTCGAGATAACCACGGGTTAGCTCAACAGCTACTTTCTCTGTACTTTCGTTCGTCTCAACTCGTCTTACCCGACCGCTTCCAGTAAAGACCTCTTCTGGGCCTAATTTGAGGCGTAGTGGAATATCTTCGTCTGCAGAAAATGCGTGATGAGTGGAAGTGGGGCGGACAAAACTCAGTCCACTCATACTCATGTCAAACACTTCAAAGCTGTCATCTTCCAGAGAAATAACAGGCGATACACCCTGCATTAATGTGGAGGCTTTAAACCGTTCCGCACGGTAGAAGACGCGTTTGCCTTCGCCACCAGTGAGTTCTTCGTAATGCTTCATGATACTGACACTCGCTCACTGACTTGCGAATTTGAATCGCAAGAATATAACTTTTGACCAGATTAGATTCGGAAAATACCTGTTTCGTAACCGGAATATTTTATGGTCTTCCAGCGAAAAAAGTTCCCCTAACCTACGTTTCTTTTAACCTGCATGGTCGTAAGACCGATATTGCACAAAAAGTATAGGTATAATCGCGCAAAAAAAACAATAGGTTAAGGGAAATGGTAACGTCAGGTTGAAAAACCTACTAGATGTTGTGCAAAAGTAACGAAAAATTAACTATAGAAAAGAATATCAAGTTATTCGCCTATGACGTTATTTCGAATCGCTAATAAATAATTCGAATCTATCTACGACTTTTTGGTATATATCGCGTTTGAACGGGACGATCTCTGGAACCAGGGTTTTCATTTCGGCCCATTTCCATTTGGAAAACTCCGGATGCTCTGTTGCGATGTTGATATCTGCATCAATTCCGGTGAAGCGAAACAGGAACCAGCGTTGTTTTTGTCCGCGGTATCGGCCTTTCCAGATTTTGCCCAAAAGTTCCTCCGGCAGGTCATAGAAAACCCAGTCTTCCATCTCCAGTAGC
>Ga0070729_10006556_pt1 | contig 11423 bp, 10 predicted proteins | sample tdDd472_FD_66725 | JGI IMG/M metagenome (GOLD analysis project Ga0070729, IMG submission 66725) | Marine sediment microbial communities from the Atlantic coast under amendment with organic carbon and nitrate - tdDd47.2 | ecosystem: Environmental > Aquatic > Marine > Coastal > Sediment | place...
CCGGCGCGCTCACGCCGACGGACTACGAGAGCACGCTGCGGCACGCCGTCCGCACCCAGAGCCGGGTCGAAGACGCGGTCCTCGATCTCAGCGTGATCAGCGAAGCGGACCTGCTGAAGCTGCTGGCCGAGCGGTACGAGACGCGCTTCGTCTCGACCGAGCGCCTCGCCAAGTCGAAGGTCCCGCGCCGCGTGCTCGACCTGGTTCCGCGCAAGCTCGCCGAGCGCCTGCAGGTGCTGCCCATCCTCTTCGAGAAGAGCGGCCAGACGCTCTCGATCGTGAGCGCTCAGCCCGGCGAGGACGACGCCGAGCGACAGATCTCCGTGGTGACGGGCGTCCGGACGGTGAAGTCCTACGTCGCCCGGCCGCGCGCGATCGAGGCGGCGATCGCGAAGTTCTACGGCGGCGACGGCTCGCTGTTCGAGGAGCTGATCAGCCGGGCCTCCGACATCCCGGACTTCAACCCGCTCGACTTCGACAAGCCGCTGGGCGGCCCGACCGGGGCGCGCGCGCCGTCGTCCGACGCCGACTTCGCGGACCCGTTCTCCGGGCTGGTCGGCCCCGCGGACGAGGGGATCGGGATCCCCGCGGAGCGCCCGCGCCAGCGCTCGCCGATGGACGGGACGCCGTCGCCGCAGGCGATCGCCGTCGCCGGGGTGATCCCGAGCGACGACATGGCGCCGCTGCCCACCGAGCCCACGGTCGGGATGGAGGACTTCCTCGAGACGCTCAACGTCTTCGTCTCGCTGATCGAGCAGGACCGCGAGGCGATGCGCGGGCACTCGGGCAAGGTCGCCCGCCTGTGTCGAATGATGGCCGAGCGCGCCGGGCTGTCGACCGAAGACCGCTTCGCGCTGATGTGCGCCGCGTACCTGCACGACCTGGGCAAGGTCACGGCGAACTACCACCTGACGATGCTCAACGTCGCGCGGTTCGAGGGGCACCGGAAGCAGGCGAAGAAGACGCGGCTGACGCCGCTCAAGCTGTTCCAGTCCGCCGGGCTGCCCGACGAGGTGCAGAAGATGCTCGCGCACATGTACGAGCGCTACGACGGCAAGGGCTTCCCGGACCGGCTCGCGGGCAAGGACATCCCCTACGGCGCCCGGGTGCTCGCCATCGCCGAGACCTACGTCGACCTCACCAGCAACGAGCGCAACCCGTACCGCCGGGTGCTGTCGCAGGGGCAGGCGCTGAGCGTGATCCGCGAGCTCGCCGGGCAGCTGTTCGACCCGTCGCTCGCCGAGCTGCTCGTGCTCCTCGCGGCCGCGGAGGGGAGCGACGAGGCGTCGCGGCCCCGCGCGCTGCTCGTCGATCCCGACGCCGAGGAGACCACGATCCTCGAGCTGCGGCTGATCGAGCACGGGTTCGTGGTCGACGTGGTGCGCGACTTCACCAACGCGGCGCGGCAGCTGCTGCGCAGCCCGCCGCAGGTCGTGGTGACCGAGATCGACATCGGCGCCCGCCAGGACGGCTTCGCGCTGCTGCAGCACGTCGCCGACCTCGACGTGCCCGACCCGCCGGCGGTGATCGTGTTCACGAGCCGCTCGGATCGCGACTCGGTGACCAAGGGCTTCGACCTCGGCGCGACCGACTACCTGGTCAAGCCCGCGTCGGCGGAGCTGGTGGCCACGAAGGCGACCCAGGCGCTCCACCGGCCGATGCGCACTCCGTCGGCGGGGGTCAGCGGCTCGCTCAAGGAGATGTCGCTGCCCGACGTGGTGCAGATCCTGGCCAACGGCCGGCGCAGCGGACGCCTGCAGCTCGGGGGCGGGGGCAAGCGCGGAGAGGTTCACTTCAAGGACGGCCAGATCGTGGACGCCCAGTTCGGGAGCCGCTCGGGGGAGGAGGCGTTCTACGACATGCTGAAGCTGACCGATGGGACGTTCCAGCTCGACCCGAGCTTCGAGGCGGGCACGCGGGTGATCCACACCTCCGCCGAGGGCCTGCTCCTCGAGGGGATGCGCCGGCTCGACGAAGGCATCTCGTGACCACGATCTCGCTCGGGGCGCGCATGATCGACACCGTCCAGGGGCCGAAGAAGGCGTGGGTGGTCTCCCCGACCGAGCACCTGCAGGTGGGGCGGGAGCGCCTCGAGCGGTTCCGGAGCGAGGGCCACCCCGGCGGGAGGGTCGACCGCGAGGTGCTCGAGGCGGTCCGCGCGGTCGAGGATCCGCACCAGCTCGTGGTGTTCCGTGCCCGGTCCGACGCCAACGAGGGCTCCTGGGGCTTCGCCGACGAGCTGGACGAGGTCGAGTCGCGGGAGCTGGGCTATCACCTGGTCGTCGACCAGCTCCCGACCTACCGGCGCATGGTGGCGGCGGGCGTGTTCGCGCTCATCCACGTCGAGTTCGGCAGCCGCGAGGCCGACGCCTACCAGGCCGGAACGCGGCGCGCGCTGGACGAGCTCGAGGCGGGGTCGATCCCCGAGGTCGAGGGCGACGAGGACGCGGTGGCGGTGCTCCAGGTGGACCGCTGGATCCTCCACAACCTCACCTACTTCTTCACGCTGGACTTCGACGACGTCGTCGACTCGGTGCTGCACCGGCAGCTGCCGCTGCTCGAGGATCGGATCGGGCACCTGCGAGAGCTCGTCGGATCGCTCCCGGCCGACTCGATCGATTGAGAACGTCGACCGCCCGTGGCATGTCTTCGGCCGTGCGAGCCGAGGCGATGTGGCTGGCTCTGGCGGCGCTGTGTGCCGGTTGCGGCGGCGGCGGCACGCTGCGTGGCAGCGTCTACGAGGACTCCGAGGCGCGCTATCGCATCGGCGACCTCGGCGCGCAGTGGGAGTCGCTGGACGTGGACCAGAACGACCTCGCGTGGCGCCAGCCCTCGACGGGGGCGATCGTGCAGGTCAACGCGAGCTGCGACCCGTTCTCGGACGTGCCGCTGACCTCGCTGACCAACCACCTGCTGATCGGGTTCACCGACCGCGACCGGCGCAGCACCGAGCGGGTCCCGATGGACGGCCGCGAGGCGCTGCGCTCGCACTACGTGGCCAGCCTCGACGGCGTCCCGCGCGAGCTGCTGCTGTACGTGATGAAGAAGGACGAGTGCACGTACGACCTGTCGCTCGTCGCGCCGCCGGGTGAGCCGTACCAGCGCGCGGAGCCCGAGTTCGAGGCCTTCGTGCGGGCCTTCACGACGGACGTCGAGTGAGCTTCGTCAGGAGCACGCTGACCCGACAGGGCTCGATGGTCATCGGCGCGGTGCGCCACGTGGGCGCGGCGGGCTCGCTCGCGTGGAGCTCCACCGTCTCGCTGTTCACCACCCGCTTCGAGGGGCGACAGTTCCTCTACCAGCTCGACCAGCTCGGCGTGAAGTCGCTCGGGATCGCGGCGGCCACGGCGATCTTCGTCGGCATCGTGATGACCATCCAGTTCGCCTTCTCGCTCGAGCGCTTCGGCGCGCAGAACAGCGTCGGCCGCGTGGTAGGGCTGAGCGAGGCGCGGGAGCTGGCCCCGTCGCTCACCGCGCTGGTGGTCGGCTGCCGGATCGGCGCCGGCATCACGGCCGAGCTCGGCTCGATGGCGGTGACCGAGCAGATCGACGCGATCCGCGCGCTCGGCGCCGACCCGATCCGCAAGCTCGTCGTGCCGCGCGTGCTCGCCGGGATCGTCCTGATGCCGCTGCTGTGCACGATCGCGCTGGTGCTGGGCATCGGCTCGGCGATGCTCGTCAGCAAGCTCACCTTCGGCATCTCGATGCCGTTCTTCCTCACGACGGCGCTCGACAGCATCGGCATCTCGGACTTCCTCTCCGGGATGTGCAAGACGCCGTTCTTCGGCTACCTCACCTGCCTGGTGGGCTGTCACTTCGGCTTGCGGACGCGCGGCGGCACCGAGGGGGTCGGGCGCTCGACGACGACCTCGGTGGTCACCGTCGCGATCACCGTCCTGGTCGCCGACGCCCTGCTGACCCAGCTCTTCCTCAACCTCTTCTCGGTGTGACCCGATGACCGGACGACTGCGCGCGCTCGGGATCGCGCTCGCGCTGTGCGCGGCCGCGCTGACCGGCGTGCTGTACGACGCGGCCCGGCGCCGCGACGACCGCGCGTCCGAGCGGAGCCACCAGGCCGTCGTCGACGTGGTCGGGGTCGCCGACCTCGCGCTCAGCTCGTCGGCGCGCTGGCTGCGCCATCCGTCGCAGACCGAGCCCGGCGCCGCGACCGCGGACCTGCCGTCGAGCCTGGACGTCGACCCGGCCGGCGCGCTGATCGGGCCGCCGCACGAGGTGCTGCGCGCAGGCGGAGCGGCGCTCGAATGAGGCGTCAGCTCGCGTTGCTCGACTACGCCGTCGGCGCGCTCCGGCGCCGGCGCGGCAAGAGCGTGGCGCTCGCCGGCGGCCTCGCGTTCGTGGTCGGCCTGTTCAGCGCGTCGCTGCTGCTCACCGACGCGATCCGCCACGAGTACGAGCTGCTCGCCGACCGGATGCCCGACCTGACCGTCCAGCGGCTCGTCGCGGGGCGCCCGGCGCTGATCCCCGAGTCGGCGGCGACCGAGCTCGAGGACATCCCCACCGTCCGGCGCGTCCGGCCGCGCGTCTGGGGCTACTACTTCTTCACCGCGCTCGAGTCGAACGTGACGATCGTCGGGTTCGACGGGGACGCGGAGGCGCTCGACGTCGCGGTGGCGAACGGGCGGCTGCCCCGCGAGGGCAACGAGGTCGCGATCGGCGAGGGGCTGTCGGACCTGATGGGTCTGCGCGTCGGCGACGAGATGGGCGTGCCGGTGGGCGGCGAGGTGATCTTCAGCCGCGTGGTCGGGACCTTCGGCGCCGAGTCGGCGATCCGGAGCGCGGACCTCATCGTGGCGCGCCCGGACCACGCGCGGCGGATGCTCGGGGTCGCCGACGGATGGGCGACCGACCTCGCGGTCGACCTGACCACGCAGGACGAGGCGCCGGTGGTGATCACGCGGGTCGGCGAGCGGCTCGAGGGCGCGCGGGTCCTCGACCGCCGGCTGCTGCGCCGCACCTACGAGCTGACCTTCGACACGCGCGGCGGGCTCATGGCGCTGATGCTCGTGCCGGCCCTCGCGGCGTTCCTGCTGCTCGCGTTCGAGCGGCTCAGCGGCCTGGGCGACGCGGAGCGGCGCGAGATCGGCGTGCTCAAGGCGGTCGGCTGGGCGACGTCGGACGTCTTGATCGCGCGGATGTGGGAGTCGGCGGTGATCGCGGTCGTCGGGGCGAGCGCGGGGCTCGTGCTGGCGTACGCCTACGTCTTCTGGCTCGACGCGCCGGGCCTGAGCGACGCGCTGCTCGGCTGGAGCAACCTGCGGCCCGCGCTCGATCTCGCGCCCGCGCTCGACCCGACGCAGGCGCTGTCGTTGATCGGGGCGGTGGTGGTCCCGTTCGTCGCGGTGTCCGTCGTGCCGGCGTGGCGCGCGGCGATGGTCGATCCGGACTCGGCGATGCGGGGGACGCGATGAGCGGCGGCCCCGCGATCGCGGTGCGCGAGGTGCGCAAGCGCTACGTCGACGGGACGCGGCGCCTGGACGCGGTCGCCGACGTGAGCCTCGAGGTCCCCGCCGGCGAGCTGTGGGTCCTGCGCGGGCCCAGCGGGTCGGGCAAGACCACGCTGCTCGGCCTCATGGGCGCGATGGTCGCGCCCTCGTCGGGGCGGGTCGAGATCGGCGGCGACGACGTGACGCACCTGCGCGACCACCACCGGACGAGGCTGCGACGCGAGCGCATCGGTTTCGTGTTCCAGGAGCTGCAGCTGGTGTCTCGGATGACGGTGCTCGAGAACGTGTTGTTGCCGCTGGTGCCCAGCGGCGGCGCCCGCCCCGAGGACCGCGCGCGCGCCCGCGAGCTGCTCGAGCGCTTCGGGCTGAAGGCGCAGATCGACGCGCGCAGCGAGCGCCTCAGCGGCGGGCAGCGGCAGCGGGCGGCGATCGCGCGGGCGCTGATCCGCGCCCCGCAGGTGCTCTTGCTCGACGAGCCGACCGCGCACCTCGACACCGACAACGCCAACGAGGTGGTGGACCTGCTCTGCGAGCTGCGCGACGAGGGCTCGACCATCGTCGCGGCGACCCACGACCCGCGGCTCGCGGAGGACGCGCGCGTGGATCGCGTGATCACGATGCGGGACGGCGCGGTCGTGGACGGCTGACCGGCGGCGGGCGTGCGTGCGCGCGATGGGGGCACCGGTCGGTGGGGATCATCGCGTCGGTCTCGCCGGCGCGGTGGGGGCACTGTCCGTTTTCGGAGCATCGCCGTCGCGTCGAGGTGCGAAGCCGGGAGACGAGGAGAGAGAGGAGGGGGAGAGTGCGCGATGGCAACCGCGCGGTTTCGGCCCATTCCAGCCGACGAGGCGAAGAGAGAGACGAGGTCGCCGGCGGTGTCCATGCCCAGCCTGGTCGAGGGACGTGACGTACCGGCGACACGGCGACACGTTCGATCGTCTGCACCTCGGCCGGGTCGCACGAGGCCTCGACCGAAGGCGCCCCCATCGCGCCTCGCCCCCTCCCTTCTCTCCTCGTCTCCCGGCTAGAGCGCCTCGAGCCCGACGCGATGATCCTCGCGACCAAGTGCCCCCATCGCGCGAACCAACGAACATGGCTTTCAGATGAAGCGCCCCCGAGACCGTCGCGACGTCCGAGACGGAAGGTGCCCTCATCGCGCGAGCGCGACGCCCCCCAACTCCCCGATGGAGCGCCCGAGGCGTGGCCGCGCTAGGTTCGAGGCGAGCCATGCTCACCAACCTGCTCCGGCCCTCGATCGTCGCGCGCCTGCTCTCGGGCGGGGCGGTGTTCGTGCTGTGCCTGGTCGGCGCGGTCGTGGCGTGGCGGGTGATCCGGTACTGGAAGATCGGCGCCACCTCCGAGGGGCAGCTCGCGCTCGAGCGGCGCGCGGAGCTCGTCGCCGCGGTGGTGCAGGTCGCGCTGGTGGTCGCGATCGCGAACGTCGCGCTGACGGTGCTCAGCGCCGATCGGTTGACCCACTCGATCCGCGGCGCGATGTGCGCGTGGGGCGTGTTCGACGCGAGCCCGTGGGGCTTCGTGGCGCTGGCGACGAGCGCGGCGGCCGCGGCGGCGTGCGCGCTCTGGGTCGTCCTGCACCGGCTCGACCTGCGGCTCGCGGCGCCGGTGCTCACGAAGCGGAAGTTCTTCGGGCTGTTCGCGATCGTGCCCCTGGTCGGCTTCGATCTGTTCGCCACCGCGCGCTGGGTCTTCGACCTCGACATGCAGGTGGTCGCGAGCTGCTGCTCGATCGGGCTCGACGACGCGGCCGCGTCGGCGGGCGCCGGGACCGGCGGTCCGCGCGAGACCGCGGCCTGGATCGCGCTCGCGGCGGCCGCGCTCGCGGCCGGGCTCGCCCTCGCCACGTGGCGCCGCCCCGGGCGGCTCGTCGCGTGGCTCGCGGCGTTCGCGAGCGTCGGCGCGGGCGCGCTCGCGCTGCCCGCGATCCTCGGGTACGTCGCGCCGCACGCCTACGAGTCCCCGCACCACCTCTGCCCCTTCTGCCTGCTCCACGCCGACGTCGGGGGGATCGGGTGGCCGCTGTTCGGCGCGCTGTTCGCCGCGGCGGTGCTCGGCGCCGCGCTCGGGCTCGTCGAGCTGCAGCGCCGCGCCAGCGCCGAGCCCGACGAGGTGGTCGCCCTCGAGCGCACCCTCGGCGGCTGGGCGGCCGCGTGCTGGGCCGCGACCATCGCGCTCGCCGTGGCGCCCGTCGTCCGCTGGATCGTGGTCAGCGGGGGAGCGTCGCTGTTCTGATGCGGGTCGCCGTCGCGCTCGCGCTCGCGTTGCTCGTCGCGGCCTGCGGCTCGTCCGAGTCGCCGCCGCGCTGCGACACCTGCGGGATGCAGATCGTGGCCGACGACGGCTGGCGCGCGGGCGCCGAGGGGCTGGCGTTCGACGCCCCGAAGTGCCTCTTCCGACACCGGCACCGACACGGCGCGCTCACCGAGCCGTGGGTCATCGAGTACTACGGGCAGACGCGCCGCCCCGCGGGCGAGATGCTCTACGTGACCGGCACCGACCTGCAGAGCCCGATGGGCCGCGACCTGGTCCCCGTCGAGGGCCGCGAGGCGGCCGAGCGGATGCAGCGCGACCACGGTGGCGACGCGATCTTGGAGTACGACGAGGTGAGCGAGGAGCTCGTCGAGGGGCTGTTTCGGTAGGTCGGCGGGGTCTCGGTCGCCGGGCGAGGGCAAGGGCAATGGCTCGGGCAAGGGCAAGGGCAAGGGCAAGGGCAAGGGCTCGCTTGGCTGCGCCTCGCTCGGGCGTCGGGCAGGCGCATGCGCAAGCGCAGGGGCAAGGGGCTCGCTCGGCGGTGCCTCGCTCGCTATATCGGCAGCGTCATACAGCCGAACTGGACCGCGACGCCTCGGGCGATGCCGGGCTCGGGCTGGACCGCGTCGCAGGTCGCGGGGCACAGCTCGACCGACGTCGGCGCGTCCTCGTCGTCGTAGTACCAGCCGCCCCGGTCATCGCAGCTCGCGGCGTCGGCGACCTTGCCGACTCGCGTCGACGTGTCGCCCTCGGTCACGAACACGTTGATGCGGTCGCGCTGGAAGAACATGCCGTCGGGCGGGTCGGGGATCGGGAGCGAGCAGTCGATGCGGCTGCTCCGCTCGACCGCCGTCGCGACCTGATCGAAGAAGGGGCCCCACGCGGAGGCGCCGGCGCAGATCGAGGCACGCACGCCGCCGGTGCGCTGCACCAGCTCGGTGTACGTGCGACCGCTGGCCGGCGGGCTGCCGCCCTCCGGGTACATGCACCGGATCCGGTCGTCGGTCTCCGAGCCCCACCCGTAGAGCCCGCTGAACGTGTAGCCGTCGAACAGCCCGCCCCAGCGCGGGTGCAGGATGCCCTCGGGCAGCGTCCGCGAGCTGAACGGGTTGCTCCCGTCGCTCACGTCGTCGGTCATCTCGAACCAGTCGGCGGTGGCCACGGGATCGCCGTCGCGCCCCGAGCCCGGCCCGGGCACGAACGACGAGCCGGACCGCGTGACCATGCGGGCGTTGTCGTCGGTGACCACCACGATGGTCTTCGACGCCTCCGGCCGCAGCAGGCCGAGCCACGGGCCGCTGCCGCGATCGTCGGACGCGAGGTAGCCGCTGGTCTGACCGAGGCTCCCGAGGAATTGCTCGAGCGGCTGGGTGCTCCGGATGTCGATCTCGACCTGGTGGAACCGCGGCGCGTTGTCCGCGCACGCCGGGCCAGCGAGCGGCTCGGGGATGCAGACCCGGTAGCGGGCGCTGCCGCCGACCGAGCCCTCCCCTTCGCCGCGGAGGCTGAGCATGATCACCCGGAAGTCGAGGTCGCGCGCGTCGATGAGGTCGGCGAAGTCGTTCAGGCCCGCGGTCACCTGGTCGATCGCGGGCGCCATGCTCACCGAGTTGTCGACCATCCAGATGATGTCGACGGGCAGCCGCACCACCTCGGCCTCGACGGTGGCCGCCGCGCACGCCGCGTCCGGATCGAAGGGACCCGCGTCGAACCCCGGGCCCGCGTCGAAACCGGGGCCCGCGTCCATCCCCGCGTCGCGCACCCCGGAGTCGCCGAGCACCGCCGCGTCGATGAAGCCGACGCCCGGCCCGCACGAGCACCCGGCCGCGAGCATCCCCAGCGCCCCGATGAAACTGCGCATTCGCTCCTCAATCTAGCAGCGCGGCGGCGCGGCGACGTGTCGACCACGCGACACCCGGTTAGAGTGCGGCCGTGCGACGCGTCCTCGCGCTGCTCCTGCTCGTCGCCGCCGCCCCGACCTCGGCGTCGGCGCAGCCCCCGCAGACCCGCGCGATCTCGGGCCCGTGGGCCGACTCGCTCGTGCCGGGGCACCGCACGGCCCGCCGCCACGTGCGGCAAGGGCTCGCGTTCCTGCTCCAGGCGCTGCAAGGCCATCAGCTCGAGTTCGAGGACCGGCCGTACCTGAACATCGAGCGGGCGCTGCTGCGCTTCGAGCGCGCGCGCGCCGTGATGCCGGACGACGTCGACCTCGCCTACTACACCGCGGTCGCGCTCACGAACTACGAGGCGCCGGCGACCGAGGGCGGGATCCGCCGCCGGGTGCACGAGGCGATCGACGCGTGGGAGCGGGTCCGCGCGCTCGACGCCGAGCACCTGCCGGCGCAGGTCGCCTTCCACCTCGCGTCGCTGCACGCGCGGCGCGCCGGCGAGGCGGCGCGCGAGCGGGACGCGGCCGGCCAGCGCCGCGCGCTCGAGCGCGTGACCGCCGAGTACCAGCGCGCGCTCGATCGGGACGTCCCGGAGGCGACCTTCCTGATGGGCCGCAGCTACAACCCGACGCGATCGGAGGTCGAGCTCGCCGAGATGTACATGTCGATCCCGCGATCGACGGTGCACGGAAACCTCGCCGAGAACCTGATGCTCGTCGGGCGGCTCGAGGAGTCGATCACGCACTACCGGCAGGGGCTCGAGCTGTCGCGCTCGAGCTTCGGCCGCGCGCTGATGCAGTGGGGGCTCGGGCTCGCCCTGCACCGCGCGGGCGACGCGCAGGGCGGGCTGACCGCCGCGCTCGAGGCGGTCCAGAGCGACCCGCTCGCGACCGACCCGGAGGTCCACGCGCTGCAGCGGAGGTGGGGCGCCTTCACCGTGCTGCACCACCCCGGCGTGTTCTTCGAGCCCGCGTACGAGATCCACGCCTACCACGCGGTGGGCTACGAGGGCTTCGCGGCGCACCCGGGCGTCGACGCGCCGATCGCGCTGCGACGCGCGCTCACGTCGTGGCGCAGGTTCCTCGCCGAAGGAGGCACGGCGTCGCGCTACGCCGAGCACGCCCGCGCGCAGGTCGAGCGCCTCGAGGCGCGGCTCGCGGACGCCGACGAGGCCGACGGCGGCGCGGCCCCGCCGCGCGCCCGATCGCCGCGCCGGCTGCGGGACACGAACGAGTCGAGCGAGGTCTGGCTGCCGCTCGACGGGTAGCTCAGAACACGCCGTCGACGCGGCGCGGCTCGGTGACGCCGGGCTGCAGGATCGAGAAGCGCCCGTCGCGGATGTGGTGGAAGGCGAGCACGCGCCCCCCGACGCCCGGCAGCGGCAGGAGACTCGCGACGTCCTCCTCGAGCCACAGCTCCTCTTGCTCGTGAGAGTCGACGTCGAAGCGGCTGACGTAGCCGTCGACCGAGGCGATCCACACGTCGCCGAGGTCCGCGGACACCGCGGCGCGGGTGACGTCGCCGGACGCGGTGAGGGCGAGCGCCGAGCGGTCGAACAGGTCGACCACCGACACCGGGACGCGACCGGCCGAACCGGCGACGTCGAGCCCGGGCGCGGAGCCTCGTCGCTCGAAGACGACGAGGCGCCCCGAGCTCGCGTCGGTGACCACCGAGTCCGGCCGGAATGCGAGCGGCAGCGACGTCTCGTCGACCACGTCCGACGCGCCGGCGCCGAGCTCGATGAAGGTGAGCCGCGACACGCTCCCCCACAGCACGATCCGGGGACGGACCTCTGGATCGC
>Ga0070729_10006561_pt1 | contig 11418 bp, 8 predicted proteins | sample tdDd472_FD_66725 | JGI IMG/M metagenome (GOLD analysis project Ga0070729, IMG submission 66725) | Marine sediment microbial communities from the Atlantic coast under amendment with organic carbon and nitrate - tdDd47.2 | ecosystem: Environmental > Aquatic > Marine > Coastal > Sediment | place...
CCGGCTGCTGGACACCCTCCGCGAGCTGCTCGTCGCCGAGCCCCAGGTCAAGAACGGACGCGTGACCCTGGTCTACACCTTCCGCGACGCCGAGCAGCTCGAGGACTGGGAGAGCAACGGCTTCCAGCGCGCCGAGCAGACCAACGCCCGGGGCAAGATCGGTCGCCGCCGGGGCCGCAACCCCAACGCCAAGCCGGGCAAGAACGCGAGCCTCGCCCTGGCGACCTCGCGGGCTGGCCTCCTGACCCACAAGGTGCCCTTCGTCAACGACGTGGAGGTCGAGATCACCTGCCACATGGAGCGCGGCGCGACCCGCTCCGACCTCGTGTTGGGCGTGGGCAAGGCCGGAGTGCGCTTCGGCCAGGTGTTCGTCAAGCGCAGCGGCTCGGGGTTCAAGACCGTCGACCGCCCCTTCTCCGAGGAGAACCCCTACTCCGGCGGCGCCCGGGCCACGCTCAAGCTCAAGGCGGACGCCGCCAACTTCAGCGCCACCGTCGGCAAGGGCGGCACCCAGACCACGAGCAAGCTGCGCGAGAAGAACTCGGGCAAGGTCTACCTCTACACCACCCAGGCGCACCTGATCGTGCACCAGGTCAAGATCAGCGGCGTGGTCGACGAGAAGCAGCTGCGTTGATGCAGGGGGCCTCTCCGAGGCCCCCTCGCCCTCGCGGCGAAGCCGCTCGGGCTCACCCCCAACGGGCCGCAGGCGCTGGCTTTCAGGCGTAGGTGACCGACGAGCAACGCAGCCAGTGACGACGAAGACCGGCGAGGCGACCGCTCAGAATCGAGAACGCCCGTTTAGCCGCCTGAAACCATGGGAGCCCCCCACCGGTAAGCCCGATCCAGGGGGACTCATGCGGCGCGCGATCCGGATCCTGGGTGTGATGCTGCTGGCGAGCGGCGTGAGCGCTGGCGGGACTCCCCTCGAGGCCCAGGCGCGCCTGGCTCCCTCTTGGGAGGCTGCCGTAGCCCGGGCGGACTCCGAGCAGCGCCTGATCCTCGCCTACGTGCAGCACTACTCCGGCTTCTCCGTCCCCGACATGCTCGCGGGGGTCGTGCTCGCCGACGCCGACGTGTGCGCGTTGATCGCCGAGCGCTTCGTCCTCGTGCGCGTCTCCCGCGACCAACCGAGCGCGCTGCGCGCGCGCTACGGCCTGTCGCCTACGACCTTCGGTCGGGCGCTGCTGGTCAGCACCCCGCGGGGCGAGGTGCTCAGCGAGACCGAGCGCCTGCACCCCGTGCACGTGGACGCGTTCTTGCGCGCGGCGCTCAGCGCGCACGGCCGCGACGTCGTCGAGCCGCACGGGGAGCCCCTCGCCCAGGGCCGCCACCAGGCGCGGCGCGGGGAGTTGGCCGCGGCCCTGCAGACCCTGGAGCCCGTCGACGGGCCCGAGGCCCGGCTCCTGCGGGCCCGCATCCTGCGCCGACTGCGGCGAGCGGAGGAGGCACGCGCTGAGCTCGTCGCCGCGCGGCGCGACGCCCCGCCCGCGCTGATCCCCCAGCTCGACCTCGAAGCCGGCCGCCTGTCGCTGCGCCGCGGCGAGGGGCGCCTGGCCGTCTCCGAGCTGCAGCGAGCCGCCAAGGCAGGACCCCAGAGCGACGTCGGCGCCGAGGCGATCTACACCCTGGCGGCGATGACCTTGGCCGGGGGCAACACGCCCGAGGCCCTGCGGCTGTGGCGAGCCCTGGCGGAGGCGGCCCCCGACTCCCCGTGGAGCTGGCGGGCCCGAGAGCGGCTCGCCGCGCCGCTGATGACCCACTCGCGACTCGACTGGCCTCCCTCCGAGGTGCTCGCGAGCTGCGCACCCAGCGCCTACGAGCCCGCGACGCCGCGCCTCGCCGAACCGCTGACCTACCTCCTCCGCACCCAACGCCCAGACGGCTCCTGGCCGAGCCCGTGGGAAATGAACCTCGGGCGCAGCAACCCGTTCACCACGGCCTACGCGGCGATCTGCACTCGGGCCCTGGTCGGGGTGCAAGGCGAAGAGGCCCAGGCCGCGGCAACCCGGGGCCTGGACTACCTCTGCGCCGCCCTCGAGCGCGGCGTCGAAGGCGGCGGACACATGGACTATCGCGTATGGGTGCACGCCTACGCGGTGCGCTGCCTGGTGCGCTGCCTCGGGGCCGGCGTGGGGAAGCCCGAGGCGCTGCGCGCTCTGGTGCGCGCACAGCTCGAGGCGCTCGCGAGCTCGCAGTGCGCAAGCGGCGGGTGGACCTACATGCGAGGCGCCGCCACCAAAGACTACTCCCTGAGCTTCGTGACCGCGGCGGTGCTCCTGGCCCTCGCCGACGCCCGGGACGCCGGGTTCGAGGTCTCCTCTGCGGTCTCGGGCCCCGCCCTCGAGCGGCTCGCGGCCATGCGCCTCGGGCACCAGGGGTTCGCCTACCTCGGGGGCACCGAAGGCAACCAGGAGCGGCCGCTGCCGGGGACGGCCGGACGCACGCCCGCCTGCGCGCTGGCGCTGCTGCGCTGGGAGGCGCTGGACCCCGCGGGGCTGCAGGCGGACCTCGAGCGCTTCGTCAGCCATCGCGAGGCGCTGTGGGCCGAGCGCGGGAAGTCCTTGATGCACACCGGCGCCGCCGGCCAGGGGTCGCACTACCTGCTGTTCGACCTCGCCCACGCGGCGGAGGCGGCGGCCGCGCTCCCCACCGAACGCGCTGTCTCGAGGTCGCAGATTGGTTCGCTGCTCGAGCGCTTGCGCACGGCGGAGGGCGCCTTCGTCGACACCCCCATCCTGGGCCCCTGCGTGGGCAGCGGGTTCGCCCTCGAGGTCCTGCGCAGCACCGGGTCCTAGCCGCGCTGATCGCAGCCCCCGCGGACGGGCCCCGGCTCCCCGCATGGGGTACGCTCGGGGGGTGAGGTTCGGGCTCTACACGGTCCAGGGTCAGATTGGCCGCGGCGGCATGGGCGTCGTCTACCGGGCCCAGGATCCGTCCGGGCGCCAGGTCGCGGTCAAGCTGCTGCAGGCGCGGCGCGAGTCCATGTCTCGCTTCGCCCGCGAAGCCCGCCTCCAGGACCAGCTGGGTGAGACCGAGGGCTTCGTCCCCCTGCTCGACATGGGCGTCTCGCCCCACGGGCCCTACCTGGTGATGCCGCTCCTCGACAGCGGGACGCTCCGCGATCGCATCGAGCGCGACCCAAACATGCCCATCGAGCAAGCCGTCGAGCTCGTGCGTGAGCTGGCAGCGGGGCTGGGCAAGGCCCACGCCCGCGGGATCGTGCACCGCGACGTGAAGCCCGACAACGTGCTGTTCTCGGCTCGCGGGCGCCCGCTGCTGGCCGACCTCGGCCTCGCCAAGCACTTCCGCACCGACGTAGAGGGGGGCAGCCAGAGCATCGCGCTCTCGCGCCCGGGTCAGGCCCGCGGGACCTTCGGCTACATGGCCCCAGAGCAGCTCCAGGACGCCGCCCAGAGCGGCCCCCCCGCCGACGTCTACGCGCTCGGCGCCGTGCTCTACGAGGTCGTGACCGGGCAGCCGGCGTTCCGGGCGTCGACCTTCGTCGAGTTGATGAGCAAAGTCGTGGAGGGCAAGGTCAAGCACCCCCGCTCACTGCGCAAGGACTGCCCCTCCTGGCTCTGCGCGGTGATCGCGCGCGCCCTCGCCGTCGACCCCAGCAAGCGCTACCCCGACGGCGCCGCCTTCGCCGCCGCGCTCCAGGAACCCGCCAACGCCCGGCAGCCGAAGCTCTTGGCTGGGATCGTCGCCGTCGTCCTCGTGCTCGCGCTGGGGCTCGCGGCGTGGGTGGGGACGCGGCCCACCACGACCTCCGAGGGCTCCGGCGGCGGCGTGGAGCACACCGACGCCCCGGCCTGGGCGAGCCTGCCCCTGGCCTATCAAGAGCTGGGGAAGGCCGCCGACGGCCCCCGCCTGGTCGCGGTGTGGGGGCACGAGCGCGACGTGGGTCCCGTGCTCGCCGTCGCCCCCCGCGAGGGCGGCGCCGTCTCCCTCGAGTCACGGGGGCTCCGCCAGTGGGGCGACGGGTCCCCGCCCGAGGGGCTGCTGCTCGCGACCCCCGAGCCCGAGCAACGCTTCCAGGCCGGCGCGCTGCTCCCCGGCGTCGACCGCGCGCTGACCTCCAGCGGCACCTTCGTCGGTTGGAATCTGGCGGACAGCTCGAAGGTCGTGGAAGTCACCCTGGAGTCACCGGCCCAGGCGCTGGCGATCTCGCCCAACGGCTTCCGCGGCGCCGTGTGCCTCGGCTCCACGATCTACCGCGTCCGCGTCGGCACCACGGCGAACCCCGAGCAGCTGGGGATCCAACACGCCACCGACGTGCGCGCGGTCGCGGTCAGCTCGACCCACGAGATCCTCACCGGCGGCGGGACCCAGGCGATCCTCCACACCCTCCGCGGCTCCTACCCGCTGCACCACGAGCTGGAGGTCGTGGGCGTGGCGTTCCTCGGACCCGCCGCGCGTCCGCTGACCCTCGACCTCGACGGAGGGCTCCGCACCTGGGACGGGGACGCGCTGCAGTCCCTCGCGGACCCACCCGCCGACGGCCTCGAGCTGGGCCCCGCCGTGGCCCTCGCCGTCGACGGCCCCGGGACGCGGATCGCCGTCGCCCACCTCAACGGGGTGCGCCTGCTGCGCGGTGAAGGTCTGCAGTGGCGTGAGCAGCACCGGGTGCTGCTCCCCCCGGGAGGCGCGCGGATCACGACCGTGGCCCTCGCCGCCGACGGGGGCCGACTGCTGCTGGGGACCTCCCGCGGCGCGGTGCTCTCCTTCGCCGTGCCCGACCCCGACCCGCCTGCCCCCGGCCGGACCCTTTGGTCGCCGGTCGCCAGCGGAGGCGACCCGCGCGGCCGCCTGGCCGACTCCCCCGAGGCGCTGTGTGCGCTCCCCGGCGACCGCCTGCTGACCGCCAGCGCCGACGGCTGGGTCCAGGTGTGGAGCGCCAAGGACGGGAGCCCCCTGCGCGCCTTCCAGGTCGGCACGCCCCTCTACGGCGCCGCGGTGCGCGAGGGGCGCTACGTGCTCACCCAGGGCGGCGGCCACTGCCTGCGGGTCTACGACCTCGCCCAGGACCCGCCGCTGGAGATCCAGCGGATCGGGCTCGAGGGCGCCCCCCTGCAGCTGGGTCTCAGCCCCAACCAACGCTACGCGGTGGTCAGCGACCTCGAGGGGCGGGTCACCCTCCTCGACCTCGAGCAGCGCACGCGGGTCGCCCAGGTCAGCGGCTCACCGCGCATGCAGGCGGTGGCCTGCTTCGACGACGGCCGGATCGCCCTCGGCAAGGACGGCTCCGTGGACGTGCTCGACCCGGTCACCGGCGTCCGAGACCCCCCGCACCTCACCGGCGGGGGTGGCGTGACCGCGCTCCTCCCGCTGGGCGGTGACGAATACGCCGCCGGCACCGACCACGGCGCAGTGATCCGCTTTCGCCTGGGCCGTAAGACCGCGCTGGGGATCACGATGATGGGCGGCTACGCGGTGCGCTCGCTCTCCCGCGACGAGGGCTACGTCGTGGTGGGCATGCGCAAGGGCGCGCTGATGCGGATCGAGCTCGAAGGCGGCGCCGACACCTGGCAGGTCCAGGACCAGGTCGGCCCGCAGGCGCTGGTGTGCGCGCTGGGCAGCGGGCGCTTCGCCGCGGTCGGGACCTTCCGCGTGCCGGGCGTGTTCGACGCGACCAACGGCGAGCCCGTGTGGTCCGGCTTCGCCGGTCACCGGGGCGAGGTCCGCGGGCTGCAGGTCCTCGACGACGGCGGCCTGTTGAGCGTGGGCTCCGACGGACCCCGGCGCTGGACCCCCGCCGGCGCGAGCCTCAGCCCGAGCTGGCACTCCCCCATGATCTACTGCTTCTCGGCCGGGATCGGGCGCGACGGCACCGTGCTCGGCGAAGAGGTGCTGTCCCCGCTCCGCCCGCGGGAAGAGCTGCAGGTCGGGGTCAGGCTCCACGGCCCGTCCCTCCCCGAGCCGCGCGCCCTCGAGCTGGGCGAAGTCGACGCGGTGGGGACCAGCCCCGACGGGAGCATTGGCTACGTGTTCGCCACGAACCCGGACCGGGCCACGACCCTCGACCTGACCCAGGGCGGCGAGTTCATGGCCGCGTTCACACTCGGCGGGACGCTCCAGGCCTGGAGCGTGAGCCCCGACGGCGCCACCGCGGCGTTCGCCGCGGGCACCCAGCTCTCCCTCCGCGAGGCCCGCAAGGGCGAGCTCCAGCTGCGGGTCGACGGCAGCGCCGACGCGCTGGCCTTCCTCCCCCAGCCGGGCGGCGGCCAGCGCTTGCTCTGTGGCCGGCGCACCGGTGGGATCGACCTCCGCGAGCTGGAGAAGCTGCAGATCGTGCAGTCCCTCGCCTCGGAGCTGGAGATCCTCGCGGTGTGCGCCGTGGGCCCCGACCGCTTCCTGACCCTCGACGCCGCGCGGAGGGTCCTCGCCTGGGACCTGGCCCGCGGCAAGGACCCGGTGGCCGAGCTCGACCTGGGCGACCCCACCGACCAGGCGACGTCCCTCGCCAGCGACCTCGCGGGTCGCGTGGCCGTCGGCACCGGCAAGGGCCGCGTGGTCGTCTTCCGCTGGGGGGGCTAGCCGTTCGCCGCGAGCGCCGCGCGCACCAGGACCTCGACGAAGGGCAGGTCCGTCCGCCGGCGGAAGCGGACCTCGATCCAGTCGCGCTTCCCCGCGTCGGGCGACAGGATGCGGCGGTCCCCGCGGAGCTCCGCCGCGAGGGCCCGGAAGCCGCGCTTGGTGATCCTCAGGTCGAGGGTCAGCGCGTCGTGGAAGTGGGCGACCTCCCGTCCACCCAGGTGGAAGGCGAGCTCACCCGAGAAGCGGCTGGGCGCGAGCTCGGCGCCCAGCGACTGGAGCAGGGCGCCGACTTCGTCCCGCAGGGTCAGCCCGCGCCCCGGGTCTGCTTGCGCTTGGGCCCGAAGGCGTCGCGCACGCTGGGGAAGGGGAAGCCGACGACCTGCACGTCGCCCTCGCCGTCGTAGCGCAGCTCGGCGGTGTTGGGCTCGGCGAAGCGGGGGTCGTCGAGGCTGTAGGCGTCGCTGAAGACGTGCATGCGCTGGTTGCTCGAGCCGATGAACCGCCGCTGGCTGGTGTAGCGCTCGCGCTCGTAGGGCCCGTCGACGAGCAGGTCGAGGTGCGGCAACAGCGGCGAGCGACGCGCCTGCAGGTCCTCCAGCCAGTAGCCGGTGAAGGCCATCACCGTCAGCCCCGCGGCGCGGAGCCCCGCCGCCAGCGGCGCCAGCGCGACGTCCTGCTCGAAGGGCTCGCCGCCGATGAGGGTCACGCCCTCCAGCTCGGGGCGGCGCGCGCGGGCCGCGAGCACGCGCTCGAGCAGCGCGGCGGCCGTCCACTCGACGCCGCCCTTCGCGCTCCAGAGGTGCGGGTTGCAGCAGTCGGGACAGGCGAGGGTGCAGCCCTGGGTCCAGATCGCGAAGCGAGCGCCCGGGCCCTCGGCCTCGGTCAGCTCGACGGTGCTCGCGACCCGGATCGGGGGCGGACTCAGCGGCAGCGGCTCGCCGCTCACTCCGTGATCTTGATCACGAGCTCGTAGTCCTGGCCGTCGCGGCCCTCGCGGACCTCGGTCACCGAGCCCAGGCGCTGAGCCTTGCGCTTGAGGCTCTCGGCGTAGACCTCGCGCACGATCTCGTTCAGGGCCCCGGTGCGCTCCTTCTCGGTCTCGTCGAGCTTCTCGGCGATCTCCTCTTCGAGGGCCTCCTCGACCTGCTGCTTCTCCTCGTCCTTGATCGCGATCCGCTCCTCGAGCTCCTCGCGCTCTTTCTTGCGCCGGGCCTCGGGGTCCCCCCGATCGCGGTCGCCGACCACGGTGATCGTGCGCTCGCGCTCGAGGGTCCGCTCGAGGGTCACCTCGGCCTCGACGCTCATGTCGTCGAGGTCCAGGGTCTGGGTCACCTCGCCCTCGGTCTTGGTCCACACCTTGCCGTCGCTGCCCTGCTTCTCGGTCCAGCCGTGGTCCTGGAGGCGCTCCTTGAGGATCTCGCGCTGCTCCTGGGCGTCGCAGATCTCGGTCAACACGAGCTTCTTCTTGCGCTTGTCGCTCGCCGAGACCTCCTCGCGCACCGACGCGGAGACCTTGATCACGTAGGTTTGGCTCATCGCTGACTCCCGCCCACATGGTAGCTGACCGCGTGATCCTTGCAGCCCACGTCCTCAGGGCATAGAACCGCCGGGGTCCCCGCAGCCTTGAGGAGGGACGGTGATCCGCGCCCGCGAGCAACTCGAAGCCCTCGAAGAAGCCAACCTCGCCAGCTACGCGGCCCGCAGCAGCCGCTCGCGGGGCCGGCTGCACAAGGAGCCGCCCCCGACCCTCCGCACGGCGCACCAGCGCGACCGCGACCGGGTGATCCACTCCGAGGCGTTCCGCCGCCTGCAGCACAAGACCCAGGTGTTCGTCGTCCAGGAGGGCGACGCCTACCGCACGCGGCTGACCCACACCATCGAGGTCTCGCAGATCGCGCGCTCGCTGGCCGCGTTCCTCGGCGCCAACGTCGACCTCGCCGACTGCATCGCGCTGATGCACGACCTCGGGCACCCGCCCTTCGGTCACCAGGGCGAGGTCGAGCTCGACACCCTGGCCAAGGAGTTCGGGCTGACGGGGTTCGACCACAACCTGCACTGCCTGCGGATCGTCGACCACCTCGAGCGGCGCTACGCGTTCCCCGGGCTGAACCTCAGCTGGGAGGCGCGGGAGGGGATCGGCAAGCACGCGACGGCCTTCGACGCCCCGGAGACCCCCGAGGAGTTCCGCGGTCACCCCCAGGCCGGGGTCGAGGCCCAGATCGCCAACGTGAGCGACATGCTGGCCTACGTGACCCACGACCTGGAGGACGCGCTCTACTTCGGCTTCTTCACCGTGAGCGAGGTCCAGGCCCTCGACCTGCCCCTCGTCAACGCGGCCATCGCCGAGGCCGGGCTCGAGGGGTCGCCGCCGGCGCGCTACGTGCGCCACGGGGCGCTGACCCGGCGCGTGATCGGGAGCCTCGTCCAGGCAACGCTGCACGAGACCGAGCGCCGGCTGGCGGCGATCGGCGAGGCGCCCAGCCCGGACGACGTGCGCGCCCAGCCCGAGGCGGTGGTCGCGCTCCCCGAGGCCGCCGAGGAGCAGGTGGAGGCCTTGATCGGGTTCCTCCTCCAGCGCGTCTACCGCCACCCCACGGTGGAGATGATGTGCGACAAGGGCCGGCGCCTGCTGCGCCAGCTGTTCGAGCACTTCCTCCGCCACCCCGAGCACCTCCCGCGGCGAATGCAGGCCCAGCGCGAAGACGAAGGCGCCGCCGACGACGAGCAGCTGGGCGCGGCCTTCGTGCTCGACTTCCTCGCCGGGGTCACCGACCGGCGGGTGGTCGAGCTGCACGAGCACGTGTTCAACCCCCGCGCGAGATTGCTGCCCTACATTGACTGAGTCCCCCGAGCTCGCGTCCGACGACCCGCGGCTGCTGGGGCTCCGCCGGCTGCTGGCGGTCATGGACCGCCTGCGCGCGCCGGGCGGCTGCCCCTGGGACCGCGAGCAGACCCACGCCAGCCTGCGCCGCTACCTGCTCGAAGAGTGTTTCGAGTGCCTGGAGGCCCTCGACCGCGAGGACGACGCCGAGATCCAGGAGGAGCTGGGCGACGTGCTGCTGCAGGTCGTGTTCCACGCGCGGATCGCCGAGGACCGCGGGGCCTGGGACGTGGGCGCGGTGGCCCAGGGGATCGCCGACAAGCTCCTCCACCGCCACCCCCACGTGTTCGGCGACGTCGAGGCCGAGGACGCCGCGGCGGTCGAGGCCAACTGGGAGCAGCTCAAGCAGCAGACCAAGCAGCGCGAGTCGCTGCTGGACGGGATCCCGGGCGGCTTGCCGGCCCTGCTCCAGGCCCACAAGGTCCAGGAGCGCGCCAAGCGGGTCGGCTTCGACTGGCCAGACGCCAACGGCCCCCTGGCCAAGCTCGACGAGGAGCTGGGCGAGCTGCGCGAAGCGCTGGCCGCCGACGACCCCCAGCAGGTGGCGGCCGAGCTCGGCGACGCCCTGTTCACCCTGGTGAACCTGGCGCGGCACCTGGGGCTCAGCGCCGAAGACTGCCTGCGCGAGACCACCGCCCGCTTCGGCGGCCGCTTCCGCCGCATGGAAGCCGCCGCCGAGCGCCCGCTGGACCAGCACGCCCCCGCCGAGCTCGAGGCCCTCTGGGAGCAGGCGAAGCGGGAGGCCCCCTGAAACCGCGAGCCTTCAGCCCGTTGGGAGCGAGCCCCGAGCAGCTTTGCTGCGCTTGAAACCGCGAGCCTTCAGCCCGTTGGGGGTGAACCCGAGCAGCTTGCTGCTCCTGAAACCGCGAGCCTTCAGCCCGTTGGGGGTGAACCCGAGCAGCTTGCTGCTCCTGAAACCGCGAGCCTTCAGCCCGTTGGGGGTGAGCCCGAGCAGCTTTGCTGCGAGGGCGAGGGGGCCTCGGAGAGGCCCCCTGATAACCAGGCGAGGGGGCCTCGGAGAGGCCCCTGAAGATCAGCCCCGCGCGAGCTTGCCGACCTTGATCCCGGTGGCGCCCGGGATCTGGATCGCGGCGCCGGTGATCTGGCTCGACTCGTCGGTCAGCAGGTAGGCGACCACGTCCGCCACGTCGCGAGGCAGGAGGTGCTCACCCAGCTTCCAGCGGGTCTCCTCGAGCTCGATCGCCTGCTCGCCGGTGGTGACCATGCCGGGGCACACCGCGTTGACGTTGATCCCGTCGGAGTGCAGCTCGCGGGCGAGGGCCTTGCTGAAGCCGATCAGGCCGGCCTTGACCGCGCAGTAGACGGCGGTGTCCGAGCCCGGGATCTGGGCGAGGAGCGAGCTGACGTTGACGATCCGCCCGCCGTCGTCGTTCTTGCGCAGGTGGGGCACGACGGCCTTCGAGAGCAGGAACGCCCCGCGGAGGTTGCCCGAGACCGCGGCGTCGAAGTCCTCGATGGTCGTGTCCGCGAGCTTCTTCTCCAGGTAGTTGCCGGCGTTGTTGACGAGGAAGTCGACGCGCCCGAAGACCTTGATCGTGGCCTCGACCACGCGCTGGACCTGAGCCTCGTCACCGACGTCGCAGCAGATCGCGGCCGAGCGGCCGCCCTGCTCCTGGATCACGCCCGCGACGTGGTCGATCTCCTTCTGAGTGCGCGCGCACACCACGACCTGGCAGCCCATTTCGAACAAGCGATAGGCGATCGCCTTCCCGATGTTCCGTCCGCCGCCGGAAATGATCGCGACCCGGTCCTTCAGCTTCATGGCGCCTCCTGGGGCAGTCAGGTCTTTTACCACAGGACCCGCCCCCGCCGCTGCCCCCAACAGAACGTGAGCTCCTGGCACAGCAGACCTTGCGTTGACTGCCAGAGGAACTGCAGCCACAATCCCTCCCACATGAGCAGAGCCTTTTTCAACCTCGACCGAATCGACCCCGATGGCCTGCGGAGGGTCGCCAGCGCGCTGCGTAGCGCGGGCTACT
>Ga0070729_10006564_pt1 | contig 11416 bp, 13 predicted proteins | sample tdDd472_FD_66725 | JGI IMG/M metagenome (GOLD analysis project Ga0070729, IMG submission 66725) | Marine sediment microbial communities from the Atlantic coast under amendment with organic carbon and nitrate - tdDd47.2 | ecosystem: Environmental > Aquatic > Marine > Coastal > Sediment | place...
TTGGTTGCGGGGGTAGGATTTGAACCTACGACCTTCAGGTTATGAGCCTGACGAGCTACCGGGCTGCTCCACCCCGCGTCACCTATCGTCCGAGGACCATCGTCCGGCCCGCGGAGGCCACGATGTAACAGGTCGGGCCACCGAATTGAAGGGTTATTTTGAATTTTTTTTGACACTCCGGGAAACCGTCCCGAAAGCGCTGCCTTCTCGACATCGCACGCAAAGAAGCCGCCCCGAAAGGCGGCTTCTTTGAGAGAGATACGAGGCTTGGTCCCCTTTAGATGGGGAGGACCGGGCCATTCGCAAGGGGGGGCGTGACGTTTTTTTGTTTTTCTTTCGCACCCCCTCGAACGTGCCGTTTCGTGCCCCGTCCGAAGCCGAAAACGGCCCGCCTGGGGGAAGGCGGGCCGTTCTCCGGGGGAGAGGTGAGGAACGAATGTTGCGTTCCCCCTGTAGATAGGCGGCCGCGCGGAAACTCAAAGTGACGCACGTCACGGTTTGTCCGCTTCCCGCGTTTTTCTCATTCGGAGCGTTTTTCGGCAAAGGTCGCCAGCGCCAGCGCCACCCGGGCGCCGGCCGTCAGGAAGCAGATGCCGGCAAAGATGGTGGCGACGATCGCGAACCAGCCGGGGAACAGGCACCAGAGGATGAACACGGCGATGGTTTCGGTGCCCTCGGCGAGGCCGGTTGTGAAATAGAGCGACTTGACGCCGCGCCGCTCGGTATGAAGCGCATGTCGTTCGGCCATGATCGCGAATGCGAGGAAGGTCGCCCCGTTGGCGTAGAAGCTCGCCAGCAGCACCGCGCCGGCGACCCCGTTCGCCGCCGGATCGGCGAGCACGAAGCCCAGCGGCACCGCGCCGTAGAAGAAGAAGTCGAAGACGATGTCGAGATAGCCTCCGAGATCGGTCTTCGCCGTCGCCCGCGCCACCGCCCCGTCGAGCCCGTCGGCGAGCCGGCTGAGGAAAATGAACGCCAGGCCGAGCCAGAACTGGCCGAAGGCGATCGCGGCGGCCGCCGCGAGCCCCGCGCCGAGCCCGGCCCAGGTGACCGCGTCGGCCGACACTCCGGCCCGCGCCAGCCCGCGCCCGGCAAGATCGAGCGGCGGATCGATCAGCCGCCGCGCCAACCCATCCAGCATTCTCTCTCCCTTCCCTCCGAGTGTCGGGCACGACGCCCCGCTACTGCAGCCAATATTGCAGGCAATCCGGCTCACCCATCTTAACTTGTTCGCGAGCCGGTGATATGGGTCACGCGGAAACGCCGCCTGAAAAATCGAAAAGAAGAAGGGGAATTCATGGGACCGCTCAAGGGTTTGCGGATCGTCGAGATGGCCGGCATCGGCCCGGGTCCGTTCTGCGGTATGCTGCTGAGCGATCTCGGCGCCGACGTGGTGCGGGTCGACCGGCCCGGCGGCACCAACATCCTCGGCATCGACTACGACGTGCTCCTGAGGGGCCGGCGCACCGTCGAGGTCGACCTGAAATCGCCCGACGGCGTCGCCCTTGTGCTCGATCTGGTCGACCGCGCCGACGCCCTGTTCGAAGGTTTCCGGCCCGGCGTCATGGAGCGGCTCGGCCTCGGCCCCGACGTCTGCCGCGCCCGCAACAAGCGGCTCGTCTACGGGCGGATGACCGGCTGGGGTCAGGAAGGCCCGCTGGCCCATGCCGCCGGCCACGACATCAACTACGTCGCGCTGACCGGCGCGCTCTCCACCATGGGCAGTGCCGAGCAGCCGATCCCGCCGATCAACCTGCTCGGCGACTTCGCCGGCGGCTCCATGTATCTCGCGGTCGGCCTGCTGAGCGCGCTGCTCGAGGCGAAGACCTCCGGCGAGGGCCAGGTGGTCGACGCGGCGATCACCGACGGCACCGCCCACCTGATGGCGATGGTCTACAACCTCCGCCATTTCGGCTACTGGACCGACCGGCGGCAGGACAACATGCTCGACACCGGCGCGCATTTCTACGGCACTTACGAATGCGCCGACGGCAAGTGGATTTCCATCGGCTCGATCGAGCCGCAATTCTACGCCCTGCTGCGCGAGAAGGCGGGGCTCGCGGACGCGAAATTCAACGCGCAGATGGACCGCACGAGCTGGGCGCCGCTGAAGCAGGATCTCGTGGAGGTGTTCCGCGAGAAAGCCCGCGAGGAATGGTGCGCGCTGATGGAAGGCACCGACGTCTGCTTCGCGCCGGTGCTCACCATGGACGAGGCCCCGGCCCATCCGCACAACGCCATCCGCGAAACCTTCGTCCGCCGCGACGACGTCGTCCAGCCGGCGCCGGCGCCGCGCTTCAGCCGCACCGAGGCAGAATTGAGCCACGGCCCGAACGAGGGCCGGGTCGGCATCGACGACGTGCTCGGGTCCTGGGGCGCGCGTTAGCCCGCGGACTCCAAGAACGCCCGATAATCCTCCGCCACCGCTTGCGCCGCCGCTTCCAGCAGCGCCTTGCCGTGTTCCGGTGTGGCCAGCGCCGAGTGGGAGCCGACGCGGCCGTCGGGGAATTGCGCCCGGTGTTCGTCGGGCGGGCCGTGCCTGTCGCCCGCATGGGCGGCGACGAAGTCGGCCGAGAGCCTTTCCGGCGGCTCGGATGCGGCGCCCGGCGCCACCACCCGGACCAGCGCCTGCGTGATCGCCACTTCCGACGGCGTCGCGTGCATGCCTTCCCATTCGCCGTACCATTTGCGCCGAAGCACGTTGACCGGCTCGAAATCCTACCAGCTTCGGATGCGGATGGAGCCGCCCTCCGGCCGCTTCGCTTTCGCGGCCACCTGATTGAGCGGGTCCAGATTGGCGCCATGGCCGTTGACGAAATAGATTGCCCTGAAACCTTGTGCGAACAGCCCGGCGACGATCTCGCCGGCGAGCGCCTTGAAGGTCGCGACCGAGACCGAAAGCGTGCCGGGAAAGCCGGTATTGAACGGCGCCGGCGTCAGGGCGAGGGTCGGCGCCACCAGCGCCCCGGCTCGGGCGGCGGCGGCTTCGGCGATTGCTTCTGCGCAGATCGCGTCGGTGCCGATCAGCCCCATCGGCCCGTGCTGCTCGGTCGAGCCCACCGGCACCAGGATGCCCCGGCTGCGGGCGAGATAGGCCTCGACCTCGGGCCAGGTGGCATGGTCGAGACGGATCAGAACTGGCCCAGCCATCTTTTGAGCTTCGGCGCGTAATCGTCGAGTTCGTCGGCCACCGCCTTGTGGGCGCGGAGCGCCGCCAGGTAGTCGGCGACCGCGCCGGGAACCGCGACCTCCATCCCCAGGATCGGACCGAGCGCCTCGATCCAGGTCAGCGTGACGGGATAGCCGCAATCGCCCAGCGTCAGCGGCGCGTCTTCGGTGACCAGATTATCCGCCAGCATCACCGCCAGTTGCCCCAGCCGCGCCGTGATCGCCTCCGCCTGGGCGTCGATCAGCGTCCTGTCGCGGGTCTTCTCGCGAAGCTGCGGGAACACGGCCCTCAGCGCCGGTTCGAGCCGCGTGTCGTGGAACCGCGACCGCTCGCGCACCTTGGCGCGTTTCCCCGGATCGTCGGGCAGCATCGGCGGCTCGGGATGGACCTCGTTGAGATATTCGGCGATCGCCTCGGAATCGGCTATCTGCAGGCCGTCGTCGATCAGCGCCGGCAGGTTTCCCGAGGGGACGATTTTCTTGTATTTGCCCGATCCGTATCCGCCCGGCGGGTCGATCTCGCGCCATTTCAGGTCCTTGTGCCGAAGCAGGATTCTGAGCTTGGCGCAATAGAGGCTGATGGGGATGGCGTAGACGGTCAACACGGGGCTCGACCTCCGGAACGAAAAGGGGGCGGCCCGTCAGCCGCCCCCCGTATTCAAGGCTTAAACGCCCCTCAGTGCAACTTCCACTTCGCCTTCAGGCCCTCGAAGAAGCCGCGTTCCTTCTTCAGCAGGATCCAGGTGTTGACGTAGTTGATCCATTGCTGGTCGCCGCGCGGCAGCAGCATGGCGATCGGGGTCGGCGATTTCGGCTTCGACACCGGCACGATCATCATCTGCGGATATTTCTCCACCAGCGTCTGCGCTTCCGTGTTCGAGGTGATATGCGCGTCCGCCCGGCCGGCCAGCACCTCCTGGTAGTCGCGCGCCGGCGCGTCGATGATCTTGTGCTCGGCGTTGGGGAAATAGAGCTTCAGCTTCTTCTCCTGCACCGTCCCCAAGGTCGCGGCGACGGTGACGTCCGGCTTGTCGAGATCGCTCCAGTCCTTGAACTTGTCGGCATTCTTTTTCAGCGTCAGCGGCACGTCGGCGACGGCGAAATAGCTGATCGAATAGCCCGCCGCCTTGGCCCGCGCCGGCGACACCGAGGCCGAGCCGGTCATGTGGTACTTGCCCGCCGAAACGCCCGAGACCAGCGACTTCCAGTCGGTGGCGACGAACTCGACCTTGACGCCCATGTCCTTGGCGAGCTCGGTCATCACGTCGATGTCGAAACCGGTATAGGAATTGGTGGCGACGTTCTTCATCGTCATCGGGTTCCAGTCGCCCGTGGTGCCGACCTTCAGCACCCCGGTCTTGAGGATCTCGTCGAGCGCCGACGGGTCCTGCGCCTGCGCCTGCGCCGACAGGCCGAAAGCCAAGACGGCGGCGGAAAGCGTGGTGAGAAACTTCATGGATGTTCTCCTCTCGAATGAGCCATCTTCATCATTGAACGGAATCCGGGTTATTGCAAGGTGATAAATTGGTTGCATGACATGCAATATCATGGTGGATTCGTCCTTCCGAACCCCAAGCTCGACAGGATCCGATGCAGCCGGACCAGACCGATCCGATCATCCTCATGGAAGGCGTTTCCAAGTCCTTCGGCGATTTCCGGGCGCTCAAGGACGTGTCGCTCGAGGTGGCGGCGGGCGAGCGGGTTGTGGTCTGCGGCCCGTCCGGGTCCGGCAAGTCGACCCTGATCCGCACCATCAACCGGCTCGAGAGGCACGAGGCGGGCCGGATCACGCTCGCCGGCGTCGAGCTCGACGACGGTCGCGCCAGCCGCGAGGCGGTGCGGGCCGGTGTCGGCATGGTGTTCCAGCAGTTCAACCTGTTCCCGCATCTCACCGTGCTGGGCAACCTGACCATCGGTCCGGTCCGCGCCCGCGGGCTGTCGGAGCGCGAGGCGCGCGAACTGGCGATGCGCTATCTCGAGCGCGTCCACATCCCCGAGCAGGCCGACAAATACCCCCGCGCGCTCTCCGGAGGCCAGCAGCAGCGGGTCGCCATCGCCCGCTCGCTGTGCATGGAACCGCGCATCATGCTTTTCGACGAGCCGACCTCGGCGCTCGACCCGGAGATGATCAACGAGGTGCTCGAGGTCATGGCCGACCTCGCCTCCACCGGCATGACCATGATCTGCGTCACCCACGAGATGGGCTTTGCCCGCCGGGTCGCCGACAAGATGGTGTTCATGGATGCGGGCGAGATCGTCGAGACCGCAGATCCCGAGACCTTCTTCACGGCGCCGACCAGCCAGCGCTGCCAGGACTTCCTCCGCAAGATCCTGAACCACTGAGGCGGGCGATGAAGTTCCTTCCAACAAAATGGATCGCGCTGGCCCTGATGGCCCTCGGCCTCGCCGGCTGTTCGGGCAACTGGGGCTGGTACGTGGTCGATCCGCGCCTCGACGCCGGCTGGCTGAACCTCAGGTTCCTGCTTAGCGGCTATCTCTACACGATCCTGCTGTCGGTAACCGCCTTCGTCATCTCCTTCGCCCTCGGCCTCATGGTGGCGCTGCCGGGTATTTCCCGCAGACGCGGCCCCCGCGCCTTCAACCGGGTCTATGTGGAAATCGTTCGCTCGATGCCGATCCTGGTGCTGATCCTGTGGGTCTATTACGGCGTCGCGCAGGGCGTCGGCCTGTCGATCAGCGTGTTCTGGTCCGGCGTCATCGCGCTGGCGATTTCCGACAGCGCCTTCCAGGCGGAGATCTTCCGCGCCGGCATCCAGTCGATCGACAAGGGCCAGTACGAGGCGGCCCATTCGATCTCGCTGTCGAACGCCGACACGATGCGCTTCATCATTCTGCCGCAGGCGATCCGGCGCATCCTGCCCGCGCTCGGCAACCAGTTCGTCTATGTGGTCAAGATGTCCTCGCTGGTCTCGATCATCGGTTACGAGGAACTGACCCGGAAAGCCAACGAGCTGATCGTCCAGGAGTACCGGCAGTTCGAGATCTACACCGTCCTGGCGCTCGAATATCTGGTGCTGGTGCTGATCCTGTCGGCCGGCGTGCGCTGGCTCGAGCGCCGGATGCGGACGGACGAGCGCGGATAACAACAAACGGAGGAAGCGGCCGCATGACCGCATGGATCGGAATGATAGCGGACGAGGACGCGGACGAGGACTTGCGCGCCGCGCTCGATTTCGCCCGCACCCCGCACGGCACCGTCGACAACGTGATGCGGGTGCATTCCCTGCGCCCCGCCACCATGCGCGGCCATGTGGTGCTCTACCGCGCGGCGCTGCACGACGCGGCCAACACGCTCGAACCGTGGCTGCAGGAGACGATCGCTTCTTACGTGTCGATCCTCAACGATTGCCCCTATTCGCTCGCCAATCACTGGGCCAACGCCGCCCACCTGATCGGCGACGAGGCCCGCGCCGGCGAGATCCGCGCCGCACTGGATGCCCGCACGCCCGAAACGGTCTTCGAAGGTGCCGAACTGGCCCTGCTCGCCTATGCCGGGAAGCTGACGCTCAGCCCCGGCGCCATGGCCGAAAGCGACGTCGCCGGGCTGCGCGCGGCCGGGCTCGGCGACGGCGAAATCCTCGAGGCCAACCAGATCGTGTGCTATTTCAACTACGCCAATCGCTGCCTCAACGGCCTCGGCGTCACCACCGAAGGCGATATCGTCGGATATTATGCGGGCGATTGACGAATTTACTAACACGCAATAAATTGCACTAAAATAACCGAAAGCCTCGAAAATCCGAAGGGAGCGGAAATCCGATGATGGCCTATGCCGAAGCCCGGCGCATCGATGCCGGCGTCATTCCGGTGATCGACATCGCTCCGCTCCGCGACGGCAGCGATCCGATGACGGTCGCCAGGGCGCTGCACGCGGCGAGCCGCGACATCGGCTTCATCTATGTGCGCGGCCACGGCATTCCCGCTTCGGCAATCGAGACGGCGCGGGAAACCGCCTTTCGCTTCTTTCGCGCGCCCGAAGAAGACAAGGCGACGGTCGCGGTCACCTCGAGCCATCGCGGCTGGCTGGCGCGCGGCGGCGCCCGCATGCAGGACGACGCCCGGCCCGACCTCAAGGAGAGCTTCATCTGGGGCTATCAGGACGAACTCGGCCGCATCCCGGCCGACCATCCCTTGCGCGGCCCCAATCTCTGGCCCGAATTCCTGCCCGATCTCGAAATCGCGGCCATGTCCTATTTCGGCCATGTCCACAAAGTCGCCCATCACCTGATGCGCGGTTTCGCGCTGGGGCTCGGTCTGGTGCCGGAATTCTTCCTTCGCACCGCCTCGCGACCCCTGAGCCGCGCCTCCTTCGTCTACTATCCGCCGCAGGACGCGGCGATGGGCGAGGACCAGTTCGGCGTCGGCCCGCATACCGATTTCGGCGTCCTCACCGTGCTCTGCCAGGATGCCGTCGGCGGCCTTCAGGTGCAGACGCTCGACGGCGAATGGGTGCATGCGCCGCCGATCGAAGACGCGCTGGTGGTCAATGTCGGCGATCTTCTGGGCCGCTGGACCGACGGCGCCTATCGCTCGACGCCGCACCGGGTGGTCAATTCCTCGGGCCGCGAGCGGCTGTCGCTGGTGCTCGCCTTCGACCCCGATCCGGAAACGGTGATCGACGCCCGCGAGGTGTTCGGCCCGGAGCGCGAGGCCGCGGAACCGCCGATCACCTGCGGCGACTATCTCGTCTGGCGCTTCGGCCGCGCCTTCTCCTATCGCGAGAGACGGGAGGGCCAATGACCGCCCGCCTTTCCGGCGATCCCAAGGACGATATCGACCGCGCCATCGGTGTCGCGGTCCGCGATCTGCGCGAGGAACGCGGCCTCTCTGCCCGCCAGCTCGCCGAAAGCGCCGGCGTCTCGGCGGCGATGATCAGCCGGGTCGAGAACGGCCAGGTCTCGCCCTCGATCGCCACGCTGAACGCGCTCGGCCGGGCGCTCGACGTGCCGCTCGTCAGCTTCTTCAAGGGCACCGCCTCCGACTATGTGGACTTCACCCATGTGAAGAAGGGCGAGGGGCTGAAATCGACGCGGCTTGTGGGCAATCACAACCACGATTTCATCAATCTCGCCTTCCACACCCGCCGCGACCTGCAATTCGAGGCGCGGCTGGTGACCCTGGTGCAGCAGGAGGCGCGACCGCCGATCTATGTCGGCCATGGCGTCGTCTTCGTCCACGCGCTCTCAGGCGAGGCGATCTATGTCTACGGCCAGCGGGAATTCCACCTCAAGGCCGGTGACAGCCTGTCCATCGACGCCGAGCTCAACCACGGCTTCCGAAAGGTGGTCACCCCGGAATTCACATTCCTCACCGTGCAGGCGGAGCGCAACCGATGAATAGCGACCTCGCGGCCGGCCTTGAGAACCTGCTGGTCACCTGCGCCGGAATCGAGGCCGGCGAGCGGGTGCTGGTCGTCGCCGAGGATCCGGCGCTCGGCTGGTACGACGCGCAAGCGCCGGCAGCGGCCGCCGAATTCGCCGAAGGCCTCGGCGCGTCGGTGACCATCGCCCCGGTCGGCGCGCCGTCGAACTCCCGCGATCCCGGCCTTGGCGCGGCGATGGAAAGTCACGACCGGGTGGTGTTCTTCGCCCGCGTCGGCGATCAGGACCGGTTCGCCGAACCGGTCCCCGGCCGCACCCACGTAATGGTCTATGCGCGGACGGCGGCGGCGCTGGCCTCGCCCTACGGCCGCGCCGACCACCGCGCCATGGCGGCGCTGAAGCAGGCGGTCAACGACATCCTGCTCGACGCGCCGAAGCTCCGCGTGACCTGTCCGCTCGGCACCGACATCGCCCGCGATCTCGACGGCCCGCATCGCGAGCCGCGCGAGGACGTCTCGGTGCGCCGCTTTCCGCTTGGCGTTCCGCAGCCGGTCGACGCGGCGGCATTCACCGGCCGGGTGGCGCTCGCGAATTATCTCACCCCGACTGGTTCGAAGGTCTACGATCCGCCGAGCCTCGCGCTGGACGAGGTCGCGTTCGCCGAGATCGCCCAAGGCCGGATCGAATCGTTCTCTGGCGATTCTGCGACGGTCGGTGCGATCCGCGAGCACTACGATCGCACCGCCGCGCAACTGGGGATCGAACCGGATTTCGTCCATTCCTGGCATGCCGGCATCCATCCCGGCTGCGCCTATCCCGGCCGGGCCGCCGACGATCCCGATCACTGGTCGAACACGGTCTTCACCAATCCGCGCTTCCTGCATTTCCATACCTGCGGCGCCTACGCCCCGGGAGAGATCTGCTGGATGGTGGCGGACCCGACAGTGACGGTGGGGGATGTGCCGCTCTGGGAGAATGGCCGGTTGTGCCCGGGGAATTTCGCGGGCACGCGGGGCGTGCTGGCCGACTGGCCCGAGCTTGCGGCGCTGTTCGCCGAGCCGTCAGACGAAACAGGGCTGTGAGCCCGGAAACGAGGTCAATCGAGCCCCTCGCGCGTCTTCGCCTTTCGCACCTTCGCAAACAGCGCCCATTGGGTTGGCACCCCGGTCTTGCCCGTCGCCCGCTCGTAACGGCTGACGAAACTGCGATAGACGCCGTAGCGGAAATAGACCGTATCCGCCGTCATGGTCGAACCGGCAAGGTCGGCTTTCTTTACTCCGTCGATCCACACCCTCAGGAAGCCGGTCTTGTCGCGCGCCCACCGGGCGTGGACCTCGACCCGGTGCCAGCGGCCGCGCAGGGTGGCGGCTGCGATCAGTGGGATCCGCCGGCTGGTGCCGCCGCCCGACATGTCGTCGAGCCAGAGGCCGCCCCGATAATTGAGGAACATCCAGATCACGTTCGCGCGCCATTGGTGGAATTGCCCGATCACCGTCTTGGTCGGCCACACGTCGGGCCAGGTTTCGGGCAGGTAGAACCACCAGCCGTACCAGGCTTCGCTGCCCGCCGGGCTCATCGGCCGTCCTTCCCTGAGCTCCGAACGCTCGCGGTTGCGGGCGCAGTCGCTCCATCCCTTCGACACGCCGCAATCGCCCGCGCGCACCTCGAAGCGCTCGACCCGTTTCGCCGGCGCGGTTCCGGTCGGGTCGTCGACAATTTCGTAGCCATAGGGCTTGTCGTTGACCGAGCGGATGAACGCGCTGAAATCGCCCTTGTCGGGCGGCGGCGCGAGGTCGTCCGCGGCGGCGAGCGAAACCGGCAGGCAGGCGAGGAGGAGTGGATACAGGAAGCGGGCGATAGGAAGCATGCGGTAATCCGATGTTGGCAGCCTTTGTTCCCAACACGTCGCGAAAACGGCGGACAGGACATTCGGCGGCTTCAATTCTCGTTCCCCATATCCTATGACGGCTTTTCGAGGAAATTCGAAGACGCGAGGCCCGCCCATGACCCCCGAACAGATCGCCGACGCCGCGAGCCGCCTGGACGAGGCCGAACGCACCCGGACCCAGACCGGATTGCTGTCGCTCGCTCATCCGGAGATGGGGCTCCCGGAGGCCTATGCGGTTCAGGGCGCCTGGGTGAAGAAGAAGCTCGCCGCCGGTCGCCGGGTCGTCGGCTGGAAGATCGGCCTCACCTCCAAGGCGATGCAGGCGGCGCTCAATATCGACACCCCCGATTCGGGTGTCCTGTTCGACGACATGCTGTTCGCCAACGGCGCCACAATTCCCGCCGGCCGCTTCATCCAGCCGCGCATCGAGGCGGAGATCGCCTTCGTCATGGCGAAAACCCTGGAAGGTCCGGACGTGACCGTCTTCGACGTCATGAACGCCACCGACCACGTGGTGCCGGCGCTGGAAATCCTCGACACCCGCATCTTCCGCGCCGACCCGGAAACCGGTAAGCCGCGCACGGTGGTCGACACCATCGCCGACAATGCGGCCAATGCCGGCCTCGTCACCGGCGGTCGGCCGATGCGGCCGCATGCGGTCGACCTGCGCTGGACCGGGGCCATCGTCTCGCGCAACGCCGAGGTCGAGGAGACCGGCCTCGGCGCCGGCGTCCTCAACGATCCGGCCCGCGGCATCGCCTGGCTGGCGGCGCGGCTGAACGAGCAGGGCGACCGGCTGGAAGCCGGCCAGATCGTCCTCTCCGGCTCCTTCATCCGCCCCATCGAGGCGCGCCCCGGCGACACCATCGTCGCCGATTACGGCCCGCTGGGTCAGGTGGCGTGTCACTTCGAGCGGGAAGGGTAGGGCGGAGTCGCATCGCGGCAAAAAGAAACGGCGGTACCCGAAGGCGCCGCCGTTCCGAAAACCGTACAGGTTGGGGTTCTAATACACCCGCTT
>Ga0070729_10006568_pt1 | contig 11410 bp, 9 predicted proteins | sample tdDd472_FD_66725 | JGI IMG/M metagenome (GOLD analysis project Ga0070729, IMG submission 66725) | Marine sediment microbial communities from the Atlantic coast under amendment with organic carbon and nitrate - tdDd47.2 | ecosystem: Environmental > Aquatic > Marine > Coastal > Sediment | place...
GGAACGCCGTGAACGCCCTCGAGGTGCAGGGGATCGTCAAGGCCTATGGTGGGCTCCTGGCGGTGCGCGATATGCATTTCGACCTTGCCGAGGGCGAGGTTCTGGGCCTGCTTGGCCCGAACGGGTCCGGCAAGACCACGATGATCAACCTGATCTCCGGCTCGCAGCGGGCGACGAGCGGGGCGATCCGACTCTTCGGCGAAGACATCACCCGTCGTCCGGCGAATCGCATCTCGAAGCTCGGCGTGGCGCGTACCTTCCAACTTGTGCGGATGCTCGAATCGATGAGCGTGATCGAGAACGTCGAAGCCGGCGGGGTGTTCGGCCACGCGCGGCGGTGGGGACGGGACCTGCGCGAGTACGCGCTTGCAATGCTGGACAAGGTCGGGCTTGCGGGGAAGGAAGCGCTGCCGGTGGGCGCGCTTACCTATATCGACCAGAAACGGGTGGAACTGGCCCGCGTGCTCGTCGGCGATCCGAAGGTCCTGCTTCTCGACGAATGGCTCGCCGGGCTCAATCCGACGGAACTTCTCACCGGCATCGCCCTGATCGATACGCTGCGCGCCGAGGGGCGGACGATCCTGATCGTCGAGCACGTGATGGACGCGATCCGAAGTCTGTGCGACCGCTGCGTGGTGATGAATTCCGGTATCCGGATCGCCGAGGGCAGGCCCGAAGCGGTTCTTGCCGAGCCGGAGGTCATCGAGGCCTATCTCGGGAGCGAGCATGCTTGAGGCGCGCGACATCTCCGTTTTCTACGGCAAGCATCAGGCGCTCGACTGCGTCTCCGTGTCGGTGGGAACGGGCGAAATCGTCGTTATTCTCGGCGCCAACGGGGCGGGAAAAAGTTCGTTCCTGAAGGCGGTGGCCGGAATTACGCCGAAGGCCGCCGGCGGGGCGGTGGCACTCGACGGTCGCGACCTGTCGTCGCTGCCGGCGCATGAAATCGTCGAAGCGGGCATCGCGCTGGTGCCCGAGGGAAGAGGGCTGTTCGACGACCTGACGGTGGCGGAAAACCTCGCCCTGGGCGCCTATCCGGCGCGGGCGCGTGCCAGGGAGGGGGAAAATCTGGCCACGGTGCAATCGTTGTTTCCGAAGCTCAGCGAGCGGCGCAGTCAGGTGGTCAGGACGATGAGCGGCGGCGAGCAGCAGATGGTCGCGATCGGTCGGGCGATGATGTCCGCTCCGACGGTGCTGCTGCTCGACGAACCGTCTCTCGGCCTGTCTCCGCTTCTGTGCACCGAGCTGTTCCGTGCACTGGCGAAAATCGGGGAAACCGGCATATCCGTGCTGCTCGTCGAACAAAACGCCCGGCTCAGTCTCGAGATCGCCACCCGCGCCCATGTCCTCGACAACGGGCGCCTGGCCGCCTCGGGAACGGCTTCGGAACTCGCCGCCGATCCGGCGGTACGGGCCGCGTATCTGGGCGGGTAGTGAGCGTTCCGCGGATCCGGTTGCCGGGAGTTAAGACTCGACAAACCATGACGCCTGTCTAAAACTGGCCTATCGCGGGATCCACCGCCAAAGATCTCAAGAGGGAGACAATGTTGAAACGAGTAATGCTTGCTGCTGCGTCGGTGGCGTTTCTGGCTTCGCCGGTCGCGGCGAAGACCCTGAATTACGCCTTCCAGGGCGCGCTTCGCGGCCTCGACCCCTACAGCCTGAACGAAACCTTCACCCTGGGCACGCTGGGCAATGTCTACGAGGGACTGACCAAGCGCGGTCCCGACCTGAAGATCATTCCCGGACTGGCGACGAGCTGGGAGGTCGTCGAGCCCACACGCTGGCGCTTCCATCTGCGCAAGGGCGTGAAGTTCCACAACGGCAATCCGTTCACCGCCGACGACGTGGTGTTCTCCGCCGATCGCGTCCGCTCCAAGGAATCGGACCTGAAAACCCGAATCGGCGCCGACGTCAAGGCCGTCAAGGTCGACGACCACACGGTCGATTTCATCCTGACCAAGCCCAATCCGATCCTGCACTACGAGTGGGATTCCTGGTACATCATGGACAAGGAATGGTCCGAGGAGCACAACACGGTCCAGGTGACCAGCGCGTCGGACGAGAACCCGAATTACGCCTCGCTGCACGCCAACGGCACCGGTCCGTTCAAGGTGACCAAGCACGAGACCAACGTCCAGACCACGTTCGAGGAGAACAAGGACTGGTGGGATGCCGCCAACAAGCACCACAACCTGGACACGGTCGTCTACAAGCCGATCAGCAACGACGCCACCCGCGTCGGTGCGCTGCTTTCGGGCGACATGGACATGGTCTATCCGGTGCCGGTGCAGGACATCGCCCGGGTGAACGCCAATAATGGCACCTCGGCTCTGACCGGCCCGGAACTCAGGACCATCTTCCTGGGCATGGACCAGTTCCGCGACGAGCTGCTCTATTCCAACGTCAAGGGCAAGAACCCGTTCAAGGACGTTCGGGTGCGCAAGGCCTTCTACCAGGCGATCAATATCGAGGCGATCAAGACCAAGATCATGCGCGGCCTGTCGGCCCCGTCGGCGCTGATGATCTCGCCGTTCCTGTTCTCCCGTTCGGGTGAATTCGAGCGCATGCCCTACGATCCGAAGGCGGCGAAGGCGCTTCTGACCGAAGCGGGCTATCCGGACGGTTTCGAGGTCGGCATGGACTGCCCGAACGACCGCTACGTCAACGACGAGGCGATCTGTCAGGCAGTGGTCTCCTTCCTCGCCAAGATCGGCGTCAAGGTGAACCTCAACGCGCAGCCGAAGGCGAAGTACTTCGCCAAGGTGCTGCCGTCGGGCGGCTACGATACCTCGTTCTACCTGCTCGGCTGGACCCCCGGTTCGCTCGACTCGTGGAACGTGCTGTCGAACCTGATGAACTGCCGCGACGCCAAGGGCAAGGGCAGCCCGTTCAATCTGGGCGGCTACTGCAACAAGATGGTCGATCAGCTCACCGACGAGATCCTGGGCGAGAACGATCCGACCAAGCGCGACGGGCTGATCGCCAAGGCGTTCAAGCTCGCGTTCGACGACGTCAACCACATCCCGCTGCATCAGCAGGGTCTGGCCTGGGGCGTCTCGGACAACATCACCGTCAAGCAGCGCGCCGACAACCAGTTCATGTTCTACTACGTCATGAAGAAGTAGTCGGCCGTCGCGCCAACGCAAACCGAGACCCGGGCCGTCAGCGTCCGGGTCTCACTTTGTCTACCCAAGCCAGTATCCGTAGCGGACGCCCATGCTCGCTTTCATCATTCGCCGCATCTTTCAGGCCTTCCTCGTCATGGTCGTCGTGGCGCTGATCGCGTTCCTCATGTTCCGCTATGTCGGCGATCCGGTGAACCAGATGGTCGGCATCGAGACGACGCCGGCCGAACGGGAAGCGCTGCGCGAGCGGCTCGGTCTCAACGACACCGCGCTGGTGCAGTTCGCCCGCTACATCTGGAACGCCATCCAGCTCAATTTCGGCACGTCCTACCAGTTCAAGCAACCGGTCGCGCAGATGATCGGCGATCGCATGCCGGCGACCCTGGAACTCGCCTTCGTCTCGGCGGTGTTCGCGATGGTGGTCGGCGTGCCGATGGGCGTCTATACCGGCCTGAAGCGGGATTCCTGGCTTTCCAAGGTGTTCATGTCGGTTTCGCTGGCCGGCATCTCGCTGCCGACCTTCCTGATCGGCATCCTGCTGATCTTCCTGTTCGCGGTGAACCTGAAATGGCTGCCGAGCTTCGGCCGCGGCGACGGCATCGTGCAACTGGGCTTCTGGTCGACAGGTTTGCTGAGCTGGGACGGGCTCAAGGCGCTGATCCTGCCCTCGATCACGCTCGGGCTGTTCCAGATGACGCTGATCATGCGGCTGGTGCGTTCGGAAATGCTCGAAGTCATGCGCACCGACTATATCAAGTTCGCCCGCGCCCGCGGGCTGACCCGGCGGGCGATCAATTTCGGCCATGCGCTGAAGAACACGCTGGTGCCGGTGATCACCATAACCGGCCTGCAACTGGGGGCGATCATCGCCTTCGCGATCATCACCGAGACCGTGTTCCAGTGGCCGGGCATGGGACTGCTGTTCCTGCAGGCGGTTCAGAATGTCGATATTCCGATCATGGCCGCCTACCTGCTGCTGATCGCCTTCCTGTTCGTGACGATCAACCTGATCGTCGACCTGCTCTATGTGGTGGTCGATCCGCGCATCCGGATCACCGGCCGGTCGATGTGAGGCCGAAATGACCGACAGCGCCCCGCAGGACTCCACGGCTGCCGAAACCGCCGCCGCCGAAACAGCGCCTTCCGAGCGCGGCCTGCTCGCCCGCGCGCTCGACAGCGACATCTTCCACTCCTTCAAGGGGTCGAAGGTTACCATGCTGGCGGCGCTGGTCACCGCGATCTATTTCCTGGGCGCCCTGTTCGCGCCGCTGATCGCCCCCTACAATCCGTTCGACATGGCGTCGATCGACCTGATGGACAGCCAGATCCCGCCGGTCTGGGTCGAAGGAGGCGATCCGCGCTTCCTGATCGGCACCGACGACCAGGGCCGCGACCTGTTCTCGGCGATCCTCTACGGCTCGCGCATCTCGCTGATCGTCGGTTTCGTCAGCGTCCTGTTCGCCGCCGTTCTGGGCATCGGCCTGGGGTTGCTCGCCGGCTATGTGGGCGGCAGCGTCGACACCGTCATCATGCGGATCGCCGACGTCCAGCTTACTTTCCCCGCTATCCTGATCGCGCTGCTGATCGACGGCACCGTGCGCGGCCTTTGGCCTGGCGCCGACCGGTCGATCACCGCGTTCTGGGTGATGGTCGTCTCCATCGGCCTGTCGTTCTGGGTACAATACGCCCGCACCGTGCGCTCCTCGACGCTGGTCGAGAAGAACAAGGAATACGTCCAGGCGGCGCGGCTGATCGGCATCCCGCCGCTGGCGATCATGATCCGCCACGTGCTGCCCAACGTGCTCGGCCCGGTGCTGGTGATCGCCACCATCAACCTGGCGCTGGCCATTATCCTGGAGGCGACCCTGTCCTTCCTCGGGGTCGGCCTGCCGCCGACGGAACCGTCGCTGGGGACGCTGATCCGTATCGGCCAGAATTTCCTGTTCTCCGGCGAGTGGTGGATCACGATCTTCCCCGGCGCCGCCCTCGCCATCCTCGTGCTGGCCGTCAACCTGCTCGGCGACTGGCTGCGCGACGCGCTGAATCCGAAGCTCCGATGACCGATCCCCTGCTCTCCGTCCGCGATCTCGTCGTCGAGTTCCCCACAAGAAGGGGGGTGCTGACCGCCGTCGACGGGGTGTCCTTCGATATCGGCCGCGGCGAAGTGCTCGGCGTGGTCGGCGAATCCGGCGCCGGCAAGTCGATCACCGGCTCGGCGATCATCCGGCTGCTCGAGCCGCCGGGACGGATCGGCGGCGGCACGGTGACGCTCGACGGCAAGCGCATCGACACTCTCTCCGACGACGGCATCCGCCGCATCCGCGGCAAGCGGATCGGCATGGTGTTCCAGGATCCGCTCACCAGCCTCAATCCGCTCTACCGGATCGGCCGGCAGATAAGCGAAACCATCCAGACCCATCTCGACGTCGGCGCCTCGGAAGCGCGCCGGCGGGCGATCTCGCTGCTCGAGGAGGTCGGCATTCCCGCCGCCGCCGCGCGCATCGACGCCTATCCGCACGAATTTTCAGGCGGCATGCGGCAGCGGGTGGTGATCGCGCTGGCGCTCGCCGCCGAGCCGGACCTGGTGATCGCCGACGAGCCGACCACGGCGCTCGACGTCTCGGTGCAGGCGCAGATCATCTCGGTCCTGAAGAAGCTCTGCCAGGAACGCGGCGCCGCGGTGATGCTGATCACCCATGACATGGGCGTGATCGCGGAGACCGCCGATCGCGTGGCGGTGATGTATTCGGGCCGCATCGTCGAGATCGGGCCGGTGCAGGACGTGATCCGCAAGCCCAACCATCCCTATACCAAGGGCCTGATGGGCTCGATCCCGACGCTGGAGGCGCGGCACGGCAAACTGACCCAGATCCGCGGCTCGATGCCGCGGCTGGATTCGATTCCCCCCGGCTGCCCGTTCCATCCGCGCTGCGAGGAGGCGTTCGATCGCTGCTCCCGCGAGCGGCCGATCCCCGAACCGGTCGGCGACAGCCAGGTCGCCTGCTGGCTGCACGATCCCGCCACCGCGCGCGAGGAGGCGGCGTCATGAGCGAGGCGGCCGTGAAAGAGCGCGTGGCGGCGGACAGGGACACGCTGGTCGAGGTGGCCGGCCTGTCGCGGGTCTTCGACGTTTCCAAGCCGTGGCTCAACCGGGTCATCGAGCGCTCGGAGCGGATGTTCCTCAAGGCGGTCACCGACGTCGACTTCACCATCGGCCGCGGCGAGACATTCGCGCTGGTGGGCGAGTCCGGTTCGGGCAAGTCGACGGTCGCCAAGATGGTGGTCGGGCTCCTGGGCGCCACCGCCGGCGACATCCATATCGACGGCATCCACATGACCGGCCCGGTCGGCCGATCGGACATGCGCAAGCTGCGCCGCCGCATCCAGATGATCTTCCAGGACCCGTATGCGAGCCTCAATCCGCGCTGGCGGGTCGAGCGGATCATCGCCGAACCGATCCACGCCTTCGGGCTGGCGACATCGAACCGCGACGTGGTCAAAAAGGTCGGAGAACTGCTGGAAGTGGTCGGCCTCGATCCGCGCGACGGACGCAAGTTCCCGCACGAATTCTCCGGCGGCCAGCGGCAGCGCATCTGCATCGCCCGGTCGCTGGCCTCGAAGCCGGAATTCATCGTCTGCGACGAGCCGACCTCGGCGCTCGACGTCTCGGTGCAGGCGCAGATCCTCAACCTGATGAGCGACCTGCAGGACGAGTTCGGGCTCACCTACCTGTTCATTTCCCACGACCTCGCCGTGGTCAAACACGTCTCAAGCCGCATCGGCGTGATGTATCTGGGCCGGCTGGTCGAGGTCGCCGACACCGAACAATTGTTCTCGGCGCCGAAGCATCCCTATACGCGGATGCTGCTCGACGCGGTGCCGGATCTCGGCATGTCGGGCCGCAAGCGGACGCCGGTCAGCGGCGAGATCCCCAATCCGATCACACCGCCCACGGGCTGCGCCTTCCACCCCCGCTGCCCGCTCGCCGTCGACCGCTGCAAGGCGGAGACCCCGAAACCGCGCGACGTCGACGGCGCGCTGGTCGCCTGCCACATGGCGTGAGGGGCGGGCGTTCCGCCTACCAGCCGACGCCCTTGCTCTCGGCGAACCATTTAACCAGAAAATCGACGAAGGCGCGGACCTTGCCCGAAAGGTGGCGACGGTGGGGGTAGACCACGTGGACGCCGAGCTCGGTAAACGCATAATCCTCGAGGACCTCGATCAGCCGGCCGTCCTCGAGGTCCTTCCACACCAGGATGCGGGGGATCAGCGCCAGTCCGAGCCCCGACAGGGCGGCCTGACGGGCGGCCATCGGGCTGTTGACGCGGATCGGTCCCGAGATCGGTACGGTCACCGTCTTGCCGTCGACGATGAAGCCCCATTTCGATATCAGCTTGTTGTTGGTGTCGATGACGCAGGGATAGGCGTCGAGATCGTCGGGGGTTGCGGGCGTGCCGTGGCGCTCCAGAAAGTCGGGACTGGCGCAGGTTGCGACGCCGAAGGGCGACAGGCGGCGGGCGATCAGGCTCGAATCGGCGAGCGTGGTGATGCGGACCGCGACGTCGTATCCCTCCTCGACCAGGTCCACGTGGCGGTCGTCGAGGCTCAGGTCGAGTTCGATCTCCGGATAGGCGCGGACGAATTCCATGATCGCATGGCCGAGCTCGCCCTCGCCGGCGGTCCGGGGCGCGGTGACCCGGAGCCGGCCGCGCGGCCGGGAATGGCTGTCGAGGACGGATTCGTTGAGCTCGTCGAGACGCTGCACCAGCGCCTGCGCCTCGGTGTAATAGGCGCTGCCGGCCTCCGTCGGCGACAGCTTGCGGGTGGTGCGGTTGAGGAGCCGGGTGCCCAGCTCGTCCTCGAGCTCGCGAACATATTTCGAGACCAGCGCCTTCGACCGTCCCGTGGCGCGAGCGGCGGCGGAAAAGCCGCCATGCTCGACGACCTGCAGGAAAGCGCGGATGCGGGTAAGGGACTCCATTCTCGTTCCTGGCCCCGTCAGTCCCCCATAATCCGGTCCGCGAGCTGGATCAGCGCCCGGTCGCGTCCGGCCGGCGCGATCAGCGACAGGCCGAGCGGCGCGCCGTCCATTTCCGCCAGCGGCAGGGTGATCTGCGGCAGGCAGGAAAGCCCGGAAATGCACAGGATCTGAAGGGCGCGGTTGCGGAAGATGTCGAGGGATTCGTGGTCGGTCTTCTTCAGCGGCGCGATGCTCGGCACGGTCGGCAGGACCAGCACCCCGTCCTCGCCCATCAGGCTTTCCATCCGCCGCTGGATCGAAACCCGGGTCTTGCGGTCGGCGGCATAGGTGTCCACGCCGATGTCGCGTCCGTAGAAGAAGCGGTCGACGACGCCGGGGCCGAGTTGCGGCTTGGAGGCCTCGATCCAGGCACCATGGGCCTGCCAGGCCTCGTAGGCCTGGATGCGGCGGAACACCCAGAACCAGTCCTCCAGCCCGTCCTCGGCGACGATTACGGGCGAGGGCGCGCCGAGTGCGACCTCGACTTTCCCGAGCGCCGGCGCCAGTGCCTCGCGCTCGCGCTCGCCGAGCAGCAGGGCGAAGGCGTCGGTCGCCAGCATCGGACGGGCGAGCGGGATGCCCGGCTCCTCGTAATGGCTCATCAGAACGGCGGCGACTTTCTTGTAGGTGGCCATGTCGCGGGCGAACCAGCCGAAGGTGTCGAGCGAGGAGGCGAGCGGCATGGTGCCGTCGAGCGGCAGCCGGCCCCAGGTGGGGCGCAGGCCGACAAGACCGCAGAAGCTCGCCGGGGCGCGGATCGAGCCGCCGGTATCCGAGCCGGTGGCGATGTCGACGAGCCCGGCGGCGACGGCGGCGACCGAGCCGCAGGACGAGCCGCCGGTGACCCGATCGGGGGCGCGGGAATTGACCGGCGCGCCGTAATGGATGTTCTGGCCGAACAGCGAAAACGCCAGTTCGTCGGTGATCGTCTTGCCGACGCACCGAGCGCCGGCATCGAGCAGGGTCTGCACCGAGCGGGCCGTGGTCGTCGCCGGCTTCGCCTCGGCGAGCTTCGTCGGGTTGCCGCAGCCGGTGGGATAGCCGGCGACGTCGAAGATGTCCTTGACCGCCAGCGTCAGCCCGGCGAGCGGACCGTCGGCCGCATGCGGCACTTCGACATGCTCGTAGTCCATGAATGCGCCGACCGTATCGTTTATCGCCGTCACCTCAGCCTCCTCGGTCCTGTCTCGTTTCGCTCCAACGCATCAGCCGCCGGCCACCGCGCCGCCGTCGGCGCGCGGGTCGTGGTCGCCGATCAGGTCGCCCGTCGGGCGGCCGAGAATGGCGCCGGCATGGCCCATCGTATCCGAATAGCCCTCGTCGAGCACCACCAGTTCGTGGCCGGCGCGGTCCAGCGCGGCGATCACGTCCGGGTCGAAGCGGTTTTCCAGCCGCAGCGAGGTGTGCGGATCGCCCCAGGTGCGGCCGAGCAGGAAACGCGGGGCGTCGAGCGCCGCGTCCAGCTCCTGGCCGTGGGTGATCACCCGGCTAAAGATCTGCGCCTGGGTCTGCGGCTGTCCCTCGCCGCCCATGGTGCCGTAGACGAACATCCGGCCGTCCGACAGCCGCGCCATGGCCGGGTTGAGAGTGTGGAACGGCTTGCGGCCCGGCTCGAGCGCGTTGAGCGCCGCGGGGTCGAGGGAGAAGCTCGCCGCCCGGTTCTGCCAGGTGATGCCGGTGGCCGGCAGCACGCAGCCGGAGCCGAATTCCCAGTAGACCGACTGGATATAGGAGACCGCCAGTCCGGTGCGGTCCATGGCGCCGAGCCAGACCGTGTCGCCCGGTTTCGCCTCGTAAGGCCATTCGAGCGCCCGGCGCATGTCGATCTTCGCCGCTTCGGCTTCGAGCCAGCCGGCGTTCAGGAAACCGGACGGCGGTTCGGGTACCCGGTCGGGGTCGGCGACGACGCGGTCGCGCACCAGGAAGGCGCGCTTGATCGCCTCCACCAGGCCGTGGATGTGTTCGAAGCTCTCGGCGCGCGCCGGTTTCAGGCGGTCGAGGAGGCCGAGGATCAGCAGCGAGGCGAGGCCCTGCGTCGGCGGCGGAGCGTTGAACAGGGTGGCGCCGGAGATGGCGAGGCTCAACGGCTTCCTCAGCCGCGCCTCGTAGCGGGCGAGATCGGCGCGGGTGACCGGGCTCGAGATGCGTTCGAGATCGGCGGCGATCTCGGCCGCGACGTCACCGCGATAGAAGTCCGAAAGCCCGGCATTCGAAAGGTGGTCAAGGGTGTCGGCAAGCTTTTCGAGGCGCAGGATGGCGCCCTCTTCGGGCGGCGCGCCATCGATCAGGAACGTGTCGGCGAAGCCGGGCACCTCTCCGAGTTCGCCGAGCTTGTCGCGGGTCAGGGCCGCCTGGCTGCGGCTTACGACAATGCCGCCTTTGGCGCGGGCGACGGCGTCGGACACGAGGTCCTTGAGCGGTATCCGGCCGCCGAGATCGCGCGACGCCGAATAGGCCAGGTCCCAGCCGCCTATGGCGCCGGCGACGCTGGCCGCGGCGTGGCCGCCGCGCGTCGGCATCTCGTGATAGTGAAGGGAATGGTAGCGGCGGATCGTCGCCCTCTCGCCGGCCGGACCGCAGGCGTCGATGAAGCGCGGCGGCTTGCCGGGCTCGGCGATCAGCCAGAAGCCGTCGCCGCCGATGCCGTTCATGTGCGGATAGACCACGGCGATGGTGGCGGCGGCGGCGATCATCGCCTCGACGGCGTTGCCGCCGGCGCGGAGCACCTCGGCGCCCGCTTCCGAGGCCGCAAGATGCGGCGCGGTCACCAGACCGGCATTGGAATGGCAGATGCCCGCCATCGACGCTCCCCCGTTTGCGAACCGGAGCCGGTCAGCCGACTTCCGTCTTCTCTTTCGCTCCGGTCCCCTCGTCCTCTTCGGACGTCTCTTCCGGTTCTGGCCCGACGATCTTGCGCCAGGTGGCGCGGAGGAAACGGAAAATGCCGGCGACTGTCAACAGGCCGATCAGGAAACCGGCGACGCCGAGGACGATGCCGTCGACGGTGACCGGCACGGCGGGGCGGAAATTCGACCAGGCGGCGCCGCCGACCTCGGGCACGAAGCCGCGGGCGAACACGGCGATCCGCTCGAACGGGCCGGCGGCGGCGAGCGCGTCGCGATGGCCCTCGAGCCGCTCGTAGCGTTCGATGGTTGAGACCACCCGCTGGCCGCGGGCGCCGAGGAAGCGGCTGTCGGGGCGGCGGTATTCGTCAAGCGCCTTCTGCCGATCGAGTCCGGCCTGCTTGGCGTCCGCGTCGAAC
>Ga0070729_10006569_pt1 | contig 11410 bp, 8 predicted proteins | sample tdDd472_FD_66725 | JGI IMG/M metagenome (GOLD analysis project Ga0070729, IMG submission 66725) | Marine sediment microbial communities from the Atlantic coast under amendment with organic carbon and nitrate - tdDd47.2 | ecosystem: Environmental > Aquatic > Marine > Coastal > Sediment | place...
CAAAGGTATGCTGCACATATTTCCAGAAGGGTACATGCCGCTCCGGGAAGCGGAACCCCTGCTCCGCCTCGTATTCCATGACCACATTGGGATCACTGACAATCTGCGGTTTTGCACCACGCTTCACCAGTTGCGCCCACAGGGTGTTTGCCGGTGGCAGAATGACAAAGTATTTGTCATTGTCGGAAATGCAGTGCATGCCCAGATCATTCCAGGAAAGCAATACATACTCATCTTTTTCCGCATCAAAGGGCGGTATGTCCGTGGCAATGTCCGGCAGTTCGATCTCCGGTTCTGCGGCCGGCTTTTTACCGTGGAGCCCTTCAACAATCCAGGCCGCAAGGGCGTCCTTTTCCGCGTTGGTTCCAACAAAGGGCGGCATATAGGTTTGTACGCTGCCCTGCCCCGTCAATTGAGCTGTCATGCCAAAGTGATCGAATTTTTCCGTGCGGGGTAGAATATCGTTGTAGCCGCCGGTGGTGTGACAGATCATGCACTGGTGCACAAACAGTTCCCGACCGGCTTCCATACGGTTGGCTTCAGTGACTTCGTGCACCTTTGCCCATTTGGCGTGCTTCAGAAATCCTTCGGCGTTCAGCTTTGGCACATCCGCCTTTGCCACTGAAGTGGAATACATGTAGTCATAAATAATGTAGGGCTTGCGGGCGATTTCCCGGGTGTACTCAAAGCCGCCCATCCAGGCAAGGCCCACCGCCAGCATCACCCACACCGCAACGCGGTAAAAGGATTTCGGCAGAGCCATCAGGGTCAGCAGACCCGCCACAAACAGCCCCACGGTTGCAACCACAAGTATCTGAATAAACAGTCCCGCCTCCGGGTTATAGCGCAGAATATTCTGCACAGTGGCTTCCGGAGCCGCAGCCATATACCACCATCCGCTGAGAATCAGCAGCACCAGGGGCAGAATCATCCAGCGGGCAAGGTAGCGGTACAGGGTGGCCTTCACCTGGCTGTTTTTGGAAAAGGCGGCGGTCACCAAACCAAAGAGTCCGGCGATAATCAGGCTGATGGCGGTGCGGAACACCAGCGACGGCCACATGGTGGGATTGAAAAAACCGTCCCAGAAATCACCGCTTTGCAGCCATTGTCCCGGGGTCAGCATAAAGGTGAGTATGCCGTTGATGACAAACAGGCTCAGCCATGCGGCGGCAAAATAGATCCAACCGATCATCATGTGGGTTTTGCCATCCATGCGGTCGAAATAATAGTGGTAAATCAGCAGCGCCACGATCTCCACAATAAAGAACACCCATTCAATGGCCCAGCCAAACACAAAGGCATGAATCAGCGAAGATGTCGCCGACGGATGCACCAGGGAAATAATAAACCAGATACCCACGCCGCTGATGCCGCCAAAGACCATGGTCAACAGCAGAAAAAACCAGGTGTGGCGTTTGACGTAATCCAGAAGGTCTGCATCGTTTTCTTTTCTGGCCTTGTGTTCCGTCCATACCAGGAACAATCCGCCGCCCACCGCCAGATGGGAAATGTACACATGCAACACTGCGATAATGGCGATCAACAGACCGCCGCCAATTGTCGGTAACTGCCACAGGGGATAATTCATGATGCACCTCCCTGCTCTTCAGCATGCCAAAGCCGGACAATCATCCAGTACAAAACTCCCAGACCAAGGACAAACACCGCCAAAAAGGCGATCAGGGGGCTAAGCTGCGGCTGCACCGGCAGTGCGCTCACGTCCATGACTTCCGCCAGATAGCCGGTACGCACAAAGTCCCGCATAAAGACCATCACCACCATGGTGGCAAGCAGCGACACCGTGGTAAGCCCTACCTTTTCCTTTAACGCCGCCACCAGAGTCACCACCGTAAGGATAATCCCCAGCATCAAAAACACGGTGTACAGCATGTTGCCGCCCATAAAGAGCATCATCACTGGTTTGGGCAACGCCATGAGAAACCACAGACCTATAATGATCTGCACCATGGTGGCATAGGCAAAGGTGCTCAGCCCCCCCTTGATAAGGGGCCGGTAGTCGGTGCGACTGCGATGCTGCCGGACCGCATGATAGATGGCGGAACCAAGGCCCGCCACTGCCACGGCGCCGATGACAAAGTGCAGATAGCGCGGGTAGATGGAGGGATCTCCCAAATGCAGCAGGGTGCCGCCGGGATTGTCGCTGTATGCCGCCCAGGCTTCCGGCTGCAACATAAAGGTCATGTTGGAGGTAAACAGAAACCCGATGACCAGCAGAATCAAACTGTTAAGAACCAGGGCCACGGTCCCCAGGGGGGAGTCTGTCTTGTGGACAAACACATAGGCCGCGTAATAGGCAACGATAAGCACCGGCACAACGCTGATCCAGTACACCGCCATAAGCACGGAGCTACTGTACAGCAGGTGCCCGAAGAGCACCTGCATAAAAAGCAGCGGCGGCACGCCCAGGTTTACCGTCAGAGCAATAAGAGTTGGCAGACCCTTGCTTTCCGGGGCCATGGGCTGGCCCTGAATCCGCCGCCACAGGGCGATCAGGCTGCCGCCCAGCATGAAGTTCATAAGCAGCAGATGCAGCACAAAGGTCAACAGCAGTAACCCCTGAAACCACATCCAGTGTACCGAAAGAGCGTCCGGCGCGGGAATAACCAGCCCGTTGGCCATGGCAACCTCCATTTAATGTTGCAGATCCTTAGCAATCCATCTCACTGTATTTCCACAGTAAAAAAATACTAGCAAAGACCGTCGGCATTGCAAGACTTTTGACATTTAAAATTGTAATGATTCCTATTCCTGTTTAAATCTGATTTGCTTTTCCCGGCCTGCGGGGGCATACTGTGCCCGGTCATTCCTTCGAAAGGCCTTCAGACTTCGCTGGAATATGCATCCACGGAGGTAGTCATGCGCGAAGTACTTGTCATTATGGTTGCCGGGGCCATGGGAAGCGCCAGTCGTTATGGCGTTAGCTCTCTGGTTCACCGCATGTTCGGCGACAAATTTGCCGTGGGAACCCTGGCGGTCAACCTTATCGGCTGCCTGCTGCTGGGCTTTATCATTGAACTTGGCACCGAAACCCAACTGTGGAGCCGCACCACCCAGATGGCGCTCACCGTGGGATTTCTGGGTGCCTTCACAACTTTTTCCACCTTTGGCCACGAAACGGTGCGCTTTATCGAAAGCGGTTCCTGGGGCCTTGCAGTGCTGAACGTCACCGCCAATGTTTTGCTGGGACTTTTGGGAGCCACCGCAGGCATCATGCTTGGCCGGGCTGTGGCCTGAGCTCTGCAACGACTTTCGGACGCCGCATATATCCATCATAACATTTATTTACCGCCAAAATATTGCAATTGAAATACAGGACTTTTTAGCCCTGTATTATCCCCTTGCATATCTGTTTTCGGGCCCGGCAAAAAAAGCCGTTTATCATGTAATTAATCCCGAGAAATAATTGCATAAATTGACTTTTGGAATATACTTCTTACCTTAATGCTCGGGACATATTGTGTGCCCGTGTTTTTATACGTGTATAAACAGCTCAACAAGGAGTATATCGCTATGGGCCGTGGAGACAGAAGAAATTCCCGCAAGATGAGAAACCGCAAGTCCGCTGCATCCAAAAAAGTGCGCGAAGCCAACAAGGCGCAGGGTAAGCCGACTCATACCAAGACATCCGTCGACGACTAATCAGCACAGATTCCACACACCAGTCAGGTTTCCAGAAGATACACCCCCCATTCCTGCTGGCGACATGTACAGCCACGGAGTAGGTAGTGAGCACACCTGAGTTCAGCCGCGCCGTTGAAGAGGTAAAAGAACGAACACCTCTTTCAGACGTTGTCGGCAGATATGTTGGATTAAAACGGGCAGGACGCCGCATGGTGGGCCTGTGTCCGTTTCACGAAGACAGCCAGCCGTCGTTTTACGTTGATGACGAGCGTGGTTTCTACCACTGCTTCGGATGTGGCGCCGGCGGAGATGTGATACATTTCGTTATGGAGATGGACGGTCTTTCCTTTATGGATGCCGTCACGGAACTGGCCCGGCAATGCGGCGTGGAACTTCCCAAGGCCGGACCCGGACCCAGAGACAGCGACAGCAACCGCCGGACCATAGACCGGCTTGCGGAGATCAATCGCCTGGCTGCCCGGTTCTTTCACAAATCATTGCTACAGGACCCTGCATGCATCAAGGGCCGGAACTACCTGCGCAAACGCGACATCAGCGATGAAGACATCACCCGCTTTGGTCTTGGCTGCGTACCGGATTCATGGGACAGCCTGCTGTCGTTTCTGAAGGCCAAAGGCTATACGGCTGAAGAAACGGAAAAAGCGGGACTGGCCATACCGGGCAATCGCGGTCATTACGACCGCTTCCGCAACCGGCTGATGTTCCCCATCCTGATGCGTGAAGGTCAGGTGCTTGGATTTTCCGGACGTACCCTGTCCTCTGACGATAAAGAGGCCAAGTACATCAACACCCCGGAGACGCCCCTGTACCACAAAAGCAAGGTTCTGTTCGGCCATCATCTGGCCCGCGAAGCCATACGGAAAAGCGGTGTCATGCTGATGGTGGAAGGCAATGTTGACGTGCTGCGGATGCACGCCGCCGGGTTCACCAATACCGTGGCCCCCTGCGGCACCGCAACCAGTGAAGAACAAATCCGCATGATCAAGCGGATGCGCTGTTCGCTGGTATTGATATTTGACGGCGACGCCGCCGGTCGCAAAGCGGCCTGGCGGGTGGTGCCCATGGCCATGGCGCAGATGCAACCCACAAAGGTTGTGTTTCTGCCCGATGGACAGGATCCCGACGACCTGCTGGTGCAGCAGGGAGCCGATGCCATGACCGCGCTCATTGACAATGCCGGAGATCTGTTCCCCGCGTGGATCAATGCCCGTATGCAGGAATTGCAGGGCAATACCGAAGCCATTGCCGGATTCATCCACGAGGTTGCCGATGTCCTTGCAGCCATTCCCGATGCACCGGCCCGGGCGCTGTACATACCCAAGGCAGGATACCTGCTGGGTATTGACGAAGGCGTGCTGCGGGATGCGGTGCGGGATACGGGCAGACGACAGCAGGCACGGGCGAATATCGCCTCCGGGCAGCAGGAACCGACGCGGCAGCCCCAGGCAGAAAGTGCCCCGGCATCGCAACTGGAAGTGCAGCTTCTGGCGGCACTGGCTACCGGTCCCGAGGTGCTTGCACAGCCGGATATCCGGCAGCGCCTTGAATTGATAAGCATGGTTCCGTCTTTCAGCACATCCCTTAATCCGGCAGTATGCGCCGCATTAAAAGATGTGTTGAAGGAGTCGGACAGGGCCACTGCCCTGCTGACGAACGGACCTTTGAGTACACAGATACGCGGATGGTTGATGGAAAACGGTGGCGACCAGGCCATTGAAGACGCCGCAGAAGAAACAGGCTTCTTACTGACAAACCTGGAGATGAACGCCATCGATGGTGAAATAGACAGGCTCGGCATCAAGATCAAGCGCATGGAGCACGCGGGCCAGAAAGAACAGTTGCGAGCCCTGCTTATGGAGCGAAGGGCATTATCTGTCCGCCGGGTCGAACTGAAACGTTCCCTGGCAAGGAGTGAGATTTATGGGCGCTAAAAAAACCAGTGCAAAGCCTGCCAAAAGCAAAAAAGCTTCCACCGCCAAAAAGAGCAGTGCGAAGTCGACATCCAAGAGCGCATCAAAATCGAAAGCCACATCCACGAAAAGCTCCGGCACCACCACCAAAAAGAAAACCACTGCAAAGAAATCCGAAGCCGCAAAGAAGCCTGCGGCCAAAAAGACTGCCGCCAAAACCACGGCCGCAAAGAAGCCTGCGGCCAAAAAGGCAGCGACTAAAACCACTGCCGCAAAGAAACCCGCAGCCAAAAAGGCAGCCGCCAAAACCACTGCGGCTAAAAAACCTGCGGCTAAAAAAGCTGCCACTAAAACCACTGCAGCCAAGAAACCTGCTACTAAAAAGGCTGCCGCAAAGACCACTGCAGCCAAGAAACCTGCTGCCAAAAAAGCTGCCGCAAAGACCACTGCAGCCAAGAAACCCGCTGCAAAAAAAGCTGCCGCTAAAACCACAGCAGCCAAAAAACCTGCTTCCAAAAAATCTGCCGCAAAGACCACTGCAGCTAAGAAACCAGCTGCTAAAAAAGCTGCCGCTAAAACCACAGCAGCTAAAAAATCTGTAGCCAAAAAGGCGGCCGCAAAAAAAACAACAACACCGAAACCGGTGAAAAAAGCGACCAAAACCAAACCTGCTGTACGAGCCAAAACATCAACAACCGTACGAGCACCAAAGGACGAGCAGAAAATCAAGGTGGAAACGAAAAAGAAAAAAACAACTAAAGGGGAAAAGAAGCCTGTCGCAAAACAGGTGAAAAAGACGGCAAAAGCCGACACTAAAACTCAGAAAGCAAGCGCTGAGAAGAAAAAGACTGCAAAGAAAGCCACCCTGAAAGCAAAAGAAACCAAACCCGTAAAGACCGCTGCCCAAAAGAAAAAAGCAACCAAAGAAACATCATCTAAAAAGAAGGCAGGTGCCAAAAAGAAAGCCGGATCCGGTAAAGCAGCGTCTGCTGAAACCAAAGATCCCCGCCTGATGCTCAAGGAGAAGACGGACAAGGAAACCCTGCAAAAGTTCCTTGAACACGGCAAAGACAAGGGCTTTGTCACCCTGGACGAGCTTAACGATGTGCTAAGCGATGACATTACCTCTGTGGAAATGGATGAAATGATCGATTACCTCGACGGTATCGACATTTCCGTTGTGGGCGATGACGGCGCACCCATCACTTCAAAAGGCAGCGAGGCCGGAGAGAGCGAAACCAAGGAAGCCTACAAAGAGGATGCAGATACCGGCAAGGCAAGCGATCCGGTGCGCCTGTATCTGAAGCGTATGGGCGCTGTGCCCCTTTTGGACCGCGAAGGCGAAGTGGTTATTGCCAAGCGCATTGAAGCGGGCCAGAAAAAAATGCTGGACGTAATTCTGGACACCGCCTTTGCCATCCGTGAAATCATCGAGCTTGGCGAAAAGGTGAAGGACGGAAAAGTCCATCTTAAGGATATCCTCCGGGAAGAAGAAGAGGATATCATGGCCATGGGTTCCGTTGAGATCCAGACGGAACGCTTCCTGAATCATGTGGATAAAATCCGCAATCTGCACGAGCGCCGCATGCGTATGATCGAACGCTTCAAGGCAAAGGAATCCAGCACCCGGCGTCAGGAACGAGACTTCCACCGCCGCCTGGAAACCCGCAACCAGGAATTGCGCGATCTGCTCAAGGACATTGTGTTTGACAAAAAACAGATCGAGTCCATTGTTGGCAAGATCGAAGCCATGCTGAATCAGGCCCGGGAAAACGAACGGCTTATTGCCCGGCTGCTGCGCCGCATGGAAATTAAAGATCTGGAAGAATTCGACTCCCTGGCCACAAGCTACCAGCGTTCTCCCCGCAGCGCCCGCCGGGTACTGCAGCGTCTGAGCACCGAGCGTGATCTGTTCGAGAACCTTATGGGCACCATTGGCGCCGCCCGGGACCGAACCTCTTCCATCGAAGATACCACCTCCCTTACCATGGAAGAACTGAAGAACACCTACCATCAGATTCTTTCCGGCAAAGTGGAAGCCGAAGGAGCCAAAACCGAACTGGTGGAAGCCAACCTCCGTCTGGTGGTCAGCATTGCCAAAAAATACACCAACCGTGGCCTGCAGTTTCTGGACCTGATTCAGGAAGGCAACATCGGCCTGATGAAGGCGGTGGACAAGTTCGAGTACCAGCGCGGCTACAAGTTCTCTACCTATGCAACCTGGTGGATCCGCCAGGCCATTACCCGCGCCATCGCGGACCAGGCCCGCACCATCCGTATTCCGGTGCATATGATAGAGACCATCAACAAGCTCATCCGCACCAGCCGCCAGCTTGTGCAGGAGCTTGGCCGTGAACCAACCCCGGACGAAATCGGTGGCCGGATGGAAATGCCGGTGGAAAAAGTCCGCAAGATTATGAAGATCGCCAAAGAGCCCATCAGCCTCGAAACCCCCATCGGTGAAGAGGAAGACAGCCATCTGGGCGATTTCATCGAGGACAAAAACGCCGTCAGCCCCGATGACGCCGCCATCAGCGCCAACCTGGCGGAGCAAACCCGCAAGGTGCTGTCCACCCTTACCCCCCGTGAGGAAAAGGTATTGCGTATGCGCTTTGGCATCGGCGAGCGCTCCGACCACACTCTGGAAGAAGTTGGCCGGAAGTTCAGCGTCACCCGCGAGCGTATCCGTCAGATCGAGGCCAAGGCCCTTAAAAAGCTGCGGCACTCCTGCCGGGCAAGCAAGCTGAAAAGCTTTATCGACGAGTAAGGCATTCAGCCTGCACTAAGAGACACACAGCGACCGGTTGCAAAGCCGGTCGTTTTTTTATGCCTCAGGGTCTGGCATGTGAGCCTTGCGGCCATATACTTTCTCATACGCCTGACAGGCGGGACATACGCCGCCCTCAACGTATTTGACAAACCAGAACGCCAGTCCCTTTTGTTTGGTTCTGGCCCGGTTGCACACGGGGCAGGCTTTGCATTTTTCCGCAAGTTCCCGGTCTTTTTCGGTAATGGTGTTTTCCTGCATGGTTCCTTCCTTTATCTTTTTCCATTTCTATTCTAGTATTAGCGGCAGCAATTGTGCAAGCCGGTTGGTACTGTTGACGAAACCGCCGGGATGGGCAATGCTGATATACGCCGGAAGGCCAGGAAAGGATGAATCTGCCATGAGCGATGGACGCATCGCCGCATTGTTTGATTTTGACAACACCCTTTTGGGTACCGACGGGGCAAAGGTCGGATTCGGCCACCTGTGGAAACAGGGCATGGTGCCGGTGTCCTTTGTGCTGAAGGTGCTTGGCGCAAACCTGCTGTTTAAGCGGGGCTGGATTTCCGACGACCGGATGTCAGCGCTTTTGTACAGTTATTACCGGGGCCGTTCCGTGGAGGAATTCGTGGGCGGCTCTGAGGAATTTTATCAGGAGCATCTCAAACCCATGCTAAGCCCTGCGGTGGTCCGCCGACTGAAACACCATCAGGAACAGGGCCACGAGGTAGCCATACTTTCGGCCTCGGCACAGTATATACTGCAGCCGGTGGCTGACGACCTTGGCGTGCAAACCCTGCTGTGCACCCATCTGGAACGGACAGAAGACGGCACCTTTACGGGCAAAACCGATGGCCCCGCCATTATCGGCCGCCACAAGGTTGACATCGCCCGGCGCTGGAGCAAAGAGAACAACATCGATCTGGAAGCATCCTGGGCCTACGGCGATCATATTTCCGATGCTTCACTCCTGGAGCTGGTGGGGCATCCCGTAGCGGTACGGCCGGAACGCAGGCTGGCGGCCCATGCCCGGACCAAAGGCTGGGAAACCATACTGGAACCTTAGCAGCACGCAATGCAACAGATACACAGGTAAGGAGTAGCAATGAGTTTTGCAGACACCTACGGTCCATGGGCGCTTATCACCGGAGCCAGCGCAGGACTGGGCGAGGAATTCGCCCGGCAACTGGCCGCTCTGGGGCTCAACCTTGTGCTGGTGGCTCGCCGTAAAGACAAGCTGCAGGAACTGGCGGAAGAACTTACCAAAAAATATCCCATCGTGGTCAAGCCCGTGGCCATGGATCTTTCCCGGGTGCGCTTCATGCGGAAGATCGAAGCCGCCACAAAGGGCATGGAAATCGGGTTGCTGATCAACAACGCAGGCTTTGGGATTCACGGATCCTTTCTGACTCACGACCTGAACCGTGAGCTTGAAATGCTGGATCTCAACTGCCGCGCCCCGCTGATCCTTACCCATCACTTTGCCCGTGACATGGTGCTGCGCCGCCGGGGTGGAATTATGTTTTTGGGTTCCACCATCGCATACCAGCCCGCGCCCTACATGGCGCACTACGCCGCCACAAAAGTGCATAACCAGTTTTTTGGGGAGGCACTGTGGTACGAACTGAAACAGCACGGGGTGGATGTGCTGACGGTAAACCCCGGCACCACGGCCACAGAATTTCAGCAGGTGTCCAACATGGGGCTGATGTCCATGTCTTCGGGCCCCTATCCCGTGGTGCGCAAAGCCATTAAAAATCTGGGTAAACGCCACAGCGTCATACCGGGTTTCTTAAACCGGATCACCGCGTTTTTCGCCCGTATTTCGCCACGTCGTCTTGTGGTTGCAGTTACCGGTGGCATGATGCGGAGCCTTACCAACCGGCAGCAGGACGAAACCGAAAACGAAAGCGACTAAGGCAGATATACGCTGCCCACAACCGTCATGCCTGCGGCGTGCTGTGTGGGAAGCTGCGTCCTGTGCATAACCGAATACCCGTTTTCATCGCCCCAGTAAATTTCTGAAAACTCCGGCGCTCCTTCGCTTGGGGGATAATGACTGGAAAACACCACGTCCAGGCGTCCGTCGCCGTCCAGATCGCGGATTGCGCAGTCGCTGGCCGCGCTGGTGGGCAACACGGTGCGGTTATCCTCGGCAAATCCGTCGGCGTTTCCCCAGTAGATGTATGATTCCTGGGCAAATTCCTGGGTTACGGCGTTGACCGCGCCATTGGGAATCACGATGTCGTTGAAGCCGTCGGCGTTGAGATCCGCAACCGCCGCGCCGGTGGCCCCCACGGAACCGTCAAGGGATTCCCGCCGGTCATCGCTGTAGCTGCCGCTGTCGTCACCCCAATAAATATAGGTGCCCTCGCACAGCATGCACATCCACGAGGTAACAAGAATATCAAGGTTGCCATCGGCATTGATATCCGCCACTTCCAGACCTTCGGGGAACTGACTTTTAAAGGTACTGCGGTTGCCTTCGCCCCAGCCTGCGGCGCTGCCCCAGTAAATGTAGGATTCGCTGCCGATAAGCTGCATCACGCCGTTGGCAAACACGATGTCGTTGAAACCATCTTTGTTAAGGTCCGCCACCCGTGCCCGGGCCGCACCAACCGTGGGCAGTTCCAGACGGTTGTCAATGCTGAAGCCGCTCTCGCCGCCCCAGTAAATGTACGAATTGATTTTATAGTCGTTGGGATTGGGCATGCCGCTGCCCTCATCACTTCCTGCGTAACGGTTGTTGAAAATCAGATCCGGCCAGCCGTCGGCGTTCACATCCGCCACCGTGGGATCTGCGCAGCCAATGGTGGGCAGCTCGATGCGGTTTTCCACCAGCAGGCCATCGGCGCTGCCGTAATACACATAGGAGGTGATGTCGCGGCTTTCGCCGTTTTGCACATGGGCGAATACCAGATCAATGTAGCCGTCACGGTTAAAATCGCCGCTGTCTGCGCCCATGCCGCCAACCGTAGGGATATTCCAGCGGCGGTCTTCCCGGTAGCCGTCGGCACCGCCCAGGTACACATAGCTGTCAATGGCATAGGCTCCGTCATGGTCCGTGTTG
>Ga0070729_10006570_pt1 | contig 11410 bp, 8 predicted proteins | sample tdDd472_FD_66725 | JGI IMG/M metagenome (GOLD analysis project Ga0070729, IMG submission 66725) | Marine sediment microbial communities from the Atlantic coast under amendment with organic carbon and nitrate - tdDd47.2 | ecosystem: Environmental > Aquatic > Marine > Coastal > Sediment | place...
TGTCCACCGCCGCTGGTGGACAGGGCGGCGAGGGCGAGATGCAACACGGTGTGCAGCAGGCCGATCGGCATGGTGGGACCCCTCCGGTTCGTCGGGGGCGTCGCGTCACCCCGTCGATGTGGCGCGGCCGAGCGGCCGCCGGCGCACGCGCGCGCCGTGGTCAGCGCCGGGTGCGGCGCTGGTCTATGGGGCTCCCTCGGTCGAACGCGTGGTTCGGGTGGGGTGTCATCGGGTTATGTAGGTAAAAGTCGCACATGGTGGTTCAACGACCCCGATGTCGGCTGCATTCCCGGTGGGTTGCTGCACGAAGAACCCGTGCGATTTCGGGGGGCGTGCGGTAGTTTGACGCGTACAGGATTGCAGGGAGCCACCCGATGACGCGCGTTCTTTTCGACGGTCGAGCCTACGAGCTCGACGCCGGTGAATCTGTGCTCGATGGACTCGTGCGCGGCGGCGCGGACGTGACGTTCTCGTGCCGTCGCGGGACCTGCCATTCGTGCATGCTGAAGGCCGAACGAGGGGACCCGGGGGACGCGTCGCGGCGGGGCCTGCGCCCGTCGCTCGTCGAGCACGGGTACTTTCTGCCGTGCTGCAGCGTGCCCGAAGAGCGCCTGTGGGTGGCTCGCCCGGACAGTGCCGACCTGACGACGCGCCTGGTGCTGGCCGAGCGGTCCGAGCTGGCGCCGGGGGTGGTGCGGCTGCTCTTCGAGCCCGAGACGAACGTGCAGTGGCGTGCGGGCCAGTTCGCGAATCTGGTGCACCCGACGTCCGGCGCGTCGCGGTCGTATTCTCTCGCGAGCATCGCGGAGTGCGACTACTTCCTCGAGTTTCACGTGAAGGTGATCGAAGGGGGCGCGTTGAGCCCGTGGCTCGCGTCCGAGCTCGCCGTCGGGGACGGCCTTGTCATGCAGGGCCCGATGGGGCGGTGCACCTACGACACGAGCGCGCCGGACGCGTCGCTCGTGCTCGTCGCAACGGGCACGGGGCTCGCGCCGCTCATCGGCGTCGCGCGGGACGCCCTGCAGATGCACGGGCACACCGGGCCCATCCGGCTCGTCCACTGCGCGGCCGACGCAGCAGGGCTCTATGCCGACGAGGTCCTGCGCGGGCTCGACGACGCGTACGCGAACTTCACGTACGTCGGCGTGGCGGACGGGCGCGACGTCGTCGATGTCGCGTTCGAACACGGCGACGACTTCGAGGGCACGCGGATGCACGTCGCCGGCCACCCCGACATGGTCGAGCAGGCTCGCATCCGCGCCGTGTCCCTCGGGGTGCGCCGCGCGGACATCCTCGCGGACCCGTTCGACTCGCCCGTGCCGTACACCCCGGACGACGCGGCCACCCTGCGCAGCATCGAGCCCGACCCGGACCTGTGGGCCGCGCTCGACCACGGCAAGGGGCTGTCGGCGATTCTGCAGGACTTCTATGGCCAGGCATTCGAAGACGAGCGCCTCGCCCCCTTCTTTCACCACGTGACGAAGCGCCGAGCCATCGAGAAGCAGTACGCCTTCTTGCGGCTCATCATCACCGGGGGCGGGCAGTTTCTCGGCATGTCGCCGTTCAACGCGCACCACTGGATGGTCATCTCGGACGAGCTCTTCGACTACCGCGAGGCGCTGCTCGACGCGTGCATGGAGCGGTGGGGCCTGCCGAAGCCGATGATGCGCCGCTGGGCCGCGCTGCACGAGCGGTACCGCCGAGCGATCGTGAAGAACGCGCCACGGGGGCTGCTCGTCGACGGGGTCGAGGTCTCGAAGACCGGGTGGACCGAAGAGACGATCGAGATCGCCACCGTCTGCGATGGCTGCTGCACCGAGATGCTGCCGGGCACCACGGGTCGCCTCGACAAGCGCACCGGGCAGCTCTTCTGCGCCGCCTGCGCGAGCCGCGACCTGCGGCTGTCGGACGCGCTGCCGGTCGTCGACTGACCGACGCCCACGTCCACGCCCACGCCCCCGCACGCCTCGGTCAGGCCCCGCGCTGCATCCGCTCCAGCTCCACCGGGTCGTGCGCGCAGAAGAGCGTCACCTCGTCGCCGTGGTCCCGATGCAGCGCGCGCAATCGGTCCTGCGTCGCGCGCCGCGTCGGGTTCGACCACGCCACCAGCGACTCGAACATCCGAACCCCCAGCGGCGCACCCCGCGGGCTGTCCAGCGTGCCCCGGTGAAAGTACGCGTCGCCGCAGTGCAGCAGCCACCGGCGACCGTCGTGCACCGCCACGCCCACGTGCCCCGGTGAGTGGCCCACCAGCGGCACCATCAGCAGGTCGAGCCCCGGCAGCGGTCGAATCGCCTCGAACCCGAACCACGTCTCCGTCGCCTGCGCATGACGCACCCACCGCGGGCCATGCGCCACCTGGGCCATGCGGATGCGCGGCGGCGCGAACCGCGGGCGGTCCGTCAGCTGGTCGTGCTCCGGCGCGTACACGTGCACCTGCGCCTCGGCGAAGTCCGAGAGGCCACCGATGTGATCGAGGTCGAGGTGCGTCGGCACGATGTGCGTCACCGCGTCCGCCGCCACACCCAGCGCCGCCAGCCGCGCCACCGCCGTCTCGTCCGCATCGAGCGTCGGCCGACTCGCCGCCAGAAACGCACCCCCGAGGCGCTCCCGCGGCGCCTCGAGGTCCGCCGAGCCGAAGCCCGTGTCGACCAGCACCCGCTGGTCGCCGGACTCCACCAGCAGGCAGTGGCACACCATGCGCCCGGATTCGAACCAGCCGCCCGTGCCGTTCATCAGGCGGCGGCACATCGGACACATCGTGCCGCAGTTGAGGTGGTGGATCCTGGGGGGCATGGGGCTCGCGGTGGGTGGGGTGGGTGCCGTCGTTGGTGGCTGTCTTCTTTCTTCTCTCGTCTCTCGTCTCTCTTCTTTTCTCGGGCTCTGCCCGAACCCGCCGGGGCGGTTGCCCCGGACCCCGCGCAGGCTGCTTCGCATCCTGCTTTGTCTTTTTGGGTGGGGGAGGACGCTGCTCTCGTCTTGTTTTGGTCTCTTTCTTTCTCGGGCTCTGCCCGAACCCGCCGGAGCGGTTGCCCCGGACCCCGCGCAGGTTGCTTCGCATCCTGCTTTGTTTTGGGGGCGCTGCTCTGTTCGTGTCTTGTTCTCTTTCTTTCTCGGGCTCTGCCCGAACCCGCCGGGGCGGTTGCCCCGGACCCCGCGCAGGCTGCTTCGCATCCTGCTTTGTCGTTTTGGGTGGGGGAGGACGCTGCTCTGTTCTTGTCTTTATCTCTTTCTTTCTCGGGCTCTGCCCGAACCCGCCGGGGCGGTTGCCCCGGACCCCGCGCAGGCTGCTTCGCATCCTGCTTTGTTTGGGGGGAGGCCTTTTTTCTTCTTTTCTCGGCCTCTGCCCAAACCCGGCGGGGCGGATCCTACGGACGCCGCGGAGCCTGCTTCCCGTCACTCCGGGAGGAAGCGGACGAAGCCTCCGAAGGTGCCGGTGATCAGCTCGCCGTCGAGGCCGACCTGCGTCGCGGCGTACGTGGAGTTGTAGTCGTTCGTTGCGCCGGTGGGGACGAAGAAGCGGGTGTCGCCGGTCTGCCAGTCGAAGGCCTCGAACGTCCACGTGCCGTCCCGGCGCCCGACGCAGTACATCGTGTTGGTGGCGCGGCTCATCGTGGGGATGCCGTTCGGGCAGCTGACGTCGTCGCGGACCCAGGTCGTCGACACGGCGAACGTTTCGGGGTCCCACGCGAACTGCTCCACGCCGAGCGGCGCTTCGCCGGCGAGAATCGGGGCGAGGGGGCCGGACGTGTCTTCGTAGTCGTTGCTCACCACCACCGCGCGGTACCCGCTCACGAGCACCGACTGCTCGGACACGCTCGACGTCGCGCCTTCATCGCCGAACGTGACGGGCACGGCCGCCGCCTGCCGCGGGTCCGCGCCCTCGGGCGGGGTCGGCGCGTCGTCGGGGATGGCATCGCGCCAGAAGTAGACGAGGTGCATCAGCGGGTCGGCGTCGGTGATGACAACGAAGCGGTGCGGGTCGTCGGGGCCGCCCATCAGCGACGGCGTGGACCCGGAGCCCGCGCCGAGCCGCCCGGACACCTGCTCGCCATCGCCGAGCGCGTAGGTCGCGCGCCACGCGCCGTCGGCGTCGTCGCGGCTGAGGCCATCGCCCGTCCACTGCACGCGGTACATCGCGCCGTCGGTGACGACGAAGATGCCGCCGGTCTCGTCGACGGCGATCGAGTTGGACACGGTCTCGTCGGGCTCGAGGTCGACGAGGTGGACGGTCTCGAACGCCCGGTCGATGGCGCCGACGCGGCCGTCGCTGGTCGCAAAGACCAGCCAGCCGTCCCACGTCAGCGAGAGGCCGATGATGGCCACGCCGTCGGCCGCGTCCGGCAGCGTCCAGCGGCCGACCGCCTCGATCGAAGAGCGTGCGTCGTCGCCGTCGTCGGACCACGCCTCGAGCGTCGCGCCCCACGTGCGATAGAAGATGCCGTCGGCGTCGAGCACCGTGTAGGCGCCGGCAATCAGCGAGTCGAGGCGCCCTTCGCTGAGCGCCGAGTCGACGACCTCGATGCCGTCGTCGGTGCGGACGGCCTTGTAGACCCCGGTCGGCGTCGACCCCCAGATCAGCGCGGTGCCGTCCGGCCATACGGGGCCGTACGTCATCGTGATCGACACGAACCCCACGGGGACGAAGTCGACGGCGCCCGCGTCGCTGGTGGCCCCTGCGTGCGCGACCGAGCCCTGGGCGTAGGGGCTGGCGTGGGACGTGGGCCACACCGAGTCCGCGAGGTGCGGGTGGGCCGGGGGGACGGTCGCCGGGCCCGGGTCGCCGGTGTCGCCGGCCACGTCCACGCCGGTGTCGGTGCTTGCGTCCCCGGTCGCGGCGTCGGTGTCGCCGGCGGTGTCGCCGGCGGTATCGACAGCCGCTCCGGCGTCCGTTGCATCGGCGGGGGCGTCGTCGTCCGCGCACGCGAATGCGGCGCCGGCGACGGCGAGGGCCAGTGCGAAGCGCGCGGGGGCAGCGTGGATGAGCGACATGGGGCGTCCGTGGCGAAGGGGAGACCCGCATTCTACCACGCGGTAGAACGCCGAGCCCAGCGCGCATCGCAGTCGAAGAGGCCCGAGTAGTCGGCAATCGGGGGTTTCACCTGCCCGTGCCCGTGCCCGTGCCCGTGACCCGGACTCACTCCCGCACCCGCCTCGGCGCGGTGTTCAGTCGTTGCTCGCCGTCGCCGTCTCGGCGGCCTCGGACGCTTCGTCGTCGTCCATGCTCGGGACGCCATCGAAGTGCATCCACTCGGGGACGTTCTCGTCGAAGATCGAGAAGATGGGGCGTGTTGTGCAGGGAGCGTCGAGGGCGACGGCGCGCACGGACACGATGTGGTCGTAGCTCGCCGGGCGCGCGAAGAGCGGGGACCCGCAGGTGCGGCAGAACGACCGGTGTACCGGCTGACCGCTCTCGCCGGTGTCGGCGAAGGTGCCCAGGTCGTCGTGGCCGGCGGTGACCTCGAACGAGGCCGCGGCGAGGCCGACGGCGACGCTGACGAACGTGCCGCTCGACCGCTGGCAGTCCGCGCACGCACACGCGACGGCCTTCAGCCCTGCGGTGGTGCCGCGAAAGCGGACACGACCGCAGCGGCATCCGCCGGTCACGGTGTGGTGGGGTGCGTCGGTGGGTGGCGTCGACATCGAGGGGGCCGGGAAGGGTGCGATGGCCTCGACGGTACCACGATGGGGGTGACCGTCGTCAGCCCGATGAGCCAGTTGGCGAGCTGGGCGAGTCGCCTGTGCGAGAGCGGTCTCGTGCGCGCTCCGATGACGGGATATCGTTGCACGGGACACGAATCGACCAGCGAACAAGGGCCGCATGACAGTTTCGGATGAGTGGTTCTACGGCGGCCTTGTTCTGATCTGGTGGTTCGCGATCGCGGTGTTCCTCTTTGACCGTGGGCGCGTTCGTCAGCGTCGTGCCAGACGTTCGGTCGTCGGAATCATGGCGATTGCCGTGGCGTGCGTCTCAAGCGCGACCTGGTGCCTCGCTGCGCGGTTCGAACGCTGGACGAGTCCGTCCCCGTCGAGCGAGGCCGTCATGAATCTGCGCAGGTTGCAGGATGCATCCGTTGCGCACTTCGTGCAGCACGGTTCGTTCCCTCCGTCGTCTCCGATGGCACCACCCGGTCATCGGCACATGGTGCGGTGCGAGTCCGGATCCCACCGTTTCGAGTCGGGGTTCGTCGACTGGTCACAGGGTTCGGCGTGGTCCGCGTTGTCGTTCGAACCCCGCGATCCTCACCGGTACTCGTACCAGTACGATTCGTCGCAAGTCGATGGGCGATGGACGTTTACAGCCAGCGCGTTCGGCGATCTCGACTGCGACGCGCGCATGTCGACCTTCGTCCGGTTCGGAGTCGAGGCCAGCGATGGCAGCATCGACTCCGAGTCGAGGCTGTACACCGATCGCGAGATGGAATGACGGAGACACCATCTCTCAAGAACGTCGTCATTCAGTGACTCGTCGCGACCACACGGCAGAGGCCGTCGCTCGGCACGCTGGAGTCGGTTTCGACGCACACGCGAACGGAACCCTCGGCGCCTTGTGTTTTCGACGCAATCGCGACAACGTCGCCGTCGAACAACGGGCGAACCGATGGGGCCACACGGGCCACGCGTGTTCGACGAACGGAGGGACGAGATGACGAGACGTACCGGTCGACCGTCGCGGCGGACAGGGGCTCGGGGATCGCGGCAGCGGCGAGAGATGTCCGAAGGGCTGGTGCAGGCGCTCCTCGTGCCGCTGCGCGGCGAGGCGCTCGGGTACACGCTCGGGTTTGCGTTTGCCGGGATCTTCCTGTCCCTCTTCGCCTACGTCGGGGTCGTCGTCTGGTTGGTGGTCGCGCTGGTGTATTCGGGATGCAGCGCGTTCTTCGGGGCCTGCCTCGCCGGCGCGCGGGACGGCAACCTGGAGCCTCAGCGGGCGGACGTGGTCCCCGACGGGGGGCTGACCGCGCTCGCGCTGCCCGGGCTGGCGGTGCTCTTCTATGTATTGCTGTTGATCGGTCTCGGCGCGGTGCTCGCGACGCTGACCGGTGTCGACGTGACGTATCCGACGGCCGCACAGCAGGTGTGGCTGACATGTCTCGTGTTCGTGTCGACGCTCCCATTTGCGGCGGGCATGACGCTGCTGCGCTCGTGGCAGACACCCCTCGCACTGATCCACGTGCCTGCGCAGCTCGCCGTGATGCGCGCCGCCGGCGTTCAGTATCTGGTGCCGGCGCTCGTCGCGATGTTCGTGGCGTCGGTGCCGATGACGCTGATCATGTGGGCGTACGAACTCGGGTTCGTCGCACGCTTCGTCGTGATGGCTGCGTCGTGTGCGACGACCGGGTACGCGTTCGGTGCGACGGGTGCGGCCATGGGCTGGATCGCGTACCACAACGACGATGTGGCCGACATTCTCGACGCCTCGTAGTCGCGAGACGGTACCGTGCTCCAGACGAGACGGTGCAGACCGGCCCGTCATGGCTCGCGACAGATTGGGAGCCGCCGTGGACGCTCCAACCGGTGGGGGGCGCCGCACGCGCGTTCGGAGCGCGGGTCAAATGCAGTGAGCTGCCCGATGCGTTGCGCCGTGTTCGGGCGGCTTGCCCGTCCCTCGGTTGTGTGCAAGCGTCCGGCCTCGTTCTCGGGGGGACTCGGTTCGGCGTCGCGTCCACAGAACGAGACGGAGTTCGCCACCTCGTCGAGTCTCGGCGGTGATCTGCCGCGTAGACGTCGCCGGGTTTCAGGGGCATCAGGAGCGTAGGATGGGTATGAGCAGGATGTGGGTTGTCGCGTGCGCGTGCGTGCTTTCGACGGCCGTTCAGGCGTGCGGTGGTGACGACAGTCAGGCGGGAGACTTCGACGCGTCCGATGTCGTCGAGCCAGACGTCCGGGACGCGGCGATGGACACGCGCGTCGACACCGCGTCCGATGCCGTCGCCGAAGTCGATGCGAACAGCGACGCTGACGTAGCGGTGGTTGCCGAGGGTGATGAATGGTGCCCGAACGTGCCGCGTGACATCGAGGACGCGTGGCCCGGACCGTGTCAGGAGACGCGGACCGTCGATGGCGAAGTCCTCGACCATGCGGTCTTCAGCTACGACGAGCAAGGGCGCCAGACCGGTGTATCGTACGTGGATGCGTCGGGCTTCGAAACCGCCTGGGTCGAGTGGAACTGGTCGGCCGACGGGACCGAGGTCCACATCATCGGGGGCAGCGGCTCGTCGGTGCGGTACGTGCGGCGGATGGTGATGGGCGAGTGGGGGTGGGTGCGACTCGAGGACCTCGCGGCCGACGAGACCGTTCTGGCGTATCAGGAGCGGACGTTCGGTGACGGCGGGTGCCTCGAGACGCTCGAGGTGCTGGACGTGAACGGCAATTTCTTCACCTACGACTACGAGTACCCGTCGGCCGGACGGTGGGACGAGGTGGCGACGGCCGAGTTCCGGGGAGGGCGACTCTCGCAGCTCTCTCGGTTCGACGAGCGCGGCCTCGTCGTCGCTCATGAGAACTACTCCTTCGGAGAGTTGGTGCTGTCATACACTCGCGAGCACGACGCCGACGGGAACCTCGTCCGTGAAGAACGTGCGGAGAGTCTGGTCGACGAGGTCGCGCACGTTCGCACGTACGACTACTCGTGCTGGCCTGACGGGTAGAGCGATCCCGGACGCGACGCTGACCGCTCAATCACACGTCGCGACCAGACGGCGGAGGCCGTGGCTCGGTACGCTGGAGTCGGTCTCGATGGACACGCGCACGGGGCCCTCGGCGGACCCGCGGAACGTGCTGTCGCCGCTGTAGGACTGGGCGTCGATGCGGACGAAGTCGCAGCACGCTTCGGTGTCGACGCGGCCGTTGTACCGGAAGCCGCCGCCGTCGCACGGGTCCCACACCACCGAATCCGCCGCGTTGTTCGGCAGCGGGCCGCGGGTGGTGCACTGGCGGTCGGTGCAGGACACGTGGCGGCTCGTACTGGACACGCCGCACGTCGCTTCGAGGCTGCGAATGCCCTCGCTGTCGACGCTCGCGTCGGTGCGCACCACCACGGCGGTCGCGCCCAGCGCGCTGCCCTGGATGTCGGCGTCGCGGCCGGTGTAGTCGACGCCGTCGATGACGATGGCGTCGCAGCATTGCTCGAAGTGGATGCGCCCGGTGAACGAGAACGGCTGGCCGTCGCAGGGGTCCCACGCCGTCCACGCCTCGAGGTCGTGGGGCAGCGGCGAGATCGGCGTCTGACACGTCGTGCCCGAACACGCGATGTGCGGCGAGCTCGGCATGTCGTCGAGGCAGGTGGCCTCGAGCAGGCGCACGCCGCCGCTGGTGACGCTGCCGTCGGTGTGCACGCGCAGGGTGGTGGCGCCCGGGGCGATGCCCTCGATCTTCGCGTCGTACCCGGTGTGTTCGATGGGCCCGACGGCGAGGTAGTCGCAGCAGGACTCGAAGTCGATGTCGGCCCGATAGGTGAACGGGCCGCCGTCGCACGGGTCCCAGCGCAGGCTGTCGTCGAGGTCGTCGGCCAGCCCGTCGCCGGACGTGCGGCAGGTCGTGTCGTCGCACTGGAGCACCGCACCGACGGTGCCGCCCTGGCACGGCACGACGGTGGTCCAGTTGCCGTCGACGCGCAGTCGCGCGGAGGTCACGGTGGCGACGCCGCCGCTGATCGACGTGTTGTACTGAAAGCGCCCGCGCCCGAGCTCGCCTTCGACGGGCATCGTCGCGTTGGCGAAGCCGGACTGTGACGAGCCGCAGCCGTTGAACTCGGCGTTGCCGCACGAGCATCCGACGAGGCTCTGCCGCGGGTTCTCGCCGATGGCGTCGACGGCGGAGGGGCAGGTGGCGAGGGCGTCCATCGCCTGGTCGTGGGCACCGCACCGCGAGAACGTGAACCCGGCGACCTGGATGAGGCCGACGAAGACGACGAGGGTCATCATGCTGCTGATGCCGCCGGCGAGGCGCGCGGACCGGTGCACCGCGATGGGGGTGTCCGGCGCGTCGGCCATCGCCGCGTCGGGCTTCGGCACCATGTCGGTCGGCGGCGCGACGATGAGCGCGCCTTCGCGACCCGAAAGCAGTGCATCGAGGTCGGCCTGCACGCCGGTCGGCGCCGGCTCGACGGTCGGCGGCTCGAGGATGGCGTCGATGCGGTCGATGACGTCCTGCGCCGACGCCGGGCGGTCGTCGACGATGGGCGCGACGAGGTCGCCGAGCAGCTCGGCGGCGGCGTCCCCGAGGTCGACGCGGTCTTCGAACTGGATGCGTGACCGCTCGACGGGCAGCTCGGCGGGGTGCGTGCACGAGAGCAGGTGCACGACCGTCGCGCCGAGGGCGTAGAGGTCGGTGCGGGGCTCGGCGCGGCCCATGAACTGCTCGATCGGCATGTAGCCGTTCGTGCCGACGATGGTCGAGCCGCCGGTGAGGTCCGGGTTGACCGTGGACACCGCGCCGAAGTCGATGAGGGCGAGGGACCCGTCGCGACGGCGCATCAGGTTCGACGGCTTCAGGTCGCGGTGGATGACCGGCGGCGTGAGCCCGTGCAGGTACACGAGGATCTCGCAGGCCTGGCGGAGCAGGGCGAGGGACTCGGCTTCGTCGTAGCGCCGCGACTCCATCTCGGTGTCGAGGGCGGTGCCGTCGACGAACTCCTGAACGAGAAAGAACCGGACGCCCGACAGGCTGTCGACGTGGAATGCGTCGACGTAGCGCGGGATGGCCGGATGATCGAGCGACTCGAGCACCTTCGTCTCGCGCTCGAAGAGCTCGACGGCCTTCCAGTCGAGCGCGGTCGCCATCGCCATCTCTTTGATCGCGACGGCGGTATCGGTCGTCGTGTCGGTGGCGAGCCACGTGCGGCCCTGGCCACCGACGCCGAGCAGTCCGGTGATCTCGTAGCGCCCGTCGCGGAGTCGGGTGGGCGCGTCGGCGTCGACGAGCTCGCCGAGGCTGCGCGCGATGCCCTGGGCGACCTCGACGGTCACGATGCGCTCGATGAGTCGCCACTCGGACGGGTCGAGGCTGCCGGACCGATCGACGTCGAACCGGGCGAGCAGCTCGGGGCGCGCGCGCAGCTCGTCCATGCGGCGGGCGATCTCGGCGGTGATGGCGGGATCGATCACGGTGCGGCTCGGTCGACAGGGTGCGAGCAGACTACCGGTTGCGGCGCGGGACGCCACCGTGTTGCGCCGCGGCCCGGCTCGGCGGCATGGTGAGGCCTCTGCCGCGAGGTCCCATGTCTGTCGTCTATCGCATCCTCGTCCGCTTCGTCGCGCGCGTTGTATCCGCCGTTGCCGCGGTGGCGTGTGTCGGGGCCTGCGACGGGCGAGAACCGTCGCGACACGCCGCTGGAGAGGGCGGCGATGGTGCTTCGGTTCATGCCGGTGCGTCGTCCGGTGAGGGGCGCGGGGCGGAGTCGGTGGGGGCG
>Ga0070729_10006571_pt1 | contig 11409 bp, 12 predicted proteins | sample tdDd472_FD_66725 | JGI IMG/M metagenome (GOLD analysis project Ga0070729, IMG submission 66725) | Marine sediment microbial communities from the Atlantic coast under amendment with organic carbon and nitrate - tdDd47.2 | ecosystem: Environmental > Aquatic > Marine > Coastal > Sediment | place...
CGGCGCGTGACGCCGGCCCTGGCGGCGGGACGGACGCGGGTCCGGGCACGGGGGTCGACTCCGGCCCCGGGACCGGCGTCGACGCCGGCCCCGGAACCGGGGTCGACGCGGGCCCCGGCACGGGGGACGCTGGCCCCGGCGGCATGTGCTCCGGCCCGGCCGGCGAGTGCAACGCGCTCGATCCGACGTCGTGCGGCGCCGGGATGGCCTGTCAGATCAACGGCAGCTCGGCGATGGGCTTCATGACCGTGTGCGGCGCCGCGGGCGTCGGCGGTCAGGGCGCGGCGTGCGATCCGACGATGCCCGGGCAGTGCCAGGAGGGCTTCCAGTGCGACTCCGGCTCGAGCACCTGCCAGCGCTTCTGCTGCGACAACACCGACTGCGCGGCCAACCCCGGTGACTTCTGCGGCGGGATCGCGGGGGCGGATCTCGGCTTCTGCCAGACCCCCGCCGACTGCGATCTGATCGCGCAGACCGGCTGCGCGGCCATGCAGGGTTGCTACCCGAGCGCGGGCGGGCTCGCGTGCCTGGGCGCCGGCGACGTCGGCGAGGGCGGCATGTGCGAGTTCACCAACAGCTGCATGCCCGGCATGGGCTGCCTCGGCACCTCGATGACGGACTCGTTCTGTCGTCGGTTCTGCGACATGGCGGCGGCCGAGCCGTGTCCGACCGGGTTCACCTGCAACCCGATCACCGACCTCCCGGTCGGGGGCTGCTTCCCGGACGAGTGATGTCCCGCGCCCGGGGTGGCTCCGGGTCCTCCCGGGCGCGTGTTCGGCCCCTTACTTACGATTCTCACGGTTCGGTCTTACCTTTCTCGACAGCAGTACGATGTCGACTCGCTCCCCAGGCCACCGCGGCGGCGCCGCTCCCGTCGGTCCGGCGGCGGAACGACCCCGCCTATCGCCCGGCCTCTCGTCGAAGATGCGCAAGCATCTCCTCCTCGAGTCCGAACGACATTCGGAGCCGTTGCGCTCGCCGGGCCCTCGGTCCGCGGCTTGCCGCGGTGTCCTCGCGCTCTGCTTCGCCGGCCTGGTCGCGCTGACCGGGTGCGACGACCACGATCCCAGCCCGCTCGACGCGTCGCTCATGCGCGACGCGGCGGTGGAAGACGGCGGAGGGTTCCTGGACGCCGGGGCCCTCGACGCCTCGCCGCCCGCGCGTGACGGTGGCCCGGCGCCCGACGCGGGGGCGCCGCTGTGCGACGTGATGGCGTGTGACCCGCGCGAGCCCGCGATGGGCTGCTCGACCGGCGCCTGCGTCCTGTGGTCCGACGATCCGGCCTGCTCCTCGGAGATGCCCGGGCTGCTCACCGCGGGCATGCCGTGCACCGAGGTGGGCGCGTGCGGCGCGGGCCTCGCGTGCTTCCTCGTCGAGGGCGAGGGGGTGTGCGCGCCCGTCTGCTGCCCGACCGATGGCACCGCCTGCGCGGTCGGCTCGCGCTGCGGCGGCGCGGGCGTGCTCGTCGACGGCACCGAGACCGGCTGGGGCCGCTGCGTCGCGCAGGTGTCGTGCGAGCTGCTCGCCGACGACACGGGCTGCGAGCCGCGCGAGGCCTGCTACCTCATCGACACGACGATGATGACCGAGTGCCGACTCGCCGGCGCCGGGGGCCCGGGCGACTCGTGCGCCGTGCAGGAGGACTGCCAGGCGGGCTTCTTCTGCGGTGGCATCGCCGCGGCGAGGCGCTGCGTCCGGCTGTGCCGCATCTCGGCCGACGACTGCCCCATGGACGAGGGTCGCTGCATCGCCCAGTCGCACACCCCCGACGACATCGGGCTGTGCACGATGGACATGACCACGTTCAACCGCTGAGCAGCGCCCCGAACCGTCGGAGGATCTGCGCCCCGTGTGGGGAGGGGGCGACCTGCTCGAGCAGCGCGTCGGCGTCGAGGCCCTCCTCGCGCAGGACGTCGTAGCGCGCCTCGAGGTACGCGCGGATGACGTCGTGGTCCCACTCGGGGTGGAACTGGACGGCCCAGGTCCGCTCGCCGAGCTTGTAGGCCTGGTGCGCGGTCGCCTCGTTGTGGGCGAGCACGGTCGCGCCCGCCGGGACGCGGAGCACCGACTGGCGGTGTGAAGAGCTGACGCGCAGGGTGCGCGGGAGGCCTTCGAACAGCGGGTCGGCGGCGCCGGCGTCGGTGAGCGCGACCGCGATGTGGCCGATCTCGCGGCCGCTCGGGTTGCGGCCCACCTCGCCCCCGAGGTGGTCCGCGAGCAGCTGGTGGCCGTAGCAGATCGCGAGCTGCGGGACCCCCGCGCGGTGGACCTCGGCGAGCCACGCGCCGGTCGTCTCGCTCCACGGCTCGCGGTCGGTCACGAGCGCGCTCGAGCCCGTGACCACCACGCCGCGGAGCGTCTCGGGGGCCGGCAGCGGGTCGCCGTCGACGACCCGGCAGACCTCGATCGGGCCGGCCCCTTCGAGGCCGCCGGCGATCCAGTCCTCGTAGTCTCCGCGGCGCGCGGCGAGGTCCGGCATGGTCGAGCCCGTCTTGACGATCAGGGTGGGTCGCACGACGGCAGGCTTGCGCTGCTGGTCTACGGCGTCAAACATCGGCTCGTGACCACCTCGGCCGCTGCGGCTTGTCGCAACCACCCCGACCGCGAGGCGATCGGGATCTGCGTCGAGTGCCGCGCGCGGATCTGCAGTGAGTGCGTCACGAAGGTCGACGGCATCAACTACTGCGTCGCCTGCTACGCCCGGCTGGCCGAGGAGGGCGCGAGCCGCCGGACCGCCCAGGACGAGGCGACCCACCCGGCGCTGGCGTACGTGGCGGCCGCCGCGCTCGTGCTGCTGACGACGTTGATGACGTGGGGCCTGCTCGAGGCTGCGCTGCCGGGGGGCGGATGAAGGCCCGGCGCGCCGCCCGTGAGCTCGCGCCCGTCGGGCCCGTCGGGATCCTCGATCGGGCCGTCGGCCTCGCGCGCGAAGGTGGGATCGACGTCTGCGGCCCCGCGTGGCTGGGCGGAGGGATCCTCGCCGTCGTCGCGATCGGCATCTTCTACCTCGAGCGGGTCGAGGGCATCACCGCGTTTCGGCCGTTCTTCGCGCTCGCGGTCGTGCTCGCGTGGTGGATCAGGGCGCTGCTGCTCGGCAAGTCCGCGCGCCGCGTCGCAGACGCGATGTGGGACACCGAGCCCGAGCCCGACGCGGGGCGCGCGGTCGACGTGCTGCGCACGTCTCTGGTCGTCGGGCTGGGGCTGTGGTGCTGGTCGTGGCTGCTCGTCGCGGCGAGCCTCGGTGGGCCGCTGGTGATCCTCATCGTGCTGCCGTTCTTCGCGCTGCGTGGGGCGATCGCGCCCTCGTGGATCGCGCGCAGCGCGTCGACGACGCACGCGGGCTGGCGCGGCTTCTACTCGGCGGTCCGCGACAGCAACGGCAACCGCGTCGCCGGCGTCGTCACCGAGGCGCTGCTGCTGCTCGGGATGGTCGGCGTGATGTTCAACGTATTCGGAGTGACCGTGTTCATCGCGATCCTCCTGCGTTCGTTCGGCGGGTTCGACATCGCCGCCCTCGAGTCGTTCGTGTCGACCGAGAACACGTTCGTGCTGCTCGTGATCGCGGCGCTGACCCTCGTGCTCTTCGAGCCGGTGCGGGCGGCGCACTCGGCGTGCGTCTACGTCGGCTCGCGCGTGCGCGCCGAGGGGCTCGACCTGCGCGTCAGCCTCGACGAGGCGATCCGGCACAGCCGCGGCACGCGCGGCGGGGCCAAGGCGGCCTCGTCGGCGCGCGCCGCCGCGGTGGTGCTCGCGTTGCTGGCGTTCGGCGCCGAGGCGCGCGCCCAGACGCCCCCGAGCTACGACCCGCCCCCGCCGCCGGGCTCCTACGACGACCCGTACGCGCAGGACCCGTATGAGGATCCGTACGACGACTACGGAGGCTACGACGACGACCCGTACTACGGCGGCTACGCCGAGCCCGTCGCGCCGGCGGCGCCGCTCGCGCCGCCCGCGCTGAGCGTCGAGGAGCTGAGCGGGACCGACCGCGCGGTGCAGCAGGACGTCGACCAGATCCTCGCGCGGTCGGAGTTTCGCGAGTTCGAGGACAACCGCGGCCGCGGCCTGCGCGATCTGATCGATCGCTTCTTCGAGTGGCTGCTTCGCCCGCGCGAGGAGATGCAGCGGGTCCAGGGGCCGCGCCTGCCGTCGATCCCGCTGCCGGGCGGCTCGCTGTTCCTGATGATCGGCGTGGCGCTGCTCCTGGGGGTCCTGCTCTACCTGTTCATGACGCGCCGTCAGGCGCAGGCGCAGGCGGCGGTCGAGAGCGCGCTCGCCGAGGTCAGCCGTGACATCCGCGATCGTCCGCCGCGGTCGTTCCTCGAGGAGGCGGCGGCGCTGCGCGCGCAGGGCAAGCTGCGCGAGGCGCTGCGGGCGCTCTACCTCGCGACGCTCGTCGCCCTCGATCGGCGGCGGTGGATCGCCTTCGATCCGCATCTGACCAACTGGCAGTACCTGCGGCAGATGCCGCGCGGCGCCATCCGCGACGCGTTCAAGCAGTTCACCCGCCTGTTCGACTACAAGTGGTACGGCGAGGAGGCGACGACCGAGGACGACTACGCGCGCTGCCACACGCTCGCCGAGCAGATCGTGGCCGGCGGGGAGGGCCCGGCGTGAAGTGGCCCAAGCGCGTCGCCGTCGGCGCGGCGGTGCTGATCGCCTTCGGGGTCAGCGGCGTGATGTGCGCGCGCGTCGGCGAGCGAGGGCGCTACGTCGGCGCGTACAGCACCTACGGCGCCGGCCCCGACGGGACGCGCGGGCTGTACCTGCTGACCGAGCAGCTCGGGGCGCGGCCGCAGCGCTGGGCCGAGGACCTCGGGCGGCTGCCCGACGGCGGCATGCTCGTCGCGCTCGGCAGCTGCCAGCAGCTCATGCGTCGCGAGCTGACGCGCATCGAGCGCGAGAACCTGCAGGCGTGGGTCGAGGGCGGCGGTGTGCTCGTGGTCGCGGGCGCGCCGAGCTATCTGCGCGAGCTCGACTTCGGCGTGCAGCTCGACACGACGGACGCCCAGTGCCGGCCCACCGTGGGGCTGCTCGCGATGCTCGATCAGCAGGAGCGCGAGGAGCGCGGCGAGGACACCGACGACGAAGAGGACTTGCCCGAGGTCGAGGACCTGCCCGATCGGTTCGGAGACGACCCGGCGGGCACCTACGAGGAGGTCGTCGACACCGACGGCCCGGGCGAGGTCGTGCAGGTGGTCGGCGACGCCGCGCCGTTCGCCGACGCGCCGCGCATCGGGATGCGGCGTCCGCTCGGGATCACGGTGGACGAGGACCGCCCGCGCAGCACTCTGCTGCGCGTCGAGCAGGCGGACGGCCTCCCCGGCGAGCCGGCGGCGGTGCGGGTCGACGTCGAGGAGGGCGCGGTGATCGTGCTCGCCTCCGCGAGCCTCCTGCAGAACCGGGACCTGTCGGCGCGCGGCGGCGGCGTGCTGTTCTCGCGCCTGGTCCGCCAGCACGCGGCCGACGGGCCGGTGCTGTTCGACGAGTACCACCTCGGCGTCGGCCAGCGGCGCTCGTTCATGCGCTACCTCCGCCAGACCGGCGCGATGCCGCTGGTGATCCAGGTGCTGCTCTTGATCGGGCTCTTGCTCTGGCGGCTCGGGGCCAAGTTCGGCGCTCACCAGCGCCCCGCCCCCGACGACCCCGGCGGGACCGCGTCGTACGTCGAGGGGGTCGGCACGCTGTACGCGAAGGCCAAAGATCCCGCGGGCGCGATCGCGATCTTGATCCGGCGCGCGCTCGAGCGGATCGCCGCGCACCACCACCTGCCCAACCGCGACGCCGGGCGCCTCGCGGACGCGCTCGAGTCCAAGCACCAGACCGACGCGGCCCAGGCGGTGCGCGACATCGCCGCGGTCCAGGCCCAGCCCATGCCCCGCGGTGGCCTGTCCAAGGTGGCCGAGCGGCTCGACGCGCTCACCCGCACGGCGATGGCGTGAACGGCGAGCCTCCTCGACAAGGCGACGCGGGGTCAGTAGAACCGCCGCACCCGATGGAGCAGGCGCAAGAGCAGGTCGCGGAGCAGGTCTCCGAGTTGAAGGTGCTTCGAGACGCGATCTTCAACGAGGTCCGCAAGGTCATCGTCGGTCAGGACGAGACGATCGAGGAGATGCTCGTCGCGCTCCTCGCGCAGGGGCACGTGCTGCTCGAAGGCGTTCCCGGCACGGCGAAGACGCTGATGGTCCGCGTGCTCGCGGCCGCGGTGGACCTCGAGTTCGGGCGCGTGCAGTTCACGCCCGACCTGATGCCGTCGGACATCCTCGGGACCAACGTCTTCGACTTCAAGTCGGGGGCGTTCCGGCTCACCAAGGGCCCGATCTTCACCGAGCTGCTCCTGTCGGACGAGATCAACCGGGCTCCGGCGAAGACGCAGAGCGCGTTGCTCGAGGCGATGCAGGAGCGGCAGGTCTCGATCGACGGGACGCGGCACGAGCTGAGCGACAACTTCACGGTCTTCGCGACGCAGAACCCGGTCGAGCAGGAGGGCACGTACCCGCTGCCCGAGGCGCAGCTCGATCGGTTCTTGATGAAGATCCTCGTCGGCTACCCGACCGCCGACGAGGAGGACCGGATCCTCCAGATGGCGGGGATCGGGGTCGGCTCGGTGGACGTCGACTCGGTCGGCATCGTCCCCGTCGCGTCGGCGGAGTCGCTCGCTCGAGTGCGCGCGGTCGCGTCGCAGGTCCGGGTCGAGGACTCGGTCCGCCGCTACATCCGCGACCTGATGCGCTCGACGCGCGAGACGCCGATGATCCTGCTCGGCGCCGGCCCGCGCGCCGGCGTGCACCTCATGGTCGCGTCGCGCTGGTTCGCCGCGCTCGACGGCCGGACGTTCGTGACGCCCGACGACGTGCAGCGCGCCGCGCACACCGTGATCTGCCACCGCCTGGTCCTCGCGCCCGAGGTCGAGCTCGACGGGCTCGGCGCCGGCGAGGTCCTCGACCGCGTGTCCGCGCAGGTCGAGGTGCCCCGGTGATGGACGACGCCTCCGACGACGACGACGAGGCGACCGGATCGAAGCGAAAGATGATCCCCGGCAGCCGCCTCGCGGCGCTCGCCGCCGGCGGCCTGCCGCTCGCGTTCTTCGACGGCGGCACGGGGATGGGGCTCGGCGCCGCGATCCTGTTCGACGCGGCGCTCGTCGCGGGCGCGGCCATCGAGTCGCGGGGGCTGGCCAACCGCGCGCCCGAGGTCGAGCGCACGATGGAGACCCGGCTGATCGTCGGCGTCGAGAACACGATCACGATCCGGCTGCGCAACCCGAGCGACAAGACCATCCGCGTGAAGGTGCGCGACGACCTGCCGCCCGGCTGGGAGGCGGAGCCCGGCGAGCTGTCGATCGACCTGCCGGGGTACGCGCGGCGCGAGCTGAGCTACGTCGTCGTCCCGCCCAAACGGGGAAAGTTCGCGTTCGGCGACCTGCACCTGAAGCTCGAGGGCACGGCGCGGCTGGGCGCGACGATCGTCTCGGTGTCGGCCGCGCAGGACGCGCGGGTGTTCCCGAACGTGCTCGGGCCCAAGCGCTACGAGCTCGCGGCGCGGCTCGGCGACCTCGCGTCGGTGGGGTTCCGGAGCATCCGGCAGAGCGGCGGCGGCGGCGAGTTCGAGCAGCTGCGCGAGTACGTGTCCGGCGACGCGTACCGGGACCTCGACTGGAAGTCGACGGCCAAGCGCCAGCGGCCGGTCACGCGCGTGTTCGAGCAGGAGCGGTCGCAGACCGTGCTCATCGCGATTGACGCCGGCCGGATGATGGCGACCAAGCTCGGGCCCATCAGCAAGCTCGACCACTCGATCAACGCGGCCCTTCTGCTGGCGTGGGTGGCGCTGCGCAAGGGCGACCGCGTCGGGCTCGTCGTGTTCGGCGATCACGTCCACGGCTTCGTGCCGCCCGGCAAGGGGCAGGCGCAGTACCGCAAGCTGCTCGACGCGCTGTACGCGATCGAGGCCGAGGAGACGTTCGTCGACTTCCGCCGGCTGGTGGAGTTCGTGCAGATCCGTCAGCGCAAGCGCGCGCTGCTCGTGCTGTTCAGCGACCTGCTCGACGAGGCGCACGCGATGCCGCTCGCCGAGCACGCGGCGCTGCTGCGGCGCCGCCACCTGCCGGTCTGCGTGACGATGCACGACCCGGTCGCCGAGCGCCTCGCCGACGCCACGGTCGAGGACGCGCGCGGCGCGTACGAGCGCGCGGCCGCGGCGGATCTGCTCGCGGAGCGCGAGCACGTGAAGGCGCACCTGTCCAAGAGCGGGGTGGGCCTGGTCGAGGCGCCCCCGGGCGAGCTCGCGGTCGCCACGGTGAACCGCTACCTCGAGATCAAGGCGCGCCGGGCGCTCTGAGTCGGCGCTATCCTGACGCGGTGCGATCGGCGCCGCTGTTGGCTCTGCTGCTCGCCGCCTGCGCGAGCGCGCCGCCGGCGGCGGTGACGCGCGCGGACCGGGCGGCGCTCGACGCGTGGACGCAGCCGGAGGCGGCCGCGATCGGGTCGACCGCGGTGAGTCGGGCGGCGCCGCGCCGCCGCTACGACACCGTGCGCATCGAGCGGCCGCGCGCGGGGCTGCCCGTTCGGCGCGGTCCCCGCATGGACCTGCGGCTCGAGCGCGCGCGCCTGTCGAACGCGCTCCGCCTGCTCGCCGAGGCGGCGAACCTCGGGCTCGTGCTCGGTGAAGGGCTGGACACGGAGGTGTCGTGTGACCTACGTCGGGTCCGTCCCGTCGAGGCCATGCAGGCGCTCGCCGAGGCCCACCAAATCGAGCTGCGCGTCATCGGTCGCACGATCATCGCGCTGAGGAGAGACGGAACGTGAGCGAACCCCTCGAACAAGACGCCCTCGAGCTCGCGCTGGCCGCGCTGCCCGGCTGGAAGCACGAAGACGACAAGCTGAAGAAGAAGTTCGTCCTGACGGACTTCCGCGAGGCGATGACCTTCCTCGTCCGCGTCTCCTACGAGGCGGAGGGGATCAACCACCATCCGGAGATCTTCAACGTCTACAAGACGGTCGAGCTCGCGCTCACCACGCACGACGCCGGCGACAAGGTCACGGCCAAGGACGTCGAGCTGGCCGCCGCGATCGAGTCGTTCCTCTGATCAGGCGGGGTGGATCGAGAGGACGAGCTGCTCGAACGCCTCTTGAGCCACCTCGACGCCGGCCGCCGGCCCGATCAGCTTGAAGAACACGAGCCCCTGCGGGCCCTCGACGATCGCGCCCATCATGCGCCAGTTCGGGCGGGAGCCTCCGCTGGGGCCCAGGCCCATGCGACCGATGAAGGTGCCGCTCACGTCCACGCGGGTGACCTCGAGATCGTTGATCACGCGCTCCTCGGGCGTGCTCGCGACGCGGCCGTCCTCGTCGAACTGACCGGTCCACCGGCGCACGTTCTCCATCACGTCGCCGCCGCCGCCGACGTCCATGTCGAAGTGCGAGACGATGAGTACGACGCCTTGCTGGTCGCGCACCGAGTACTGCGCGTCGCGCATCGCGTTCGACGGGCGCCCGTAGACGAACGGCTCCTCGGCGTTCCAGCCGATCCCGCCGGCGATGGGCTCGAACGAGGTCGCCGCGCTCGGCCGCTCGTCGTCGTCGGAGCCTCCGCTCGAGCTCGACGACGCCTCCTCGTCGGAGCCGCACGCGAGCAGGCTCGACGCGAGAAAGAAGATCAGGGCTCGCTTCACGGCTGCATTCACAACGCCTGCATTCACAACGCCAACACTCCCGCCGCCGCCTCCATGAGGGCGACGCGCGCCTGGGTCACCGGGCTGCTCCCGTCGAGCAGGTGCGCGGTCTCCTCGAGGACCTTCTCGATCGAGAACAGCTGCACCCCGTGGTCGACCGTCTTCTCCCCGCCGGCGACGGGGCTCTGCCACGCGGTCATCACGTCCGTCTTTCCGTCGGCGAGCGCGCGCACCGCCGCGTGGCCGAAGCGGTTGGCGACCATGCGGTCCGAGAACGACGGGTTGCCGCCGCGCACGAGGTGACCGAGCACGGTCGCGCGGATCGACACGTCGCCGAGCTCGTCGCCGAGCGCCTCGGTCACCCGGCGCACGAGCTTGGTGCACGGGACCTCGACGCCCTCGGCCTTCAGGATGAGCACGCGCTGCTTGTCGCGGTCGCCCGAGAAGCTGCGCCGGATCAGCGCCGCGACGTCGTTGACCAGCGCGTCCTCGTCGCGGCCCTGCTCGCGGAACAGCGCCGCGTCCGCGCCGGCCGCGACCGAGCCGGCCATGCACAGGTACCCGCTCTGGCGGCCCATCACCTCCACCACGAACGCGCGCCGGTGGCTGCGCGCGGTGTCGCTGATCTTGTCGCAGGCGTCGACGATCGTGTTGAGCGCGCTGTCCACGCCGATCGCGGTGTTCGTGCAGCCGATGTCGTGATCGATCGACGCCGGGATGCCGACGACCTGGCAGCCGTGCTCCTGGTGCAGCAGGTGGGCGCCGGTCAGCGACCCGTTGCCGCCGATCACGACCAGCCCGTCGAGCTCGCCGTTCACGGCCTCGGCCGCCTTCGCCCGGCCCGCGGGCTCGTAGAACGCCTTGCACCGCGCCGTGCCCAGGAAGCTGCCGCCGAGGCTGGCGGTCAGCTCGACCTCCTGGATCGGCGTGAGCCCGCCCGGCGTCTCGCGGGTCAGCGAGCGCAGCCGCCCGTCGATGAGGCCCTGGTACCCGCGCTCGACGCCGAGCACGTGCACGCCGCGCCCGGCCGCGACCCGCACGACCGCGCGGACCGCCGCGTTCATGCCCGGCGCGTCGCCGCCGGAGGTCAGCACCCCGATCGGCAAGCGCTCACTCCTCCTCGTCGAGATCGTCGTCGTCCTCGTACTCGTCGTCGTCGCCGAGGTCGGGCTCCTGCTCGATCTCCTCGAGGAAGCGGCGGAGCAGCCCCTCGACCATCAGGTCGCGCTCCTCGTCGTCGATCGTGCCGTCGACGAACTTGCCGCGGACCTGCTGGTGCTTGACGCGGTACTGGCCGATGAGGCCCTTGTACCGCTCCTGCTGCGCCCAGATCTTGCGGTGGTTGCGCGCGTACAGAGCACCGAGCGAGGCGACGCTCGCGGCGGTGAGCACGAGGCCCACGGGGCCGCCGAGCACGAGCCGGAGGATGACGACGACCGCCGCCGCGCCGGCCGCGCCGGTGAGCATCTTCTTGCCGGTGCCGGGCGCGCGGACCTGGCCCCAGGCCACCTCCCACGCTTCTCGGGAAGCCAGGAGGAGCGAGATGAAGTTCACCCGGTCGCCGCCCCGGTCCCAGTACGTCTTGATCGCGGCCTTCAGGAACCCGTCGTACGACTTGTAGGCCTCTTCGAGGTCGACCTTCTCTTCCGCCATGCGAGCCACGGTACTCCATCCTGTGCGCGTGTTGTGCATACAGCCGATCCAGCACGGGATCATTGGACTTTGTTCCCGCGGCGTTATCC
>Ga0070729_10006572_pt1 | contig 11409 bp, 6 predicted proteins | sample tdDd472_FD_66725 | JGI IMG/M metagenome (GOLD analysis project Ga0070729, IMG submission 66725) | Marine sediment microbial communities from the Atlantic coast under amendment with organic carbon and nitrate - tdDd47.2 | ecosystem: Environmental > Aquatic > Marine > Coastal > Sediment | place...
GCTGGCGCCACTGTCAACTGGTCGATCAACCCGGATGGCCGGACGTTCAACGTGAGCGTCACGGCCAGCGGTCGGGTCACGCCGACCGGCGAGCGGTGCCTCGTGCGGGCGTTCCAGCGCATCCGGTTCCCGCGGTTCAACGACGTCCCGATGAGCGTCTCGTTCCCGTTCAATGTGCAGTGAGGTGCGCGATGCGCTCGTTCGGAGTGTCCTGGATCCTCGCCGCGTTCGTCGGCGCCCTCGCGCTCGGCGGCTGCTCGTCGGATGACGGCGGTTCGCCCGCTGACGGGGCCGACGCTTGCACCGGCCGCGCCTGCGCCGACACCGGCGGCGGCGGTGGCGGGGGCGGCGGCGGCACCGACGCGTCGGGTGATGTCGGCGACCCGCCGACTGCCTGCACGACCGACGTCGACTGCCCCGACGGCACCGCGTGCGACGCCGGCGTCGGCGTGTGCGTGCCCCTCTGCGGCACCGACGCGGACTGCGCGCCGACCGAAGCGTGCGGCGCCGATGGACGCTGCGCGCCGCGGACGGCGTGCACCGACGACAGCGCCTGCGCCGGTGGCGAAGCGTGCGACGTCTGCCTCGGCGTGTGCGTGACGGCCGACGCCGGCGCGACCGTCTGTTCGATGGATGCCAACTGCTCGTTCGAAGAGTTCTGCGATCCGTGCATCGGGCGCTGCCAGCCGCGCCTCGAGCTCTGCGACCCGTGCACCGACGACGCCCAGTGCGGCGACGGCGGCGACCTCTGCCTCGACTACGCCGCCGGTGGGCGGTTCTGCGGGCAGGGCTGCGGCGCATGCCCGGTCGGCTACACGTGCGACCCGTCGTCGAGCCAGTGCGTGGCGATCTCGGGGGACTGCGGCGGCGTGCGCGAGTGCGACGAGCCGGCGGACTGCCCGGCCGGCGAGACCTGCCTGCCGACCTTCGTCTGCGGGCCCGGCTGCACCGAGAACGAAGCGTGCCCCGGTGACGAGGTCTGCCAGGCCGGCACGTGCAGCGCGCCTTGCACGACCGACGCCGACTGCCCGGCCGGCGGCGAGTGCGGCGACGACGGCATCTGCCGCGTCCCCGGCGGCTGCCTGACGTCTGCCGACTGCCCCGAAGCCGAGACGTACTGCGACCGCGATACGCTGCAGTGCGTGCCCGGCTGCGAGACGAACAACGACTGCCTCGACTCGTCGCTCGAGTGCGTCGCCGGCAGCTGCGTGCGGCGCCCGTGCCGCGGCAACTGGGCGTGCGCGTTCGGTGAGGTCTGCGACCTCGACGCCGGCGAGTGCGTCGAAGCCGAGGGGCCGTACTGCGACTCGTGCAACGGCGACGACATCGACAGCTGCGGCACCGAGAACGCGTGCCTGTCGTTCGAGGACGACGATGGCGGCGACGCCGGCGCCTTCTGCCTCGTGGCGTGCGCCGAAGAGGGCGACAACGCCTGCCCGCAGGGCTACGGCTGCGAAGAACTCGACCTCGGGGATCAGGGCATCCGCCGTGTCTGCGCGCGGCAGTGCCCGCGGGATCCGGTCTGATGCGGACGCGCCTCGCTGCCGTGCTCGTCGTTGCGATCGCCTCGGTGATCGCGCCGTCGGCGATGGCCCTCGACTGGCCGGGGCGGGGCACGGGACTGCAGGCCGACTGGGACGCCGGGGGCCCCGCAGATCGGACGGAGCTGCTGGCGGACCTGATGTCGGCCGACGACCCGGCGGTGCTCGACCTGCTGCGGCAGGGGGCCAGCTCGCGGGACACCGGGGTGCGCGCCGAGACCGCGCGTGCCATCGGTCGCACGGGCGCCTGGGCGCTCGAGCCGCTGCTCGTCGATCTGCTGACCGATCGTCGCCCCGACGTGCGCATCGCCGCTGCCGAGGCGCTCGGTGCGTTGCGCACGCCCGGCGCGGTGGAGCCGCTGGTGCGGGCGCGCGGGGACGCGGATGACGACGTGCGGGTCGCGGTGATCCAGGCGCTGGGCGCGCTCGGGGATCCGGACGCGACGCTGGCCGTCGTCGACGCGCTGCGGGACTCGGACCGCGACGTGGTCGTCGCCGCGCTCGAGGCCCTCGGTCGCCTCGGGCACCGGGGCGCGCTCTATGCGGTGCTCGAGAAGCTGCACGATCCGATGCGTGAGGTGTCCGTCGCTGCGGCCGGTGTGGTCGCCGAGCTGCGGGCCATCGAGGGGGTGCCGGCGCTGGTCGAGCTCGTCGAGTCCGGGGTGCCGGATGTCGCGCTCGCCGCGATCGACGCGCTCGGGGCCCTGCGCAGCCGGGCGGCGACGCCGTCGCTCGTCGGTCAGGTGATCGAGCCTCGGGTCGAGGGCGCGCGGTCTGCGGCGCTGGACGCTCTCGTCGCGACCGGTGACCCGGCGGCGCTCGTGCTCGTCGATGCCCTCGGCGATCTGTCCGCCGTCGATCTCACCCCGCTGGTCGCCGCGATCGGGCTCGCCGCCGCGGACGAGCTTGCCGCGCGGTACGCTCGGCTCGGTCCCGAGACGCCGGGTGCGGAGTCGGTGCTGCGCCTGTGGCTCGTGTCCGGCGATCCGGCCGCGGTCGACGCGCTCGAGGACGCGTGGGACTCCGGCGCGGTGGTCGCCGACCGCGACGCCCGGATGGACTGGTTGCGCCTCTCGCCGACCGGCGCGGCGTGGTGCCGACTCGCCGAGTGGACGGGGGTGCCGAGCGACACTGCGGGTTGGGACCTGCTGCTGAGCGGGGCGCGTGCGCCCGGTGCCGCGGACTGCCTGATCGGGCTGATCGACGACGTCGAGACGCTGGCGCCGTCGGTGGCCGTGCAGGTCGTGACGACCCTCGCGGACGTCGGCCGGGTCGAGGCGGTGCAGCTTGCGGAGCGCTTCGTCGATCCGGACCGGCTCGATGCCGAGGACGCCCTCACGCTGATCCTCGCGCTGCGTGCGCTCGGCGACGCAGGCGCGCCCGGGCTGGCGCGGATCCTGACAAGCGAGCAGCCGGCGATCCGGCGGGACGCGGCAAACGCGCTCGCCGATCGGACGGGCGCGTGGGTCGACGTGGATCAGTTGGGCACGTGGCTGTCGTGGCGGACGGTGCGTGTCGACGTCCTGCTGGCCCTCGATGGACAGCGCAACGAGCCGGCGGTCGCCGAAGCCGTGGCGCGGTCGACGCGGTCGAGCGCGCTCGATGTCCGCACGGCCGCGCGGGCCATCGCGGCGTGCGACGCTGTGGACACGGCGGCGCTGGCGACCGACCGGGGCACGGCGACGCCGCTGCTCTATCGCCGCGAGGCGTGGCGTGTGTCGTTCGCCTGCGGCCAGGTGGGTGCCGACGACGTCGAGGCCGGCGAGCTCGATGCCTCGGTGCGCGCCATGGCGATGGCGGCGTCCGAGGCGGCGGCGCCAGCGTACGACAGCCTCTCGTCGCGCGACGAGCGGCTCGTGGCCATCGGCCGGATGAGCGACACGGCGACCCTCGACGCGCTGCTGCGCGAGCGTGAGCCCGTGCTGGCGGCTGCCGCCGTGCTGCGCCTCGGTGCCGTCGCGGATGCCGCGTCGCGGCTCGCGTGGTTGCGCGGGGCCGCGGCGGAGGCTCCGGTCCTGCGCGCCGCGTGGTACGCGAGCGCGCCGGACGACGCCGGCGCGCGGGAGTGGGCGCTGCGCCGCGAGACGCACCCGGGTGTGCGTGCCGTGCTGGCCGGCGCCACCGCGCTCTCGGCGCCGGTGATCGTCTCGGCGTACGATCAGACCACCGGGGCGCCGCGCCCGAACGAGCTCGTCGTCGGGTTCACCGCCGACGGTTCGCTGGTGCACGCGCGCACCGACGTGTTCGGTCGGGTCCGCTGGGACCGCGACGACCTGCGCGCCGTGTTCGTCGTCGGGGAAGCGCTGTGAGCCGCACCTGGCACCTCGCGGACTCGGACGCGACCGAGGCGGCCGGCGGCCTGCTCGCCGCGGCCCTCGACGACGTCGCTGTCATCGGGCTACGCGGCGACCTCGGCGCCGGAAAGACGACGTTCGCCCGCGGCTTCGTCGCGACGGCGGCGCCCGACGGCATGTTCGCGTTCTCGTCGCCGACCTGGTCCATCGTGAACACCTGCCCCGGGTCCCCCCCGGTGCATCACCTGGATCTGTACCGGCTCGCCGGGGTCGACGACCTGGAGAGCGTCGGCTTCTTCGAGCTGCTCGACGACATCGTGCTGATCGAGTGGCCCGACCGCGTCGCCGAGGCCCTCGACGAGATCGACCTCGTCGTCACCCTGGACCGAAGCGGGGCCGCTGGCCGGACCCTCGCCCTCGAACGCCGCACGCCCCGCGGCGAAGCCATCGCCACCCGCTTCGCCACCGCCCTCGACACGACCGACTGATGCCGCCGCGCCAGCAGACGCGCGGCCGCAGGCCCTGGCCGCGCCAGTAGAACGGGCCGCCTCAGGTCCGGGCCGCGCCAGCAACCGCGCGGCCGCAGGCCCTGGCGGCGCCAGTAGAACGGGTCGCCGCAGGCCGTGGCGGCGCCATGAACCGCGCCGCCGAAGGCCCTGGCGGCGCCAGAAAAACGCGCCGCCGCAGGCCCTGGCGGCGCCACTGGCTCAGTGCCCGCCGCGCTGCGCGACGTACTCGGCCGCGAAGCCGTCCAGCACGCCGAGCTCCCCGGCGAGGTGCAGGATCGTGTACCGCGCGCGGATGTCCTTCGACCACGCCACCGCCTGCTCGGCGCGCTCGGCGTCGACGCCGATCTCGGCGAACCGGGTGGGGCAGTCGGCGCTGCGCAGCTCGCCCTCGAGGTCGTCCGCCGATCGCAGCGTCGTGCCGGCGTCCGCGAAGATGTCGTCCCACGCGGCGACCAGCGTCTCGAGGCGCGTGCGCAGGGTCTCGCGCGTCGGATACATCTTGCGCGCGTGCTCGATCACCGCGTCGGCCAGCGGCCCGAACCGCTCGACGAGCACCGCTTCGTGGTCCGGCCACTCCCGGTGCGCGGCGACGCAGGCGTCGATGTCGATCGTCGCGGGATCCAACGCGCGCACGTACTCGTAGAGCCGCGACGTGGCGATTGTGCCGACGGCGACCTGACAGCCGTGAAAGTCGTGCGGCTGGTCGAAGGCGTACGCCGTCATGTCGATGAAGTGGCTGATCAGGTGCTCGCCGCCGGACGCGGACTGGCTCGACCCGGCCGCCTGCATCGCGAGCCCCGACAACATCAGCGCGCCGGTGAGGCGGGCGACGGCGTCCGGCTCGCGCGCCGGCAGGTGCGGCGCGACGCCTTCGAGCATGCGGCCGCCGGCCTCGACGATCTCCATCACGATCGACGAGTGCTTCGTGCCCAGCAGCCGGTGCGAGAGCCGCCAGTCGGCGTTGCTCACCGGCTTCGAGTACAGGTCGCCGATGCCGCTGGCGATCATGCGGTACGGGGCCTCGGCCATGACGCGCGGATCGGCGAACACCGCGAGCGGCGCGCGGCACGGCTGCGTCGTCTTCACGCCGTCGCTGAGGATCGCGGCGATCGCCGACGTGTACCCGTTCATGCTCGGCGCGGTGCCGACGACGGAGTAGCGCAGCCCCTCGCGATAGGCGGCCATCTTGACGACATCGTTCATCGTGCCGGCGCCGACCGCGATCGCGTGGCCCCAGGCGCGGGTGGCGAGCAGGGCGCGGGCCTCGTCGATGCGCGCGTCGTCGCAGACGATGACGGCTTCGTCGGTGCGCTCGCCGAGCTCGAACGCCGTGACCTGGTGCCCGGCGGCCCGCAGGGCGTCGACGATCTCGGTGCCGCCGAGCGTGCGGGTGTTTCGGTCGTAGAACACCGCGAACGGGCCCTGCACATCGAGGCTGGCCAGGATCGCGGGCGCAGAGGCGACGGCGTCGGTGCCGATGTTCACGCGAGCGGTGTCCGTCTCGTAGACGAACCCGTCTTCGCCGACGCGGCGGAACGAACACCAGGCTTCGATCGCTTCGTTGATCATGGGGATCTCCGAGTCCCGAGAATGCGCCGCTACTCTGGGGGGGCCGTAGCGTCCAGGCAAGGCCCGTGATCGGGGTTCACGGCCACGAAACCGCGGAGTCCTGCGGGGTTGACGAGATCCCGGGTCAGCGCTCGATCGATGGGGTCTGAAGGCCCGGCAAAACTTGCGGCCCCCGGTCCGAGCGGCTACCTCTCGGGACACGGCTGATTCACGTCGCTCTCACGGGGCGGCGGCCCCGCAGGAGGACACTTTGGCCACCCGCAAGACCACTCGAACCGCGGTTCAGACGAAGACGCTGACCGAACGACGCGCCGGCGCCGAGCCGTTGACGCGTGACGAGGAACTGGTGGTGCGGATGCGCCGTGGCCTCGGAGAGCCCGGCGACTTCGCGCTCGAACAGCGTGGCACGGGCCACGAAGAGACCCGTGCTCGCCTCGCCATGATGGAGGCCGCGCTGCTCGCCGAGATGCACAACACCGGCCCGCTGGCGGAGTCCGGTGATGTCGAGGTCGACGAGTCCGTGAAGAGCCGCATCCTCGCTCGTCTGCAGGAAGTCGACGACTGAGTCGACCGCGTGACCGAGTACGCCACGACGCCGCGCCCGATTCGGGTGCGGCGTCGTCGCTTCGTGGGCGCTGAACGGCCGTCCGCGGCCCGACGCCTCACACGGCATGGGGCGCGGCGTCGTCAGACCCGCGGCAGCGCCGGCAGCCAGATCGCCCAGTTCGGGTCGTTGCGCCGCGCCGTCGCGACCTGCTCGGGCACTGCGTCGAGATGGCGGACGAGCGCGCGCTCGAGGTCGCTGCGGTCGACGTGCGGGGCGAGGGCCTGCACGAGGATGCGGACGGCGTGCTCGTCTTCGGGCCGGCGGTCGAGGGCCTGCAGCAGGGTCGCGCCGGCCCGGGCCGGCTGGCGCAGGTGGCGGTACTCGACCTCGGCCTTCTTGAGCAGCACGTCGTCGACGTCCACGCGGGTCTCGTGGTCGCGGGCGTGGGCGAGGGCGACCTCGAAGACGCCGACGAGGTCCTTCCACCGCTTCTCGGTCCGGTAGGTCTCTTCGAGCCGGGCGAGGGTCGCGTCGTCGTCGCTGTGGATGATGAAGGCGACGAGCCAGTTCTCGAGGGCCGAGGCGCGGTGGCCGATGCGGTCGGCGTAGATGTCGCCCAGCCGGCGGTACAGCGCGGCGCGACGCCCGGGGTCGGACTCGCCTCGCCCGGCGGTCTCGAGGTGCCCGGCGGCCTCGTTCCACGCGCCGCGTTCCGCGGCCCGATCGGCGAGGATGCGATGGGACCGAGGCGCGCGCCCCGTCAGCGCGGTCGCCTGCCGAGCCAGGGCGCGTGCACGCTCGAGCTGGCCGCTGCGCTCGGCGAGGTCGGCGGCGAAGTCGAGCACGGCGCTGCGGCGCGACGCGGGCACCTCGTCCAGGCGCGATTCGAGCGCCGAGATGACCTCGTCGGCGCGCGTTGCCATGGCGTTGGACAGGGCCTCGAGGGCGCGGTTCGACCAGTCGGCCCGCGCGGCGCGGTCGAGCGCGGCGGTCACCGGATCGGTGCCGAGGGCCGCGACGGCGTCGGCGGCGTGTTCGAGCACGGATCGGCGGGCTGGCGACCGGGTCTCGGACGCGGCCATACGCCAGGCGGCCTCGATGCCGTCGGCGTCGACGCCGGATTCGACGGCGGCCGTCACCGCGCGCAGCTCGTCATCGACCGCCGCGAGGGGCAGGTCGTCGTGCACCGACACGGCGAGGGCGCGGGCCGCATCGGCGGCGGCGGGCGCCGCGGGCTGGGCGACCAGTGCGCCGGCGAGGGCGGCGCGCGCGACGGCTCCGATCGGGGCGCCATGGGTGGCGGCCGCACCGAGCAGGGCGGACGGTGACGCGCAGGTCGACAGGACGGCCCATGCGCTGTCGACCGAGCTGGGGTCGGCGAGATCGAGGGCGAGGGTGCGGTGGGCGAGCACGAGCCCCTCGTCGGGGTCGACGAGGGCCGCGGCGCGGGCGGCGAGCGCGAGCATGCGTGCCCGCGTCCGGTCGTCCGACACATCGTCGGCCAGCCCCGAGAAGCACCGGGCCGCCAGCTCGGCGTGGCCCTCGGCGAGCGCCGCGCGGCCGGCGTCGAAACGATCGAAGAGCGTGGGCTCGTCGCGCACGGCGTCGAAGGCGTCGGTGACGGCGCGCCACGTGCCGCTCGCCCGCCGGTGGCTCTCGCGCGCCGCGAGGCGACCCCGGATGCGGGCGATGCGCGCCGGGTCGTCGTCGAGCAGCGCGAGGATCGCTTCGTCGTCCACCGGCGGCGTCACGTCGACGAAGACGGACGCCTCGAGCCGACCGATGCGCGCCGCGTGCACGACGGCGTCGGACGCTTCGACCGTAGCGGCGCGCTCGGCCCAGTGCGGCAGGTCGTCCCGTCGCCAGGCGCAGGCCCAGGACAGCGGCACGAGGGTCGGCGCCGAGAGCTCGGCGGCGCGCTCGAGCAGCGTGCCCCAGGCGTCGGCGGCCACGTGGGCCGAACATCCGGCGCGCGCAGCGGCGGCCCAGGTCAGCGCGTCGACGTCGGCGCCGGACCCGTCGAGGTGCGCACAGAACGCGTCGATGTCGTCGACGGACAACACGACCGACGCCGCCCACGCGCCGAAGCGCTCGTCGGTGGCGAAGCGGGCGGCGAGGGCGGCGGGCACGGCGTCGCCGCGAGCGACGCGCGACCAGCAGGCGACCGCGAGGCGCTCGGCGGCGGACGAGGGGTCGCGTTCGTCGACGAGCTCGTCGAAGCGGCCCTGCTCGACGAGGCAGGCGAACATCACCTCGGACGCGAACGACTCGACGGCGGGCAGGGGCCGGGGGTGCAGCTGCAGGCGCGACGCGAGCAGGCGCGCGGCGTGCGACACCCGCGACGAGGCGCTGGCGCTGCGGCCGAGCAGCAGCAGGGCGCGGACGTTCCACGCGACGGCGAGGGCCGTGTCGTTCGTGTGGCGGGCGCGGGCGAGGGCGAGCTCGCCGGCGCGGCCGGTGTCACGGGCGCGCAGGGCCTCGACGTAGGCCTCGTCCTGCTCGACGGTGTGGCGCTCTTCGTCGGTCAGCGACGCGTCGAGCGCGGGCCAGACGCCGGACGTCAGCCATGCACGCCGCCGGCGAAACGCGTGGCGCTCGCCGCGATCCGTGGGGCGCCCGGCGAGAAAGTCCATGTAGTTGAGCACGCCGGGGGTCGGCCCGGCGGCCGCGCGCGTGCCCTCGTCGACGCGGTGCAGGACGAGGCTGAGCAGGGCGCCGCCGCCGCCGTCCCGGGCGCGATCGATGAGGGTGCGCACGTGGTCGAACTCGCGGGCGTCGACCGAGGCGGCGAGCCGGTGGGCGCGCAGCAGCAGGGCACCCTGGCGGACCGGATCCTCGGTCTCGGCCATCGCGGCGAGGATGCGCCCGATCGCCCCGAGCAGGTGGCGCGGGTTGCCGACGGCGGTGACCCGGGTGCGGATCGGCAGCACCGGGCCGGGGATCCTCGATTCGCGACGAAGAAGGATCGAATCGGCGAGTCGTTCGTTCGAACACGCTGCGGCCGCGCATCCGAGCGCGGTGAGCGCCCGCGCGAGGTCGTGCGGGCGGACCGCGCCCTCGTCGGCGCGGGCCTCGAGCTCGTCCGCCGCGCGCCCGAGCGCGTCCACCTCACCCCGGAGTGCCAGCATGATCGCCGCATCGACCCGCGCGACGGCGTCGTCGTGGCGGGTCCACGCTTTCTGCCGCGTCGCCCGCGCCCGATCGGCGTCGCCGAGCAGTTCGATCACCCCAGCGGTGCGCGCCGTCGGTGGGCGCGCCTCGATCGCTTCGAGCACCGCCTCGGGCGGAGCGATGCACATCGCGCGTGGCATCGGCGAACGGTGGGCAGGGGGGGCGACTGCAGCGCCTCACGCGCGCCGCGGTGGCCCCGCCTATCACCCGCCTCGACCCGGGGCAAGCCGCCGTTCGCCGTGCGATTGACCGGATCGCGAGCGTTCTGATACACACCAACCCCTCGCGGACGCGCAAAAATCACGCCGCCCGCGACCGGCCCGACGGAGAAGCCGCACCATGACCCGCCACGCTACTGTCCTGCGCACCACGTGCGCTGCCTTCGCGGCTGCCGCCGCGCTGGTCGTCCTCGGCCCCGCTTCGGCGTCGGCTCAGGATGTCTTCTATACGAACTTCGCGCCCCTCGGGACGGGAGTCACCGAGACGGTCGCCAACCGGATCAACACCGAGACGAAGAATCAACTCGGTGGTGTCGGTGTGAGCTTCATCGACACGGTGCAGGCGTCGGACTCGGGCGGCGGCAACGCCCAGCTCGCCGAGGCGCAGACCCAGTTCGAGGTCGGCACCGGTCTGTACGTCGTGAACGACTACGCCGGCGCGGCCGAGGCGTTCACGCAGGCGCTCGACCTGTTTCGCGCGAACGCCGGTGAGGTGGAGCGCGTGACGATGGTCGTCGACGCGTACTTCATGCTCGCCGAGTCGCAGTTCAAGACGGGCAACGAAGAGCTCGCGCGCATCACGCTGCAGCGCGCCTTCGCCCTCGACGGCGAGCGCACCGCGAACGAAGCGTCCGGCCAGGCCTACAACCAGTTCTACATCTCGGTGCAGGAGGGCATGGCCCGCGCTGGCGACGGCGACATCGAGGTCGCCTCGAACCCCGCCGGTCTGCCGGTCCTGCTCAACGGGCAGGAAGTCGGCACCACGCCCCTGACGCTCTCGGACATCACCGTCGGTGAGCACTACGTGCAGGTGCGCAGCGACGACGGGACGATGGTCGGCGAGGCCGTGACGGTCGTGCGTGGTCGCGATCACGACGTGAACCTCGACCTTGCGCGGGCGATGGCCGCGGCGGGCGGCGACGGCGAGCCGCGCTACATGCGGTCGCTGCGGCAGGAGGTCGCGCGCGGCACGATCTCGGACGTCCTCATCCCCTACATGAGCGAGCTCGCGGACCGGCAGGGCGTCGACTACGTCGTCGTCGGTGTCGTCGTGAACCGGGACGGCTCGTACGAGGCGCTGCCCTTCGTGTATCGCCACGACGATGGCCTCTTCGCCAACGCGGACTCGCAGATGTTCGCTGGTGACATGTCGAGCGTGTCGGTGAACGGCTACCAGCTCGCGGCGAGCATCGCTGGCGCGCTGCGCAGCTTCCCGTCGGACGACCTCGTCACCGGCGCCCCGATCATCGTCGAAGAGCCCGAGCCCGAGGTCGACACCGTCGCGGCCACCGGTGGCACCTCGGCGCCGGTCGTGTTCCAGATCGACGTGCCGACCCCGGCCCCGACGCCCGAGCCGACCCCTGCGCCGACGCCGGCGCCGACGCCTGCGCCGACGCCGACGCCGGCTCCGGTCGTGACCCCGGCCCCCGTGGTCACGCCTTCGCCGACGCCGGCCCCGACGCCCGCGCCGACCCCCGCCCCCGCGACGAACCCCTACGGCCAGCAGGGCGCGTACGGTCAGCAGAGCGGCGCGTACGGCCAGCAGTCCGGCGCGTACGG
>Ga0070729_10006573_pt1 | contig 11408 bp, 9 predicted proteins | sample tdDd472_FD_66725 | JGI IMG/M metagenome (GOLD analysis project Ga0070729, IMG submission 66725) | Marine sediment microbial communities from the Atlantic coast under amendment with organic carbon and nitrate - tdDd47.2 | ecosystem: Environmental > Aquatic > Marine > Coastal > Sediment | place...
GCTTCGCCGGGGATGACATTTTCCAGGCGCTTGCGACAGGCCGATTGGCTTAAGGAGAAGGCCTGACCGGAGGATACCTTGTAGACAAGGTCGCCTGTTTTAAAGCTTTTGTCCGGCGGCGAACCGACCGAGAGTCGTTCGTTCCTGCCGACGCGATTAATCGGTTTGCCGGCCTGGCGCAGGTCGCGGATCGTGAACGCCGAGCCCGGCTTGTCGGATGCCGGCTGGATGCGCAGGCGGTCACCGAGATGCAGCGAGTCACGCGTCAGGAAAGTCAACTGCCCGCCCTGGCAACGCTCGACATTGCCGATCAGGCGACCGGTGGCTCCATGCACTCCGGGGTTGACCATGTCGGTCGGCGTATTGCCCGGCAGGAACCCCCGGGTCGGCTGGCGGCCGAACGACTCCTTGAGCAGTTCCTTAGCTTCAACGATGGCCGCAGATCTGGTTCGTTCCGATGCGTCGAGGACCATGCGGTAGGCCTGCACGACATTGGCCACATACTCGGCGCTCTTCATCCGGCCTTCGATCTTGAAGCTCATGATTCCCGCTTCAGCGAGATCCGGCAACAGGTCGATTGCGGAGAGGTCGTTGGGCGAGAAATAATAGCCGTCCTTGCCCTTATGATGGTAACGCCGCCGACAGGGCTGGGCACAGCGGCCGCGGTTGCCGCTCATGCCACCGAGCCAGGAGGAGAAACTGCACTGGCCGGAGAGTGAGAAGCAGTGGGCACCGTGGATAAAATGTTCGAGGTCGAGCGTCGTTTCGCTGCGAATCGCGGTGATTTCATCAAGGCTCAGCTCGCGGGCCAGGACGGCGCGAGAAAAGCCCAGCCGTTCGGCCATCTGCACCCCGGCACTGTTGTGAATCGTCAATTGCGTCGAGGAGTGCAGCTCCAGGCCGGGGAAGTGTCGCCGCGCCAGTCGCCAGACACCCATATCCTGGAGGATGATCGCATCGATGCCGATCGCCTCGACGGCAGCCATGACATCGATCAGGTGCGACAACTCCTTCTCCTTGACCAGGGTGTTGAGAGTCAGAAAAACCTTCTTCCGGCGGGCATGGGCGTAGCCGACCATGCGCTCCAGCTCTTCACGGTTGACGTTCTTGGCCTTGGCACGGGCGGAAAATTCCTTGAGGCCCACGTACACCGCATCGGCACCGAATTCCATGGCGGCAAAGAACGCCTCCAGGCTGCCGGCCGGGGCGAGGAGTTCCGGCTTATGTAAGAGTTTTCTCGTCATGATTGTCTGTGTGTTAAAGAATAGCGTGTTTTCAGAGCTGCGCAGAAAGAAAAAGCCGGGGAGAACCCGGCCTGTCCGACGTCCGGGAACTCTAACATGTGATCATGCGGGCTGGCAAGCGGGACCTTGGGTGGAACATATGGACAGGAAAAGCATGGTTGACTTGCAGTGAAAGGCGCATCTATCATTGAAATGTCAGGAAGATTAACATAGTTAAGGATTTTTTATGGCTTTACTCAAGATCCGCCACTACCCGGACCCGGTCCTGAAAAAAGTGGCCGTACCGATCACCGAGTTTGACGAAACGCTGCGCCAACTGGCCAACGACATGGCCGAGACGATGTACGCTGCCCCCGGCGTCGGCCTGGCCGCGCCGCAGGTCGGCATCAGCAAACGACTGACAGTGATCGACTGCTCGGCCCGCGACGAGGACGCCCAGCTGCTGGTACTGGTCAACCCGGAAATCATCGACCGGGAAGGAGAAGCCTGTGAAGAAGAAGGCTGCCTGTCGGTACCGGAATACTATGCCAAGGTCAACCGCAGTGCCGTAGTCAAGGTGCGTTTCCAGGATCTGGACGAACGGACCCACATCATCGAGGCACAAGGGCTGACGGCGATCGCCTGCCAGCACGAGATCGACCACCTCGACGGCATCCTCTTTGTCGACCATCTCTCGCCACTCAAGCGCAGCATATTCCGTAAAAAGTGGAAAAAGATCGAAGAACACCTTTCGGAGCAGATGTGATGCGGCCACAGGACTTGCGGACCGTTTTCATGGGAACTCCCGATTTCGCCCTGCAGACCCTGCAGGGCTTAATTGATGCAGGCTGCAACCTGGTCGGCGTCTACACCCAGCCGGACCGCCCCAAAGGGCGCGGCAAACAGCTGGCGGCCCCTCCAATCAAGGAACTGGCCCTGCAGCACGGAATTCCGGTCTTCCAACCGCAAAAGCTGCGTCAGCCAGAGGCGGTTGCCGAACTCGAGGCGCTGGCTCCCGACCTGATCGTGGTCGTCGCATACGGCCAGATTCTGCCGAAAAGCGTACTCGACATCCCGACATACGGCTGCATCAACGTGCATGCATCACTGCTGCCCCGGTATCGCGGCGCAGCGCCGATCAACAAGGTGATCATCGACGGCAAAACGGAAACCGGCATCACCACCATGTACATGGATGTCGGTCTCGATACCGGCGACATGCTGGTGAAAAACACCCTACCGATCGGCGTCGAAGAAACCGCTGGAGAGCTGCACGACCGCCTGGCCGTACTCGGACGTGAAACGATGGAGGAGACCCTGCGGCAACTCTGCGCCGGCACCCTGCAAAGAGAAGTCCAGGATGATACCCAGAGCACTTATGCACCGATGATGAAAAAAGAGGACGGTCGCATCGACTGGGGCCGCTCGGCCATTGAGGTTCACAACCAGGTACGCGGACTCGACCCGTGGCCCGGTGCTTATACCAGCCTGAAAGGCGATTTGCTGAAACTGGCTGGCACCAGCCCGGATGCGAGCGGCGAAGCTTCTCCCGGCACAGTTATTGCCACCGACGAGGATGGCGTGCGGATTGCCTGCGGCAGTGGTTCGTTGCTGGTCAGGGAACTGCAACTGGCCGGTCGCAAACGCCTTGGTGCGGCCGATTTCCTGTGCGGCTGTGCACTTGAGCCGGGGATGGTTCTTGAATAAATATCGCCATTGATTTTTCAGGAAGCGTGGTTATATTTATTGCGAAAGATTTCCAAAAACAACTTTGTAAATTCAGAAGGCTTTAGAAAACATGAACACCTTGCGCACTGTTGTCCTGTTGAGCGTCTTAACCCTCGGCCTGGTTTTTATCGGCGGCATGATCGGCGGCCAGCAGGGTGCCCTGATTGCCCTGATCCTCGCCGGCGTTATGAACATGGGCTCCTACTGGTTTTCCGACAAGATCGTCATCAAGATGTATCGCGGCAGCGAAGTGACCAGCGGCCCGCTGTTTGACGTGGTCGCCGAAATCTGCCAGACCAACCAGCTGCCAATGCCGAAGGTTTATACCTTGCCGCAACCAACCCCGAACGCATTCGCAACCGGCCGCAACCCCGACCACGCAGTGGTCGCCGCCACCGAGGGGATCATGCAGATCCTGACCCGCGACGAGCTGAAGGGAGTCATGGCCCACGAGATGAGCCACGTCATGCATCGCGACATCCTGATCGGTTCGATCGCGGCAACCATCGCCGGCGCCATCGCCTACCTGGCCCACATGGCCCAGTGGGCCGCAATCTTCGGTGGCTTCGGCCGTGATGAAGAAGACAGCAACCCGCTCGCCCTGATCGTACTGGCGATTATTGCGCCAATGGCGGCGATGCTGATCCAGATGGCGATCTCCCGCTCCCGCGAATACGAAGCGGACAAGGGCGGTGCGCAGCTGTGCGGCAACCCGCTCTCTCTGGCCAGCGCCTTGCGTAAGCTGGAGAACGCCAACCAGGCCATGCCGATGCCACGGGTCAACGAGGCCACTGCGCACATGTTCATCGTCAATCCTCTGCACGGAGGTGGCGGTGTCAAAGCGCTGTTTACCACTCATCCGCCGATGGCGGAACGGATCCGGCGCCTCGAGGAGATGGCGGGGAGATAATTCCCGTAACCTGTATGAAAAGGGCGGCTCCGGATGGAGTCGCCCTTTTTTCTTGTTCTTCAGTTAATTGTTTAGCTTTTATTTAGTTTATAACCTGCACGTAACCCCTAGGACAGAAATCAAAACCGACGGATATAGAACTTAAATCCTTATTCCATTCGCTTCCGGCAGCGGCAAACGAGGTCAATTCTTTTGAATTTGTTTGCAATTTAAAGAGTTATACGTTGGTTTATCGAACACAATGCCATTAGTAGCCACCGGGTCAAGAAAGCAATTCCGTGAGGCCCCCTGCAACGGGCCGGACCCCCTACACAGAAGCCATTAGAAACCACGGCAATCATGCGGACGTCTATGCCCAGCACAGCGCAGACCCTTTTCTGCTTACTCTTTTAGGCCAGTAAAAGAGTCAGGCGCCGTCGGGGGGCGCGACCCCCGGATTCTGATTGTGTCTTTGCCTTTCGGAGAACAAATAACAAAAACCGGCGGGTCGCGTCCCGCCGGACGCCATACTTTTGTCCGGCAACAAAAGTATGCAAAAATGCCTTCTCTTAGCAGAGGGCTATAGACGTTCGCGAATAGTCTATGGCTTCAATGAACGGCAGAGGAGATGATCCGGCCCTGTGTCAAAGGGCCTGACCTTTCTGTGTGATCTTTATGGGTCATTTATTAAAGTAGAACGGTGCATGTAGTCATCCGTAACAGAAGTGGCTTTTGAGAGGCTCTCTGGATTAATTTCATGCTGTTCAGCGTACTCGAATGGAGGGAAAGGCAAGAAGCTATACTGAAATTATGGTGACACAATGCTAAGGTGTCACCATAATTGGATTTACTACACGACACTCAAGGTCCAGATGCTCACTCAACAAACAGTTAAAAACATCGACGCCCGCTCGGGCGCCTTCGAAATTCTGCAGCGCGTCGAACAGGGCGGCTACGCCGACCGGTTGCTTGACAGTTACCTGCAGCGCCATCCAACGATGGAGGCACGAGAGAAAGGCTTGCTGACCGAACTGGTCTACGGCATTCTGCGCCTGCGTGGTCGGCTCGACTTCGCCCTCGGGCTGTTCTCCCGCCAGCCTTTGCAAAAACTGGAAAGTGATGCATTGCTGCTGTTGCGCCTCGGTGCCTACCAGCTCCTCCAGCTTGACCGGGTTCCCGCCCATGCCGCAGTGCACGCAACCGTGGAACTGGCCCACCAGGTCGGCATGGGGAGGGTGGCCGGTCTGGTCAACGGCACATTACGCACGCTGGAGAGGCAAAAGACGACGATTGTCTGGCCAACCCCGGACAAGCCGGGCGCCTATCTGCAGCACGTCTGCAGTCTGCCGAAATGGCTGGCTAAAACGCTGCTGAATCAGTTTCCCAACACGGAGTCCAGAGCCCTGGCTGAGGCTCTGGCCCAGGCAGCACCACAGGCCCTCCGGGTCAACACCCTGAAGACCGATCGACAAAACTATCTTGAGACGCTGGTTGAGGCAGGTCATTTAGCCCGGCCATGTCATTATGCTCCCGAGGGAATCATCCTCGAGCAACGGGCACCGCAACCCTTGCCAGGTGATGGTGAAGGCTTATACCAAGTCCAGGACGAAGCAAGTATGCTGATCTCCCATCTGCTTGAGGCAAAGCCCGGCGACCGGATTCTTGATGCCTGCGCGGCCCCGGGCGGCAAGACCACCCACCTGGCAGCCCTGACCGGAAACCAGGCCAAAATCGTTGCCCTGGACAAATACCCACAACGGGTCGAGCTGATCGAACAGGGCGGCGCACGCCTCGGCTGCCGGGGTATCGAAACCCGCTGCCGGGATCTTACTGTAGCGCCGGATTCCGTCGCCCCGGAATCCTTTGACCGGATCCTGGTCGACGCACCCTGCAGCGGACTCGGTGTGTTGCGCCGCAACCCGGAAAGCCGCTGGAACCGGAAACCGGCGGACATGAAAGAGCTGGCGGCGCTGCAAACAACGATTCTCAATCATGTCGTGCCGCTGCTGCATCCAGGCGGTCACCTGCTCTATTCGGTCTGCACCTTCACCGAGGCCGAGACCGACGCCGTGGTCAGACGGTTCATGGCAACTCATCCGTCAATGGCCCTCGAGAACTTGCGGATCCTGATGCCCGGAGAATGGGCGGAGCTGTTTACCGAGAACGGTTGTCTGCGCACCCTGCCACATCGACACGACGGCATGGATGCTTTCTTTGCTGCGCGATTTGTTAAAGGGCAAGAAAGTGGATAGTGATCATAGGAAAGGGGGCCTCTGGAGCAAATCAACGTTTCAACAAGCTTCTCCCTCTCGCCACTTTCCTCTTACCCCTCACCGCCCTTTCAACTGGCCAAACCATTTTCAAATAGGTTATAAAGACCCTGTAACCTAATCTCTTGCATGGCTTGTTGATGACAACAGGCGATCCCTGTTCCGGAGTTTCAGATGATCAAAATCGCCCCATCGATCCTGTCCGCCGATTTTTCCCGTTTGGCAGAGGAAGTCCAGGCCGTTGACCGGGCCGGTGCCGATTACATCCACGTCGATGTCATGGACGGTCACTTCGTGCCGAACATCACCATCGGGCCGCTGGTGGTCGACGCCCTGCGCAAGGTCACCGACAAACCGCTCGACGTCCACCTGATGATCGAGAACCCGGACCTCTATATCGCCGATTTCGCCAAAGCCGGCGCCGATATCATCACCGTCCACCAGGAAGCTGTGCCGCACCTGCATCGCACCGTACAGCTGATCAAAAGCCTCGGCAAGCAGGCCGGAGTCTCACTCAACCCGGCAACTCCGGTGGAGACGCTCGACGTGATCCTTGATCAACTCGACCTGGTGCTGGTCATGTCGGTCAACCCGGGCTTTGGCGGACAGGCGTTCATTTGCTCGGCTCTCGACAAAATCCGCGCTCTGCGGCAGCGCATCACGCAACGCGGCCTGGCCACGGAACTGCAAGTCGATGGCGGCGTCAAGGTCGATAATATCCGTGAAGTAGTCGCCGCCGGAGCCGATGTCCTGGTCGCGGGCAGCGCCGTGTTCAATGCCGACGACTATAGTGCAACCATCAAGGCCTTGCGGGAGAGGGCTGTCAGTACAACTGTCTGATGCTCGATCGCAACCGCCTGACCAGCCACCTTCAGCTCTTCCCGCGCCAAACCATCCCGGTCGGCTCCTTGCGCCCGGCCGCCGTTCTGGTGCCCCTCTTTCAACGCAACGGGAATGATCACCTGCTGTTTACCGAGCGCACGGCCCACCTCGAACACCATGCCGGGGAAATTTCCTTTCCGGGTGGCGGCCACGACACCAAAGACCAGAACCTGACCATTACAGCCCTGCGCGAAACCGAAGAAGAACTCGGCATCCCGAAGAACAAGGTCGAGATCCTCGGTCGCCTGGACGATTTCTATTCGATCCACGGCTACCACGTGATCCCTTATATCGGGGTGATTCCAAGCCCCGACAATCTGCAGCACGATCCGTTTGAAATTGCCGGGACTTTCGAAGCTCCACTCGATTATTTCCGCAATCCTGCAATACACAGAATCGAGGACTGGCAGCACCGCGGACGCACTCATCTGGTAGATTTCTACCAGTTCGAAGAACATGTCATCTGGGGTCTTACCGCCGCGATCCTGCGCCAGTTTCTCGAAGAAACGGAGGGGTTGCGTTGAAAGGAAAGGCTCGGGCAGGAGTCTGTCAAGCGGGTTGAACGGTTGCACCGAAAGGGAAGCCAAGGCCGAGCATATGGTCGAGTACACCACGTTCATCGAGATCGAAAAGCTCGACACAACCGCCGAGCAGACCGTCATTAACGAAGACTACCGGGACGACCTGTCGTTGGCTACGTTGCCGCATTTCTGCTGCCATGAGCAGGTCATTAGTGATATCATGCTCCGAAAAATCCACCCCCTTGATAAGCAAGAGTTCCTTGGCGCGCCGGCAGTAAACACAATTCTGCCTGGTATAGATTTCTACTTTGATTTCCATTGCAACCGCTCCGGGATCGATTTCCACTAAAGGAAAAGATACCCGAGACCATTGAGGATGCAAGCAACAGAAAGGAAAAATCTGTGAAGATGACTGGTCGAATATTATTGTGCGGCTTTTTCGTGATGCTGGTATTGGTCGGCTGCAACTATCATGACAAGCAGGTCGCCGAGGTCGGTGACAATAGCCTGGAAGACTTCGTCTCTGCCCTGCGCTGGAAGCAATACCAGGACGCGGCCAGTCTCATGCAGCCGGAATTCCGTCAGGAATTCATCAAAACCTTTACCGCTTTCAAGGATGATCTGCACATCTCCGATGTCCGGCAAATGGATATGCAAGTTTTCGAAGAGGGCCGGCGCATAGAAACCGTTATTGAGATGGATTACACCCTGCTGCCTTCGATTACGCTCAAGACCTTCACCTTTGACCAGATCTGGGTCTATACCGAGGAGAGCGATACGGCACAGGGAGGGTTTTTGATCGTCACACCGTTTCCCGAGTTCCCCTGATTTCATCATCGCAGATCGCACACAATCTCTAATGAGGACCGTGGCATGGCGTCGGCGCCTGAATGTCACCTGAAGGGTCTGGTCCGTTCCGTTGAAACGCCTTGACTGCAACGCCCTCCGCGCTCAATTTTCGCTTGATTTACCCGTTATCCCTGTGGTATTTAGCTGCATACTGTATACAATCATGAAGAGAATGAAACGTTAAGGCACATACCGCTACAAATAAGCGCTGAGGCGCTTTTTTTGCTGTGGTTCTGTGTGCTGAAAAACTGACCTGAATGGGAGGTTCAACTTGGCTGAAGTCGTTTTTTCCAGCTGGGGCGGCAAGGTGGTCGATAATCGGCAGGGCGGAGAATCGGAAGCTGCGGTTTTCAAACTGCCGGAAAACTATCTCGATGAAGGCAAGATAGCCGCCTTCATGGGCTGGGACGGCGTGATCGTCCTGGACAAAGATATCGACGTAGTGACCATGGCCGCCGAGTATATGCAGAATGTCCAGGAGAAGTACTGTTGTGCCAAATGCACCCCCGGGAAGCGTGGCACACGGGTCATGATGGACACTCTGTCCCGCATCCTTGCCGGCCATGGCGAAGAAAGCGATCTGGACACCCTCTCCGGGCTGGCCGATCTGCTTGATAATTGCAAGTGCACGCTCTGCATGACCGCCGCCAAACCGGTCCTTGATACCGTCAAGCATTTTCGTGATGACTACCTGGCCTACCTGCGCGGCGAGCGCAAGGAGAAAAAGGCCAAAGCCTATCACTCCAAGCTGACGGCACCCTGTATGGATCGTTGCCCGGCGCATATTGACATCCCGACCTACGTCGAGGAGATCAAGGACTATCGCCACGATGAATCGTTGGCGACGATCCGCGACTACATGCCGATTGCAGCGGTCTGCGGTCGCGTCTGCCCGCACCCATGCGAAACAGCCTGTCGCCGCGCGCTGGTTGACGAGCCGATCAGCATCATGGTGCTCAAGCGTGTTGCCTCGGACCACGAATGGCTGCATAACCACACCCCGCCGATGCAGACGAAGCCCTCGACCGGTAAAAAAGTTATGGTTGTCGGTGCCGGCCCCGCAGGCCTGACCACGGCTTACTACCTGGCCCTGGAGGGCCACCAGGTCAAGATTATCGACATGCTTAACGAGCCTGGCGGCACAGTTGCTGTCGGCATCCCCGACTACCGGATGCCGCGCGATCTTCTGCAGCGTGAAGCTGATGTGATTGCCGCTCTCGGCGTCGAGATCGAGTACGGTGTCAAGCTCGGCCGCGACGTCTCGCTACGCGAGCTGAAGGAACAATACGACGCTGTCTTCCTCGGCACCGGTGCTTTCAAATCGAAGCCAATGGGAGTTGAAGGAGAAGACCAGGGTTACGATGGCTTCTCCGAAGGTGGTATCCACTACTTGCGCAAAGTGGCTCTCGGAGAACCGATCGAGACACCGCCGCGCGTGGTCGTGGTCGGCGGTGGTAACACCGCGATTGACTGCGTGCGGGTCGCCCTGCGCGAAGGTGCAGAGGAATCGATCCTGCTCTATCGCCGTACCCGCAAAGAGATGCCGGCCGAGTCTTACGAGGTCGATGACGCCGAAGAGGAAAACGTCAAGTTCTTCTTCCTGGCTCTGCCGACCAAGCTGATCACCGTGGATAACAAGATCGTCGGCATTGAAGTACAGAAGATGGAACTGGGTGAGCCTGACGATTCCGGTCGCCGCCGCCCGGTACCGGTTCCCGGTAGCGAGTATATCCTGGATTGCGACCTGGTCATCCCTGCAATCGGCCAGGACCCTGACCTCTCCTATCTGGAAGACGGTGATTACGGTATCAAACAGACCCGCTGGAACAGTATTGTCACCCATGGCGGGACCATGATGACTGACAACGAGGGGATCTTCGCCGGTGGCGACTGTGAATACGGCGCCATGACTGTTGTTCTCGCAGTCGGTCACGGCCGGCGCGCTGCCCGCGTCATGCACCGCTACCTGATGGAAGGCAAAGTGTACCTTGACGAAGAGGATGCCATGGAGGACATCATCAACGGCCTCGGCACCTTCGACGACAAAGAGAACGTCGGCATCTGCGGTGGTTTGCATCGCGAACACCAGCCCAAGGTAAACGGTGCCGAACGGGCTCAGCATTACGAAGAGATCGAACTGGCCATGCCGGAAAGCCAGGCAGTACGCGAGGCAGAACGTTGCCTGCGCTGCTACCGGGTCGGCATGCTGGCAGTCAACTGAGAATTTCGATAACTTACTGATAAATTATTAAAGGGCAGATTCGATGATCAACCTCAAGATCGACGGCAAGGATGTTCAGATTGCTGCGGGAGCAACCATTCTCGATGCAGCGGAGCAGCTGGGCATCAAGATTCCGACCCTCTGTTACCTGAAGAAAGTATCCCCGACCGGCGCCTGTCGCATCTGCGCGGTGGAGGTCGAAGGTGCGGACAAGACCATGACCGCCTGCAACACCCGGGCAGTTGATGGCATGGTCGTCACGACCCAGTCGGAACGACTGGGCAAGATCCGGCGCCAGATCGTTGAACTGCTGCTGGTCAATCACCCCCTTGATTGCCCGGTCTGCGACGCCGGCGGTGAATGTGATCTGCAGGATATCTGCTATTCGCAGGACGTTGTCCGGCAGCCTTTCGAGGCTGATGACGTCAACGCCGGAACGATCGACCACTGGCCGCTGATTCAGCAAGTTCCGAATCGCTGCATCATGTGCGAGAAGTGCGTCAAGACCTGCCACGAGACGATCGGTTCCAGCGCCCTGTTCATCAACGAAAAGGGCGACAAGGCATTTGTCGACAAGGATGTCGACAAGTGTGACTTCTGCGGCAACTGCGTGCAGGTCTGCCCGACCGGCACGATGATTTCCAAACCGTTCAAGTTCAAGGCCCGCCCCTGGGAGCTGCGCAAGACGCCTTCCGTCTGCACCCTCTGCTCGGCCCAGTGCCAGGTCGAGATGCACAGCAAGCAGGGCAAGGTCATGCGCGTCACTTCCGAGGACGGCAGCACTGTCAACGACGGCAACCTCTGCGTCGGCGGTTTCTTCGGCCA
>Ga0070729_10006575_pt1 | contig 11407 bp, 8 predicted proteins | sample tdDd472_FD_66725 | JGI IMG/M metagenome (GOLD analysis project Ga0070729, IMG submission 66725) | Marine sediment microbial communities from the Atlantic coast under amendment with organic carbon and nitrate - tdDd47.2 | ecosystem: Environmental > Aquatic > Marine > Coastal > Sediment | place...
GGTTCTGCTTTTCCGGCGTCTATGTCACCGCCGAGAGCTGGCTCAACAACGCCTCCGACAACGAGAACCGGGGCAAGGCGCTGTCGCTTTACATGATCGTGCAGATGGCCGGTATCGTCACCGCCCAGGGGATGATGCTGCTGGGCGATCCGGCGGGCTATGACACCTTCGTGCTGGCCTCGGTGCTGATCTCGGTCTCCTTCGCGCCGATCCTGCTGTCGATCAGCCCGACGCCGGCCTTCGAGACCACCAAGCCGATGAGTCTGAGACGGCTGATGGACACCTCGCCGCTGGGCTGTGTCGGCATGTTCCTGATGGGCGGCGTGTTTTCCGCTCAGTTCGGGATGAGCGCGGTCTACGGCGCCAAGATCGGGCTGAGCGTGCCGCAGATTTCGGGCTTCATCGCCACCTTCTATGTCGGTGCGGTGGTCCTGCAGTACCCGCTTGGCTGGATCTCCGACCGGATGGACCGGCGCGCACTGATCCTGATGGTGGCGGCCGGCGGTGGTTGCGGCGCGCTTCTGGGCATGGTGTTCGGCGGGCAATATGTGCTGCTGCTGATCGCTGCCTTCTTGGTCGGCGGGATGACCAACCCGCTTTATTCCCTGCTGATCGCCTATACCAATGATTACCTGGAACCCGACGACATGGCCGCCGCCTCGGGCGGGCTGGTCTTCATCAACGGTCTGGGGGCCATCGCCGGGCCGCTGATCACCGGCTGGGTGATGGGGCAGGGGGTGTTCGGCCCGTCGGGCTTTTTCCTGTTCATGGCCGCGCTGCTGTTCGCGCTGTCGATCTACGGCATCTATCGCACCACGCAGCGCCCGGCGATGCCGATGGAAGAGGCCGGCACCGTCGCGCCGATGTACCCGACCGCCACGCCGGTGGCGGTGGAGTTCGCACAGGAATACGCCATCGAGACCGATCAGGAGGCACAGAACGAGAGCGACGCGGCCTGAGTGCGCACGGATTATTGCCGGTGTTGCAAATTGTTACTGTAACTGTTGTGTGAAAGCGGTTTTAGACTGAAGAATGGAATTGTGACGACAAAATTGGAGTTTGTCCGATGGTTGGCCCGGAGGAGATACTGAAATTCTGGCTGGATGAGGCAGGTCCGGACAAATGGTACGCGCAGGACGACGCGCTGGACGCCGAGATCCGCGCGCGGTTCTTGTCCACCTGGGAGGGGGTGCAGGACGGCCGGTTTTCGATGTGGCTGACCTATGCCAGCGGCGCGCTGGCCTATATCATCCTGACCGACCAGTTCCCGCGCAACATGTTCCGCGGCGAGGCCAGGGCGTTTTCCAGCGACCGCATCGCGCTGGCGGCGGCGAAATCGGCCATCGACCGGAGCTGGGACATGAAGATCGACGAACCGGCGCGGCAGTTCTTCTACATGCCTCTGATGCACTCGGAAAACCTTTGCGACCAGGACCGCTGTGTGCGTCTGCTGTGCCAGCGGATGCCGCAAAGCGGGGCCTCGAATCTGCTGCACGCCCGCGCGCACCGCGAGGTGATCCGCACCTTTGGCCGCTTTCCCTTCCGCAATCAGGCACTGTCGCGCTCGGCGACGGGCGCCGAGGCCGACTATGTCACGGCCGGAGGCTATGGCGTGACGGTGCGCGCCCTGCAGGCCGCATCCTGAGGGTTGGCGGGGGAATCTTTTCCTTTCTCGACTGGCAGTTATCCGCTGTCGGCCCCTCTGCGGCGGAATTGTCCTTTTGCGCCCATTGAAGTGCGGCGAAAACTAGTTTAATATTAAACTAGTTTTTCAACAGTGACGCCGAGGGATGTCATGGCTGCGAATTCTTTAGATCTGATCGTTATCGGCGCCGGGCCGGGCGGCTATGTGGCGGCGATCCGCGCCGCTCAGCTGGGCCTCAAGGTGGCCGTGGTGGAGCGCGAGCATCTGGGCGGTATCTGCCTGAACTGGGGCTGCATCCCGACCAAGGCGCTCCTGCGTTCGGCCGAGGTGTTCCACCTGATGGAGCGGGCCAAGGATTTCGGCCTTTCCGCCGACAAGATCGGCTATGATCTGGACGCGGTGGTGAAACGCTCGCGCGGGGTGGCGAAACAGCTCTCCAGCGGGGTCGGACACCTGCTGAAAAAGAACAAGGTCACCGTGGTGATGGGCGCGGCGACGCTGCCCGCCAAGGGCAAGGTCAGTGTCAAGACCGACAAGGGCACCGAGGAGCTGACGGCCAAGAACATCATTTTGGCCACCGGCGCGCGGGCGCGCGAATTGCCGGGGCTGGAGGCCGACGGCGACCTGGTCTGGACCTATAAACATGCGCTCAACCCGCCCCGGATGCCGAAAAAGCTTCTGGTCATCGGCTCCGGTGCCATCGGGATCGAGTTTGCCAGCTTCTTCAACACGCTGGGCGCCGAGACCACCGTGGTCGAGGTGATGGACCGGGTGCTGCCGGTCGAGGACGCCGAGATTTCGGCCTTCGCCAAGAAGCAATTCGTCAAGCAGGGCATGACCATCATGGAGAAATCCATGGTCAAGCAGCTTGATCGGGGCAAGGGTACGGTCACCGCCCATATCGAGACCGGCGGCAAGCTGGAGAAGATGGATTTCGACACCGTGATCTCGGCCGTGGGCATCGTCGGCAATGTCGAGGGGCTGGGGCTCGAGGCGCTCGGCGTCAAGCTGGATCGCAGCCACGTGGTGACCGATGAATTCTGCCGCACCGGCATCGACGGGCTCTATGCCATCGGGGATATCGCCGGCGCGCCCTGGCTGGCGCACAAGGCTAGCCACGAGGGGGTGATGGTGGCCGAACTGATCGCCGGCCAGCACCCGCACCCGGTCAAGCCCGAAAGCATCGCCGGATGCACCTATTGTCAGCCGCAAGTGGCATCGGTCGGCTATTCCGAGGCCAAGGCGAAAGAGCTGGGCTATGACGTCAAGGTCGGCCGCTTTCCCTTCATCGGCAACGGCAAGGCGATCGCGTTGGGGGAACCCGAGGGCATGGTCAAGACCGTGTTCGACGCGGCAACCGGCGAGCTTCTGGGCGCCCATATGGTCGGCGCCGAGGTGACCGAGCTGATCCAGGGTTACGTGGTAGGCCGGACGCTGGAAACCACCGAGGAGGACCTGATGCACACCGTCTTCCCGCATCCCACGCTCTCCGAGATGATGCACGAATCCGTGCTCGACGCCTACGGGCGGGCGATCCATTTCTGATCGGGGCTTCCGGGAGAGGGCCGACAGCCGACGCGCCCCGGTGACGGGGCGCGCGCAATGTGCTTACCTTCCCTGAAAACAGGGGGCAGGGTTTGAAAAGTCTCAATCGCATCGCCATGGGGCGGGCCAGCCGGGGCATGATCCGCGCGCTGGGAACCGATCTGGACGTGGCCGAAATCTCCGGCAGATGGGGGCGGATGTTCGGCTTTCGCAGCTACCGGCAGTTCAATTACCCCAAGTACGACATCTGCGCCGATCCCTTTGCCGATAAGGCGGGCGCGGTGCGGCAATTCGACCTGATCCTCGCCAACCAGGTCTGGGAACATCTGGACCGCCCCTATCGCGCCACGCAGAACGTGCATGCGATGCTGCGCCCCGGCGGGCATTTCTGGATCGCGGTGCCGTTCTTCATCCCGTTCCACGCGGCGCCGATGGATTGCTCGCGCTGGTCGGCGCGCGGGCTGACGAACTTGCTGATCGAATGTGGCTTCGACGCGGATCAGATCCGCGCCGAGCAATGGGGCAATCGCAACGCCGCCCTGCGCAACATGGAAGAGAGCTGGCCGCCGAAGTACGACCCCGCGCGCGACAGCCTCGACAACGACCCCGAGATGCCGATCTGCGCCTGGGCGATGGCGCGCAAGACCTGAGGCCGGATCAGACCGGCTCGACCGCGCCGCCGGCCCGCACCCAATGCCCCAGCCCGCCGATGTTGTGCACATCCGCATAGCCCAGCTGCTTGAGCATCATCGCCGCCCCGTTCGACCGCGCGCCAGAGGCGCAGTAGATGGCAATGGTCGCCTTTTGCGTCAGTTCCTTGCAGAAATCAGGATGGCTCGGGTCGGCCAAGTCGCGCAGCCGCATCAGCGGCATGTGAATCGCACCCCTGGCCTTGCCCGACATCACCAGTTCGCCATGATCGCGCACGTCGATCACGATCACGCTGCCGTCCTGCGCACCGGTGACCGCCGCCTGCGGGGTAAGGCCGCTGGCGCGGGCCTGTCGAAACATGAACATTCTGCTGCCTCTCTGTCCTACCTGCCTGCCTGTGCGGCAGGGTCACGCCAATATAACATTCACTAACGTGAATACAAATATTGAAACCGGCGAAATCGACACTGTTCACACTTTGTTCACAGTTTTCGGTTGGAGACTCGCCTCGGCTCACCTATTTCTTAGGCACGCGATGCGGGGGCAAAATGGCTGAGCTGAAAAAGATCGAGGTGCGCGGCGCGCGCGAGCACAATCTGAAGAGCATCGACGTGGACATTCCGCGCGACGAACTGGTGGTGATCACCGGCCTGTCGGGATCGGGAAAGTCGTCGCTGGCCTTCGACACCATCTATGCCGAGGGGCAGCGGCGCTATGTCGAGAGCCTGTCGGCCTATGCGCGCCAGTTCCTCGACATGATGGAAAAGCCGGACGTGGATCATATCAGCGGTCTCAGCCCTGCGATTTCCATCGAGCAGAAGACAACCAGCAAGAACCCACGCTCCACCGTCGGCACGGTGACCGAGATCTACGATTACCTGCGGCTGCTGTTCGCCCGCGCCGGCACCCCCTACAGCCCCGCCACCGGCCTGCCGATCGAGGCGCAGCAGGTGCAGGACATGGTCGACCGCATCATGGCGATGGAGGAGGGCACGCGCGCCTATCTGCTGGCCCCCATCGTGCGCGACCGCAAGGGCGAGTACCGCAAGGAGTTTCTTGAGCTGCGCAAGCAGGGCTTCCAGCGGGTCAAGGTGAACGGCGCGTTCTACGAGCTTGATGAGCCGCCGGTGCTCGACAAGAAGTTCCGCCACGACATCGACGTGGTGGTCGACCGCATCGTGGTGCGCGAGGGGCTGGAAACCCGGCTGGCCGACAGCCTGCGCACCGCGCTCGACCTGGCCGACGGCATCGCCGTGCTGGAAACTGCCCCGAAAGAGGGCGACCCCGAGCGGATGACCTTTTCCGAGAATTTCGCCTGCCCGGTCTCGGGCTTTACCATCCCCGAGATCGAGCCGCGCCTGTTCTCGTTCAACGCGCCCTTCGGCGCCTGCCCCGAATGCGACGGGCTGGGGGTGGAGCTGTTCTTTGACGAGCGGCTGGTGGTGCCCGATGCCGCGCTGAAGATCTACGACGGCGCCCTGGCACCCTGGCGCAAGGGCAAGTCACCCTATTTCCTGCAAACCATCGAGGCCATCGCCAAACATTACGAGTTCGACAAGAACGCCCGCTGGAAGGACCTGCCGAAGCATGTGCAGCAGGTGTTCCTCTATGGCTCGGGCGACGAGGAGATTCCGTTCCGCTATGACGAGGGCGGCCGCGTGTACCAGGTCTCCCGCGTGTTCGAAGGGGTGATCCCCAACATGGAACGCCGCTATCGCGAAACCGATTCGAACTGGATCCGCGAGGAATTCGAACGCTATCAGAACAACCGCCCCTGCCAGGCCTGCGGCGGCTACCGGCTGCGCCCGGAGGCGCTGGCAGTCCAGATCGCCGGGCTGCACGCGGGCCAGGTGGTGGAGATGTCGATCAAGCAGGCCTTCGACTGGATCGGCACCGTGCCCGGCGCCCTCACCGCCCAGAAGAACGAGATCGCCCGCGCCATCCTCAAGGAGATCCGCGAGCGGCTGGGATTTCTCAACAACGTCGGGCTGGAATACCTCACGCTCAGCCGCAACGCCGGCACGCTTTCGGGCGGCGAAAGCCAGCGGATCCGGCTGGCCAGCCAGATCGGCTCGGGCCTTACCGGGGTGCTTTACGTGCTGGACGAGCCCTCGATCGGGCTGCATCAGCGCGACAACGACCGGCTGATCGGTACGCTCAAGAACCTGCGCGACCAGGGCAACACGGTGATCGTGGTCGAACATGACGAGGACATGATCCGGCAGGCCGATTACGTGTTCGACATCGGTCCCGGCGCCGGGGTGCATGGCGGGCGGGTGGTCAGCCACGGCACGCCGCAACAGATCGCCGCCGATCCGGCCTCGGTCACCGGGCAATACCTCTCCGGCGCGCGCGAGATCGCGATTCCGGTGGACCGGCGCAAGGGCAAGGGCAAGGCGGTCACCGTGGTCAAGGCCACCGGCAACAACCTGAAGAAACTCACCGCCGATTTCCCGCTGGGGCAATTCGTCTGCGTTACCGGCGTCTCGGGCGGCGGCAAGTCGACGCTGACCATCGAGACGCTGTTCAAGACCGCCAGCATGCGCCTGAACGGGGCGCGCCAGACGCCTGCCCCCTGCGAAACGATCAAGGGGTTGGAGCATCTGGACAAGGTGATCGACATCGACCAGCGCCCGATCGGCCGCACCCCGCGATCGAACCCGGCCACCTATACCGGCGCCTTCACCCCGATCCGCGACTGGTTCGCAGGGCTCCCCGAGGCCAAGGCGCGCGGTTACAAGCCGGGGCGTTTCAGCTTCAACGTCAAGGGCGGCCGCTGCGAGGCCTGCCAGGGCGACGGGGTGATCAAGATCGAGATGCACTTTCTTCCCGATGTCTACGTCACCTGCGAGACCTGCAAGGGCAAGCGGTATAACCGCGAGACGCTGGAGGTGACCTTCAAGGGCAAGAGCATCGCCGACGTGCTCGACATGACGGTCGAGGAGGCGCGCGACTTCTTCAAGGCGGTGCCGAGCATCCGCGACAAGATGGAGGCGTTGCACCGGGTCGGCCTCGATTACATCAAGGTGGGCCAGCAGGCGACGACCCTTTCGGGCGGCGAGGCGCAGCGGGTGAAACTGTCAAAGGAACTGTCGAAACGCGCCACCGGACGCACTCTCTATATCCTCGACGAGCCAACCACGGGGCTGCATTTCGAGGATGTGAAAAAGCTGCTTGAGGTGCTGCACGAACTGGTGGAGCAGGGCAATTCGGTGGTGGTGATCGAGCATAATCTCGACGTCATCAAGACCGCCGACCACATCATCGACATCGGCCCGGAGGGCGGCGACGGCGGCGGCGAGATCGTGGCGACCGGCACCCCGGAGCAGGTCGCGGACAACCCGCGCAGCCATACCGGGCGTTACCTCAAGCCCCTGCTCGATGGCGCCCGGGTGGCGGCGGAGTGAGCGTGCGACCGCTCGGACTGGCGCTGGGGTCGGGCGGCGCGCGCGGCTGGTGTCACATCGGCGTGTTGCGCGAGTTGGAGCGTCAGGAGGTGCAGCCCGCGATGGTGGCCGGATGCTCGATGGGCGCGCTGGTGGGCGCGGCCTGGGCGGCAGGCAGGCTCGACGCGCTGGAGGACTGGGCGCGCAGCCTGAGCAGCACCAGTTTCATGGGCATGATCGACCTGCGGCTTGACCGCAGCGGGATGATGCGCGGCGCCGCGATCATGGAGATGCTGCGCGATCTGGGCCTGCCCGAGACCATCGAGGAGTTGGAGTTTCCCTTCATCGCGGTGGCCACCGACATGCAGACCGGGCGCGAGGTCTGGCTGCGCGAGGGATCGCTGGCCGATGCGGTGCGCGCCTCGATCTCGCTGCCGGCAATCCTGCGGCCGCACCGGATCGACGGGCGCTGGCTGCTCGACGGCGGGCTGATCAACCCGGTGCCGGTCTCGGCCGCGCGGGCGCTGGGGGCGCGGCGCATTCTCTCGGTCAATCCAAACGACAAGGGCGGCGGCCCCCTGTGGGAGCCGAGCGAGGGCCGCCTCTGGTCGGCCCTGCAGGCGCCGGAACTGCTCGACAAACTGCCCGACCCGCTGCGCAAGCTGCTGCCCGAGCGGGACGCCGGCCCGGTCGATCCGACCTATTTCGACGTGGTTTCGGCCTCAATCGACGTGCTGACGGAGTTCCTGCGAAAAAGCCGCGAGGCCGCCGATCCCGCCGACCTGCCGCTGGCCGCCGACCTGACCGACATGTCGACGCTGGAGTTCTACCGCGCCGGTCACGCCATCGACGAGGGCGCGCGCATCACCTGCGCCGCTGCCGATGCCGTGGCTGGTTTGACCGCCGATTAGGCGCGGTCAGTCCATTTCGCTGGTGCTGTAATTCAGCTGTGAACAAATCGGGCAGGTGCCCAGAAGCCCCGAGGCCATAGGCAACAACCCCAGCAGAAACAGCCAGGCGAATGGCGCCGGTGCGAAAAGGCTATAGGCGATCAGCATCGCCGCCCCCAACAGGATGCGACCGATCCGGTCGATATTTCCAAGATTTCTGTTGAACATTTGCGATCCTCGCTCACCAGTTACGGATACCCCGGCGATTGGACCGCAGCGGTCTGAAGATCCGGTGAAGAGGGGGCTGCCGGAGCGAAAAAAACCGCTCCGGCGGATGCTGTGGGGTCACCGCCCCGCAACGCGGTCAGTCGCGGTGGCGTTTCTCGAACCGGGGCAGCATGGCGGAAAAGTCCATGCCCTTGCCGTCCTCCTGCTCGACGAACTGCGCATAAAGCGCCTGCGCCAGCGCCCCCATCGGGGTGTCGGCGTCCACGCTTTCGGCGGCTTGCTGGCTCAGCCGCAGGTCCTTCAGCATCAGTTCGGCGGCGAAGCCGGGCTTGTACCCGTTGTCCGCCGGGCTTTGCGGGCCGACGCCGGGGGCCGGGCAATAGGCATTCATCGTCCAGCTGTAACCGGAAGAGGTCGAAACCACGTCGAACATCTTCTGCCGGTCCAGCCCCAGCTTGTCGGCCAGCGCAAAGGCCTCGCAGGTGGCGATCATGGTGGCGCCGAGGATCATGTTGTTGCAGATCTTGGCCGACTGGCCGGCGCCCGCGCCGCCGCAATGCACCGCCTTTTGTCCCATGATGTCGAACAGCGGCTTGGCCTTGGCAAATCCCGCGTCGGAGCCGCCGGCCATGAAGGTCAGTGTCCCGCCGGTGGCGCCGCCGACCCCGCCGGAGACCGGCGCATCGACCGCCAGCAGTCCCGCCGCCTCGGCCTCAGCCGCTACAGCGCGGGCACTGTCGACATCGACGGTCGAGCAATCGACAAAGGTCGCGCCCTTGTCCATCGCCGGGATGATCTCTGCGGCCACGGCACGCAGGATCTGCCCGTTCGGCAGCATGGTGATCACCACCTCGGCGCCCTTGGCGGCCTCACCGGCCGATCCGGCCATCGTCACCCCCTCGACGGCGACATCCGCCATGTCGAAGCCTGTCACCTCATGCCCGGCCTTGGCCAGGTTCGCCGCCATCGGCGCACCCATGTTGCCCAGCCCGATAAACCCGATCTTCATCTGTCTGTCCTCCCCTTCGAATGTCAGCGCGTTGGCTCCCAGCGGCGCGAGCATGCGCGTCACGTCCGCCCCGGGCATCTCCGCCCCGGCGTGGCGCCATTTCGGATTGCGGTCCTTGTCGATGATCTGCGCGCGGATCCCTTCGAGGAAATCGCCCTCTTCCATCGCCCGCCAGGTAAAGCGGTACTCGCGGTCCAGCGCCTGCCGGATGGTGCCGTCCCCGGCGCGCAGCCGGCGCAGCATCTCGACCGTGCAGGCCATCGACAGCGGCGAATTGCGCTCCAGCGCGGCGCGTGCCTTTTGCGCGAAATCGCTGTCCTCGCCCGCCAGCGAGCCAATGATCGCCGCCAAAGTACCACCGCCGAAATGCCGGTCTATATCGCCCTGCATCTCGCCCAGGGCCGAGGGCGGGGCGGGCAGGGCATGCGCCGCCACATGGGCCGCGTCGCCGCTGGCCTCCAGCATCTCGATCAGACCGGCCCATTGATCGCGCGGGATGAAATGATCGGCAAACCCGGCCAGGATCGCATCGCCTGCCGCCATGCGCCCCGCCGTCAGGCCGAGGTATTCGCCCAGATGCCCCGGCGCGCGGGCCAGCAGGTAACTGCCGCCCACATCCGGCACCAGCCCGATGCCGCATTCCGGCATGGCGATGCGCGAACTGTCGTCCACCACCCGGTGCGAGCCATGGCAGCCGATGCCGACACCGCCGCCCATGGTAAACCCCTGCATGAAGCTGACCACAGGCTTGGGGTATTCGGCGATATAGGCGTTGAGCCGATACTCGTCGCGCCAGAACCGGCGGCCGTATTCGAAATCGCCCCTGGTGCCGGTATCGTAAAGCTCGGCAATGTCGCCGCCGGCGCAAAACGCCTTGTCGCCCTCGGCGTCGATCACCACCAGCGCCACATCGTCGTCGTCGTGCCACAGCCGCATCGCCGCATCGACGGCCATGCACATGTCATAGCTCAACGCGTTGAGCGCCTGCGGCCGGGTAAAAGTGATGCGCCCGGCGCGCCCGGTAACCCGGATGTCGATATCGGCCATGCCCACCCCCCTCAGCGTTCGGCCAGCAAGGTGCGGGCGACGATCATCCGCATGATCTCGTTGGTGCCCTCAAGAATCTGGTGCACCCGCAGATCGCGCACCAGCTTCTCGATGCCGTAATCGGCCAGGTAGCCATAGCCGCCGTGCAGTTGCAGGCACTGGTCGACCACCTTCGATCCCGCCTCGGTCACGAATTTCTTGGCCATGGCGCAGAACTTGGTCGCGTCCGGCGCGCCCTGGTCCAGCTTCCACGCCGCCTGCCGCAGGAATGTCCGCGCCGCCTGCAACTCGATCTCCATGTCGGCCAGCCGGAATTGCAGCGCCTGGAACTGGTCGATGCTTTTGCCGAACGCCTTGCGCTCGCCCATGTATTGCAGCGTCATGTTCAGCGCGGTCTGCGCCGCCCCGAGGCTACAGGCCGAGATGTTCAGCCGTCCGCCGTCAAGCCCCATCATCGCGTATTTGAAGCCGTCGCCCTCGGTGCCGATCAGGTTGCCGGCGGGGATCTTGCAATCGTCGAACTGCACCTGCGCGGTGGGTTGGCTGCGCCAGCCCATCTTCTCCTCCAGCGCGCCGAAACTCAGCCCCGGCGTTCCGTCCTCGACATAAACGGATGAGATGCCCTTGGGCCCGTCCGCGCCGGTGCGCACCATGCAGACATAGGCATCGGAATAGCCACCGCCGGAGATAAACGCCTTGGAGCCGTTCAGGGCGTAGCCCTCGTTGCTCTTTTCCGCCCGCGTCTTCAGCGCGGCCGCGTCCGAGCCCGAGCCCGGCTCTGTCAGGCAATAGCTCAGCACTGTGTTCAGGCTGATCACACCGGGCATGACCCGCGCCTTGAGCGCGTCATCGGCGAAACTGTCGATCATCTTGGCGCACATGTTGTGGATCGACAGGAACGCCGCGACCGAGGGGCAGGCCATGCTCAGCGCCTCGAACACCAGCGTCGCGTCAAGCCGGCCCAGACCGGCGCCGCCACCCTCTTCCGAAACGTAGAGCCCGCCAA
>Ga0070729_10006576_pt1 | contig 11406 bp, 9 predicted proteins | sample tdDd472_FD_66725 | JGI IMG/M metagenome (GOLD analysis project Ga0070729, IMG submission 66725) | Marine sediment microbial communities from the Atlantic coast under amendment with organic carbon and nitrate - tdDd47.2 | ecosystem: Environmental > Aquatic > Marine > Coastal > Sediment | place...
CTAGACTCTTATTTTGGACTCACTCTAATCTATAAAAAAGCCACTCGTTTAGAGCGAGTGGCTTTCAGGAAAATGAATTACATTATCCCTTTCGATATTGATAATGTAGGCAGATTTTCTGATTTTTGCAAATTTTTCCTCTGCTCTGCTGTTTTCAGCGGGGGAATACAAATTGCTATGAAAGGAAAGGCCATGGCTAAAAAACAGTCTGGTGATAAACCTTCGTCTATTGCTTCGCGTGTTTTGCGAACAGGTAAGGCAACAAAGAAGGAAGCTAAGACGCTTGCTGCTTCTGTGCTTTCTCAAGACGAGATAAAAGGGCGAAGAGGCAAATAAAACCTAAGTTCTTTTAAAAATGCTATTTAAAGAGCGCAGCATGCGTAATGCATATATTCTATAGCATTCGTGTGCTGTGTTTACCCATATTTTTCTCTAACATACCATATGACATTTCTTCACATCACAACACTTCTTCGTTTAGATGATAGAGTGTTTAATTCGGGTATTATTAGATACTTGACAATGTAGGAATTGTATCCTATACTTTTGATGTATGATTAACCACAAGTACGAAAAAAAACAGCGAAGCACCAAAGGGATCTATGCCTCTGGGTATTTGGGAGCCTCAAAATTGGCCAAAAAAATTGGCCAAGAATGCTAAAAAATCTTCAAAACTCCCCGAGCAAACTATACAGATCTTCCGCGCCGCACCATTGATGTCCGCCCTCAAAAAGATATAAATAATAATAAAATCAATAATTTAGTAGAAACACCAACCTAAAAACACGTGACACCACAGCCTAATAAGCCATAGGAAATTTGCGACGTGTATCAGCGATATCCTTCATGCACTCTGAGCTGAGCATAATATCAATCGAAGCTATGTTAGATTTAAGCTGCTCCATAGATGTAGCGCCGATGATATTAGATGTCACAAAGGGTTGTGCGTTCACAAAAGCCAGCGCCATTTGGCATACATCTAAGCCGTGTTTTTCGGCTACAGCTATATATTCTCGTATGGCTTTATCAGCTTCGGGTGTGTCGCGATGAAGCGGGCGTTCATCAATAGCCCAGCGCGTTCCTGAAGGCCGTGCACCATCAAGATATTTGCCGTTCATCATTCCCCCGCCAAGCGGAGAATAAGCCAGCAGGCCAACATCCTCTGACAAAGAAACCTCCATCAAATCAGGCTCAAATAAACGATAGAGCAGGGAGTATTCATTTTGTATAGAAACCACACGCGGCAAGCCATGTTTCTCGGCCAGCTGCAGGTACTTCATTGTGCCCCAAGCCGTTTCATTCGATAAACCAGCATGGCGAATTTTCCCGCTTCTAACCAGTTCGTCCAATGTTTCCAGAACCTCGATAAAGTTTTCTTCTTGCTCTTGAGGAGAGAAGGCTGCTTTATGCGCCCAATGATGGCCGAAATGATAAAATTCACGGTTTGGCCAGTGAAGCTGGTACAGATCAATATAATCTGTTTGTAAGCGCTTCAAAGATTCTTCTATGGCTTCTAAGATATTCTTGCGGTCAATCTTATAATCGCTGCCACGTACCCAAGGCATGCCGGCTCCAGCAACTTTAGAGGCCAGCACAATGTCGTGACGTTTGCCCGTATTTGTAAACCATTCACCAATAATCGTTTCAGTTTTGCCGTAGGTTTCCGGCGTAGGCGGCACAGCATACATCTCTGCGGTGTCAAAGAAGTTAACCCCCTGATCAATCGCGTAATTCATTTGCGAATGACCCTCTTCAAGGGTGTTTTGCCGCCCCCATGTCATAGTGCCCAAACAAATTGTGCTGACTTTAAGGTCGGTGCGTCCAAGTTTTTTATATTTCATGGCCGTGTTAAAACCTTGTTTTATTTCTTTATTGTATCGAGCTTAATTTTTCTGAACTTTTCAGCATCAATTTGAAGAGCGGCGAGGCTGTCAGGCAAAGCTGCCGGATAGTTCTTGATCTGTGGGTTTGCTACAAAATAAGGCATGGCGTTATTTATGATGGCCAAACGTTCTGGATCTACGTTTACTTTGTTAAATTTTAATTCAGAAATTTTGGGCATAACAATGTTGGTTTCCGGGTCAGTATAATGCTCAACCCGGCAAATAAGTGGTTCCATTCGGTATTCGCCAAACGCATCTATATGCGTGTACCACAGTTCCAATTCACCCCTGCGTTTTATCCGCATTTCGCTTACATATAGTGTGTGCGGATAGGGGATATACATCTCCAGTATAGTATGGCATATGCCATATTCGGCCGAAGCCTTGAAGGGTTTGACCATGAACCATATGACATAGGCAAAGAATAAGCCACCAATCACTTGAAGTGTGCGCTTGGTCATTTTTTTGCGTTGAAGCTTTTTCTTTTCTTTAAGCTTCTCGGCGAGGCTTATCTTAGGCTCGTCCTCAATGATAGTTTGTTGTGCAATTGCTTCTTTTTGGTCCATAGTCTTTATAAGTCAGAGATGTACTTATCCATTTATTAAAAATACGTTGAACTATGAAACGTTTAGTTTTACACGCTTAGCGTCTTCAAGTTCTTGAGTTTCTTTACTGCCCTTAACAAGTTCGTCAACAATAGTTTCAATGACACCGCTTATCATAGCTTGTCGGGAATCTCCACCCTCACTATTTGATAGAACGCGGCGACGAATTTCGTCACGTGCACTACCACCGGGGAATTTTAACGCCAGCATTTGTCGGGCCCGGGATGCACCTAGCACTGTGTAAAGACGATTACGGATGGCCACGTCTTCAGCAGAGGTTGAGAAAGCCCACAGTTCAATAGGGCCGAGCGTGTTATAAATATGTTGTTCATAGCGTCCCGAAGTTGAGCCGATCACCACCAATGCTGGCGCACCGATCGATTTGGGCCCGGTTAACTTGTAGCGCATAACATGGCGCGCTGTATTGGACAAACCAAAGCGATCAACCACATTTTGAACAGCTTTATCAGATATTGCGGTACCTAAAATCCATACACCAGTAGCCAAATCGACCATATCTTTGTCGAAGTCATCAATAAGCTGAGATGTCAGGACAATTTGCACGCCGCGCTTCCGTCCCTCACGTACATCACGAATGACTTGTGCTCGTACAGCATTAGATCTACTGGTACGGTGAAATTCATCAAAGTTTAAACGTTTTGGTGTTTCGCCGATATCTTGTATCCGCAGAGCATGATATTCACGGAATTTCTCGGGTACATTTTGCAATGTATCGGCACTCATCCACCATGCGCGTATGAGTGCGTGACGTGCTAACATGTACATAATAGAAGTTTGTCTGTCAGCCGCCTCATCTCCTTGCGGTGCCACGTCCATCAAATCTAGTGAGCAAAGTCGTGTATCAGCAATGTCAAATTGTGTTACCGATGACAAAATAGGGTATTCCCGAATTGCTGAAGTAACCATTCTTTCAAAAGCACCAACAACGCTTTCCGCACTCACTCCCACAGATGTTTCTTCAAGGAGTGTACGGATTTGAGGTTTTCTGGATGCTGTAATAGCGTCGTTCAGTGTCGGTACAGCATGGCGTTGGGCAAGGTTGGCCAAATGTGGTTGGTCTAGCTCGAACATCTTATCAACGATATCCCACCAGAACGGATCAGAGGGCAAGTGCACGTTAAATTTCTGAATAGCGGCGTCAATTTCCATCTCAAGGCGCGGTAGATATGGCCGTGCTTCTGCATTCGAAGCCCCGTCATCACGCCAGCGAAACATTTCATCGACCACAAGACCACAAAGTTGCTGCATACCATCATATGGCTTGTCATATCCTGGCGGTGTAGTGAGTAGGGTTAGGAGTTCGACCAAAAAGCTACGTTCGTCAGGCAAAGGATAGCGGCATCCAAGTTGAGTATCAAACGGATTAATAGCGTATTGATGCGCCATCTGTAGGCGGTAATAGTTGGCAAGGTATTGTTTGCGTAGTGGCAGAGCCTCTTTAATCAAAGAAATCAATCCAGAAGAAGATGGGCCAATATCAATAACCGCCACATAAGGCAGACTGCTAAGTCCAGGCGTGATGCAGGTTCCGAAGTTCAACGTATTAAGCAAAACTGATTTACCGCCACCTGGTTGCGCAAAGATTAGATCAAACCAGGTTGTTGTCAAGTTCGTACCTGTCTGGTACGGCCAAATTTTCCCGTCAGGAGTTCTAAAAATCATGGCGCCGGTTTCAAATGGGCTTGACGGCCGCTGCCAAGGTAACAAACGCATAATATCAATCATAGGAGCAATACCAGATGGCGCGGTGCCACCGCAGTGAATACCCATAGCAGAAGACATTACACAATCCAGAGGATCTCCGGAATGTTCACTAACCTGACAGTAACCCCAACTTTCAAAAGATTGTAAAAGCACAGAGAGCTGATCTAAAATCTTTTCTTTTTCATCAATTTTGCACCAAGTGGCAAAAGAAATTCTAATTTTTACCACAGGTTCTTTTCTTGCTAGGGCCGTTAGGTTTTCCAGCGAATATTTAATGGGCTTATTACCAGCATTGGTCGGCCCCATAATAGTTGCAGCAAATGTCCTAAAAGCAACGGCTGACGCGCCTCCTCCTTCAATCAGAAAAGAAATTCGAAATGGAGTATCGGATTCAACAAGCCTGTTCAAAAATACCGGGAACGGCGTTGGATCCATTGGGCCAAGTGTCATATCTGCCCCGGCCCATAGCAAATTACCAATGCGCACTACAGATTTACCCAACACCTTGGCATCAGCGGCGGTTAATTGGTTTGGCAAGCTTGGCCATAAAATATCGGACATATCAACCGCACTTTGCGGAGCGCGCGGAGGAATGGGATCTCCTGGTAAACAAGCCCGCCATTTATCATTGACCCGGTCTGGAAACAAGTTGCAGCGAACAGCATTTAAAGCATCATGCACTTCAAGCAACTGACATTCTATGCTTAGCTCTTCAAAAGCTGTCATCATGGCCCCGACAAAGCTCTTGTGCCGGGTTTTCAATGGCTCCAAAACACCGTAAGGATATTGTGCTCCTGCAGCAGGAACCCAATTTTTGCCTTCCTCTTTTGCAGCTTCACCAGCACGCTTGACATCACTTTTGGTTAATGCCGAGGGGCGGGTCCACAAAACAAAATATTGTTCTTCATGGGTAAGAAATTTGGATAAGTGGGTAATCTTTTCTTCAAAAAGATCGTTTAGATCTATACCAATCGCGTCAGCGCTCCGACGACTGGGCGCTATTTGGTCCTCTAGTTTTTGCCTTATGCGTGATGGATCACGCACAAAATAAACCTGCATAGCGTGACCCAGACGGTCAAAACGGGCGCCGATTTTGATATTCGAAGATTCAACAATATTTTTGTATTCTTCGTCACCAATTATCTGTTTGCTTCCCTCAACACGTACGTAGGAAACCAGAGAGCCTTCTGTAGAGACCAGTGTTGTCTCACTTTGCATAGTCTCCAACCGTATGAATGAGGAGACGGATGAGCGCAGGGCTTTTTGGAATGGTGCTACTAATTTGTCGATGAGTTTCATATTAAGATATGGTCGCTTCGCTCATTAAATAATTTTGAAAAAGTTTAACGCATATTTAAGCAAATTCATATAACAGATTGCAGTAATCTACTCCCGTACTGCATTAATATTTACTACAAATAAAATATGCAAAATATTAGTGATAAAATATATTTGTAGAACATACGTAGAATATACAAAGTGAAGTTGTGCGATAAAGGGGTGGAGCCAACGTCGCCGGCTCCACCTTTTATTTATCTGGCTCCCATATGAATTGGGGGGGGAGTGATATAAATATTAATTTCATAGGCACATTATTCATTTGCGTGTTTTTATACTTAGATCGTACCAAAACTAACAGACTGAAGCTTTGCAGCAGATGCACCGACCCCGGTGTTACCGGCATCGATCGTTTCTGTCATAGCTTCCAATAGGATTGGTAGACCGAACAACATACCACCAGTAAGAAGACGGATAGCACCGTCTTTCAAAGGTGTTTGTGATGGGTTTTCAACGTGATCCTTAATTTTCATTACACCAAGAACAGCCAGAAGCAAACCGGTAAGATATGATAAAGAGGCTACTAAACCAGGTAGGGATGAAATAGAATTGTTGATGTTAACAGCAATGGAACCAAAGTTATTGGCAGCATGCGCACTTTTGGCCAATATACCAACAGTCATAGCTGCACCCAGCATGTAATATGTAGATTTAGTTTTCTTGAGCATGGATATTCCTCCTCAATTATTTGACCTACATTAGCCGATGGTTTAGTAGATTTTACTACTTTGACATCGGGTTGCCAAATTTTTCAGGAAATGAGGAATATTGTATGCAAAAATTTTGAAAAAGGGACAATTATTGTAATTGACCACAAGACTTAAGTCGCGGTGATTATTTGATGATATATATCAAACCATTTTTGTGGTGTTTTTCCACCAAATGGCCCATCTTTTGAACGCCAATAGGCCAAAATCTGTGGGAATTGATTAAATTCCAGATCTGCTTCTTTGATTATACGCCGGTCAAGCGGGAACAAACGCACTCCGTCAATTTTTTTATCACGATTATGATAGTGGCGATTTGAAAGATAATCTTGCAGAACCATAGCCAGTATATAAGGATCATCAGTGCCTATACGTGTTCTGACTTCCTCACGGCGTTTCATTAGGGTATCAAGAGACTTGCGAGCCGCTTCGGCCATTGGTCCTTGAGAGATACGTGCTACGTAAATTGCACGCGCAATATGATGTAAATCAGCTTGCGGAATTTCTGGTAACCATAATAAAACACCAGAGCGCATGATGCTGACCTTATTAAGGTTAAAGCATTGATGACAAAATATGCATGTGGTTTTTAAGTTTTCTTCTGATAGATCGTTGTTATCGCCGTTCGCAAAGAGTATTTCTTGGTATTTCTTTGACTTAAATCCGCAGCATTGACAGGTATCATCGTCACGAGTGAAAATCTTTTGTTTTAACTCTTTGGTTAACAGCTTGCTGTTTGCAGTAACAGAAGAGGCGGAGCCAATCTTGCTGGCTCCGCTTTTTGTTTGTCTGACTCCCAGACGTTGCCGTGGAAGTCCCAGTGATATGGATAATAGTTCCATAGGCACCTTTTGCATGCTCGAGTGTTAGAGCGTGTGGAAATTAACTGCCTGAAGTTTTGCAGACGAAGAACCTTGACCATCAGCATCGGAGTTCAATGTTTCTGTCATAGCTTCTAATAGGATCGGAAGACCGAACAGCATACCACCAGCAAGAAGGCGGATAGCACCGTCTTTCAAAGGTGTTTGTGATGGGTTTTCAACGTGATCCTTAATTTTCATCACACCAAGTACTGCAAGAAGCAGACCAGCAAGATATGCGATAGCAGCAACCAAGCCAGGTAAAGATGCAATAGAATTGTTGATGTTAACAGCAATAGAACCAAAGTTGTTAGTAGCGTGAGCTTCTGAGCTTGCCAGCATACCAACGGTTATTGCCGCACCCATTGTAAAGTATGTAGATTTTGTTTTCTTGAACATTTATGTTCCTCCTAATTATTAATTTGATAACTTACCTACTATAATAAGCTTAGCATCTTTGCCATAAAGTTGCCACATTTTTTTCACAAAAACTTAGAAAGTAGCTAAAAAAACCCAAATTTGGCGGCAATTACCGCCAAATAAAAAGTTGGATTTTTCGTATTTTTTACATTCCGAATGATACACCGAAGGCTGTAATCCCTAGTGTATTTTGAATGGCATTTAACAGCGGCCCTAGGTTCACTGCTAAAGCTCCTCCGAGCAAGTGGGTGATCCCGGCCATAGTTGAGGCGTTCCCTTTGCCCTCGGCGACATCACGCATAATGAACATGCCGCGTACAAAACTAACTAATCCTAAAATAATCATGAATTGCAGTACTGCAGAAATAACATTATGTACGGCTTGCGTTTCTGCCGGTGCCATACCACCTGTGAATTGAAGTGTGGCAAATGTGTACGTAACCGTACTATCAAAGAGGGAGGCAGAAATTGCACGTAAAATAGTTGTTGCCGATAAAAGCATGCCGCCAACTACAAAAGTTGTGAATGTCCCGATGCCACCGGGGCCACGTGCCCCTTCTTGTGATGATTTAATAAGACGAGAAATCCCGATCATAATGAAGATCATACCAGCTACGAAAGAGAAGAAATTCAGCACCACATGCGCAGGTCCTAAAATATCCTGCATAAAACAACCCATGGCTTGGTCAAGCGAGTTTGTTGCTCCACACCCTCCAACAACTTGATTAAATCCAAAGTTAGTTCTGATGCCGGCTGCGATCATAAGACCGCCGCTCAAGAAGGATGATTTAAGAATAGTCGCAAGATAAGGCAGGGAAAAGAAGCAGCCACTGGCAAGTAAGCGCATAACACCTTCGTGCACGGCTACGCGTGAAGGGTCGAGAACGTGATCTCTTATTTTCAAAACTCCCCAGACGCCCATTGCTAGACCAATTAAATAAGCAATGCCGTTTAGGAAAATGGGGAAAGCACTAAAGTTGATCATGCCGTTACAAATCATACCACCTAAACTGGGATCTAGTCCTATGAATGCTGCACCACATTCGAGACCAAACGGCGTTTCTGTTGAGCTAAGCATACCAAACGCACCAAAGAGAGCAACAACCGTCCCCATGAATCCAAGTCCAGAACCAGAGATAGTTACATACATAGCTTCAAACACAGCTGGTAATGCGAATAAGGCACCCGCTGTCAAATAACGTATAACGGCATCTTTCAACGGTACTTGTGAAGGATTTTCAACGTGATCACGGGTTTTGTACAAAGCAGATACCATGATCACAAGACCTAGCAAATATCCGACAGCGGCAACTAAGCCCGGCATTCCATCGATAGAATCCATTATTTCGGTCATTATAGCGTTAACGTTAGCGTCCAGAGCGGTCGCTAGGGTAACTTTACCCGCAAGGTTGGATAGCATAGGCATAATAGCGGCATTTCCGTCGCTCATTGGATCGAAGCCTACTGTGGCGCCTTGTCCGTTAAATGTTACCCAAACAGCCTCAGCAACAATAGGAAGACCAAATAACGCGCCAGACAAAAGAAATCGTATAACGGGGGTACTAAGAGGCGTCTGGGTAGGATTGTTAACATGGTCAACTGTTTTAAAAACAGCGGTGACGCCAATTACCAAACCACTTAAATAGCATAAAGCAGCAATTAGGGCGGGCAGCGCTGAAGCACTCTCAACCATATCGTCGCCAATATCATTGATTTCCTGAGCATAACCAAATTTGGAGAATGCCAGAACGAAGACTATTCCGAGAAATAGTGAATACAGGCTTTTTTTCATCAGTTTATATCTCCTTGCACGTACTGCTCTTACTTTAATTACAACACATTTAGCGGTTCGAGCGCAAATTTTTAACACATTTACTGCATTATGGTAACAATATTACAGGGATTTAGTTAAAATTTTATCAATAATTATGAATTTTTAAATTATTCTCTGTCATGGTTACAAATGAAACGTACGCTGTGTACATGCATAAGGTATATCTGACCTTAAGTTAGTAACCGATACTGTCCACAGCTAAGGGTAGTTACTACGTTATTTTACCTAATTATACAACTTAATTGCGTATTACTGGTTAACATTTCCTTTGGTGCCAAAAACAACCCAGCGGCCATATTTTTTGCTTATCCCTTTGATACGGCCTAACCCTCTAATATTATTACCAGGTTCTACAGCTTCGATATCGCCAGAAACTTTATCATATAATACGGCGCGACCTGGTTGGATGCCACGAATTTCCCATTTTGGCGCTGGTGTTACTTTTACAGTTTTCTGCTTTTGAATAACCGGAGCTTTTTCTTTTGCAGTTTTAGCGGCTTGCGCAGTTTTGCGAGCGATCTCTTCTTTAGCTCTTTTTTCTGCCTCTATTTTGGCTTTTTCTTTTGCCTCGGCTTCCATGCGGGCTTGCGCTTCTTTTTTAGCTTTTTCTTCTTTGGCCTGCGCTTCAGCCATTGCTTTGGCATTTTCAAGAGCTAAATTGTCAGGGTCGCTTTGGTTTTCAGAACGAAGATCACTGTCAATGATAGATAAGTCCTGTGTTTTGGTTGAATCCACAATTGTGATCTCATTTACATTGGGCGCATCTTCACTTACTAACTCAGGCAATGAGTTTTCTTCCAGACTTTCATTTGACAAAGAGTCGTTGCTAGAGAAAGGGTCTTGCACAATTTCATCATTAACAAGTTCTGTATCGTCAAATAATTCTAGAGCAATGGTTTCTTCTTTGTCTAAGTGCACTTGCTCTAAAGCTATATCAAGAGGCGGTAGTTCAATTTTACCTTCCTCAAGGTCTGATGGAAGTGGTGTTAAAACAGAAATAATGTCTAAATTCTCTTCAGCAGCGCTTATTGTTTGAAGAGAGTTCTGGTCTGGTACATTACTCTCTTCTTCAAATGGGCGCATTAGGTCTTCGTTGGTAGCGAGTGACTTTTTTTCCTTTGTGTTTTCTAATATTTCATCAATACGTTTTTGTGCATCATCGATGAGGTTATTATCATTTTGTTCATCAGGAGAGGATGCCAGTTTGATAATAGGCAAGAAAGTTGGTGCCAAAGACGGGCGTAATGTGTTGTAGGCCGTAAGACCAATGGCTAGAATTATTATCAGAATAGTTACTAAAAGAATAAAAGGGCGCTTTTTTTTCTTTTTAACAGTACTTTCTGGCGCCATATTACGTTCAAAGCTAGATTTTTGTTCTGTTTTTTGATGGTAAAATTTTGTACTTTCATTGGATTTTTCTTCACATGCAGAGGCGGAAGATAAATTTGTATCCAAATTTGTATCTTCAGAACGGCTTGTATTTTCTTCTAAATTGGTAGGAGGGGTGTGTTCGTCCAGAATGTGTTCTTTATTTGTAGGGTTTTGTCCCAGATCTTCATCATCATCCCAGTCTTCTTCAAAACCGAAATCATCGTCAAATTCAAGGTCATCATCAAATTCATTTAGATTATCATTAAATGTGCCTGAATCTTTATTGGAATTATGCATAAGAACTATCCCATCCTGAGACTTTACTTTTTACAAATATATGAAAAGAGAACTCAAACGTTAGTGGGGCCGGTATTGCACCGACCCTATTTTCAAAATCAGCTATATTTCTTCTTCTTCTTCCTCGACGTTAGCTGTAAAGAAGATGCCTATTGGTGTACCAGCGCTAATAACGATTTTGACTTCAACATCGGACATATCATCTACGATTTCCGCTATCTTAGAACCAGCCGTGGCTACACCTGCAGCGACTTCCTGTTTATCGGTAGATTCTCCTTCTTCCTCAACCGTAGATTCACCATCAACATATACAGATGTTGCTCCAGACTCTTCAACGGCGCCAGCGTAGCCTTCAATAAATTCAGC
>Ga0070729_10006578_pt1 | contig 11405 bp, 11 predicted proteins | sample tdDd472_FD_66725 | JGI IMG/M metagenome (GOLD analysis project Ga0070729, IMG submission 66725) | Marine sediment microbial communities from the Atlantic coast under amendment with organic carbon and nitrate - tdDd47.2 | ecosystem: Environmental > Aquatic > Marine > Coastal > Sediment | place...
ACCCATAAACGGATGTTAAGCTTTGCAGGGCATGACACACAAACGATGGCAAATATCGTCCCGTCTGCGATGTTTTTTGTGCCGTCCGTTGCAGGTATCAGCCACAATCCAAAAGAATATACCATCGACGCAGATTGCATCAATGGCTCGAATGTGATGTTACATACATTATTGGGATTATTGGAGACAATGCAATAAATTTCAATCTAGGTCTCGGGTATAATATGTCTGACATAATATTCTGAGGGCATCCTGAATGAGTAAAAAGGAATCAATAGTTCATCTGATTGAAAAACTAAATCTACATCGAGTAGATGAATCCCAAAAAATAATTCAACAGATAATAGCTTATGGTGATGATGCTATTGAACCTCTATTCGAGGCTTTCTATCATGACGAGAAAACGGGAGAAAAAGAGTATATACTAGATGCTTTGATAAATCTCATTGACCATGACAGGTTAGTAGAGCATCTAATAAGAATAATGCACTGCATACATGGTTTTACAAGGTATTACAGTCTTAAGCATCTTCTCGAATTTGGAAATGAGACAATACATCATCAATTGATTCCATTCATAATAGAATCCATTGGAGGTCACTATTATCTTGATAAACTAGCAAGAGATCACTTACCGCATTTAGGTGAACCTGCCCTGAATCAACTTATTGTTGCGATAGACAGGCAATCTCAACTTCAGAACACTAACCGTGATGATCGTTTGTGCGAACTCGTATTTATCCTAGTTTCATTCAATGATGAAAAGATACTGAAACCTGCTATTAATGCATTGAAATCAGTTCAGAATGAAGGCATGTATCAGAGCTTCATTTGGGCTTTTAAGAAAGTCAGCGCAAAAGTAGTTTCAGATTTGATAGAAATCCTTAAGGACAGTAAATCCAGTTATTCGCTTAAGCTCTGTATTGTACATATCTTAGCAAATGTCCGTGACAAGCAATCTGCACTATCGTTGCTACCACTACTAAATCATTCAAATGAGGAAATGCGCTCTTTCGTGGCTTATGCGTTTGGTGATATTGGTAATAGGGCTGTCATTCCAAATCTCATTGAACTTCTCAAAACAGATCCACATATATATGTTCGAATGGCATCAGCTAATGCGCTTGGAGAAATGCGGGATGATACAGCAATCCAGCCGTTAATTGAGTCATTGCAAGCTGATAAATCATCAGAAGTACGTCGAATGGCGGTCAGTTCATTGAGGCATTATAAAGGTGTTGATGTTGTCACAGCCCTTATCCAGGCATTACGCGACGAAGAAACTGATATAGCAGTAATGGCAGGATATGCTCTTAGAAGTCAGTTCGACGATGCACGTTCTCATTTACAAGCATTACACAAGGAAGAACCAGAGCTAATCGAACGAGCATTTAATACAATGAAGTGGGAATTCATAAATTTGTGTCGCAATGACGAAGAACTTCAGAAGTCATCCTTAAGCGATGTAGAGGGTATTAGTTCAATTATTGATTACTATAATGATCAATCTCATAATTGTCCAATTTGTGGCAAATCTCCTACAGAACTTACTTGGTTTTATATTTCATCTTCGCCTGAATCATGGCGAATGCTGGTTGGTCGAGCAGGTTGGCAAAGTGTATGTGATGATTGTAAAATTCAGGTTAATTTCTTTCTTACAACAATGAATTAGCAATCATAACAGATTTCAACCTCTCATAAATTTTAGAAGGAAAATCGTATTCATTCATCAAGCAACTGGTAGTCTGACCCAAAATATCGAACCACCAACATCAGGGCAATTGACACCCACCTGTCCATCCATCGCTTCGACCATCTGCTTGACGATCCATAAGCCGAGTCCCGTGCTACTCTCTTGAGCAGTAGGGCGCGGACTCAGTTTACCGAATTCCGTAAACAACAAATCGATTTCATCAGCAGGAATACCGGGACCTTCGTCGATCACTTCAATGAAGATACTTCCCTCATCTGTCACTGTGTTGAGTGTGATTTGAGAGTTCGGCGGGCTGTATTTGAGTGCATTACTAACAAGGTTACTGAGTACCTGCTCTAGGCGTTTTTTATCAGCAAGAGCAACCCCAGAGGTTTCTAATACCTCTATCTGGCTTCCTTTTTCTGTCGCTTGGATGGCATATTGTTGAACAACACTATCCATTACACTCTTAAGGTCGACCTCTTCGATCAGGATATCTATCTTGCCGCTTTGCAGAGCCGCCATATCAAGGAACTCGACAATAATGTTATTCATTGATTTGACAGTCATTTTTACCGTATCCAAAACACTTACGATAGTTTCGTCATTAGAATCAGTTAACTGGCGTAGTAAAGTCTCTGCCATGAAGATATTGGAAAGTGGTGATTTTAAATCATGTGAGGCGATACTTAGTAATTTGAACTTGAGCACATCCGCCTTTTTTAGCTCAATATACGCGCGTTTCTGAATATCAAAAGCGGCTTTAAGTTGAAGTTGTGTAATCACACGGGCTTGTACAATTTCAGCATCAATGGGTTTGGGGATATAATCATTTGCACCTGTCTTCAACCCACGTACAACATCATCATTTTCAGTTAACGCAGATACAAGTATCACAGGTAATTCGTGGCTAGAAGAATGTTTTCGGATTTCCGCCAGAACATCAATACCGTGCATCCCCGGCATCATAATATCTAAGACGACCAAATCAAAATCTTGTTCTTGTAAACAGTCTAGGGCAGTAAGACCACTATCGGCTTCCGTAATCTTACAGAATTGGCTGAGTATGCGATGGATCAACCGACGATTAAAATCCTCATCATCAACAACAAGGACATGGGGTTGTTGCCCCCCAAATTGAATATCTTGTAAGGCTGATCCCAAATTATTCACAATAATAACAACTCCTATACCCCATCCTCTTATCATTTATTATAAGGGACAACGGCATGGAGAAGTACAAAGGAATACTCAGTAATGAGCTATGAGTATTCCATTCATCACATAACTTATACGCCAGTCGGCACCCAGATATTCTTGACTTGAATCGATTCGTGGATGAATTCCTCACCCGCGCCCTGTTCTTTGTTCGTCCAATCACGCGCTTCACCATAATTGACCCATGTGCGCTTCATATTAAATGCCGAACGTTCCTCGACTTGACGGCTACCTTCTGCATTGCCGAAGTACCATAAGCTATCAACATCATCATGTTCAACCAGTGTTTTAATCAGGTGATCACGATTACCTGTCACAATATTAACGACCCCTGCTGGTAAATCGGATGTATCAAATACTTGATAGAGGTCGGTTGCACTGAGCGGATATTTTTCCGATGGGATACAAATAACCGTATTGCCGCGTGAAATCGCTGGCGCAATCAAGGAGACAAATCCTAATAAAGGATAGTCGTCAGGACATGCCATACCAATCACACCAATCGGCTCATGGATACCAGCGACCAATCCGCGTAAAGTGGTTTCTTGTATCGTTCCGCCAGATTTATCTGCAAATGCCGCCCAATGGAAGAGGCGATCAATCGACAAATCCACTTCTTGCCGAGCCACGTCAAGTTTCACACCTGTCATATCTGTGATACGTTGCGCGAATTCATCATGCCGAGCCGAAAGATTTTCTGCGATGTAATACAAAATTTGTGCGCGATTATGCGGTGAATAATATGCCCAATTTTTTGCTTTGTGCGCCGCTTCGACTGCGTTACGGATGTCTTTACGATTACCGTCACCGACTTGTCCAACCAGCTTGCCATCCGGTGATTTAACTGCCCATGTATAATTTCCATCAGGGCGTTTTTGTGAGCCACCGATATATAATTTAGGGGTACGGTCAAGGTGTGCGCCATTGCTGGACGTTGTGCCGAGTCCAACAGGCACAGGTGGAACATGCGCCCCCCAACTTTGCGGAGCATCACCTAATTTGGGTTGTGGTCGTTTCATCCACTTAGGACGGAGATACTCAAATAAGCCTTCTTTACCACCCTCACGTCCAAAACCACTTTCCCGATAGCCACCAAAACCCGAGGCCGCATCAAATAGATTGGTACTATTGACCCACACACTACCGGCTTTTATTTTCCGAGCGGTATCTAATGCAAGGCTGATATTCTCGCTCCAGATGGATGCCGCCAGACCATAGCGCGTATTATTACCGAGTGCCACAGCTTCAGCGGGTGTACGGAAGCTCATCGCCACTAACACTGGTCCAAAGATTTCTTCCTGAGCAACCGTTGCTGAGGCTTCGACATTGGTTAATAGCGTCGGTGGATAATAACAACCATTCTTCGGTAAATCCATTTCAGGCTGGAAGATGTCTGCGCCTTCTGCCAATCCCTTTTTCACCCAATTATCAATCGTCTCATATTGCACAGGGTCAACCACTGCACCGAGATCGATATTTTTATCAAGCGAATCCCCTGAGCGCAAACGGGACATGCGTGCTTTTATTTTTTTGATCAATTTATCAGCGATATTTTCTTGCACAAGCAATCTTGAGCCCGCACAACACACTTGCCCTTGATTAAACCAGATAGCATCAACCAGTCCTTCGACTGCACCATCTAAATCAGCATCATCATAGACAATAAACGGCGATTTTCCGCCTAATTCAAGCGACAACTTTTTCCCTGTGCCAGCCGTTACCCGTCGGATAATACGCCCGACACCTGTCGAGCCTGTGAATGCAATTTTATCAAAATCAGGATGCGCTGTAATCGATTCGCCCGCTTCATCCCCACCTGTCACGATGTTGATGACTCCTTCGGGTAATCCTGCTTCGGCAATAATCTCCGCAAAAAGCAAAGCCGACAGCGGTGTATAAGGTGCAGGTTTAATCACCACCGTATTCCCCATCGCAATGGCTGGCGCGATTTTCCATGCCAACATCAGTAACGGGAAGTTCCACGGGATGACTTGACCCACAACCCCAACAGGCTGATAATCCCGCAATTCCGTATCCATCAATTGCGCCCATCCTGCATGATAATAAAAATGACGCGCGACCAGTGGAATATCAATATCGCGTGATTCTCGAATCGACTTGCCGTTATCCATGCTTTCCACAACAGATAACAATCGTTGATGCTTTTGGATATTGCGTGAAATGGCGTACATATGGCGCGCCCGTTGATGGGGACTAAGTGCGCTCCATGATTTATAAGCTTTACGCGCAGATTTCATGGCTTTATCGACATCGGCAGATTTTGCATCCGCGATTTTTGTCAGAATTTTACCTGTGGCAGGATTCGCCACATCAATATAGCCACCGTCGGCAGGTTTGACCCACTGGTTATTGATGAACAGGTCAAATTGTTGTTTGTGACTATCAAGCCATGCTTGTGCGCTGGCAGACGATTCTGGGGCTGGTCCGTAACTCATCGTTTCAAATAACTCGGCTATTTTTGGCATCAGATGTTTCCTTTTTAATAACTATCTCGGAATAAATATACCAAGATCGTTTTTTATATCATGCTACATACATAAATTCTAACACAATTTAAAAGAGGAGATGAGATGAGAGGTATCCCAATAATAAATGGATATCATGCTATAAAAATCGTATATAAATATTTTTATTACAATTTATGCTATCCCCCATATATATTAGGTTTTGTGAATCGTATAACTATCATGCTATTTCTCAAACTGATACAAATGCATTATAGTAAAATCACATAATTGAAAATCTTAGGAAATCATTATGGCTGAACATCAATCGCTACAGAACGAAAATAATAAGAAATTCAAGAGCTCTAGGGTTGACCAAGTATTAGGGACGGAGAGGGTTATCACATCACCGCAACTTAACACTGAACAGTCTATGTTACACCTTCAACGTACAATAGGGAATTATGCTATTCTAAAAATGCTCAGGGTGACACCAAAGGTTCAAACGCAAAAGATCCAACGTGCAGATATCGGTCTAGAACAGTCAGAATTGAGTGATAGCTTTGTAGATAACGGATATGCATATTGGAGCGCAAAAGAAAACAAGGATAAATCTGTCACTGATTTTGCATCCCATCTGATTAAGCTAGTCAATAATGAGTTGGCTAAGTTTGGTATCCCACCCACAAAACATGACTTCCGAACATCAGGAAGTGTTGGCGCATTCCGTAAATTTGAATGGATGATCTATTTCAACTCTGATCAACTAAAAGAAGATGGAGAGACTGTTGGGGCATTGTCACAAAAAGCAGCTTCAGATATAGCCGATACGGTCTATCATGAAGCACGACATGCAGAACAGGCTTTTCGAATTGCACGGATGCTAGCTGGTGAAGGTAAAACTGCGGAGGAGATTGCCAGCGATATTTACGTGCCCGCCGACATTGCCGAAAAAGCAATAGCAGACCCTCTCAAGAAAACAAAAGATAATGCTGAAGAATTCGCTGAAGCCAAGGATTGGTATAACATGATGGCTGGAATTCACTTCAATTATAGAATGAAAATGAATGAATTTGGCGATAACGCTTTTGATACATATAAATCCATTTCAGAGCTAAAGCCAGAAAATTTCCATACGACAAAACATAAAATCACGGAATTTATGAAAGAGGTCATAGATGAGCGAGCGCCGTGGTTGGTGAATGAAAAAAAGCGGTTGGATGAGATTCCAAATCCAAGTGATATGGATAAAAATATCCTCGGTCATGTTACCAAAGTTTTTGATGAGTCCATTCAGGCGATTGTAAAGTGGGACGATGGGAAAGTTGCTAGTGATGAAGCAAGCTTACAAGCGATGAAAGAACCAATTATGAATCTATGGTTGGCAACCTTTAATGCCTATAAAGAATTTGCAATTGAAAAAGATGCGTGGGAAGTGGGTGAAAGTGCAGGTAAGAAATTCGAAAATAAGAAACCTGAGCCTGTAAAGTAACCTTATGTCGATTCAAGCATTGCAAAATCTCATTGATTATCTAGCTTCTGATAGGTTGACAGTTGAAATGATTGTTAATCATTTGGGGAGCATCGAAGAATCTCATGCTGGAAGTATTCATATACAACCCAATATTGACGATTTTTCATTGATTAGTGTTGTGCGAGCAGTTGATAGCATTTACCCTTCTCACCTGCGAGTTACTCTGCGACAACCAATTGCCATTTCCGAATTAACTCAGACTTTTGGTGATCCTCGATCTATTACCATGGAAGAGGGCGAACCATATGCCATTCTCTATGACATAGGATTATCAAATACCACATATAACATTACTCTTCTTGCCGAGCTTGATGCCGAAAAACTAGTAACCACAATTATACTACGACTCGATACGTTGGTTTGATTAGATAACGTCAGTTTTGGATAAGACGATTGGAATTAAGAGCAAAAGTACAATTTAAAGCCATCGTCAATGTTAAACAAAACTCAGGTTAGATAGTACTTATTCAAAGCTTAAACTTGATAACCGATTTATTGACCTTATCCCAATTTAGGGTTATATCCTTCTCAGCAAGAAAGGCTTCAGCCTCTTCTAGAGTATCGACGGCTCGGTTACGCGTTTTAAAAATCGATGCACCAAAAGCAATGCCAAGTTTCATCAAGGTTGATTTTTCTCCTAAAACAACGTTCCAGCCCATTTTCTGATCTGTACCAACTTCTCGAATGACTTCTAGGGATTCTTTTAGGGAAACGGGCTCGCTCAAATTACTAACATCAGTAAGAATATGAACGAGTGGGTGGGGGCTCTTTTTACACATATCAACGACCTCTGATAAACTTTCACGGAGATCATTGACTGTATTTTCTCCAAAATAATAAAGATAGATAATTTCATTTTCAATATACCAATCTATAGAATATGGCATGATTTATTTTCCCACTCATACTTATTTTAACATCTATCACTTTATCAGATTCAGAAACTCAATAGAACACTTCTCGGACAGCATAAGTACCATTATTCTAGGAAACACAAAAACAGGCTACCCATTGGATAACCCGCATTATGTATAAAATCTAAATCTTGATCTTCTAGTAAAGTAAAAAAAGTAATTTGTAAGCTGAGTTTAGATCAGAACTAACTCAAGAGAATAAGAGATTTATTGACATTGTCCCAATTAAGTTTTGTATCTTTTTCTGCGAGAAACGCATTCACTTCTTCAATTGTATCAAAAGTTCGATTACGGCTCTTAAATATGGATGTCCCAAATGCGACACCAATTTTGACAAGCAATGATCGTTCACGCAGGATGATATTCCAACCTGTCCGAGGGTGCGAACCAACTTCACGCACCACATCCAATGCCTCTTTAGGACTGATTGGTTTAGTAACATCACCGACATCAGCAATTACATGAACAAGCGTGTGTGAGCTACCATCAATCATTTTTATTATTGTTAATAAACTATCACGTAATTCATCGGGTGCCGTTTCCCCAGAATAGTGAATATAGACAACTTCATTTTCGATATACCAATCTATAGAATAGGGCATAAATTGTATTCCTATCGCTTTTTGAGCAATAATTATGAAAACTATATCGTTATTATAACAGATAAAATTAGTGACAGAACACTTTTCGGACACTTTTTACCATCATTGCTCAAAAATAAATACAGGCTACCCTATAGCAACCTGTATTCAAACAATATTCATGATTAGCTAATTCGAAACACCCGATAAACTCAAATCACCTGATGCAATGTCATCCACATTTGTGACGCATAATAATGGATCGTGAATACTTTCATTGACTTGCAAACCAGCTGTTACACCATCAAAATTGAAGCTCTCAGAATAGTTAATTGCGCTGTGTGGCACTTGTACGACAACCTCATGCCCCGTCAATTCAAGCTCAAAGTTAGGACTGTCAATTAGAATCGGCAATTCTGGCCATGTAGACGGTACAGCAGGATCTTCGCCTTCGGGAATATCTTTCACCTTTAGACCTGCGGGACAAGCTTCGTCTTCTACCAACACCACCCAATGACTATGCCAATTTGCGCCATCATTGGTGAGGTCGCCATCCTCATCTTCATCCCATAGCGGAGTATCATCAAAATCAGGATGAGAGGTAACAACTAGAGCTAAAATACCTTGTTCATGTTCAAAACCCACCGTGGAAGAATCCAACGAAGTCAGCCACACAAAACTATAAACAGATGCACCAGCTAAGTCACCGATTGGATCAGGAATCGATGCGTCTGCTTCGCCAACCACAATCTGATGAAAAATCAAAGTTGATCCAAATCGTTCAACTTGTGCATAAACCATGTCAAATTGTTGGGGGATCGTGGCATCTTCTTCCGAGATTATGGGGGTAGTGCCGTGTGGGTCACCATGAGCAAGCACAGGTATTCCCGAGATAAAAACAAATACAAGCAATATGATAAAACGACTCATTTTAAGTTCCCTCACATGAATTGATTATTGCCCATACGATACAAAACGTATTACAATAAGTCCAACAGATAGATCTTCTAATTATCATAAGGTAAGCTTATATATGGAATTGCGACAGTTACGCTATTTGGTCAGTATTGCTGATGAAGGTAATTTCACCCGTGCATCCGAAAAATTATTTATCTCACAATCTGCGCTATCGCAACAAATCCAAACCTTAGAATCCGATGTCGGTACGATATTAGTCAACCGATCACGACGCGGTATTACTTTGACAGATGCCGGACATATCCTCTATCAACATGCCAAACATGCCTTATATGAAATCGAAGAAGCACAAACCGCCATTAATGAATTACAAGGATTACAACGTGGAGAGCTACATATCGGGGTTGTACAGACAGTCAATGCATATCTAATGCCATCAATTGTTGCTGAATTTATGACACATTATCCGGCTGTAAAACTGAGTATCAATGAATTATCAGCTGATGACATTGAGGTTGGGTTAGAAACAGGAGAGTTACATATCGGCATTGGATTTACTCCACCAACCAACCCGTCTATCCAGAATCAACCCTTATTTGATGAATCATTGGTGTTAGTAGTTCGAGAAGATCATCATCTTGCCCATAAAAACTCGCTCCCCGTCAGCCAATTACATGACTTACCGATGATTATGTTATCACAGTCATTTTGTACTCGTCGTTTATGGGAGGATAATGCACGGCTCGCAGGCGCACAACCACAAATCATACTAGAGCTCAACACAGTGAGTAGTATTTTATCTGCAGTTCTAAAGACAGGCATGGCAACAATTCTGCCCCATCTAACATTAACGGAAGAACGCTCTACACAACTAATCGAAGTTACATTAACAGACCCGCAACCCTCGCGTGAAGTTAGTATTTTATGGCATAGCGATCATTTTATTTGTTCAGCCTCTCAAGCATTTATCACCATCGTATCGCAAATTAGCAACGCAATAACCAACTTTGGAGCCTAAGTGAAGCCAATTTTGATACAATATAATCATTTCTTTTTAAGGGCTTTATCCGCCGCTTTTTGCAAATTCTCAGCCACCCTAAATTTCACCATCTCGCTGATTAAATCGAGCGGTAAGGGTTTATCGAGTGGGAATTTAACCGTGCCCTTGGTGTTTTCATAGTGAGATAATTCTTGCTCAAATGCCTTTCGCACCGTACTCGTAACAGGATACAACCCGATATGCTTTTTCCATGCCCCAAAATAAACTAAGTTGCCTTTTAATGCAAAGGTCGGCATCTGATAGCTAATTTTCTCAACGGCATCAGGCGCGGCGGCATTGATGGTTGCACGTAAGTCTTGCAGTATAAGTTGTATGTCTTCTGGAAAGGTTGCGATATATTCATCAATTGAACTAAAACCTACTTTTTCCATGTATCCCTCTTTATCCGCTTATTCCGCCAAGAATTTACTTTCGATGTAAGAACATTCATTCTAATTTCAGCATAATCATCTTACAGTTTCATCATTTCGTCAAGCCGTCGTTGCAGATAAGCTAGTTCAACGCTATTCCCACAGAAGATAATCGCATGTTCGTATGCGTCAACCGCCGCTTCACGCTGATTCGTCCGACGCAGTAAATCAGCCCGTGCAACATGATACGGATAATACGTTTCCATTCCCTCGATACGATGCAATAACATCAAACCAACGCTTGGATTCTGTGCCATAGCAACAGCAACAGCACGATTCACCTCAACCACAGGCGATGGCATCATTTTAAGCAAGGTCTCGTAAAGCGCGGCTATCTGCGCCCAATCGGTTGCACTCGCTGTTGGTGCTTCGGCATGAAGTGCGCTAATTGCCGCCTGTACTTGATAAGGTCCTGTTGCATAAAGCGCCATCGCATCATCCAGAATTCTAATTCCCTCACGGATTTTTTCCTGATTCCAGCGAGTGCGATCTTGTTCATCGAGCAAGACCAGTTCACCACCATCATTAAGCCGTGTCTCGCGCCGTGAATCATGTAATATCATTAGAGCCAGCAACCCTTGTGCCTCGGCATCATCAGGTAACAAATTGACC